>PJUA01000082.1_pt1 | contig 105151 bp, 95 predicted proteins | sample 1512151 | NCBI WGS metagenome assembly PJUA01 (sample SAMN08177678, study PRJNA422409) | Soil metagenome, whole genome shotgun sequencing project. | isolation source: Soil enriched on filter paper: beechwood xylan treatment | place: USA: Madison | collected 2015-01-15 | reverse complement strand
ACAACTCAGAAAGATACCAGTGGACATTAAAAAGGATGACCCCCGATGAATTCAGAGGTCACCTACTTGCTAGTTGAGCCTAGGTGCTTTATTTTAATCGTCTACAATCCGGGTCACAGTTCATATTTCGGCATTCCCGGGCGTTTGTGCAAATTTATTCTCTTGTGCAATGAGCTACAGCTTCACCGGCTGCATGAGCCCGTCGGCTCCGAAGGAAACAGGCGTTATACACGTTTCGCGATGGTAGCCCTTGCCCTCCTTGAAGCGGGTAAGCGGAGTCACGAAGCGGTGATAGGCCATTTTGTATTCATCCTTGCCAGGCTCCTGCATAATGGAATGATGGCCGGTTCCCAGCATATCCTTCTCCGGGTTTTTGACCAAAACAGGATAATGATACGTAACAGGACCGTATAAATGCTCCGAGGTTCCGTATTTAACATGGTAGTTTTCGCTGCCGGTATCGTCGCACGACCAAGTGAAGTGATACAGCCCGCCGCGCTTAAGCACCGTTACGGCCTCCCTGAAATCCTCCAGACCATCCAGGTTCGACATCGTTTCCTCGCGTACGCTGATCATGTCGTCATTAAGCTCGACAATCGCTCCGTCGCCGTTGCCAAATAGCATGTAAGCGGCTCCGCCCTCCTCGCTGTAAATGGAAGGGTCGATCGTTTGTCCCATTTTGATTCCCAGGCGTTTCATCTGCTCCATCGTAATAAGCGGCTCCGGCTGAGCGGTGTAAGGACCTGCCGGATGATCGGCAACCGCAACGCCTATTGCGCTAACGCCGTTTGCTTCTTTACCGCAGAAATAGTAATAATAGTTGCCGTTGCGGGTTGCGATCGCGGGAGCCCAAGCGCTTCCGGTGGCCCAAGGCACTTCAGGCGAAAGCAGGTCCACAATAACGCCCTCGTCCTTCCATACTTTCAGATCGGGCGAGGAAAAAACATGGAATTGCGTACCTGACCAGCCCTCGAAGCCGTCCGTTGTCGGATAGAGATAATAACGGTCGCCAAATTTGGCCAGATCAGGGTCGGCGAATTGGCCCGGCAATACTTGTTGGCCATCGCCATAAGCCGCCAGCAGCAGGCTGCTTTCCTCCGCCGTAATTGGAATAACGCCACCATGGCGTTTTTTGTTTTTGCCTAAATCGAAATCTGCGTCCTCAAGCACGCGGAATTCTCCGCTGTCCAGATCGCTGGTCAGCAGCGGCAAATAGCCTTTACCCTCGGCAAAACGGTCTATAATGAGGCACCATTCATCGCGATCATTCATTTTGAAAATTTGCGGGCCTTCCACGCCCATAATGGCTTCCAGCGTTGGCGCTTTCAACGGCGCAAAAGCATCCTTGTCCAGCGTCGCGCCCTTTTCCATCGTAATGTTTTTGGTCGTTTCATCCTTGGAAAACCGGTAATAAGCGCCTCTATGAGCAATAATCGTGGTATCAATAATATGATTGTCGCGCTCTATATAAAGCTCTGTTGGCGTGAAGGCGCGGAAATCGGTTGTTCTGGCGCTATAAATTTTGTGCTTCCGCTCGGTTTCGCCCGGCCCTTGCGTTGCGGACGCCCAGAATACGAGGAAATTTCCGGCTTGCTCGTCGTAAATAACCTCCGGGGCCCATACGCAGCCTGCATCCGGGACGCCAACGGTAACCGACCAGGGCTGCGACCAGTTGACGAGATCGGACGATTCCCACAGAATCAGATCGCGGCTGCCTTCGTGGGCTGCAACTCCCCAGCCTTTGCCGTTTGCTATGCGCAGATCAGTCGCGATCAAATAAAACGATTTATTGTGTGGCGAGCGAACAAGAAACGGATCGCGCACGCCTTTTTCACCTAATCCGGAACGCAGCACGGGCTGGCCTCCGTTCAAATCCTTCCAGTGCAAGCCGTCTTCGCTGTATGAAAAATATACCTGCTCGCCATCCGGCTCTTCGCCGATAAAGTGAGCCAGCAAATAGCCGCTGTACGTTAAATCCTGAGCTGACATTAAACTTCCTCCCTAATGGCCAATGCCTAAAAAATAATTGGAATCATGGACTGCCATGACCTCTTCCATTGTAACCGATTTCACTGGCGCAAAGAAGAAAAAATTGCATTTTTACCGGAATCGTCATTTCTGGCAACAAATAAACGGCTCCGCTCTGCCGACGACGACAGGAGCGGAGCCGCTTAATCGTTTTTACGAATAAAATACTTAAAATGGAGGATCGGCATGCAGCTCGCGATCCGGTTCCGTCCATTCCCACCGGGTAAACGTTACCTGCAAGGCGTCTCCGACCGGGCTGCACACCATCGGCCCCGCCTTAATGCCTTCGGGATAAGGAAATCTGGCCACCCTTACAGTCTGCCAGCCGTGCCTGCTGCTGCGTGCCCGAATAATAACGCCGTCATTTTTAATCGAAGCCCGAATCGTCACTTCCTCTCCGTCCCAATCGGGAACCGGGGTAAGCGACCAGTCCGAAAAGCCGTCCGTAACGACAATCGCAAGACAAGGAACGCCGTCGTTCATCTCAATCCCCGCCTTGATCCATTGCTCCTCCCCACGATAAAGCAGCATTCCGGCCTGATCGTACAGCTCCGTAAAGGATTCCAGACGGAACGTCACCTCCACCGCGGATTCCTTATTCCAATCACCCAACAAAGCATGTCCATTATCATGCACGAAGCCATAAAGGGTATGTCTCCAATAATCGCTTTCCTTCTCGGCTGTAACAATAAGATGGCCCCCATCCTGATAAACCGATTGCGGCGAACGGGTCCATGTCCCTTCCTCCCACTTTACATTTCTTCTCATCATTTTGTGCCCCTTTCTAACCTAGATATCTCGGGTCTTCGTCTGAAACCGGCTGGCTACCTGGGACAGCAGATCCACATCCTTCCTCGATAACGTGCTTGCAATCGACATTAAAGTCTGGAAGGGCGGATAACGCTCCGTTTCACTCTGCACGGGCCCCCACTCTTCCATGTTATTCGAGGATGTCTGCGTGGCTCCCGGTGATTTTCCAAGCAGCAGCCAGTCGAGCGATACCCCAAACTCCTCCGCAATGGCAATCAGTGCTTTTGTCCCTGGCGTAGAGGACCTTTTTTCACTTTCCCAATCCCCTACATTTCCAGCTGATACATGAATTCTGGCGGAAAATTCCGCCATAGTCAATCCGTGTTTTTTCCTCAAATATTTAATTCTTCCTTTAATTCCATCCATGATTATCACTCCTGTCTTTCTTTAACCAGGAAAATAGTCCATATACAATATTCACCTTAGTCACACGTAAATACGTAAAAATTAATTGTAATTAATCGTTTTTACGATTATAATGTCGGAAACAGGGCATTTTTTCCTATTGACTAATTAGTTAATCTTTCTTTATTCCATCTCCATCCATTCCTAGCGAACACTGAACAACAGAGGTGATCTCCCAAACTCCAGCATAACAACTTTGACTATCAGGTAAGGAGGATGAAAATCACAATGTCAGGATCAATGTCCACCGATGACCCCTTGCTGGAAATGTATCTCTTCGAATCAGCACAATTGATTGAACAATTGGAAGCCACCTTTTTACGCTGCGAATCCGCAAAAAGCTTTAATACCGAAGCGATCGGTGAAATATTCCGTCATATGCACACCATTAAAGGCTCTGCCGCCATGATGTCCATCATGAGCATTTCGGAGGCCGCGCATATTATTGAAGATTTATTTTATCGCATTCGGGAAAACGGCTCAGCCCCCCATGATTTTGATACCCTTTTTGAGTTGATATGGGATGGACTTGATTTCATCAAAGTCGAAACCCATAAAATCCGCAACGGTAACCAAGCAGACGGCGATCCCTCGGGTATTGTTGCAGCCGTCACGCGTTATTTGGAGACATTCTCCGCAGAGACGGCTCCCGAATACAGCTATGAGGCAACCGTTACCTTTACGCCCGACTGTCTTATGGAAAACGTTCGTGCCTACGCTCTGGTGCACCAGCTTCGAGAATTAATGACAATCATCAGCTATTTTCCGGAAGATATTGCAATAAATGAACAAAGCGCCGAAGCCATTCGTAAAAACGGGTTTGTTTTCATTCTGCAAAGCAGAGAAGCGGAAGAACAAATCATGGCGCATATCGAACAAACCGCCTATATCCAGGAAGTCCGGCTTTCTCCCGTCTATGACACAGTGACAGCTTTTGAGAGCGCTTCTGCTTCTGAGTCGGATTGGACTGCCAGCAGCCAAAGAGATGAAAACGGCAACTCCCCCAAACAAATGCTAGTAATGAGAGAACCCCTCGTCTCATCCATGATCAGCGTCAATGTAGACAAGCTTGACAAGCTTATGGATCTCGTAGGCGAAATGGTTATTGCCGAAGCAATGGTAACCCAGCACGAATCGTTAAGGAACGTCGTCTCTGAGCATTTTCTTAAATCGGCAGCCCATCTGCGCAAAATTACCGGAGAGCTGCAGGATGTCGTCATGTCTATTCGCATGGTTCCATTAACCACGACCTTTCAAAAGATGCATCGCGTAATCCGGGACATGGGCAAAAATCTGGGCAAAGAGGTTCAAATCCAGATCAATGGCGAAGAAACGGAAGTAGATAAAAATATTATTGAACAAATTTCCGATCCTCTCATGCACCTTGTCCGAAATGCGGTCGATCATGGCCTGGAAAGCAGCCAGGAACGCGCCAGCTCGGGCAAACCTCTGGCGGGAACGATTACCCTGGAGGCAAAAAACGCCGGAAGCGATGTTCTGATCATCGTCAAGGACGACGGCAAAGGTCTGGACAAAGCAAAAATCATGCGTCGTGCGCTGGAGCAAGGCATGATTCAGGACGATTCCCCCGAGCTCAGCGACAAAGAAATTTATAACTTGATCTTTTTGCCTGGCTTCTCGACCAAGGAAGATGTTACCCAATATAGCGGACGCGGCGTAGGCATGGATGTTGCTTTCCGAAACATTGAACAGATTGGGGGCACCATTCTGGTAGAAAGCCTCCCGGGCTCCGGCACAACGATTTCGCTGAAGATTCCGTTGACGCTTGCCATCATTGACGGGATGAATATAAAAGTGGGCGGTTCGCATTATACGCTGCCAACCACCTCTATCCAGGAATCCTTTAAGCCAAAAACGCAGGATCTGCTCTATGATCCCGACGGCAATGAAATGATCATGGTGCGCGGCGAATGTTTTCCCATTCTGCGTCTGGATGAGAGGCTCAACACCGGCGGCAGAACCTGCAATATTTCCCAAGGCGTGCTTGTCATGATACAGCAGGATGAACGAAAGGTTTGCGTCCTGGTGGACGAGCTCCTGGGACAACAGCAAGTCGTCGTCAAGACTCTCCCGCCATACATAAAAAAAATCAAACACATTAAAGAGCTTGCCGGCTGCACGCTGCTTGGAGACGGCAGCATCAGTCTGATCCTGGACCCTGCCGCGTTAGTGAGCGGCGCTGTTCGAGCCAGAACGCCGGCCTTGTCCTCACTTCACTAAAGGAGCTGACATTCATGAAACAAAGCCCACTCCAGGACCTTGAACTGGAAGAAGATTCACTCAAAAACAAATATTTGACGTTTGCTCTAGGTTCCGAGGTGTATGGAATCGAAATCCGCCACGTCACCGAAATTATCGGCGTCCAGTCGATAACGCCGGTGCCCGAGCTGCCGGAATATATTAAAGGCATTATCAATCTGCGCGGCAAAATCATTCCCGTCATGGATGTACGCTTGCGCTTTCGCAAGCCATTCCGGGAATATAACGACCGGACTTGCATTATTGTCGTGGATATTAAAGAAATATCCATCGGCCTCATTGTTGATGCGGTTGCTGAAGTTATGACGATAGAGGAAAGCAATATTGTATCTCCTCCCGATCTCAACCAGCTCAGCCGGCGTTATATCCAGGGCATCGGAAAATCAGGCGACGAAGTGAAGATTTTACTTAATTGCGACGAAATGCTTAATCATCAAGAAACGGAAAACCTGTCCGCTATCGGCCAGGTCTAACTCAGGGAGGCTAATCCAATGAAGTGGATTTACAACATGAAAATTTCCAAAAAGCTAACCATCGCATTTATTCTTGTAGCCTTGCTGGCAGGCATCGTAGGCGCCATCGGCGTTATGAATCTCAAAAAAATTGACACGGACTACAGTAATATGTACGTTGATTACGGCATCTCCATCGGCGATCTGGGCGAAGCGGGCATCCGGTTCCAAAACAACCGGGCAACAGTGCGCCGTATCCTGATGTCGGACAAAACCTCGGACATGCAAAAGCTGTTTTCCGAAATCCAGGAGCGAGACACTATCATCGACAAAAGTCTGGATTCCTTCGAAAGCAGCATCAAAGCTGACGGCACCCGTGAGATGTTTCTTTCTTTAAAAAGCAATTTTGAGGAATACAAGACCATTCGCGACGACGCCATAGACCTGGCGATTTCCGGCAAAATAGCGGAAGGGATAACAGAGATTGAAAAATCCCAGCCTATCTCCGATGCAGTCAGTGATTTGCTGAACCAGCTGTTCGAAGAGAAGCAAACGAGCGGACTGAAGGTATCCGGAGATTTGACCCAACAATCCAATACCACAGTTATCACAATGATTGCTGTCGTTATTTTTGCTATTCTGATTGCGCTTGCCCTTGGCATCTTTATTTCCCGAATCATTAGCAATCCCATCACCAAATTGATCAAGGTGGCGGATCGTATTGCCGACGGCGATCTGGATGTCGATATCGAAATTAACAGCAAGGATGAGGTTGGTACGCTTGCAGCGGCTTTCCGCAAGCTTTCCAGCAATACAAACGAAGCTTTGCTCAGCATTCAGAACGCTTCGGAGCAGGTTGCATCAGGAGCCCAGCAAATTTCTGAAACCGGAATGGTATTGTCGCAAGGCGCGGCTGAGCAAGCAAGCTCGGTACAGCAACTGACGGCATCCCTGGAGGAAATTTCCAACCAAACCCGTATTAATGCTGACACCGCCGTCCAAGCCAATCAGCTTGCCGAAGAGGCCCGCGACAACGCTCTTCAGGGCAACCAGCAGATGCAAGGCATGCTTACGGCTATGGATGAAATCAATATCTCCTCCGAAAATATTTCAAAAATTATTAAAGTTATTGATGAAATTGCTTTCCAAACGAACATATTGGCTCTTAATGCCGCTGTGGAAGCCGCACGCGCCGGCCAGCATGGCAAAGGCTTTGCTGTTGTAGCGGAGGAAGTCCGCAATCTGGCCGCTCGCTCCGCGGGCGCCGCCAAGGAAACAACGGACATGATCGAAGGCTCCATCAAAAAAGTGAAGGACGGCATGCATATCGCTGGAGAAACAGCCGCGGCGCTGGATAAAATAGTCACCGGCATTACCCGGGCCGCCAGCCTGGTCGGCAGCATTACGGATGCCTCCAACGAACAAGCCGCCGGCATCTCTCAAGTGAATCAAGGCATCATCCAGGTATCGCAGGTTGTTCAGACCAACTCCGCAACTTCAGAGGAAAGCGCTGCAGCCAGCGAACAATTGGCTGGACAAGCGGAAGTGCTGAAGGAGCAGGTAAGCCGCTTTAACCTGCGCAAAAGCGGCCGCGTATCCGGCTACCGCGATCTTGAAGAGCTGAACCCCGATATTGTACGTATGCTTGAAAACATGTCTGAGCGCAATCGGGGCGCTTCCCATGATGCGCATTCCGCTATCGCCGGAGGGCGGAACGCCAAAGGACCTGGCCGTATTTTATTAAGTGACAACGAGTTTGGAAAATACGGATGACGTTATCCATAACGAACCGTGAATTCCGGCAATTGGCGGATTATATTAAAGCCCATTGCGGCATTCACCTCAAGGATGAAAAAATAATATTGCTTGCCAGCAGACTGGAATCCGTTCTGCTGCAGCATCGCCTGGACAGCTTCACCGATTACTTTTATTATCTGAAGGCTGACCGCACTGGCGAAGCTTTGTCGATGCTTGTTGAACGAATAACGACAAATCACACCTATTTTATGAGAGAGCCCGAGCATTTTCATTATCTGGAGCAGCAAGTTCTTCCGCAGCTGTGTGGAAGCATACCTGACCGGGATTTACGCATATGGAGCGCGGGCTGCTCCTCCGGCGAGGAGCCTTATACATTAGCTATGATTCTGGACCGTCATTTCAAGAGCATGCCTATGATGCAAAAATGGGATCGAAAGGTGCTCGCAACCGATCTCTCTCCCGCTGTTTTAGCCAAAGCCGCCAAAGGCATTTATTCGCCCGAGGCGGTGCAGGCTTTGCCTCAAACCTGGCAGAACGCATATTTCAGCCGAACAGCCGACGGTAAGTGTCAGGTTGTTGATTCCTTGAAACGAGAAGTGATCTTCCGTAAATTCAATTTAATGGAAGAAAATTTTCCATTTCGCAAAAAGTTTCACGTCGTCTTTTGCCGCAACGTTATGATCTATTTTGATGCCGATACAAAGCTGCGTTTGCTGCGGCGTTTTTTGGACATTACCGAACCTGGCGGTTATTTGTTTATGAGCCACACTGAATCTCTGGATTCGCGGCTTGCCGGCTACCGGTATGTAAGACCCGCCGTTTATCAAAAAGTATAAGCCGTTTTATCGGCCGTGACGGGAGGCTCAGCGTGACGACCAAACGCCCGATCAAGGTGCTGATTGTGGACGATTCCTTGCTGTTTCGCGAGGTAATCGACCGCGGCATCTCGACAGATCCGTATATTACAACCGTTCCCTCTGCTAAAGATCCATTCGACGCAAGAGACAAGCTGCTGCAATATCATCCGGATGTTATGGTGTGCGACGTAGAAATGCCGCGTATGAACGGCATCGACTTCGTGCGCCGTCTGCTCCCCCAATATCCGCTGCCGATTATCGTCGTAAGCGGGGCAAGCGAAGCTGTGCTTGATGCCATGTCAGCGGGCGCGGTGGAATTTGTGCCAAAGCCGGACATGAAATCAACGCAGGATGTTGGCCGATTTATACAGGAGCTCATTGCAAAAATAAAAATAGCCGCCGGCTCAACAGTAAGCCGAAGCCGTCTGGCTTCAGCACCGGCTGCCTTATCCCGCCAATCCGCGGTTGCGGACAATTCAATTGACAAGGAGCCTTTAATTGCAATAGGCGCCTCAACCGGAGGAATTGAAGCCATTGATGCGCTGCTTCGCTCCCTGCCTTCAACCGTGCCGGGCATTGTCATCGTTCAGCATATACCACCGCAGTTTTCCCGCATGTTTGCCGAACGCCTGAACGCCAGCTTGCCTTTTACCGTTCAGGAAGCGCGAGACGGCGATTGGGTAAAGCCTGGGCATGTGTTCATCGCTCCCGGCGATCTCCATATGGATGTTGTCAAAGCGGGCAGTGCATTCAAAATCCGCTGTTACTCCGGGAGCAAGGTCAATGGTCATTGTCCCTCCATTGATATTCTTTTTCAATCGGTGGCCAAAGCAGCCGGCAGTGCGGCCATTGGCATTATATTGACCGGCATGGGATATGACGGGGCCAGAGGTTTACTTGCCATGCGCAGGCGCGGCGCTCGCACCATGGCGCAGGACGAAGCCTCATCCGTCGTATACGGCATGCCTAAAGCCGCCTTTGAGCTCGGGGCCGCGGAGAAACAAGTCCCCCTTTCAAAAATGGGCCAAACGCTTCTGTCCCTGATCTGATATTCCCATGCTATAAAGTATCAAGGGGCCAAAGAAACGAGTGTCACTTTATAGGGAATTATATCAAAAAGGATGTCTCAATGGGAGAAGACATCCTTTTTTTGCATCTTATTGTTCGTTTAATTATTGCTGTAATTCGGGGAATAAGACACAACAAAAAGCGGCCGCCCGATTAAATGCCGGGCAGCCGCTCCTGCTTCTTTATCGCAACGATTGCAAATAGTCATCCAACCGGTCAAGCGTTTCGTCAATACCTTGCTCCATGCCCATCTCCAGCACCTGGCGAATGTCTTCCTCCGAATCGTAGCGGGCCTTGCTAATAAGCAAAGTCCGGTTGCCTTCCGCATCCGAAAAGTAATCTTTGTGTGGTAACGGATTAAATTTTAAATCTTTCAACCTGCGCCTGTAGCTTCTCGGCAAGGCTGGATAGCATCGCCGCCGAAGCGTCTACCTCCTCGGTTGCTGCAAGCTGCTCTTCCGATGCGGCCGACATGCTTTGCGCTCCTCCCACCGTTGTATTGGCGATTTCCACCAGCCTTTCCATTGCTTTAGCCAGCTTTTCGGCCTGACGCGACAAGCTGACTACATTGTCCGAAACCCCCTCAATCGCAAGCATGGTTTGACCGGCGGACTGTTCAATGCCGCCAAAGGCTTGTCCTGCGCTGCGGACAAGCTCCGTGCCTCTAGCTACCTCCGCGCTTGTTTCCTCCATGGTTATAGTCGCATTTTCCATTTGCCTCAATATTTGATTGATAAGCATGGAAATTTGTCCAACCGATTCTGCCGAACGCTCCGATAACTTTCTGACGGAAGCGGCGACAACCGCAAAGCCCCGTCCGTGCTCCCCGGCGCGCGCAGCTTCAATGGCGGCGTTTAGGGCCAGCAAATTGGTTTCTCCAGCAATTGCAGTAGTAATATCCAGAATGGACTCGATTTCATGCGACAAGCTGTTTAAGTCATGTACAATCGCTGATAAAGCAGCAACCTTATTATAGACGATACCCATTTGATCATTGCTAAACGCGATTGTTTTTCCACCTTCATCTGCAAGAGCTGAGGAATGGGCGGCAACCTCCAAGACATGCTCGCTATTGCGCGCGATCTCTGTCAAGTGCTCCGACATGACGTGAATGCCATCCGAGCTGTCCTCCAGTTGATTCAGCTGCTGCTCGGCGCCATCTGTGAGCTCCTGAATGATGGAGACCGTTTGCTCGCTCGCCCTGCCTGTTTCCTGGGCTCCCGCTGACAGCTGAATGGCAGAGGAAGCCACCTGGCCGGAAGCATGATTAACTTCCGCAATCAGCATTCGCAAATTTTGCGTCATTTCATCGAAATCGCGAGCCAGAAAACCAATTTCATCCTTGCTTCGATAGTTCAATGGTTGTACGGTCAAATCGCCTTCCGACACACGATGCACCCGGGCGCTTAATGCGGCGAGCGGTCTGATCCGGAATCCTATGTAGATATAAACAGCGACGGAGGCGACAAAAAATACAGCGGCACCTGTCATAAAGGGCATCTTTACAATATCCATCGTGCGTTCATGAATAATAGAAGCATCAAAGTTGATTGCCATTAAAGCAACGATTTCATTATTGGGATCATGATCCTTATAAATGGGGCCATAGCCTGTCATCAGACTTGCGTTATCGAAGGTAAAAACGCTGGAGTACATGGAGTGTTTCCGGGTTTTGATCATTTCTTGCGCATTGGGATCAAAAAAGAAGGCGTCTCCGGCCTTGTATCCGCGAGCCTTCAAATTTTGATCAGCTGCAATAATCGATCCGTCCAACGACAAAATAAATACTTCCTTGAACAATGACTTATGCTCAACCGTCCAGTTTAGCCGTTCCTCCAAAGCGGCCAAGCCCGAACCGTCCCCTTTCAGTAGTGCTTCAATATCGCCGGGATTAACAAGGCCCGTCGTAATGTTGGCGCAGCCAACAAGCTCAATGCCAACCGCCGTCTCGACCTGCCGATAGGCCGTATTGTAACTGAATATACCGATTGCTGCGCCTACCAGCACCAAAAGCCCGATGATGGCGGTTGTAATTTTTCGAGCCAATCCCATACCGAACACACAATCCATCCCCTTATGTTTACGCATGCCTATTATTATAAGGGTGAGCAGGGGGCCGTAATTGTAATTTATATCATACTAATCAACAAATATTTGTTGGATTCATGCAGTTTTTTGCTATCCTTTCCAACAAAATTCCGTTTGTGTTGTTTAAGCGATATTTTTTCTTTTTTGATGGTTGCGAAAAGGACCAAATCTGTTTACTATAAGCAATACAGGTTGGATTAGCGACATGTGTTGGTTTGACCTGCAAACAGAGACTAAGAGGAGAGAAATCACATTATGGCAAACGTTTTGGTTATTAAAGCTAACGATCGTCCCGCTGACCAAGCAGTTAGCGTTCAAATGTATGACGCTTTTGTTAAAAGCTATAAGGAAAGCCATTCCGGCGATAACGTAACGGAGCTTGATTTGTTCAAGGAAGCTCTTCCCGACTACGGCAATGTTGCCATGACCGGCCTTTACAAGCTGAATGCAGGCATGGAGCCTACTTCAGAGGAAGCTCAAGGCGCTGCAACTGTTAAAAAATACCTGGACCTGTTCCTGGCTGCTGACAAGGTTGTATTTGCTTTCCCGACATGGAATACGGTTGTTCCGGCACCGCTTGTTAACTTCATCAGCTACATTTCCCAAGCTGGCGTTACGTTCAAATATACGGAAGCAGGCCCTGTTGGTTTGGCTGGCGACAAAAAAGTGCTTTTGCTAAACGCTCGTGGCAGCGACTACAGCTTGCCGCAAATGCAGCCATATGAAGTAGCTGTTAAATACGTAGCTACAGCTCTGAACCTTCTGGGTATTCAAAGCCCTGAAGTCATTGTTATCGAAGGCCATAATCAATATCCGGACCGTTCCGCAGAAATCGTTGCAGACGGCATTGCCAGAACAGCAAAAGCAGCTGCTTCGTTCTAAAATTTCCAATACCTAAATGTTAAAAAAAGAAAAACAGTCTCCTCCTTCGCAAGCGAAGAGGAGACTGTTTTCTTTTGTTTACAGGGATGCAAGCTTATCGGAAACTTCCGACAGATATTGCTTCAATACGGCTTGATCGGTATAACCGTTTATGCCGCCAAAGATCAGCTGCTCGGCTACCTCTATGCCGACAAAATCGTAAATGCCTGTGCCGGACGTTTGTTTGAGAGAGTCCGTCATGCCGACGCCGTCGTAATACTCTTTTGGCGAACCATGCGTATTGATGATAACTCCTTTTTTACCGCTTAGCAGCTTGTCGATGCCGCCCGATTCATTGTATTGATAAGCAAACCCATAGGAGAAGGCGCGGTCAACGTAACCTTTAATAATCGCAGGAAGACCGGTCCACCAGATGGGATAGATAAAAGTGATCAAATCCGCTTTTTTAATGAATTCTTGTTCGGCGGCAATATCGCTTGGCACGTTGCCTCCATGCAGCGCAGCCAAATCTTCCGAAGACAATACGGGGTTAAAGCCGAGCTTGTACAAATCGCGAACGACAACCTCGTGTCCCTTGGATTCCAGGGCGGAAACCGCCGTTTTCAGAATTGCTTCATTAAAGCTTCCATCATTGGGATGTGCATATACAACCAGAACGTTCATTGATAAATTGCCTCCTTATGTGCATTCTCATAATGCGACGTCGTTTGATCTCACGAATGTAACTATACTAGTTACATTATAAGCTGTCAAACCATTTTTGAACGTTTTTTGATTTCTTGCACCACATGCTCCAGCGTAGTTTGCGCCAAAGAACGTTCAAGCTCCGATTGGGCATGACTTAGCGAACCATGCAGAACATCCTGAATATTGGAGCCTATCGGACAATCGGGATTGCTGTTTTGATGAATGGAGAACAAATCTTGTTTCTCCGGCGGCTCAACAGCCCGAAGCAAGTCCAGCAGCGTAATTTGGGAAACCGGCTTTAGCAGCCGGATTCCCGTTACGCCGGGACGCGATTCGATCAGCTTCGCCTTACCCAGCATACTCATTAGTTTGCGGATAACGGCAGGATTTGTATTCACGCTGGAAGCGATAAATTCGCTTGTCACCTGTCCTTCAAAGATATGAACCATGGATAGGATATGCGCGGCAACAGTCATTCTGCTGCTAATCATGCAAGCACCCCCCTGTCATTTCCGTCATTGTATCCTCGTGCCAAATAGAAGTCAACAAACCTCCCGATCGCCCAAAAATAAAAGCAGCGCCAAAAGCGGCATTGCGCAGCCGATCCAGACCGATAATCCCCAGCCGCCTTGCGCGTAGGACCATCCGCCAAGAAAAGAGCCAAAAGCGCCTCCCATAAAAAAGATGGCCATAAACAATCCGTTCAGACGGCCTCTTGCTTCGCTTCCTAACGAATAGATGGCTTGCTGGCTAACCACCAGATTTCCCGAAACCGCCATATCCAGCAAAATAGCCCCAATAAACAACATAATCAATGAGAAGCTGCTTCCTCCCGAAAACAGAGCAGGCACCGCAAACGATAATACGGCGGTCAACAGAGCCGCAAAGGTTAGCGGGCGGATCAAGCCTCTGTCGGCATAACGCCCCATAATTGGAGCCGCTGCAGCACCGCCAACGCCAACCAGAGCAAAAAAGGCAATCCCTTTCTGCGACAAGCCATAAGCATCTGACAGATAAAGCGGCGCCGCCGTCCAAAAGAGACTAAAGGCGCCAAACAGGCTGGCCTGGTACAAGGCTCTTCGGCGCAGCACTGGAGTCTCCTTCAGCAGAGTCCACAAGGAAGCAAGCAGTTTTCCATAGCTGCTCCCGATGGAGGGCTGCCTCTCTGGAAGTGCGGAGATCAACAGAACAGCCAACAGTGCGGAGACAGCCGCAGAGCCCATAAAAAGCGTACGCCAGCCCCATTCATCGGCAACCAGGCTGGCGACGGGGCGAGCCAGCATAATGCCAAGCAGCAATCCGCTCATGACCTTGCCGACGACGCGGCCGCGTTGATCCTCGGGAGCCAAATACGCAGCAAACGGCACAAGCACCTGAGCTACAACCGAACCAAGGCCAATCAACAGCGACGAGGTCAAAAACAGCGCTGCATTCGGCGACCATGCCGCACCAAGCAGCGCCATGACCGCAAGGGCCAAAGAAGCCGACACAAGAGTCCGGTTTTCTACCCTGTCGCTTAATGGCACAATAAACAGCAAGCCTGCAACATATCCAATCTGGGTTAAGGTGACGATAAGTCCCGATGCCGAATGCGAAAGTCCCGTATCGGCAGCAATCGGTCCGATCAAGGTTTGGGCATAATACAAATTTGCGACAATGAGGCCGCATGCTACAGCCAATAAAATAATAATGCCGTTTGTTATGGTTTTGCTGGCGGTTTCCGTTTTTGACATCTCATTCACTCCTCATGTGATTTTTATTTAATGAACGAAACGTTCAGTAATGATGCCATTATAATATACTGAACGTATCGTTTTGTAAATAGGCGAATTATTCTCGGCCCGCTTCCTTTTCTTTTTTTCCATCATTTTGTATACTGTACGTATCGTTTTATAGGGAGGGAATAGATATGACTGTCAAACGAGGAAGGCCCCGCAGCATAAAAACCAAAGAAAACATTCTGTCGGCATCATATGAGCTGCTGCTTGAAAGCGGATTTGACAATGTCACAATTGAAAAAATCGCGGAACGCGCCGGGGTTGGCAAAGCGAGCATTTACAAATGGTGGCCAAATAAAGCCGCCGTTATTATGGACGGTTTTTTTGCCGCTGCGGCAGATCGGCTTCCCTTGCCTGATCTCGGTGCGGCTGTGGAGGACGTTTACGTCCATGCTTCAGGGCTGTGCCGGTTTATGAGCAGTGCCGAGGGGAAAATGATTACAGAAATTATAGGCCAGGGGCAGATGGATGCCGCTCTTGCCGAAGCTTACCGGACACGTTACATTATGCCGCGCCGGCTGGAGGCCATTCAATTGTTGGAGCGTGGAGTGCAGAGGGGCGAGCTAAAGGATAGCCTGGACAAGGAATTAAGCGTTGATATGCTGTACGGTCCTATTTTCTACCGCCTTCTTGTCACCGGCGAACCCATTGACGACTTTTATGTCAGATCCGTTGTTGATGAGGTATTTAAAGGTTTTCGGTCTTAACGGGCCGCGGTCAAGGATGAATTAGTCAACCCGTTTAATGGGCACAAAATAGTCCATCTGATTGTAGCCCATCGCTTTGGCTGCCGAAGGCGGCGTTGGTATGGTACCCAGATAAACCCGGGAATCGTCCTCGGCAAAACAGCCTTTTTCTTTTATAAATTGCTTGATTGCCGTTATTGTGTCCGTACTGTCCTGACCGTCGATTTCGCTCGCGACCGCATACAAGCCGCCCGGAAAATCCACAACCTCAAAGCCTTCAGGCACCTGCATGCCTTCATTGTAGACATAATACCAGACAAAGCCGTCCCGCTTGCTGTCCTGCCACAAAAAATCGTTGGGATAAATGCCGCGTTCCAGGGTGCTGAACCACTCGTCAAAGGCTTCAAGCTTGCCGTCGCCAAACATGCCGCATTGCGACGAGACCATTTTGCAGGCGGGAATTTCTAATACTCGAACATATTCCATATTCCTCTTCTCCTCCGGACTGAAAATTGTCGTCATGACAGATAACGCTTTCACCACTATAAACCAGTCTTCTGAACATGTCTGGAATATTTATCACAGTTTTCTAGTTTGTTCCTCGCTCCATCTCCATAATCGTTTTGCCGCTTCGTTATCAATCGCCCTTCCAGAAAGGTTTTGCCGTTTTTTCTTATAATAGTAGTTGCCGCTTGCAGTGCCGCCTTCCTGTGACGTAGCCAGATACAATGCTGTATCGGCGCCTTCCAGCGGTGTCAGAAAAAATGGCCGGAGCAGCGCATAAACGCTTTTGCCAAACCCCGTTTCCCGATTAACGCCCAGCGACGTGCCAACCGCACCGGGATGCAGACAATTGACCGTTACGTTGCTGCCCTCCAAACGACGCGCGAGCTCTCTTGTAAATAAGATATTAGCCAGCTTGGACTGGGCATACCCCTTCACGACATTAAAGCCATGCTGCAAATTCATGTCATCAAAATGGATATGGCCGACCTTGTAAGCACCGGAGGAAACGACAACAATTCTTCCTTGCGGCGAAGCGTGAAGCAGCCCAAGCAGCTCGGTTGTCAGCAAAAAATGGCCCAGATGATTAACGCCCAGCATGCTTTCATATCCGTCATCCGTTAACTCCCGTTTCAAGGAGACAACGCCCGCATTGTTGATCAGCACATCCAGCCGCGCATAACGCTCCGCAAATGATGCACAAAAAGAACGAATACTTTCAAAGTTCCCCAAATCACAAAGCATCAGCCCGATATGGGGGGCTCCGCTTTCAGCCAGTGCCTTTGCACGCGCCTCCTCCCCCCGCTGTCTGCTGCGGCAAGCCATAATAACCTCAGCCCCGGCTTTGGCAAGCTCAATAACGGCTGCCAGCCCCATTCCGGCATTGGCGCCGGTAACAATCACAACTTTTCCAGTCATGCTTTTCAAAGGACCCGCTCCCCCTCTCCTAATGGATGATTTTGATCCTGTTTTCAGCGTAAAACATTCCATTGCCGGATACAAGATGATTTCCTTTACCTTTTCAAAAAAACAAACTTTAAGTTAGTTACTTGATTTATGTTTGATTAGGGCTTATAATCTAGGAGTAAACCCATTTATTTCATGAGGAGGCCATTTAGAATGTCCAAATTAAACATCGGAATTATTTTGGGCAGTACGCGTGAAGGACGTGTCAGCCCTCAAGTCGGAGAATGGATCAAAAAAATCGCAGATGAGCGTGGAGACGCGAACTATGAAATCGTCGACATCGCTGAGTACCGTCTGCCTCTTCTGGGAGAAGCCGACGCTTCGGAGCAAGCCGCAGCCTGGAATAACAAGCTTGCAAGTCTGGACGGCTTTGTCTTTATCGTTCAAGAATATAATCACAGCATTACAGCAGCTCTCAAAAATGCGCTGGATTATGCACGCGATGCCTGGAACAACAAGGCCGCCGGCATTGTCAGCTACGGCTCCGTAGGCGGCGCACGCGCAGCAGAGCATCTTCGCGGCATTCTAGGAGAGTTGTCCGTTGCCGATGTTCGCGTACATCCTGCATTATCGCTGTTTACCGATTTCGAGAACGGAACCTTCAAACCTGCCGATCTGCATTTGACCAATGTAAACGGCATGCTGGATCAAGTGCTGTCCTGGAGCGGAGCGCTAAAAACCATTCGCTCTTAATCTACTGAGACATAGATACTTACCTGAACATAAAAAAACCGTCAACTGCTCCTTACGGAACAATTGACGGTTTTTCTGACTGCAAGAGCCTTTTACTCAATCGGCCTTTGCCGAATCAAGGCTACAACGATCTCCTCCATGACGCTGCCCCCGTCGCCAACAAACCGGACCTGGAACAATGCTTCGCCCTCTTGCCAAAAATAGCTGACAAAATCCGTTTCATCCGGGCTGCTGAGGGCGCCGTCTATTTTATAGGGCTCTGTGCGGAACACCTCTTGTCCTCCCAACCGAACCACGGATACAGGAGCTGTAAAGCGCTTACCGTCTATTCTTTCAAAGGAAGCGGCGCCGTTGTTTTTCATATCTTGGATTATTGTATTGCTTTTGGTCTGCTTGAGGCTAAATTTCTGTATACCGCCCGATACTTCATCCGCTTCTCCATTGCTAGCTTGAGCCTCTGGCAGAGCATACCCGATCGATAAAACCCGTTTGTCTCGAGCTGCCTTGTCGTTCGCGTACCCGAAATTAACCATTGACGTGTAAGCTGCGTCGGTTGCCATATACCGATCTAGCACCCGGAGCGGAAGCTTGGGCGTAAAGCCAAGAGCATCTACGCCTCTCCAAACATCATCCGTATCGTATATGGCTGCGTTAAGCAAATTTTCATTAACCATCGGCTTCAATAACGGAAGCTTCGGCTTTTTCAAGGATGATACAAGCGCCGGGACGATTTTATCTTCTTCTTTTCCGAATGGCCCCATCCCATATTGAATGCCTTCATCCTGCCAAAAATACTGTATATAGTTAGACTTCCCTCGGCTTATCTCCGCTTTCAGCACATCAATGCCATTAATAGTTGCGGTTTGCTTTGAGATTTTAAGAGCGGCTTCGGCTGTCGGTGTGGTTTTCCGAATGGTATTGGTTTCTTCCGCTTTAAACTTTTCATTTTTCTCCATAGCGCTGTATGCCTGTTCAATACCCGGACCTCCCAGCTCTGCAGTAAAATTCCAATTATAATTATCTATCCCGGTAGATCGGAAAGCGATTCTTACGCGATTCAGCCCTTCTTCTCCATCACTATTCCGAACCGTCGACAGCGACGCAGATTCAAAAGAGAATGCATCCGGAAGCACCTCAGGAAATTTAAAGGAAAAATCGGCCATTGCAACTGCCTTTTCAAGGTTGTTGTAAGTGCGTGAACCTGATGATTGCTCAAACAAAATAACATTTTCGGCCAGCCTGCTATCTAATAATGAACCATCCGGACGGCTATTGTCCGGCGCTGCCGCATTCGTCAGCGTACCAGCGCAAACGATAATAACGCATAAAATAGAAACTGCCGTGAGCTTATAGGAGCCCTTTTTAAAACCTTTGATCATAATTAATCTCCTTTCGAGCTGCTTGCGGGCGCCCGCCCCGTATAAACCTATGGCCTGCCTCTGCTCCTGTCTGGATGCAAACGTCTTCAGCACCTCAAGAATGGTTTGCCCGTATAACAATACCTCGCGCGGCTCAAGGACATTTAGTACACAAGCGTCGCAGGCAAGCTCCCGGTCAGCCTTCATTTTATGTATAGCCAGCCAGACAAGGGGATTCATCCAATGAATAGCTAATGCAACGCTGCCCAACCAATTCCAGAGAACATCGTATCTTTTGCGATGCGCTAATTCATGCATAAGAACATGCCTTAACTGAGTCGCGCTCAAGGACCGGCACAAAGCCTCGGGGATATAGACTTTTGGCCGAAATACGCCATATATAAATGGGCCAGATATTGCAGATCCTCCCGTATAAAGCCGAATATCCCCCTTTATTCCCAGCTTGCTTCGACATTCCTCCATGATGTCAATCAAGTAGGCAGCCTCTACTGGGCGCATTCCTTTAAACATTTGCTTCAATCTAAAGCCGTACCTGATAATAACAGCTAGAAAGGTCATAACGCCCGCAAGCCAAAGCCAGGCAAACAGGCCAAACACAACATTCGTTTTTTTCTCCGCTTCCAATGTCCATTTCCCGTCGGGTTGAGCGAGAGAGTCTACACCCTCCTCTGCTTGCCCGCTTCTTTCCTCCAGAGAGGCTGCTGGCTGCTGCAAAACTGGCGATACCGTCATTGCTTCCTCGTTGCCATTAGATGAAAAAGACAATACTTGTCCCAGTTCCATATTCATTAATTGCATCAGACTGAAGGGGCTGCTTGGAAAAGCGGGCAGCAGCAGCCGAATCAATACGACCAGCCAGAGTACATGTCTGACCCGGGCCGAAAACCGGTGACGAAATAGAGCAATCGCCGCAAGGACTGCCAATATGGTTATGCTGCCTCCAAGCGTCGAATACAAAAACCATTTAAACGCGCCTTCTACCATATCCCTATTCTTCCTCTCGGAACAAGCGTGCCGCCGGATCAGGCTTTCGGGGCATCATCGTTTTTCTTTTGTTTGCTTTCCAATATTTTTTGAAGCTGCGCTATTTCTTTTGGTGACAATTCGGCTTCCTCCAAAAAATTGGTGACAAGCAAATTGGAAACCCCGCCAAAAACGCGCTTGATAAAGGAGCGGCTTTCCGCCAAAACACATTCCTTTTCCGATAAAAGCGGGAAATAGTTGTAGCTTCGGCCTGTTTTCGTAAACGCAATCACGTTTTTTTTCAAAAGCCGGTTAATAAACGTTCGGATCGTCTGATCGCTCCACTGGATTTCCTCCGGCAGCTGCTCCATGATTTGTTCCGCAGTCACGGGATTCCTTTTCCAAATTACCTTCATGATTTCCCATTCCGATTCCGAGATTTTTGGAATTCCATCCATGTGCACACCCCCTTTTCATTAACTATTACAATTGTAAATTCATCTCTCGAATCTAATATTACATTTGTAATTTCAATAAGTCAACTGATAGTTCCCGTCCTTTCTCTCGCGACATAAAAGTAAAGCTCCTTTCCATTCCCACCATGTTTGCACAAAAAAAACCCGCCATTGCTTCAGCAACGACGGGCTGGATCGATATGATTGCATCCTGCATTTGTCCATTAAAATCAGATTAATTGAGCGAATTGTTTGGCCTGAAGCTCTAGCTGCTCTGCCTCTTTGCCAATCTCCTTGAAGCCGTCTACAGCCTCCTGAATGCGGTTGCGGTTTTCCATAATGGCATTTTGGGACAGAGAAGTCCCTTTGGCAATATCAGCAACCTGCGCTGTCACAGCCTCCAGATTGCCGTTTACTTCTTTCACCGCCTGCTCAACCTGCTTGGATAGCTTGCGGACTTCATCGGCAACTACACTAAAGCCTCGTCCGAACTCTCCGGCATGAGCCGCCTCAATCGCCGCATTCAAAGCTAGCAGGTTGGTTTGTGAGGAAATCTCCTTGATGGTTTGCAGGATTCCCCGCATGGCGCTCACTTTTTCCTTGAGTTGATTCAGCGATTGCATATTTTCCTCGGCGCTTTGGACTACCCGTTCCATAGTCACCTCGATTTCATGATTGCGGGTAATGCCCGCCTCCGTTCGATCGTACAATGCTTCGGCCATGCCAATCAAACCTTTTGTTACCTCGCCCACGGCCTCTTCTCGCTCCGTAATGTCCGTTGCAATTTTGATAACGCCGCACACGATGCCTTCATCATCAAAAACCGGTGTATACGTTGCCTCGAAGCACAATATCTTTTTACTTTTGTGAACGCGGAAAATCTTTTCCTGCACAGGCCGCCCATCGTTGAGCTTTTTCCAAAAAGCGGCATACTCAGGGCTGTCGACAAACGAGGAGGTGCAAAATTGCCGATGATGCATGCCGGGCATTTCAGCAGCCTCATATCCCATCGCCCGGGCAAAATGATGGTTTACCCAAAGCACCTTGCCTTGCAAATCAAATTCAATCATAGCCAGCGAATTTTCAATTGCGGCCAAAACGGCCGACTCATTCAACACTTGGGTGCTAACCGGAATATCCTTTTTTTGCTCTAACATTCAGCATCCCTCTTTACTAGGATTTAGTCATGATGCGGATTTCTTGAAATGTCTCCCAGTCCTATAATAATCATTAAAATGGCAAATCGGACATGTAGCAACAAATGAATACCTAGTGCAACGCAACAATCATTATATGCCTATTCCGTTTATTCCACAATGAAAAAAGCCCTAATGAACAGATTACGCGTTTCACAGCATCCTTTCGTTGGCTCATGCTGCCTGTATACGATATTGTTATCAATGTAGCGATCCGCTGCATAGACTTCATCCGGCGAATTGCTGCAAACTCTACATGCACAAAAAAACCTGAATTAGTCCTAGGACAAATTCAGGATACTGATAATTAATTGGATGCGGTCAAGAGGACTCGAACCTCCACGTCATTGCTGACACTAGAACCTGAATCTAGCGCGTCTGCCAATTCCGCCATGACCGCATATTTTGTTTCAACGAAAAATAATATACCATATATCGATAAGGCTCGTCAACTCTAGTTGCGAAATTTTGTCATTTGCTGCATATCTCCTATAATAAGAGGTGATACATAGGAAAGAAAGGTGGATATCCTAGCATGAATGAAACTCCATTAGCCCGGCTGGAAGCAGGACTGACGGCGCAAGGTCTTGACGCCGCGCTGATTACGGACCCCAAACACATTTATTATTTAACCGGCTTTGCAAGCAATCCACATGAGCGTTTTCTCGGACTTGTCCTGACCCCCGGACAAGAGCCGCTGTTGATCGTGCCTGCTCTTGACGCCGATGACGCCGCAGCGGCCTCCTCTGTCAAAAATATCGCCACGCACTCCGACACGGATAATCCCTATTCCCTGCTGCATCGTTACCAAGGGCAGATTAAAACGATGGGGCTGGAAAAGGACTATGTTACCGTTTCGCGCTATGAGCAGTTGACCGCCGCCCTTGGTTCCGTTGAATTTGCGGATATCGGCTCTCTTCTACGGTCACTGCGGGTGAAGAAAACCCCGGAAGAGGTGACGCGAATCCGCCGCGCCATCGCTTTAATCGAAGAGGTTCTTACGCAAGGCTTGTCTCATGTACGCGCAGGCGTTACCGAAATCGAGCTTGTCGCAGAGATGGAATACCGCATGAAGAAGCTGGGGGCTGACGGCCCTTCTTTTGATACGATGGTATTGTCCGGCCCAAAAACCGGCTTGCCGCATGGCACGCCAGGGGAGCGAAAGCTTCAACACGGCGATTTGCTAATGTTCGATATGGGCGTGTATGCCGGAGGCTATGCCTCCGATATTACCCGCACCTTTGCCTTCGGCGCTATTTCTCCCCAGTTAAAAAAAATGTACGACACTGTGCTGGAGGCTAATCTGGCCGCCATTCGCGTCGCGAAACCCGGCTTGGCCTGTGCCGATGTTGACCGCGCCGCGCGGGAAGTCATTGAAGCCGCGGGCTACGGAGAACGTTTCGTTCATCGGGTCGGTCATGGGCTTGGCCTTGATATTCATGAATATCCTTCCTTACATGCACAAAACCAGGACCCGTTGCAGGAAGGCTGTGTGTTTACCATCGAACCCGGCATCTATATGGCCGGAGTCGGCGGCGTACGTATTGAGGATGACGTAATTGTTACCTCCAACGGAGTCGAGGTATTAACCAGCTATCCGAAGGAGCTTATAATTTTGGAATAAGCGCTTCATGCATACCTTGGAATAGCCCGCGTAGGGAGCTCGCGCACACATGACTTGGGAAAACCCTGCTGCTGCATACTTTGGGATAACCTGCGTAGGAAGCTCAAGCACACATGCTTTGGAATAACCGGGTGCTTGCATACTTTGGGAAAACCGCCTGTATGCCATACTGTCCGCTGGCCGCATGTTGATGCAGCCAGTTAATGCGGCCAACGGTCAAAAATGTCCGTCAGACCGTCATTTTAGACCATTTTAATTTGTAACGGAAGGAGGTGTCCGTTACAGCTCAAAAAACCGCAAAATACATGGTTTGAGGAGCTGCAACGGACATTTTTGACCGTTATATATCAAAACTCCACATTTTATGGCTGGTAATGGACAATTTTGTCCGTTACCATTTTTTCGCCGACTGATTGCTCGTTTCCAATTTGTAGTGCCCGTTTGGTCGTTGCTAGTTTGCCCGTTATCGATTCGTCCATTGCCAATCTTCTGATACAGTTTGGCCGTTTACTTTTGGCCCATTGCCAGCATAGCTGTCTTCACATTTTGGATTATGTGAACCCTAGTTTTCCGAAACAAAAAAAGGCCGCAACCGCTAAAGCAGCTGCATGCCTGTATAAAGTAAGATAATGCGGTCGAGAGGACTCGAACCTCCACGTCATTGCTGACACTAGAACCTGAATCTAGCGCGTCTGCCAATTCCGCCACGACCGCATATTTACGACAACAAATAATAATTTACCATATATTCACGTTTGCGTCAATCTTGATTTAATCGTGCTCAACATAAAATATATGGCAACTAAACTATGGCGTATCTGAAAACCCGCTTGAGGTCATCTTGCACCGCCTTTTCGCCCCCTGCTGCGTCCATTTTGCTTGACTTATCCCGGTAAACCTGTACAAAACTTCCTTGCATGGGACGAAAAATCAGCACACCCTCTCGGAGTATTCAGACACGTCCTAGTCAAACAAGTCGCCTAACACATCCAGCATATTTTTTTTCTTTTTTGGCCTGCCATATTTGCCATAGCCATATTTCCCTTGACCGTCATAGCGGTCATTACGATATTGGCCTTTGCCATAATGCTCCTGACCATGACCGCCATAGCCGGGGGCGCCTTGCGGATATCCACCATTTGGCGGAGCTTGTCCATAACCGCTCGGATGATTGCCTTGTGCAGGCGGCTCATAAGCCTGACGCTCCAGCCGCTCGTAATCGTCGCGCACCTCGCGAACGCCCTGCATCAGCTTTTCCAATTCGCCCCGATCCAGCCAGACGCCTTTGCAGTCTGGACAAACGTCGATTAATACATCATCCTTGACGACTTCCCTCATACGCACATCATCGCAAACCGGACATTTCATTGGACACTCTCCTCCCGATTTTCAAACCATTTCAACAACTATTATAGGGATGGCCGCTCCTCGGGTTCCGGCAGGTATTGATAAGAGCGGCTAAGCTTTACTACCCGCCTGCTCGGCTTGCGAATCACGACGGAAGAGTCATCCCAAGCCACTACAATACCCAGCACATCATTGCTTTCAATCCCGTCCCTGACGACTCTGACCGTTTCACCCGATTGGCGGAACCGGTCCAACTGCTCCTCGGCTACCATAACTTCCCTCCCAAAAGTTTGCAAAACAAACTGCTTCGCGAGCAGCCGCTTAAGTTTACGGAGCAAACAGCCTCGTAAACATCAGCTTAAGCTTGCGAAAGAAACTGCTTCATAAACATTAGCTTAAGCTTGCGTAAGAAACTGCTTTATAAACATTAGCTTCAGTTTGTGCAAATAACATACTTCATAAGCAAAAAAAGATAAACCCTGTGCGACAACAAAACCTCAATGTTTGCATACGCAAAACATTGAGGTCCGTTTCATACCTTACTACATTATTTATTCTCACCGACCGGCAGCTTGCGCGATATTAGCCTACATGCTCCTTGGAGTCATTGGTTTCATACCATTCATCCAACACACGGGATGACATAACCCGCTTGCCAATATAATCGACTTGCTTTTCCGAAAACTGATCGTGCCATTCCATGGAGAGCTCTTCGCACAACTTAACAATCGTCAGCAGCTCCGACCATGCAACATAACGTTTGTACCAGAAAAACTGCGGATGTTCAATCATATAAGGATACAGGTCGTCAAACTCCGTATGCTTGCAATCCAATGCCCTCTCGAAGTGCGTTTTGGCATCGGCCAGCTTCAACTGAATAAAATCAGGTGACATTTCCCCCATCTCTTGTGCCTCCCCTCGATCACTTAACCCCTATTATAAGCCATAATCAAGCTGCGGAAAAGAGCTAACGCACTGGTACATCTTACTCAAAATGAATTTCGCCATTCTCCAGCGACTTGATTTTGACCAAGGATTCTACGTTGATGCCTTGCTCTCTCAATGTTCTGCCGCCGGCTTGAAACGATTTTTCGACTACGATGCCCATGCCTGCCAGCTTGGCGCCGGAGCGTTCGATAATTTTGATTAATCCCCGAGCCGCATCGCCGTTAGCGATAATATCATCAATGAACAATACATGGTCATCCTTGGACAAAAACTGCTTGGAGACCATAATGTCGGTAACCATTCCCTTTGTAAAAGATGGCACGCGCTCACAATACGCGTCCGGGTCGGCAATAAGCGTTTTTTTGCGTCTGGCGAATACCAGCGGAACGCCAAGCACGTAGGCCGTGGCAAACGCCGCAGGAATGCCGGAAGATTCAACCGTTATAACCTTAGTTATTTTTTGCTCGCGGAACCGATTGGCGAACTCCTGTCCCATCTCCATCGTCAATGCCGGGTCAACCTGATGATTGATAATGGCGTCCATCCTCAATACATCATTTGACAAAACTGACGATTCTTCCAAAATACGCTGCTTCAACTTTTCCATATTCATAACCTCCGCCAATAATCCCTTTCCGATAAAGTACCATAGGATGAGCAAAATGCGCAACCTGACATCACAACCAGACGCCATAAAACCGATAAATAAAATAAAGAGGCCATTCACTTGCCAAAATGCCGGAAAAACAAGCAACCTCCGGCACCTGCCATGCGTTAAATATAATAGGAGAGAACCTGGCTGGGAGGAAACCATATGAAAATCAAAAAAACGTATTATCATCATGTTGCACAATGGGCAGCATTATCGGCCCTGCTTCTCCTTCTGGCAAGCTGCCAAAGCGCTCCGCTGAATACTACGGTTAAACCGGAAGGCGTTCCCGAAGCCAGCGGAGCAGCAAAAGGACCCCAGCAAGCGTACCTGGAGAGCAGCCCAGAGGAAGAAGAAGCAGAAGAGAAGACGGAATGGAGCAACCAAGCCGAAGATATTGAAGGTCATAGCTCGGCGGAAACCTCTTCATTAAACAAGAACAAGCGCGATGACTCCAATTTATGGGAAGATGGAAGTCCGCAGCTTGGCGGTGTTCTTATTGGGAGCACAAAAAAGCAGCTCGACGAGCAATTTGGACAGGCTCTGGACAGCTATAATCTGGAAAACGGCAAGGAGCAGCTAACGGTTTATGAATACGCCGGTTTTTCAGTCGGTTTCGGACCAGACGGCACTGTCAGTCTGGTTGAAATCTATGACAGTGAGGTAGATTCGGGACTTAACGGACTAATCGTTGGCGATCCTCGCGAAACAGCTATTCAGCTGCTGGGGCAGCCCGGATCGCAAAGCGGCTATTTGCTGACCTACTCCGACGATGACGCCTCCTTGAGGCTGGATATTGATCCCTCCACCAACGAAATCGTATCCATCAAGCTAATCGCAAGCAGCTGAGCGGAACCTTCATTTTTCAGCTTTTAGGCATGTCCCGCTTTCTCCATACATACCCTCTTTAATATAGGCGAAAGGGATCGGGGGGAACGCGGGCATGTGGAGGTCATTGGGCAAAACGCTGCAAATCGCCGCAACCTATATGGGTACCATTGTTGGAGCCGGCTTTGCGACAGGACAGGAAATCTTGCAGTTTTTTACCCGTTTCGGGTATTGGGGAACGGCGACGATCGCGCTGGCTACCATACTTTTTATATGGCTCGGCGCAAAAATGATGCTGATTGCAAGCGATATATCCGCCAAATCGTACGAGGATTTGAACAAAGCATTGTTTGGAGAAAAATACGGCCGTTTGATCAGCTATTTCATGCTGGTTATTTTGCTTGGCGTCACCGCTGTCATGCTGGCAGGCGCAGGCGCCATTTTTTATGAGCATTGGAATATTTCTTATCAAGCCGGCTTACTGGCGACTATGGCCTTTTCTTTTCTTTTGCTTCGAAAAGGGATGAAATCCATCCTGGCCGTTAATTCAGTTGTTGTGCCCGTTATGCTGGTTTTTACCGTATTTGTGATGATTGACACCTTTAATACTCCCGGTGCAGGCAGATTTATTACGCTAACCACCGATTATTCCGTATGGGCCGCATGGGCCTCCCCGTTTCTGTACACTGCTTTTAACCTATCGCTTGCCCAGGCGGTGCTTGTTCCGCTCGGCGCAGAAATCAAAGACCGGAAAACAATTATTTGGGGCTCCTGGATCGGGGGCATCGGCATAGGGTTCATGCTGTTGGCCGGGCACATCGCATTGTCGCTTCACATGCCCGGCATTCAGCAATTCGCCATCCCGATGGGGGGGATCGCCAGAGGGCTTGGCTACTATGTGCAGCTGATTTATATCTTTATTATTTTTGCTGAAATATTTACAACGCTCATCGCTGATATCTACGGCTTGACGCTCCAGCTTCAGGAACGTCTTAAATGGCCGCGCGAGATGCTTACATTCGCCGTTCTGACCGTTTGTTATTTTACAAGCCAAATTGGCTTCGGCACACTGCTTTCTATCCTCTATCCGCTATTCGGACTGATCAGCCTGGGATGGCTGCTGCTTATCATATCCAAACGAATGAAATTAGGCGGCCTTTAAAACCTTGCCCTTGTTTGCAGATCTTGCTGCGTAATGAATTTGCCTTTAGCTTGTGCTTTAAGCCAATTGCACGGCTCCGATATCCAGCAGCTTCGCCGACGGATTGGCAGCCAGCAGCTCATCGCGAATATGCTCGTGGCATGTAAATAATACAATTTGCCGCTCGGCGGACAACCCGGAAATCAATTGAGCCGATGAGCGCAGCCTGCGCCGGTCGAAATTGACAAACAGGTCGTCCAGCAGCAGCGGCAATGTATTGCCGCCTGCAACCTCTCTTGCCAGCGCAAGCCTCATGCACAAGTACAGCTGCTCCGCCGTTCCACGGCTTAACAAGGAGCTGTCTATCCGCATCTGCTGGTTGCTCTCCAATTGTATAGACGCCCGTTCGGGAGACGCCAGCACTCTCCGGTAGCGTCCCTCCGTCAATTGCTCCATGTAGGCCGAAGCATTTCTCAGTACAGCCGGTTGACGCTCTTGCTCGTATTTGCGTCTCGTCGCGGCAATAAGAGCCTGTGAAAGGGCCAAAACGGCATACCTCTCCATGTGGGCATCTAATGAAGCCTGGGCCATCTCGCGCTCCTCTAGCAACTGCTGGATCTTCGTGCTTTGAAGCAATCGCTCAAGCTCCGCCCGTCGGCTTCCCCGCCGCTCCAAAAGCTCCCGCTGCCGCTCCTTTAATGAATCCAGCTCCGCCTGGGCCAATGCCAGCTTTTGCTGAAGAGCTTCCTCATCGGTGCTTTCTAGCATGGCCTCCAGCTTGAGAATAAGCTCCGGCACAAGTCCAGCCCTAAATTCGATTCCAAGCTTCAAGTCCTCATCATCAAGCTCCTTCAGCCTGCAGGAATCCATTATTGCCTGCTCAACAGCCTCATCGCCGGACAAGCCGCAACGCTCCAGCAATTGAAGGCGCTCTTCGCTTAGATAGGCTATGCGCTCCAATGACTCCGCCATTTCATGCTCCAGCTCACGCAAGCCGGCATCCAGCGCCAAAGCTTTGTCCCGGGCAGCGGCATGGCGTTTAATATCAGCCTGCAACAGGCGCAGTATTGCAGCTTCCTCGTGTTCGCCACGATGCAGCGCCATTTTCGACTTTTGACACAGGGACCCTACCGCTGCTTCAAAAGCTTCAAGCTCTGTATCCACTTGTTTTATCCGATTCGCCAAACGATCATACTGTCTCAAATGCTGCAAGGCAGAATCCGCCAGATCAAATGTTTCCAATACGGCGGAAGGCGACATGGATTCCGGCAACGCCCGCTTGCCAAGCCAGCTTTTCCACCGGACAGACTCCAATTCCATTTCCGATTTAAGCTCCTTAAGCTTTTCCTGCCGTTCGGACATATATTGCTCCAGGCTTTGAAGCCGTCTTTGCGCGTCCGCAAGCTCCGTTTCAAGCCGGCTTTCATCCTGCATACCTCCAACCGTTTCTTGCACCATCGTCTTAAGTCTGGACCTAAGCTGCAGTGCCGCAATCATTCCGTCTTCGCCGTTCATCCTGCCCATCCATTCATCAGCCGCAGGGCCGGGCTGCTCTAGCAGCCTTGCCAGCGCGTCCTTGACAGCGCGTTCAGTCCCATGTTCATAGCCCGCCTGTTTTACTTCTTGGCGGCTGTCTCCGCTTCGCCGCGATCTTGTGCCCGCTTGTCCCTGCCTGGAATACCTCCGCCCGCCATACCCCAGCGAAGTGACGGAAGCCGCGAGCAGTGCTGTTGATGAAATCCAGACTGCAAGGGACCACTTGTCAGCCGTTCCTGCCACGGCAATCGCCAACGCAATAGCTCCCAGCGCCAGACCCAGCATAGGTAAAAAAAGCGGGGGGCGTTTTCCCGTTAATTGCCCTTCCTCTGCCTTGTCGGCTAAACGGGACACGCTTTGCCTGCGGGCGGTCTCCATATCTGCCAGGCGGAAGGCTTCATCAAGGGCGTTCCACGCAAGAATAAGCTGCGAGGAATCCAGCGGCTGCAAGGAAAAACCGTTTCCGCTGCCGCGGCGCCCGGAAGTAACGGCATACAAGCGTTCCTCCGCAGCCTTTACGCGTTCGGCCTGCTCTCTTGCCTGGAGACGGTACGTCTCCAGCTCACCCGTCAGCCTTTCCGCCTTATGCTGCGCAACGGAAGACAGCTCCCGGTACGACCTGACATAATCGCGATCAGGCACCGTCACAGCCAACTGCCGCAGCTGGCGCTCCGTCCAATGCGGCGAGATGGAGGCCATCATGGACCCGATAACTTCATCCAGGCTTTTCCGTTCATTATCCCATTCATTTCTTTGGTGTCGCAAATCCCTCATCCGCCCGGAATCCTCCAGCAGCGCTGCCGTCTCCTCCTCCAATGCAATCAGCGGCTCATCGAAAAGCAGCAATTCCCTTTCCGAGCGCCTGAGCGCCTTATTCCGGCTTAATTGGGATAACTGCTCATCGGCTATTCGCCTATCTTCCTGAAGCTGCCGCCAAGTCTGCCCAAAGCCTGCCGGCAGCAATCCGGCATAAGCAAGGCCCTCACGCTCGGCGCTTAACTCCATCCTGCGCAGCCAAAGCGGCCGAACCGCCGTTGCCTTGCGCAATAGCCGCACCTGGCTTTCATTCTCCTTCAGCGCGCTCTCCAGCCCGGTCATCTCCAACTCGGCCGCTTCCGCCTCTGCAAGCAGCTCGTTGTATGCGGCAATGCCGTCGCCCAAGCTGCGCAGCTCACTTTCCAGCGATTCCACGGCTTTAGCCCCAAGATAAAGCTTTTGATTGCTTCCCCTCGGTTTGAACAGTTCCTCTAGCTCAGCTGCGATTTTTTTCTCCGCAGCCGCAACTGCCCGGCCTTCTTCCCAGCCCGCCTGATACAGGTAGCGGCCAAGCTCTTCCCCCGACAGCGCTCCGGCCTCGCGAAGCTCGCTTAAGGTAACGGCATAGAGATGGCGAAAAAGGCGTTCGTTAACGCCGCCAAGAAATTGCTTCTCCCAGAGGGCTTGCTCCAGCCAGCCATCGTCTACCTTATCCATCCCCGGCAATTGATTCTCCTGATCCTTGCCTCCTTGACCCAGCCGTTTTAGACTCAATTTTCCGGTTGGACCATCCGCGTAACGCTCCAGCACATAGGAGGCATTTCCGTCATCAGAAAAAAGCAACCGGCCGCCATGCCGTCCTCCAGCAACCGGCTCCATCCGCTCCGCAGGCAAATTACGCCTTGCGAATCCATAAAGCATGCTTCTCAAGAAGCCAAAAACAGTGCTTTTCCCGGCTTCATTTGGTCCAAATACGATAATAACCGGCGCATCAAGCTCAATGCGCCGGTTATTCAGTTGGCCAAAACCATCAATATGCGCCTCCAGCAAACGCATGTTCAGCCCTCCAATGCATTACTCATTCCGCTGACCCGCCGTTAGTTGGACGGCCAGCTCGCGCGCCTCCTCCAGCAATCGGAGAGGAAGCGCCTCCCTAAGCTCCCGGCTCCGCCGGCCCAGCTTTCCATGACTGGCCAGCTCGCCAAGCGCAGAGGAAGCAAAGCGGCGCCATTCCTCCTCATTGGCCTCCAGCTGCATGCCAAGCCTGTAAAGCTCGCCGGCAAAGCTGTCTTCCTGCAGCAAAGCTTGCCAATCCGTCATTGCTCCCGTTTCAATCTCCAAACTATAGATGTAAACCCAAGCCTCTCCCTGCGCAGGCTCCAGCTCCCTTTGCAGGCTTTCCAGCAACGCGGCTGCCGCTGTTTGCTCTGCCAGTTCGCCATGCAAGGCTCCCCTGCCGTTCAGGATCAACCGGAGCATGACCGGGCTGCCTCCGCTTTGACCGCCGATGTCATCCGCTAGCTTCATCAATTGATCCAGCAGCTCTTGTTCGGTTCCGGCATCAGCAATCGACAGCTCCGCCACCTCCCACAAAACCGGCCCAAGCGGTGAAAAAGCCAGCTCGGCCAGACCATCTTCACCCACCCTTGCTACGTAACAGCCTTTAACGCCTCTCTCCCGGGGGTTTCTGCCCTGCGTGTTTCCAGGGTATACAATACAAGGATGTGCCGTATTCAGCACCTCGCGCTTGTGTATATGGCCAAGCGCCCAATAGTCAAAGCCGCTTTGCTTCAGCTCGTCCAGCCGGCATGGAGCGTAGGAGTCGTGTTCAGCATCGCCGCCTACATTGCCATGGAGCATAGCAATATGATACGGCCCGTCCTCTCTTCTGCTATATTGAGGAACGAGATTTCGCGTTACTGCCCGCTCGCCATAGGAAATGCCATAGATATATGCGGCAAGCTCCCCGTCCCGCCGATAGGCCGGTTTGCACTCCACTGCCTCTGCCCCGAAAATGTGGACATTGGAGGGAAGCGTCAGTGCCGCCCTGCGTCCACCCAAATGATCATGATTGCCATGAATGACATAAACGCCGACGCCATGCCGAGCTAGCTTCTCCCATTCCCTAACAAGCGCAAGCTGCGCCTTGAGCGAACGGTCAGCCTCGTCAAACAGATCTCCCGCAATAACGATAAAATCGGCATTTACCGCTATCGCGGTTTCCGTAAGCCTCTGCAATGCTATAAAGGTTGCTTCAGATAGCGCATCCCGCACGGCGGCAGGCGTTTTGGTCAACCCGCGAAACGGACTGTCCAGATGCAGATCGGCCGCATGGATAAAGGTGAAGGGAACCCCCATTTTTCCTCCTGTCCCGACCGCCAGAGATTACTCCCCTGCCGGCAATATGTTGGTATATACTTTTTGGAGCTGCGCTATGACGCGCTGGAGGGAATAGGCCTTTTTGGCTTTGTCCCAAGCTGCGCGCGCCAGATTATGGCGGAAGATGGGATCGGAAACGACCTTCTCGAGGGCATCCGCCAAAGCGGCGTGATCTTCGACGGGCACCAGCAATCCGTTTACCCCGTCCTGAATCTGCTCCGATATACCGCCCACATTGGTGCCGACCAGCGCCAGCCAGCATAATGCGGCTTCCGCAAACACCGAGCCAAACGCCTCCGCGCGAGACGGAAGCACGAACACATCAAAAAACGGCATAAATTCCTCCGGATGCAGCATGTATCCGTAAAAAATAATATCGTCGTACAAATCGAGGCTTTGAGCCAGCTGCTCCAGCTCATGGCGCACCGGTCCATCGCCGATAATATGCAGTACGAAGGGACAACCCCGCTTTTTCAGCTCGGCGCATGCCCGCAGCAGAACGTCCAACCCCTTTGCAGGCACAAGCCGGCAGACCGTTATCAGCTGAGGCACCGCATTTTCGTGGGCGATGGGCTTAAACCGCTTTTCATCGAAGCCATTGGGAATCACCTTGATTCTTTCAGGTTGATCCATATGCTGCGCCAAATAAGACCGAAATGACTCCGAAGCAGTCATAATCAGATCAACCTTGGACTCCAGCTCTCGATAAATGGAGGTCAAGAACCGGTGCTCCGTACCGCCTTCGCTAATCCGTCCGTTCAGCATCAGCTCGCTTTCGTAGCTGGAGTGAATAGTCATAACCAGCGGCGTATCGGGATAAATATGCTTCATGGCAAGGGCCGCGATGGGGTGATGGGCATGGATAACGTCATATGTCTTGGTCATGCGCAGACGGGTCCACCAAATGTAATCCTTGTACGTCTGCATATATTTGTCAACCAGCGGATTGCCGGAGAATTGCGTGTAATCAAACGTGTGGAACGACACTTCCTCAGTGCCTTTGCTGCGCACTCTTTTGGGAATGGAGAAAAGATCCATTTCCCATCCCAGCTTCTGAAAGCGCTCCTGGATATAAGGAACCATCGACGATACGCCCCCCGGCTGCTCCGGCGGGAAAAACAAAGCTTGCAATATATTCATTCCATCACTCCTGATAATGCGATTTCCTTATCTTTCAAAATATGATATACTAGAACATATGTTTCTGTAAAGACACTCATGTACTCCAATTCCAATGCAACGGTGGTTGACTATGACATTAATGCAGTGGCTTTCCGGTCCGAACGGACATCTTTTCTCCGCCTTTTCAATAGGCGTCATTTTGATGCTGATGATTTTTATGTCCCTCAAAATTCATGCCAGCTACCGCAGCAAGAGCATTTATACGCTGCTGATCGGAACGCTCGGGGCGATGATTGCCGATCAAGGCGTCAAGGCGTATCTTGCTTCCTCCGCCCGGCCGTCAAGCGAATGGCTTCAGCTTTCCTCCATGCTTCTTACTATCATCACATTCATTATTATAAACTTTGTGTTTATGAAGTTATATACCTTGAGAACAGCCACGGTCAAAATCATGCCTTTTATTCTAATGATCGCGGCCGGCCTGGCCCTGGGGGCGGTCCAACTGCTCCTTGGTTCTTATAGCGCGACCGAACAAGCGGGGAACACCCTTTTTCCGATGCTTGATGTATACAGCATTGTTGTTGTTCTTGTTATTTTGCTTGCCACGCGCAGCGTGGATATGAATGTGAAGTATTATGCCAGCCTCATTACCATGTTTGTAGCGGAGCTGACGCGAATGGCGGACGGGTACATATTCAAGGGAGAGCAGCCATGGGCCATTTTGCTGATTCAACTGCTGCCTCTTCTTTATTGCTGCCTGCTGTTTATGCTTTTGTTCGAATGGGTTATTGATCGTCTGTTATTCACTTATCAGTCTGCCATCGCGGATGGGTTAACCGGTCTTTACATCCGCAGACACTTTAACAAAAAAGCAAGCCAGCTGATGGAACGCGGCGGCATTGCAATTATTTTTTGCGACATTGACAACTTCAAGAGGCTGAACGATACCGAAGGCCACGCCAAGGCAGATACGGTATTAAAACGCGTTGCGGATATATTGAAGGAAGAATCGTCAGGTTTGGGCCATGCCGGACGCTACGGCGGCGAAGAGCTGCTTGCCTGCATCCGGACAGAGGGCTGCAAACCGGATCAGGTGGCGGAAAATATTCGCAAAAGAGTTGAAGCCGAAACCATTGTAACGGTCAGCATAGGCTACAGCACCGTTAAAACGGCCGATTCGGTAGAATTGATGGTCAAGCAAGCCGATGATGCTATGTATTATTCCAAAACAACCGGCAAAAACAAAGTGACCGCCTACAAGGCTTCCCTTCCTACCGCCAAAGGCTCTGCCTGAGGCGGTAAGCTGCTCTTTTGGAAGAAAAAAAAGAACCTGCTTGCGCAAGCTCTTGTAGGTCTAATCTCTGAGAGGTATAAGCAATTCCACCGGTTCTTCCTCCAAATGATGCTCATCCACATAAAACAACTCCAAACAAACCGCATTTTCATGCCGCTTCAGTCCTTGCTCCAGCATCCAGGCATTTAGCTGCTCGTAGGCTTCGCCAATTCGTTTGTTGGAGCTTGCAACCATGGCATACCGATGCTCCGGAATTGTAAACTGCACCATGCCCTCCGGTATCTCTTCCATATGATCCGTTTCATAGCACGCCCAATATGACGCAAAGGCTTCATTGCCAAAATACGGACTATACACCACCGTGGATTTGATTTCACCATTAAACTCGTGTCTTCTTGCCAGAAACTCGCTTTGCAATCGGATGGTTTCGTCCGGAAACTGCGAATAGGGTCCGCTATAATTGAGGCCTATCAGATTAAGGGCAGGTTTAGTTACAATGTAACAGTTTTCCACACATTCTTCCTCCTTTTGATCGGGTAAAAGAACAATAGTGCCAGAAAAAACCTTCCATGCCCCTAGTTTACCACTATTGATGCAAGAAGGATAGTGCCGTAACCACTCATTCCTCTTCCAGTCTTTTCATAAAATCTTCCATTGCGCTATAACCTTGCTGACGCAAATACCAATTGTTCGCTGCAGCTTCTATCAAACCAGCCACATCTCTGCCCGGCTGAAGCTGAATTTCAAAATGGGGAATTTGTACGCCCATGTATTCCACAAACTTTGGCGGCACCTCAAGATCGTTGTTCAAATCGTTATCACGCCATTTGGTCAGCTCGATATCCAGCGTAATGCGCGTTTCGTCCTGAAATGCCCGGCGGCCGTACAGTCTTACAACATTGACCAGCCCAACGCTGCGCAATGCAAGAAACTCCTTCGTTTTCCCATTATGGCTGCCCAGGAGTGTTTGTCCGCTCAGCTTCTTCAATACGATAATATCATCTGCTACAAGCCTGTGGCCGCGGCGGATAAGCGTATGCGCCGTTTCACTTTTTCCTACTCCCGATTTGCCGCGCATCAAAATGCCGATGCCCGATACATTAAGACATACCCCATGAATCGCAATCTCCGGAGCCAGCTCCTTAAGCAAATAAGCATCCAGCATGCCTAGGAAAGAGGCAGTAGGTTCATTGGTGCGGAGCAGAGGAATACACTCCTCATCGCAATATTTGGTCAAATATTTGAGGCCTTCCTGACCGCTTGTTACGATAAAGCAAGGGGGATGGTATTTGACGATGTTGCCAATGTGATGATTGCGCTCCTCCTCGGTCAATGCCAGCAGATAGGTCACTTCTTTTTTGCCAAGCACCTGAACATGCTCCTGAGGAAAATAATCAAAATAACCTACAAACTCCAAACCTGGCCGATACGCGCGGGCTTTTGATATTGTCCGGCCCAGCTTGTCCTCTCCGGCCAATACCTCCAGGTTAAAGCGGCGGGCCAATTCCCCTACCTCTATACTTTTCATGAGCCATGCCCCTCTCTCTGTGTGCCTAAATTATGTACTTTTACTTTATCCGCTGCAGTGATTTTTTTCAATCATGAGTGAATATATAAGTTGTACTAAACAATTTAGCGGTGTGGGCCGCCGTGTGAGAAGTTCTTCCGATCGCAATTGTTCCCAGATTTCTCTGAATCAACTTTTCAAAGGGTGAAATCCGGGAACACAAGCGACCGCTTCGCTTCTCCAGTACCCCTCACACTCTGGCCTGAAGCTACTTTTCTCTTGAGTGCAACTTACATAAAGATTTTGCGGGGAGGCCAAGCTTCCGCACATTATGCAAAATCGCTCCCGACCTGCCGTCGCGGCGTAGTCGGGAGCGATTTCTGCTACATAAAATTTAGAAATTAAAGACAAAATCATCATCCGTGAGAGGCTCGATATGAATGGTTTTGACATAACCGTTGCCTTTTTTGGAGAAAAAGTCATGCTGCTTCGTATGCGTGCTAATCCCGTTGAAAACAATCGGGTTAACCGGCTCCTCTGGGAAATGAGGCTCCAGGCCAAGGTTCATTAACGCTTTGTTGGCATTATAGCGAACGTAAACCTTAACCTCCTCCTCCAAGCCAATGGAGCTATACAAATCATCGGTATAAACAACCTCGTTGTTATACAATTCCATCAGCAGAGCGTAAAGCTCAATTTTGAGCGACTCCTGCTCTTCAGCCGTAAAGGTGGCAAACAGCTCCTGCGCCAGCACGCCGACATACAAGCCGTGAATACTTTCGTCGCGCAAAATAAGGTCGATAATTTCGCCGCTGCTTGTCATTTTGCCTTGGCCTGCCAAATAAAGCGGGTAGAAAAAGCCGCTATAGAACAGGTAGCTTTCCAGGAATACGGAAGCCGCCATCGCTTTGTAAAGCCCTTTTGCATCGCTAATGCTTGTGTACCAGGCGGAAATCAATTCCGCTTTTTTCTGGAGCTGGGGATTTTCATCCACCCATTTGAAAATCGCGTCGATTTCCTCGCCGGAAGCCAGCGTTGTAAAAATGCTGCTGTACGACTTGGCATGGATTTGCTCCATCATGGACATAAACGCCAGCACCGCCTTGCGCTGCAAGCCTTCAACATGCTCCAAAATTTTCGGCATGCCAACTCCGCCCTGGATCGTATCCAGCAAGGTCAATCCGCCGAGTACATGCTTGTACAAGGTGCGCTCGTCGTCCGTCATCGCCATCCAGTCCATTTTGTCATCGGAAAGCGGAATTTCATCGTCCGTCCAGAATTGCATAATATTTTGCTGCCAGAACGTAAGCGTAAAATCATCGTCCGGGCGGTTCCAGTTTACGGCTTTCATGATCCACATGCTCCTTTTTGCTTCGCACTTATAGATTACAGGTCGCTATCGTTATACCGCGCAGCTTGTGCATTCCTCAACGGACAGGCGTTTCGTGCGGGTATAATAGAGGGATTTCAAACCCTTCTGCGCTGCATAAACGTAGAAACGTGCCAATTCTCGGGTTGTTACGTTGCTGTTGACATGCAGTACGGTAGAAATGCCTTGGTCGATATGCTGGGTAATTTCCGCAATCAGATCAATCAGCTTGAACTGGTCAATGTTATAAGCCGATTTGTAATAGAAATAATTATCCTGTGCCAGATAAGGCATCGGGTAATAGGTTGTCGAGTTGGCGTAAGTCCGCGTTTCGATATGCTCTACAATCGGCATTACGCTGGAAGTCGCATTTTGAATATAGGAAATGCTTTGCGTTGGCGCAATGGCCAGACGGTAAGCATGATACAGCCCGTGCTGCGCTATCTTTTCCTTCAGCTCCGCCCAGTCCTGCGGCGATGGAATGTCCATGCCCTGGAACAGTTCTTTCACGCGATCTGTTTGAGGACGGAAGTCCTTTTCGATATACCGTGTAAAATAAGTGCCCTTGGCATATTCCGAGCGGTCAAAATCTTTAAAGGTTTCGCCGCGCTCCTTGGCGATTTCCATACTTTTTTCCAACGAGTAGAAGTTCATCATCATAAAAAACGTATTGGCAAAATCTTTGGCTTCTTCGCTCTCGTACGAAATTTTGTTTTTGGCCAGATAGCCGTTCAGGTTCATGGCGCCAAGCCCTACGGAATGCAGCTCTTCATTGGCCTTGCGCACGCCCGGGGCGTTGTCGATTTTGGATAAATCGCTGACGGTTGTGAGCGCCTCGATGCCGACTTTTACGGAATCCTTCACTTTGCCATGCTCCATAACGTTCACGATATTCAGCGATGCCAGATTGCAGCTGATGTCGCGGCGGATAGCATCCTCATAGCCGTAATCGTTTATTTCCGAAGTCTCCTGCAGCTGGAAAATCTCTGTGCACAGGTTGGACATTTTGACAGAGCCGATATCCTTGAGCGCATGCACGTTGTTGGCATTGGACTTGTTCATGATGTACGGGTAACCGGATTCCAGCTGAATGGACGCGATTTTGGTCAGCATGTCGCGCGCGTTCATAACTGTTTTTTTGGTTACTTTATCGTTAGCGAGCAGCTCCTCGTACATAACGTCCATGTCCATGTCGTCCAGATGTTGTCCGTATGCCTTGTGCACGGAATGTGGTCCAAACACAACAAGCGGTTTGTTGGCCGCAGCCAGCTCGTAGAACTTGTTAGGAATGATCAATCCGATAGACAACGTTTTGATGCGGGATTTTTCGTCGGCATTGATTTTTTTGCAATCCAGGAACTCGATAATATCCCAGCCAAAAATGTTGTAATATCCGGCGCCGGAGCCTTTGCGCTGCCCCATCTGATCTGCGTAGGAAAATGCGTCCTCCATCAGCTTCAGGACAGGCATAATGCCTTTTGCAGCACCCTCAACGCCTTTGATAGGCTCGCCCCGACCGCGCAGCTTGGACAGGTTAACCGCCACGCCTCCGCCGATTTTGGAAAGCTGCATGCAGGTTCCCAGCACATAGTTGATGGAATTGAGCGAATCGTCCATTTCCAGCAGGAAGCAGGAAACCATCTCGCCGCGGCGGCTCTTGCCCGCGTTCAGGAACGTTGGCGTAGCCGGCTGCAGCCGCTGCTCGATCATCGCTTCGGCAATCCGCAGCGCCCTGTCGGCATCGCCTTCGCCCAGATGCAGAGCCACGATGGAAACGCGGTCGCTGTATTGCTCCAGATATTTGGCCTTGTCGTTTGTCTTCATCGCATAGTCCTTGTAGAACTTGGATGCCGCCATGTATGACTGGAACTGGAAGCCTCTTCCCTCCGTCAGATTGAAGACCGCTTCAACCTGCTCATATGTATATTTTTTAAAGACATCGTCGTAATAGTCGTTTTGAATCAAATAATCCAGCTTTTCCTTGAGTGAGCCAAACTTCACGCTTTTTTGCTCAACCTCGGCCATAAAAGCGGCGACCGCTTCCTTATCCTTTTGCAATTGATAAAAACCGTCCGCTCCGCGCTGCATAAGCTGATTGTTCAATTCAATATGCTTCACTTCGCTTTGTTTCGCCTCGTCTCTTTGACCACTTTGGCTATCGGCAGCAACTATCGCCTCATCCGCCCCCGCTTCAATGTTTAATTCCTCATAGAGCTTCAATGGCACGCACCCTTTCAACAAAATTTTCCCGATCCTGATTGGTCCCCGACAACTCAAACTTCAGAATAACCGGCACATCGTATTTGGATGAAATGGTATCCGCGCTTTTGGCAAAGCCCGGTCCCCAGTTTCGATTGCCGCTGGCCGATACGCCCCTCAGCATGACATGGTTGGTCTCCAAAAAGTGGTTAACTCGTTCCGGGACTTGTCCAAACCCGGTCGTATACGTGACGAGTACAAACGGCTCGTTCACTTCCTGTTGCTCGTCAATTTGCACGGCACGCATATTCAGCTTGTTGATAAACCGTTTTACGTTGCCTGTTTTGGAATCATAAACAACTAGCATGACACGCCTCTCCCTTGCGGAATTGTAGAGGCTGTTCAAATAGTCCGCCGCTCATCAAAAAGCACTGAAAACCGACCGATTTAAACACGCACTCATCGCAATCAAAAAGCGCTTCCGGCCTCTATCGGAGTCAGATGCGCTTGTTGTTATGCATCATAGCTTTCAAGCAGAAATTGAAATCCACATCAACATCTAGTTGGTGTATCTGAATTCTACATCAACATATAGGTTCCGTCAATGTAAAAAATGGCATCCGCTCTATTCTATGTCCCACAGGTATTTTTGGGTGACTCGACTATTTTAACAGATAAAGTTATGATGGAACAGTACCATTTTTTGAAACGTTCGGAGGTTGGTTGGAATGACGAAATTAACGCCTGCCGAGGCGAAATTGCTGCTTGAGGAGCTATGCCGGGACGCAGGGCGCGAGGTGCCTGAGCTGGGACTTTATATACAGGAGCTGGAGCGGACAGTCCGTGAATTGAAGCTGGCTGCTGTACGCCGATCATCGGGTTCGGAATCCATGAACAGCCGTTTGAAGGACGCTTTGCGGGAATAGAGGAATAAAGGAAATTGAATGCTGCGGAACCTGGGTGCTGCGTTCAGACCGTAACTTAACTCGTCTAGGACTGAAGCAGCTTGTACGATAAATCGAACAACCCACGTGGGTACCCAGCCAGGCAAGGGCAGCTTAACAAGGACCGCCTGGCGGGGGCAGTTGTAGATCATTCGTACAAACCTAGCCGTTACAACGCCAGGCAAGGGCAGTTTGTACGTTTATTCATACAAACAACGCCGCTACAAATTCAAGCATCAAGTTTGTGCAGAAAGTTGCACAAACTTGATGCTTTCAGGCCATAGCAAACGGGGGTGTGCGATATTTCGACACCCCCGTTTGCTGGTTGCATATTTTTATTAGTTACAATACCTGTATAAGCTATCATGCCTCTGCATTAGCGCAATTTCTGCATAAACTGTCTTGCCTGCATTAACGTAATGCTTGCATGAACTGTCATACCTGCATTAAAGCAATTCCCGCATGAGCTAATGAATTCCGTATAGCCGCCGCCATAATTGTAAATCTCGCACATCAATCATTTGATCGCGGCAAAAAACAGTCTTTCGGAATGCTCATGAGGCTGCTCCAGCTTGAAGTCGGCATATTGGTCTACTTTTGAGAAGCCCGCTTTGACCAGCGCGGAGACGATCCAGTCAGGGTCATAGGCCCGCTGCACATGCGTTTCCAGAAATCTTGAATATCTGCCATCGCCCTCTCGGGCAAAGATAGACAGATTATGCTGGATACGGCAAGGCTCCGGCTCAAAGTCGCAGGTCCAGATATAGGAAATATCCCGTTCATCCAGCACAAAGGGCTGCTCTTCGCTATAACGAATTAGCGTTTCGCGCGGATGAACATCGAACAGGAAAGAACCGCCGTCTTTAAGCGCGGCGAAGGTAGAGCGGAAAGCGGCTTCCACATCGGCCTTCTCCGTCAAATAATTAATGCAGTCGCAAAAAGAAATGACCGCGTCAACGGGCTCTGCCAGCTCCCAGGAGGCCATATCCTGCTGCAGCCACCGGATTGTACCTGCACGCGGGCGAACCGCCTGCTGCGGCGTTTCATCCCATTTGCTGCGGGCGACGGACAGCATCTCCGAAGACAGGTCAATGCCGTAAACGTGAAAGCCGGAGCGCGCCAGCGGAATGGCCAGACTGCCCGTTCCGCAGCCCAAATCCGCAATGGAAGCCGGCATGCCGTAACGCGACCAGCATTCACGGGCAAAGCCCAGCCAGTCGGCATATGGCATATCCTCCATCAGCTGGTCGTAGACCAGCGCGAATTGTCCGTAGGAGCCGCTCATTTCCCCGCTTCTCCCTTAGTATTGCCATTAGCTCCCGACGGCGCATTCCCATTCTCTCTCGGCGACGCATTCCCATCAGCGCCCGTTGAAGCTTCATTGCCGCCGAGGCTATCCTCCGCCTGAGCTTCCGTCAAATAGGTCCAGCTTCCCTTTTGAGTAATCAGTCCCTCTCGCAGCAGCTTGCCAAGCGCCCGTTTAAAGGCCGATTTGCTGATGCCAAAACGCTGCTTGATAATATCGGGATCCGTTTCATCGGAATAAGGCATGCCGCCATTTGGCCGCTCCTTCAGAAAAGCCAAAAGACGATCCGCATCCAGCTCGCGTCCAACCTCTTTTTTCTCCGACATGGACAAGTTGACTCTGCCATCCTCCCGGATAAACGTTACGCGCGCGCGGACGCGCTCTCCAAGCCGAAGCGCTCTGGTCCGCTCCGGCGCGGGAATCATTCCGTATACGCCAAAACCAACTACGCCGCCATCAAGGATGACAAAGCTGCCCATTTGAAGCGTTTTGGTCACCCAGCCCTCCACCCACTGATTGCGCCACGCTTCCGGCGCGGCGAACACAAGCGGCGACAGCTCTTCTTCAAATGCGATTTTAGCTACCAGACGGCCGATTTTGTCATGCTTCATCACAACAAACACCTCATCGCCGGGGAGAGGACGGTAAGCAATGCTCTCCGGCAGCTCGGACAACGGCAGCAAAAGCTGTCTGCCAAGGCCCATTTCCAAAAAGCAGCCAAGCTTGGGATGAACGTCCGCAACCTTCAGGCGGGCCAGCTCGCCCAGCTGAAGAAGCGGCTTTTTCATCGTGGCCGCAAGGCGGTCCTCGGAATCAAAAAAGATAAAAGCATCAATCGTCGCGCCGATAGAAGGCTTGGAGCCCACCAGCTCCGTGTAATGGAGCAGCACCTCGTTGCCTTCTTCATCAACAAGAAAATAGCCGTATGGCGATACTTCACGCGACACCTTTAACGGTCTGGTAGTTCCCGCTGTCAAAGTCATGCAAACTCCACGACCTTGGCGTCGGACCACAAGCGCTCAATATTGTAATAATCGCGCTCCTCGCGATGGAACACATGCACGATTACGTCGCCCAGGTCGATCAGCACCCAGCGCGCGCTGTCCATGCCTTCCATGCCGCGAATGCGGGCGCCGCTTTTTTCCGCCTGCTTACGTACCTCGGTAGCGATCGCTTGCACTTGAACATCGGAATTACCGCTGCAAATGACAAAATAGTCGGCAACAAGCGAAACTTCCTTCAGGTTAAGCGCCACAACATTAATCGCCTTTTTATCTTCAGCGGCATCCACCGCAATTTTCAGCAATTCATCGGACTGTATTGCCATTCTTCAGCCTCCAGTTTGGCTTGAGCAAAGCAAGCCGTATATGTTTTTATTGAGAACGCTTATCTTTTTATTGAGAAGATTTTTCTTTATTCAGGCTTCTCAGCAGATCATTTCTCGCTTCGATGGTAAGGGGGTAAATCAGCCTGCCCCTCTGCATCAGCACGCCAATCGTTGCCTCTAGGCCTGCAAGGATAGCGCTATCCAGACTTTTTTCGCTTAAGCTGCGGATGTTATCCACGCCCGGAAAATCACGCCCCGGCTCGATGTAATCGGCCAGCCATACGATTTTCTCCAGCTTGGACATGCCGCCGCGCCCCGAGGTATGATACCGGATTGCATTCAGCACATCCTCATCGTCTACCCCAAACCTCGTTTTGGCTTCCCAAGCGCCTGCAGGGGCATGCCATAGCTCTTTATCATAGGCCAGCCAATCATCGCCAAGCCGGTTGTCGGCTATTACGGCAGCCAAGCGGTCGGTTGCCCAGAATTTGGCCACGTCATGCAAGATGGACGCAAGCTCTGCACGCTCCGGGTCGCCCCCGAACCGTTCCGCCAGCAGAATAGACGTTGCCATCACGCCTTCTGTATGAATCCACCGGCGTTCCGGCATTTCCGCCTTGACGGCTTCAATCATCTTCGCGCGTTCCATACCAACCATGCCTCCTGATTAACTGATGGACCGCCTCCGGCAGCAAATAGCGGACAGAGCGGCCTTCCCGAAGCTGCTTCCTCAGCGCCGTTGACGAGATACCTATAGCCGGCATCTCCGCCGCTATCAGCCTTTCCTTCAAAAACCGGGGGAGCGCAGCCACATCCGCCTTCTCCGACGGACGCTCCAGCCCGATAAAGGATACCAGTGCAGCAAGCTCCTCTACAGCATGCCATCGCGGCAAATCATTAATGCGGTCCGAGCCGATAATATAAAAAAAAGCATGCTGCGGATATAGCGACGTCAGCTCCCTCACCGTATCGATGGAATAGCTGACGCCGCCTCTTTTTAATTCAATGTCGGAGCATGTAAAGGCGGGATTGTCCTTAATTGCGGCACGCACCATTTCAAGCCTCGACTCCGCCGACACGGCGGGACCATTATCCTTTAATGGAGGGCCGCTGGTCGGAATGAACCAGACCTCGTCCAGTCCGCAGTAATCCTTGGCCGTTTCGGCGGCAATGAGATGTCCGGTATGGATTGGGTCGAAAGTGCCGCCCATGATGCCTATTTTAGCCAATTGCTCCCACCTCTTCTTCTCCAGAATCGAGAGCCGGATCGTTACCGCGAACGCGGCAGCTCGATTTTTTTGTTGTCGCGGGATTCCTTATACAGCACGATCGTTTTGCCGATCACCTGCACCAGCTCCGCCCCGGCTGCTTGCGATACCTCAACCCCGATTTCCTTGGGATCGTCGCTGCAATTATTAAGCACGGATACCTTGATCAGCTCTCTAACTTCCAGCGCTTCCTGAATATGACGAACCAGATGATCGTTTGTTCCGCCTTTGCCCACTTGGAAAATGGGGTCCAGATGATGCGCCTGCGAGCGCAAATAACGTTTTTGCTTTCCTGTCAGCATGTTCCTATTCCTTCTTTCATCATTGTTCCATTAAAATAATTTCAAACGCAGCAGGGGGCGAAAAGGCCGTGCAAGATGACCTTGAGCGGGTTTTCAGACACGCCCTAGCGTGGCCAACACCGTTTCCTTCATGATCTCGACCGGCGCCGGAACGCCCGTCCAATATTCGAAGGCGTAGGCGCCTTGATAAATAAACATGCCTAGCCCGCCGTGAATGCGGCAGCCGCGCTCCTCCGCCTGGCGAAGAAATTCCGTTTTGAGGGGATTGTAGATCAAATCGCTGGCGACAGCGCCCGGCTTCAGCCAAGCACCCGGAATCGGCGTTTCCCCGGGATGCGGAAACATGCCCACCGACGTCGTATTAATGACAATATCGGCATCGCTGCATGCGTCCTTCAGGGCATCATAAGGAATTCCGGCAACGCCGGCTTCGATCCCGCCAAGGTTTTTGGCCAAGTCATATGCCTTGTCGGCTGTCCGGTTCGCAATCACAACTTCCCGGGGGTTTTCCCGCAGCAAGGCATAAATAATACCGCGCGAAGCTCCGCCGGCTCCCAACACAACGATTTTTTTGCCCGGCAACAGGGGCTCCGCCTCTTCCTTCAAAGAGCGGACATACCCTATCCCATCCGTATTATAGCCGACAAGACGGCCGTTGTCGTTAACAATCGTATTCACCGCACCAATCGCTTTGGCATCGGGATGGATATCGTCCAGCAGTCCCATCACCGCAAGCTTATGGGGGATCGTAACATTCACTCCCCGGATTCCCATGGCGCGCACGCCTGTCACAAAGCCTTCCAGCTTATCCGGCGTAATATGAAATGCGGCATAAGCGCCATTAATGCCGCTTTCCCGAAATGCCGCATTCATCATCAGCGGAGATTTGGACTGGATGACGGGATCGCCAATAACGCCGTATAGCGTTGTATGGCTGTCAATGATAGGGTCAAGCCGTCGTTCCGTCATATCCGTTCCCCCTTATGTCTCTAAATCATGGAAGGGCGCAGGAGCACCTTGACCCCTTTGGGCGCATAAACGTCTATCTGCGCCCCGCTTTGGCCATTGGCCTGGATCCAGCCCAGACCGGCGACAAAAATATCCTGCTTCTCCCCGCTTCGCACGCGAAGCGAATGCCTTGTCCATTCCGGAATCGACTCCAGCTCCTCGCGGCTTGGAGCACCTAGCAGCTCTCCCTTATGCTCGCTATAAAGCTCGTCCGCACGCTCCAGCTTTGTCCGGTGCACGTTAAGCGCATTGGAAATATAGAGGGTAAAGGATTGCCGTTCCCCCTCCACAAAGTCAAAACGAACCAAGCTGCCCAGAAACAGCGTTTGCTTCTCGTTTAGCTGATATACCAGCGGCTTGATCGGCTTGTCCGGCAGCAATGAGCCCAAAAAGCTGCGCGGCACAACCTCCGTCATTCTGCTGGTGTAAACAATACCCGGCGTATCAATGACGGCTTTGCCGTCGTCCAGAGGAATGTAAATAGCATCAAGCGTTGTACCTGGATAACGGGAGGTCGTCAGCTCTCTCTCCATATCGCTATAATCCCGGATCAAACGATTGATCAGCGTAGATTTGCCGACATTGGTAGCGCCTACCACATAGACGTCCCGGCCCTTGCGATGCTTCTCCAGCGCTTCAATGACATGCTCGAAGCCAATATTGCGCTTGGCGCTGCACAGAATGACATCAACGGTGCGCAAGCCCTGCTCCTTGGCAGTCCGCTGCACCCAGTTGCGGATCCGGTTCATGTTTAAGCCCTTTGGCAGCAAATCGATTTTGTTCACAACGAGCAATACGGGATTGTTGCCCACAAAGCGCTGAAGTCCGGAAATCAGGCTGCCCTCAAAATCGTACAGGTCAACGATATGAATAACCAGACTGTCGGTTGAGCCAATGCTGCCAAGCAGCCGCAAAAAGTCGTCCTGATCAATCGCTACGGATGAAGCTTCATTATAATGGGTAATACGGAAGCAGCGCTGGCAAATAACCGGCTCGCGCGCGGCAGCGGATTCCGGCAAATAACCCGGCAATTCGCTGCTCTGCGATTGCAGCGCAACGCCGCAGCCTGCGCAGGCTGCTCCTTCTTCCTTGATATGCTTGCTCATGATTGCTTATCCTCCTCATACCATAACCCGCGCCGGCGAAGCCTTGTCAGCGCGTACTTCTCGATTTTCCGATTTACCCTTGTCATCATTCCTTCATCGGCAGGTGAGATCGGCGCAACCAGAATTGTGTGCAGACCCAGACGGTTTCCGCCAAGCACGTCTGTCATCATCTGGTCTCCAATCATCGCCGTCTGGCCAGGCTCTAGCTGGAGCAAAGCCAGCGCTTTCCGAAAGGCCTGCTGCGACGGCTTTCTTGCAGCATGCAAAAACGGTATATCAAGCGGGACAGCAAAATTCCCGACCCTTGTTTTATTATTATTGGACACAATAACAACCCGGAATCCCGCCGCCTTGACTTTATCAAGCCAAACAATAAGCTCGGGCGTTGCCAGCGGCTCCCTCGCCCCTACGAGCGTATTGTCCAGATCCGTTATAATTCCCCTCACTCCATGCAAATACAGCTCGTCCAGATCAATATCGTATACCGAATGAACCCGTTTCTTCGGCACCAATCTTTCAAACATAACCGCAATCCCTCAGCTTTCTACCTGCTATCTTACGAAACTATAACATACAATGACAATTTGTTGCAAAAAAATACCGCCGAATCCCCGTCCGGCGGCACCTGTTAATGTTCATGGTTTACAAGCTGAACAACCTTTTACTCATTTTAATTCCCCTATCAAATAATTGACCTTTTGCACAAATCGTTCGGTTTCATCCTTTGTGGCAATGCCGGCTCCGTATTTGGCTTTTTCGAAGCTTTCAAGCACGTAACGGAAGTCCTCCTTCAGCGGCTTGCGGCTTTGCGACCAGCGCTGCACCGCTTCCCGAAGCGTTTCGTGCTCTTCGCGTTGAAGTCCGCGGCGCTTGCAGAAGCGCAAAAGCTTGCCCGTTTCCGCAACGATCAGCTCATTACCGGAATAATTGCGTCCTGAAAGCTTGCGATAAAGCAGAGCCAGTCCGCCAAAACGCCGAATGGCAATCCAGCCCATCCCCGCAGCGCCAATGCTTGCAGCCAAAATCCAAAGCCACATATAATCCCCTTGCGATTTGTTGACCGGGGCTGGCTCAACCTCAGGCTCTTGAACCTCGGAAGAATCAATCTCCGGAATGATCGGCTCTACGCCTTCCGGCATGGAATAAGGAAAACTGAATCCGGCAGTCGGCTCAAACGGAATCCAGCCGTACCCCTCGAAATAAATTTCAACCCACGAATGCGCATCGGAGTTGCGGACCGTATATGTGCCTGCGCCGTCAGGATTCAAATCCTCCATCATTTCGCCCGGAACCATCATCTGATCCGCTGGAAGCGCGCCGGGGGCAAAACCTTTGACCCAACGGGCCGGCATATCAAGCGAACGTGCCATTACTGCCATGGCGGTGGAGAAATAGTCGCAATATCCCTCCCACAATTCAAACAGGAATTGGTCGACAAAGTCCGTGCTTTCGCCAGTCAATTTGGTCAAATCGGGTTTGTTGTTGTATGCATAATTGCTGCGCAGATAGGTTTCCAGCAGCTTGGCCTTGTCATAGGCCGTTGCGCCTTCCGCCGTAATGTCGGCTGCCAGCTGCGTAACCCGAGGCGGCAGCGTCTCCGGCAATTTGGTATACATGCTCTGAAGAAGGGGATCCTCAATTGCGGCTTTGGTTTTTCTCAGCGCCGCTTCATCCAGAACCGTTACCTGCGATGTGATGGAATAGACGGCTGGGTAGCGAGCCCCTTCGGGAGCCAAAAGCTCCCATTGAGCTGGAGACCAGACCATGGCGTATGGAAACAGCTCGTTTTCTCCGTTAACCCAGCTTACCTTTGATATGGCAGATGCGCCGAATAAAACGGGATATTCATCTTGCCTGATCATCGTCACCGTCTGGTTGACTTCCACCGTTTCGGCTAGAGGCCGTGAATCATCGGGGAAATCCTTGTTTTTCTCCACATTGATTGTATTGCCCGATCTTCGCGGAGCTACGCTATCGCTCCAGCCTGCGCCCGTGTACAGGTCCTTGGATTCTCCCCGCCAGTAGCTGCGGCGGGTAGTGGTAACCGTCATCATAGGTGAATAGTCATAGTCGAAGCCGCCGCCCAATGCCCCGTCATCCCGGCTATAGCCTGAGCTGGCATTGCCATTGGCCGATGAAGCATCCCGAATAATCGCCTTTTCGCCCAAAAAGATGGAAACTTCCTCGCCTCGCGCGTTTTTCCAAAGCGTATAGGGGTCCTGCAACAGGGGAGGCAGGGACGGCATATTGACACCGATGAGCATCAGCAAGGACAGGACGATTATAGCTGGCGAGAACAAGCCTACCGGATATTCAAGCAGCTCCTTCCAGCTGGAGGGGTGCCTGCGCTGTAAATGCGCCAGATGATTGACCACGAGCCAGATCAGCCCCGAAAATACAACGACAGCTACATTGTCCCATAGCCAGATTGGCGTAAAGGAATCCGTTACGGTCAATAGCAGCACGCCGGCGCCAACGACGCCGAACAAACGGGGGCGCGTAATGGACCAGGAACCAATCAGCATCTGAAGCACCATTAGCGCAAGCCCAAACCAGATGAACGGATGCAGCTGGGCCAAGTGCTGCTGCAGCCACCAGAACCATTCGCCCGGCTCGGACGAGGCGGGCGGCAGAATGACCCACTCCTTCCTGGCCAGCCTGAACACAATAATAATCGTTGCCGTAAGCTGTAAAAAGGAACGAAGCAGCCACATGGATAAAGGGACAATAAAATGAATAATAGCTACAGCAGCAATGGTATAATAGCTGATGGCAAAGCTCTCCGGCCACCAATAACCTTCAAATACGGACAGGCATGCGCATATAATTGCGCCTACAAACAGCGCCGAAAGGCGTTCGTACCATGTTCCTTCATATAAGGCAGCAATTCGCCGCATTCCTTTCTTCATGCGATGCCGCTCCCTTCCAGAAGAGTAGGCAGCTCTTGCAAATGCCGGACTGTATGCACGGTCAAGCCTCGGGTGCGAAGCAAATGCTGCCAGGCCACATTGCCACTTATCTTGTCCGTTCCGGAGCCGACATGTATGAGACAAGGCTGGATGCCTTTGCGGGAAAGCCACTCCATAGCTTGCACGATGCCGCTTCCTCCTTCTCCAGAAATGACAATCGCGAAGGAGCCCGGCTCGATTACGCTATCCGCCCGCAGCAATGAGGCGTACAGGGCAACGGGCGAATCCGCATCAACCGCAGTTAAATGCTTCATGCTTAGGCTGCGCTGCTCCATCCCGGACTTTGGCGGGAGTATCGTCATGCTTTCGCCAACCGACACAAGTCCCATCGCCGTGTCATCCTTGAGGCCGTGCTCCATAAAGGAGGCCGCTATGGAAACCGCAAGCTCAAAGCGTTCGCCGGATTGTCCGGCATAGGAGGACAACCGGCGATCCAGAATAACGAGAGTACGAGGCAGCGACTCCCGCTCAAAGGCTTTTGATTTCCATTGGCCCGTTTTGGCTGTGGCATTCCAGTGAATGCGTGAAAGGCGGTCTCCGTAATGATATTCCCGCACGCCATTAATTTGCGTTGTTTCTTTGGCCGAGCGCGAAGCGGAAGCCTGGGAATACGGCCCTTTTACACCTTGCCGAAACCCATCCCATGCTTTCAGCGCAACAATCTGAGGCTGAATGCTGAACGTCTGCTCCGCAACAAAGCTGCCTTCGTGCTCGAATAGTCCAAAAACATCATAAGATACGCATTCCGTCCGCTGGAATCGGTATTCTCCCCGTTGAAGCGGAGGCGTCTGGTAGGATACATTGCCCGCGCGTTTCCAGTTAGGCACGTAAGACGTTTCAAATTGAAGCAATTTCCCGTTTTCCCGCTGAAGCTGGTCGCGAACAATAACATAAGGCACAGGATAAAAACCGGGAATGCGAATGTACAGCTTGACTTCCATTGTAGTGCCTGCGCTTAAAGCCCCTTGCTTCAGGTTATTTCCTCCACTGATAACCCTGGACCCGTTCACTCTGGCTATGCCGCTCCACCTTCCCAGCAGCAAATAGATAAGCAGAAGGCTCAGAATAACCAGCAGCATCAGCGCCGTTTTACCGCCTTGAAACAGAAAATAGAAAACGCAGCCGAAATATGCAGCAGCTGCCAGAAGCCAGCGAGTCTTTTGGCTCATTGGTTTTATCATAGCCTATCTCTCCAGACGAACAGGCACTTTAACCGATTCAATAATCTGTTGAAGGATCGATTCGGCCTTCAGTCCATTCATACGCGCTTCTGTTCTCAGCACGATCCGGTGGCACAACACATAAGGAGCCAGCGATTTCACGTCATCGGGCGTCACATAGCTGCGCTGGCGCAGGTAAGCGCTCGCTTTGGCCGCACGCGACAATGAAATCGCAGCTCGGGGACTTGCCCCGAGCAGCACCTGCGCGTGCTCCCGCGTCCCGCGAACCAGGTTCACCAAATATTTGGCTACCGCATCGTCAATATGGACGGCCATGGCCTGCTCTTGTATTTCCATCAAGGTTTGCGTATCCAGCACCTGCTGCACGCGATCCGAAGGATGATGAGTGTCGGGCGACGCTATCATTCGCTGCTCGTCGGATTCAGTAGGGTAACCCAGCGATAGCTTCATCATAAACCGGTCAAGCTGCGCCTCCGGCAGCGTATAGGTGCCTTCGAATTCGATCGGATTTTGCGTAGCAAGAAGAGTAAAGGGCTTTGGCAGCTCGTAGGTCTCCCCATCCACCGTAACATGCCCCTCCTCCATGGCCTCCAGCAAGGCCGATTGAGTTTTGGTCGTCGCCCGGTTAATCTCGTCCGCCAGCAATATATTCGTCATGACGGGGCCCGGCCGAAACAGGAAAGCCTCCTGCTTGGGATGATAGATTGAAACACCGGTTATATCGGTAGGCAGCAAATCGGGATTGCACTGAATCCTTCGGAATTGCCCGCCTACGGTTTTGGCAAGCGCTTTGACCAGCTGGGTTTTTCCCGTGCCCGGCACATCCTCCAGCAGCACGTGGCCCCCTGCCAGTACAGCGATTAAAAGTCTTTCTATCTCCTCATGCTTTCCCAGGATACAAGAATCTAATTGCGATAGAATTAATGAGCATGATTGCATATCAGCAGAACGGATATCCATAAATCAACCTCCCGGAAAAATATGAGCTCCTCTCTATTTTACCGTAAGGCATTCACCTGTACAAATTTCGGCATTCCAAAAAAAATTGGAGAATCCCACAGGATTCCCCAAAACTTACGAAATTCTCAGCCTTTTGGCCTTATGACAAGGGCCGCAAGGAATGAAAAGATGATAGCTGCCGATATGCCGGCGCTTGTCACCTTAAAGATCCCGGATATAACGCCGATCCACCCTTGGCTGTGCAGCTCCGTCAAAGCTCCGTGTACAAGCGCGTTGCCAAAGCTTGTAATAGGTACGGTTGCGCCGGCGCCAGCAAATTTAATCAGCGGCTCGTACAGATCAAAGCCGTCCACGATCGCCCCGATGACAACCAGCGTCGCCATGGTATGGGCGGGCGTCAGCTTCAGCACGTCAAACATCAGCTGTCCCAATACGCAGATAGCGCCGCCAACAAGGAACGCCCATAAAAAAATCATGCCCCTCCCCCCTCTCCATTACCCGCCGTGATGGCAACGGCATGGGCAATACCGGGAATGCTTTCTCCTTGCTGGAACGATATAGGGGACAAAAGCGCTCCAGTGGCCACAACCAAAATCCGCTTCAGCTCGCCCTTTGCCAGCCGCTTCAGCAAATGTCCATACGTAACGACCGCCGAGCAGGCGCAGCCGCTGCCTCCGGCTTGAACCTTTTGCTTCTCGACATCGTACACCAAAAGCCCGCAGTCGTTAAATTCGGTATGATCCATCGGAACGCCATTTTTCATCAGCAGCTCCTTGGCAATGGGATGTCCTACGCCTGCCAGGTCCCCGGTCACAATCAAATCATAATCGCCGGGGGAGCGCCCCGTATCATTGAAATGGGCCTGTATTGTATCCACTGCGGCCGGAGCCATCGCGGCGCCCATGTTAAAGGGGTCCTTGATGCCGAGATCCACGACCTTGCCGATGGTTGCGCATTCGACCACAGGTCCATTACCTTGCGCGGCCACAAGCGCAGCGCCGGCGCCGGTTACCGTAAACTGGGCTGTCGGGGGCTTCTGAGAGCCGTATTCCGTAGGATACCGGAACTGCTTCTCCGCCGTGCAGTTATGGCTTGCGGTACCCGCCAGCACCCGCTCCGCGGCGCCGCTGTCCACAAGCTGACAAGCTAGCGCAAGCGATTCCATCGAGGTGGAGCATGCTCCAAAGACGCCGATATACGGCGCTCCGATGGACCTTGCGGCAAAGCTGCTGCTAATGATCTGGTTCATCAAATCCCCGCCGACATAGAACTGGACATCCTGCCGCGACAACCCGGCCTTCTGGACGGCAAATTCAGAAGCTTGCTCCAGGAGAAGGCGCTCCGCTTTTTCCCAGCTTTTTTGCTGCATATCCAATTCCGGGTGAACCAGATCAAAGGATTCCGCCAATGGCCCGCTGCCCTCCTCCGGCCCCACGACGGCGGACGCTCCAATAATGACCGGCCGGTTTGCAAACCACCAGGACTGCTTGCCCTTCAGCATTTTATTGCCCTCCCGTGCCAAGAATCAGATGCGCGATCCCGACAAAAAAAGCGGCGACAGTGCCGTAGACGATTACTGCTCCCGCAAGCTTGAACATATTGCCGCCAACGCCCAGCACCAGCCCTTCGCTTCGATGCTCCAACGCGGCGGAGCACATGGAATTGGCAAACCCCGTAACCGGCACGGCTGAACCGGCTCCTGCAAACTGGGCAAGCTTGTCGTAAACGCCGAGGCTTGTCAAAATAACCGACAGAAGGATCATAACCGCCACGGTTGGATTGGCCGCTTGCTCCGGAGTCATCTTCATCAGATGCATAAACAGCTCTGTAACCGCTTGTCCCACCAGGCAGATGCTTCCGCCCACCAGAAATGCTTTCAGGCAATTACCGAGGATGGAGCGAGGCGGCTCTTTTTCTTTTGCAAATACTTGATATTCCTTGGGCGACATGGCCATTTTGTCAAAGCGGCCCGCGCCGTTTTTTGCAGTTGCCAATTCTGTTTCCTCCTTACCCGCTGCGGCTTTCGGAAGCTACCCCGGCCGCTGTCTGCCTTCTCCTTCATTATTTGTTATTTTTCCGTTCGTTATGCCAATTTCGCCGTAGCCGCGCCATGCAATAAAACCAGCCTGGCTTTTTGCCGGCTGGTTCCATGGATCTTTCTATGATTTCCAAATGCCGCCCGAACGCTTCCACTTATCCACCATCATCTCGTAGAACCGCCCCAATGGAACACTGAGCATTTCCTGCGAGATATGAATCGGCGCATCAACCAATGTATTGTTCAGGTTCATCAGCCATCTTTTGAAGCGCGGCTGCTTCTGGAGAAAGGCTTGCGGGTCCCGAAGCTTGATGCTGATCCATTGCTGGCCGGAATATTCGGTAATCCCGATATCTTCAATTTCGTCCCAGGCGATGGTGCCTGCCGAAACATAGGAGGAATCGTCGATAATGCCTTCTTCATTAATAAACAGGGAGGGCTTCCTCCCAAGCAATCTGGTCAAAAAGAAAACAAGCGCCGCGCCGAAAAAAAGAATGCTAATCACGCCGATAATCCCTTCAATCCAACCGCCGGAAAGGATCATCCATATGCCAATGGCGACAAATGCAAAACTGCCCAGAGAGAATAGCGCCATCCTCTTTTTGTCAGGATACTCTGCATAGCTTAAGGGTTGCTGTTGAACGTTATTGGTTTTATGGTTGCTCTGTTTGTGTTCAATCATCGTTTAAAATGGCTCCTCCTTGTCTTCCCCCGCCTCCATCCGTTCATGCAGCCATTCGGAAAATCCGGGGGACATCAATCCCTTTTCATTGTTAAACAGATTTTCTGATTTGAAAACGGCCCAGGCCAAAAATAAGACCGAGGTAACAGGAATCGCCATTGTCAAGCCCAATTACGATCAAGCCGCCTTATCAGCGGCGGATAATGCGCCAAATTGCAAAAAAGGCCTCCGCGCCGGAGACCTTTTCTCTTTGCATTTGTTGTAAAACAAATTCCCGTCAAGGCCTATGACATCAAGCCCGCCGCCGCAAAAACGTTGTCGTAACCCGCCCTGGAGCGTTGCGCAAGCTCTTCGGGCGTTCCAGCCGGAGTCTCCGCGCTCAAAATCTCCTGCGTGACGGGGCCTCGATAACCGATTTCATGCAGCGCCTTCAGAAAACCGGCCAAATCAATGACGCCTTCGCCTGGATACAAGCGGCCATTGTCCAAGGCCTCCTCGATAGGCACATCAGGCGCATCGTTTAAATGCACGTGTATGATTTGATCCGGAGACAGCTTTACTATATCGCTAACATTCAAGCCGTTGGTATACCAATGATAGGAATCGTACAGCAGGCCGACGTTGGGCTCTCCGATACAGCTGATCCAGTCGAGCGTTTCCTCCACTGTCCAGATAAAGGGATTGCTCCAGCGAGTGCGCAGATGATGCGGGCCAACAAACTCAAGGCCAAGCGAAATGCCGTACGCTCCCAGAATTTGCGCGCAAGTCCGAAGTCTGCGCGTCGCCAGGGCCATAAAATGGGCGGCCTTGTGGTCGGTGGACGGCAAAATATACGTACAGCAGCGGGTGCAGCCAAGCTCTCTTGCGGAAGCAGCCACCGCAGGAAGCTCTTCCAGCCCCTTCAAAAAGGCCTCCTCCGTCGTTCTCCATTCCACGCTTAACCCGATGGAGCCAATAACAACGCCATTCTCTGCAAGCAGCGCACGCGCGCCTTCCGCGCCATATTGACGCACAAGGGCAGCCGCATCCAGATCGACTGCTTGGAAGCCGTATTTTCCGGCAAGCTGGATCAGCTGCTCCTGACTTTCCAAAGCGCCCAGACCCGCGCTCGACAATCCTCTCAGCATTTTAATAACCTCCTTGGCTGTAAATACGAACAAGCTCTATCTCTATACCTTATCTATGATAGAATAGAACACAGATCAAAGCGCGCTTTTTTTTCGATAAACATCTCAAATTTTCGGAGGGTCCCCGCTCTATCATGACCTATTATCCCGATTACTTAAAAACCTATCCCAATATGGACACGGCAAATCCGCTCCATATCAGCCTGAATTCGCTGCCGGGCGGCTTTCGGCGGCATCGTCATAATTTTTTGGAGTTTTCTTATGTAATAGAAGGCAAAGGCTCGGAGGCCGTCAACGGGAGCCGGCATTCCATGGAAGCCGGCATCTTTACCTTCGTGCTGCCCTACCAGACCCATGAGCTGTTCACCGATCCCGGAGAAACGCTGAAATTATATAATTGCATGTTCAGTATGGATTTATTGCTGGAGGGTGCCGGCCATTCGTCCCTGCACGGGCTGCTGGAGGATACGGCAACCCCGCCTTACGTGCGGCTTGAAGGCGATAACAAAATCAGAATGAGGCATCTGGTGGAGGATATGTATTACGAATACAATGGCAATGAGCCATGGCGGAACGCCATGCTTAAGCTGCGGCTGAAGGAGATTCTGATCTTGTTCGACCGCACCCGGAGATTGTCCCGCGGCGGTGAAAGGGAAATAATGGAACAACGGGGCGGCAAACGCTCCTCCACATGGTCAATTATCACATACATCCATAGTCAATATCAGGAGGAGCTTACGTTATCCCGGCTGTCGCAGCGGTTTGCAATGAGCGCTTCCCGCATCAGCGAAGTCATCAAGGAAGCAACAGGCCAAACCTTCCTGCAATTTCTTCACGATCTGCGCATTCGGCACGCCTGCGGCCTTCTAGCCTCAACGGAGCTATCCGTTTCCGAGGTTGCGCTGGAATGTGGTTATGGATCATACGGCACCTTCTCCCGCGTGTTCCGCGCAGTCAAAGGAATGGCCCCCAAGGAATACCGGACCACTATCGGTAAAATACAGTGTTAATTACAAACACAAGAACAAAGATGATATAAAGAACAACTGAAATGATCCGCATCGTGCGTTTGTCCACTGCTGCACGCTCCTTCCCGCGTTCATTGACATCCCTGCTGTATTGTATGCCGGCAAGGGCGATTGCGGAATAAAGATACGATGCAAAGGAAAGGGGCTTTAGGCTTACTCATGTCAACACTTACACCATCGGCTGCCAAACAAGCCGTTTTCGAAGCGATTGCAAGATCGGTCAAACTATCCAAGCTGGAGCTCCATCGTTCATTCAGCCTTACCGGCAGCAGCATGGCGCGCGTACTGGACGAGCTGATTGCCCACGGGCTTATCCGGGAAAATGGCTACGGCCCTTCCACTGGCGGCCGAAGACCTATCCTATACGAACTAAACCCGGAATACGGCTATTTGCTGGGGCTGGAGGTATCGCGAACCTACTCCGCGATAGGTCTTTTCGACATGGCCTTACAGCCGCTGGCAAGCCATAAATGGAATATGGATGAAAGCATGGATCCCGGCGCCTTGACTACCGCGGTCAAACGCTGGATCGGACGGGCGATTTCAAGATTGTCCATCCCGAGAGAAAAGCTGATCGGTCTTGGCATCGGTTCAGTAGGACCGCTTGACCGCGACAGCGGCATGCTGCTGAACACCAATCATTTTCATGCGCAGGGCTGGAAAAACATCCCTCTCCGCTCCATGATGGAAGAAGCGTTAGGCATCAAGGTCGTATTGGAAAGCGGCGCAAGCGCAGCTTTGATCGGAGAGCATTGGTCCCTAAAGGAGGAAATGCCTGATCATATGCTGTACGTGCACGTAGGGGCGGGTATTCGCTCGGCGATGATGTCGGACGGAAGAATTGTGCGCGGCGCGGCCGATATGGAGGAGTCCATTGGAGGAATGATTATTCAGAGCAGCGGCCCCACGTCGGACTCGCCTGAAACATTTGGGATTTTAAAGGATTTTGTAACGCTTAAGGCATTGGAGAAAGCCGATTTTCCGACATTGCTGCAGTCATTGAAAAACAATGATCCACATATCGAACGACTCTTTATGCAATCCGCCACTTATTTAGGCATTGGCCTAGCCAACATTATTAACATGGTGCATCCCGAAAAAATCATTTTGGGCGGTCCGCTGGTTCATTCCAGCAGCCGGTATTACGAAACCGCCATCGCAACAGCCGTGAGCCATATTTATTCCGATTCCGGCTACCGCCCCCGCTTTTCGCAAGGCCGGCTGAAGGAGCAGGCCGTTGCAGCAGGAGCCGCTGTTATTATGCTTAAGGAATTGGGATTGTGAGAAAACGTCCCGCCAATGACAGGAGCCTGCCAAACACTCAGGAAACAGTTCCTTAGGAGTGAATGAGCAGGCTCCTTTTTGCCAAACGCGGCCGTTCATCACCCTGAGGCCTCGATAGCGGCGTTCCCAATGGGTCGCAGCGCTTATACTTTTACCTTTCGGTTAAGCAAATAGCTAATGCCGGCAAACAATAGCGCTACGATTACCGCATCCACGGCAAATGACGCCCAGTTAATGGACTCCAGACCGCCAAACGATACGGTTGCGGCGCCGCTTTCCTCTAAAATTTGATAGCCGATAAAGTCTGTGCCTCCCCCTCCATTGCTGGACGGGAACAAATAGGATTGCAGCATCGACAAGCCGAAGGCAATACCGAAAAATACGGCTATGCCAAGCCAGGCTCCGCCTTTTCCTTTTATCGTTTCTGTAACTGTCATGGAGAAAAACAGGAGCGCCGTCAGGCAAACGCTAAACCAGATGAAAGTAAACAAGATGCTGAACCAGCCCGATGCCGTTATATTTTCTTTTGCCACTTGAAGAAGCGTTGCGTCGAACCCTCCCCAGGAAGACAATACAGCATCATAAAGCACATAGACGCTAATTAAAGCAAGCTCCATCCCGATTAACACGGCAATAGGCGTTAGAGCTGCATATATAGAAGGCAGAGGCAATAATCTGCGGCTATAGGACGTTATATTTTTCCGGTAGGTGTTGCAAACCATGACAAAGCCAAGCACGCCGGTCATCATGATAAGCATGATCGAGGTCAAATAGATCGTCAAAAATCCCCAATCCTTCCATTTGCCTACGATCAGAATGGCAGCCAGCGCTACAAGGAGGATGATGGCTCCCGCACTGAGCAATGTAGCATTTCTTCTCACGTCATATTTAATTAAATGAATCATTCCGCATAAACCTCCTTGAACCACTCATGTACGCTTTTTCCATGCTTCTCGCGAATATCGTCCACGCCTTCATGGGCAACAAGCTGACCATCCTTGATTAAAATAACCTCGTCGAATATACGCTCGATGTCGCGAACGAGATGAGTCGAAACGATAAGGCAGCTGTCCTCCGAATAATAATTGACGATAGCATCCAGTATTTTCTCCCTCGCCACGGGATCGACGCCGCCAATAGGTTCATCCAGCAAATAGAGAGAAGCCTTCCGCGAAAGCGCCAACGTCAATTGCAGACGCTCATTCATTCCCTTCGACAAGGACATTACCCTTTGGGAGCTATCCAGCTTCATAAATTGCAGCATTTCCTTAGCTTTGGCTTCATCAAAATCAGGGTAAAAATCCCGAAAAAACGCAATCGCGTCCCCGACCTTCATCCACGGCTCCGTCAAGGGCCGGTCCGGCATAAAAGAAACCATCCTTTTGGTTGCTGTACCAACACCAGCGCCACATACCTGGATTTGCCCTTCCTTGGGATGCAGCAAACCTGCCGCAAGCTTCATTAACGTTGTTTTTCCACTCCCGTTGCTGCCCAGCAGACCAACGATTTTTCCGGCATCAACCTTGAAGGATATTTCCTTCAGCGCCAATTTGCCGCCATATTTTTTAGTTATATTTTGTAGTTCCAGTACCGTCTGCATATTAGTTTCCCTCCTCTGTTTGTTCTGGCCGCTTGATTGCATCGGAAACCAGCTCCACGATATCCCTTTCGCCAAAGCCAAGCTCCTTCATGCCTGTCACAAAATGGTCAAGCAGCGCTCCTGCCATATCTTTTTTAATCGACAATATTTTCGACTCCTCACTGGTTACGTATCTGCCCATGCCTCGTCTGGTTTCCACAATTCCTTCGCGCTCCAGCTCCTGAAAGGTTCGCTGAATCGTATTGGGGTTGATTTGAAGCTCAGCCGCCAGCTCCCTCACGGACTCTATCTTGTCTCCCGGTCCAAGCTTGCCAACGACGATTTGTCTTTTGATATAGTTAATGATTTGCAGATAGATCGGCAAATTGTTGTCAAAATCAATAGGCACAACGAGTTCGGCTCCTTTCTGTATCGGTGTTATAGTTACATAGTACACTAAGTCATTGATGTTGTAAAGCATCCTTTTGGACTATTGCCACTGTCGAATTTTGGCTGGTATAATAATACAATTTACTTAACCAACTTCCTAAAGGAGTGTTTTTATGACAAGTCAACAGCAAGCAGCCTTGGAGGCCATGACGTCCTGGCTCGCCGATGAACAGGAGCTGGGCAAAATTCCTCACAAAATTGAACACGCAGGAGAATTCATGCTGCACGATATGAAATATTATCTTTTTAAATATAAGAAAAAAATGCTTGGCTCCTGGCTGTTAGGAGTATGCGGCGGGTATGAATCCCCGGAAGACACGGAGCATTGCGGCCATATATTCAGTGAGATGCAGCCTTATAACCCCGCTACAGCCGTTGAAGAAGCAACCAAAATGGTAGAGATGATCCGGGAATACTGGATGCAGCGCGCTGCGGAATACGAAAACGCCTCCGGTTCCAATGGGGATGCAGACGATGAAAACGGCGCGGGAGGGATCTTTAACGGCTTTGTGCTGCTGAACTCTCTGGAATTTGACCGGGAGGAAATAATAACAAGGCTTCAACAGGATTGGAATATTGTTGTAACGGAAGAAGAGGATGATGAGGACAACAGCGGCGAGTCCGCTAACAATGAAAACCCGGGAGAGCATGATGACAACAGCGGTCCCGCACCTCTTGTTTTTGAAGCGGAGGGCAGCATGCTGGCAGTCAGCTTCATCCCTGCTCCTGTGCCTGACAACGAGGCGGTACATAATGCCGGCAGTAATTATTTGTGGCCGCAAGCGGAGGAGGTAACCAAAACCCATGTCGCCCATCTAATAATCGCCGCCATCCCGCGTGAAAGCTCTCCGTTGGAAAACGGTACGAATTATGTAAAGCTGGCTTCGAGCTGTCTCAAGCTTCCAAATGCCATTGGCCTTTATTCCTCTGGAACCGTTTTTCAACCGGAGTTCTTTCAGGATGTGACGGAATCGATGAAGGAGGATGACCTTTTCCCTCTGCTCAACCTGGTCTACTTCGGCCTGGTTCGCAGTGATAACGGCGTCAGCGGGTATACGATCGGGTTAAATTCGTTTGGCAAGGATGAAATTGAGGTGCTGGAAAGCCCTGCGTCGCCTTCCGAGCTGCGGGAGTTTCTTATTGACATATCGGGATATGTCGTGGAATACGATGTCAAGCTTCGCCACGGCGAAACGATTGGTTTTTCCGAGGAGCAGAAGCTCGCGATCACCCGCTCGGAGGGTGTTAATATCGCCGGGCAAACCTTAAAGATTCAGTACACATAATCGGAATAAAGATTTCCATAGTTTCCGGGACGCTTATTGTCCCGGTTTTTTTGTGAATCCTATCTCACAGACGTCTATGATGCGGAAAGGCCAGCCGTTTTTGCAGCATGTCTGCAAAACGACTGGCCTTCCTATCCATTTGAGCGTGACTTGATTACTGGATTGCAGCGTTTTTATTCACTCGCAGCGCCTTCGCCTTCAGCAGGCATGGTTGGCTCTGCCAGCTCGTCTGATCCCGCAGGCATGGTTGGTTCTGTTAGCTCGTCTGATCCCGCAGGCATGGTTGGCTCTGCCAGCTCATCTGATCCCACAGGCATGGTTGGCTCTGCCAGCTCGTTTGTTTCAGCGGGGGCTTCACCGCCCTCCAGCCCCGTTTCTCCTCCTGCGTCGTTGCCGCTGCCGGAATTCATACCGCCGTCCACGTTGCTGGACCCTTCCGTATTGGTGCCGCCGCCAGCATTTCCGTCTGTATTGTTACAGGCTGCTGCTCCAAAAATCAGCGCCGCGCATAATGTAGCAGTTAGCAATAGTTTTGTCATCCCTTGAGCCTTCATTCTTTTTTTCATTTTGTTTCCTCCTGAAAGTTAAGATTTATATAAGTTCAACTAAAGAGAAGGCATAGCAGGACAGAGTGTAGATGGTTTTGGAGAAGAGCATATGCTTACGATGCGACGTTCTTTCAGAACGTTTAAGCGCTCGCCTTTGTTCTCCGGATTTCAACCTTAGACTTATATAATCAGGAAATCTTGAAACAACAGCGATCGGAAGAACCATCTGCACGTCGGACAGCCGCCAAGGTTTAGTTGAACTTATATAGTTTTTTTGTTGTATGGCCGCCTATGACTACTTAACCGCCGCAAATAGCAATGAAACGCAGCAAACCATGAGAAAATTTTCAGAAAAAGTCTTCCATTCTGTTATACTTGACATAATTACGTATTTTGGAGATGGAGAACAGTCAATGAAACAATCAAAAAGAATTTTGATTATTGAAGACGAACGGGATATGGCGCGAATTATATCCCTTTATCTGGATAAACAAGGCTATGAAGCAAAAACGGCGAATACCGCCGTGCAAGGACTGCTTGAGCTAGCTTCCTGGCAGCCTCACTATATCATTCTGGATATCGGCCTGCCTGATCTGGACGGCATTGAGGTTTGCCGCCGCATCCGCGAAACAAGCGATGTACCTGTGCTGATTCTGAGCGCCCGGGGCAGCAGCACCGACAAGGTGCTTGGCCTCGGCTTTGGCGCGGACGATTACATGACGAAGCCGTTTGAGCTGGCAGAGCTTGCGGCACGGATTGCCGCTTATTTTCGCAGGCATGACGGACAAGTTTCCTCCCGCAAGGGTGATGCCGATGCCATTAACGCGGGACCGCTGTCCATGAACCGCAAGCAATATACCGCTGCAATGGGCGGAAACGAGCTTATGTTGTCCGCCAAGGAATTTGAGCTGTTATATCATTTGGCATCCCATAGTAACCAGGTTTTTTCCAAAAGCCGTCTGCTGGATGCCGTATGGGGCCTTGAAAGCCACGGCGATGAAAACACGGTTACCGTATACATCCGCAGATTGCGCGAAAAGCTGGAGGCCGATCCCTCCAACCCGGCTTATTTGATCACAGTTTGGGGCGTCGGGTATAAATTCAGCGCAGGCGAAGGATAGGAGGAGCGTTTTGTCATGCTTGAACAAGGGATGAAGCGAATGCTTCTGCTCGCCTCGTTATGCCTTCTTTTGATTGTGGCGGGGACCGCAATGTTATACGGACAGCTAAGATACGGCGATCCGCTAAAAAAAGGCGCAGCCATTGTCAATCGGGTTACGGCGCAAGCAAGCGAAATCATGGTTTTTCTGGAGGATTATGCAGACGACATAACGACGCTTGCTCCCTATTCAGATCAGCTTGGGTCCATGGCAAAGGCAACGGGGATGCGCATCAAGGCGGCCTTTCTCGACGGGACCTTGTATTTTGACTCTGACACGGATGCGGGAACCTTGCTGGAGGGTTTATTACGCGGCGAAGAGCCGCTCAAGCTGGACATCATCACTGAATCACATTACCGGCTGCAGCATGTCGGAGGCGGCGTCTATTCTGTCGCCTTCCCCGTTGTAAGCAGCAAAACCGGCATTCAGACCGGTAATGCCGTAATCTATGCCCCCTCCGAATTAGTCAAGCAATGGAGCCAATCCGGAGCTTACGCTTTGCCTCTTTGGTTAATCGGCTGCGGATTGACCGGGTTAATTTCGCTGCTTCTTTTTTGTGCAAGGGCAATAAAAGCCTATTACCTGAGGCCAGTTATGACCTTGCGGAGCCATTCCGAGGCCATCCTTCTAGGCAATTACAACGAAAGCGCGGTCCATAGCCGCGATGATGAAATTGGAGAGCTGTACGGAGTATTCGATCAAATGAGAGCGGAAATTCGCTACTTGCATGAATCCCGTTTAAGGAAGGATCAAGCTCAAAAGGAGCTGATCACCAACATCTCCCATGACCTAAAAACCCCGCTGGCTGTTGCCAGAGCTTACACGGAGCTTATGCGCGGAGAAGATGCCGCTTTGTCGCCGTCCGTTAAGGAATATATAGAAGTAATGGATGTTCATACACGAAAAATGTCCGCTTTGATCGAGGATTTGATGCTGCATGCCATGAGCGAGCTGGGGCAAATATCGGTTAAACCGGAGGAAATCTATAGCCGGGAGTTGTTTCAGCTTATGGCGGAATCTGCCGCCAGCTTTGTCATGGCGCATGGCATCCATTTTCGCCCGCCGTCATCCGTTCCCGATGTGCTGATTCGCGGCGACGCCGTGCGGCTGGAGCAAGTGATGGGCAATTTAATTGCCAATGCCATTAAACATACCGAACGCGGCGGTACCATTTCCATGGATATCGTATTGGATGAAGGCAAGCTGGTTACAACGGTGTCGGATACGGGCCAGGGCATATCGCCGGAGGACATGCCTTTCCTGTTCCACCGATATTATCAAGGGAGCCCGGCCAAGGGAGAAGACCTCGTTTCCGGCGCAGGCAACGGGTTAGGCTTGTCCATATGCAAGCATATTATTGAGGAGCACGGTGGTACAATAAGCTTCCGCAGCGAAAAAAACAAGGGCACCGCCTTCACCTTTACATTACCGTTAAGCGGATAATTCCATTGCAATAAAAAACAGCTCCTCTGTAAGGATTTATTCATAATTTGATAAGCTTCTATATATATCTGCTCCCTATACTCCTTAATAGATGTAGTTCAAAACGTTTGCTTCCTCGCTTAAGGCGGACTTTTGCAACACGCATTTATACAACCATCAAGGAGGATTTTATATGACATCGCCCCATCCCCCATCCGCCATTTTGACTGCAGACGGGCTTTGCAAAACCTATTCATCAGGAAACCAGCAGCACCATGCTGTAAGAAATGTAACGGTAGACATTGTTGAAGGTGAATTTACGGTCATTATGGGCAATTCGGGCTCGGGAAAATCCAGCCTTCTCTATTTGCTAAGCGGGCTTGAGCAAGCAACGGCTGGCCACGTCCTGTTTAAGGGCAAGGACATCCATGCCTTGCCTCAGAAGGAGCTAGCGAAGTTCCGGGCCAAGGAAATGGGCTATATCTATCAAAGCATCAACCTCATTCCCGATTTGACGCTGCTGGAAAATGTGTCGTTGCCCGGTTATGTCGCGGGGCGCCCAAAAGCCGAGGTCAAGCGGGAAGCAGCGGCGCTGCTGGAGCAAATGGGACTGGCTTCGGAGTCGGGAAGACTGCCGATGCAGACGTCAGGCGGCCAGCAGCAAAGAGGAGCAATTGCCAGAGCCTTAATTAACAAGCCTCCCCTTTTGTTCGCGGACGAGCCTACGGGAAGCCTGAACTATGACCAGGGCGTATCTGTATTAAACCTGCTGACGAAGCTGAATCATGGCGGCCAATCCATCGTTATGGTCACGCATGATATGAAAGCCGCCTGCCGGGGCGACCGGATCATTGTTATTTCCGACGGCAAGATAAGCGGCGATATCCAGCTGGGCCGTTACGACGGGGGCGATTTGAGCGAGCGCGAAAACATTGTATTTGCTTTTGCAACCAAGGAGGGGCGCCCGTGAATGCTCTTGCAACTCTGATTCTGGGCGAGCTCAGACGCAAAAAAATGCAAAGCCTTTTGATGGCCCTTTTGTTGCTGCTATCAACCTGGTTATCGGCAACCTCCATTATTTTGATGAATCAGTCGCAAAACCGGTTTCAGCAGCTATTCGATAGCTCCAATGCGCCGCATGAAATGGTTATTCTGGACTCCGGCAAACATAATCCCGATGAAATTCATTCCTGGTGGCAAAGCCGCCGCGAGGCTGAGCCCTCTTCCTTGCTGCCGTATCGGACTCTCAATAAAGTAAGCCTTGGAGACAAGACTATCTCAAACCTCTATGTCTATATGATCAATACGCCGGACAAAGAGCAAAAGGTGGACAAGCTTCAATTTGTACAAGGCGAACAGCAGAGGGTCCCTCAGCCAGGAACGGTTTGGGTTCCCTCCTCTCTTGCTTATGGAAGCGGCATTGATATCGGCGACGCCTTGACGTTTGGCAGCGGCGATGACGTGTTCCAGTTGAAGGTTTCCGCTGTCGTTATCGACATTCCCTTTGGCGCCCCTTTTTCAACCACGGCCCGCATTTGGATGAATCCGCAGGATTACAAGGAGCAGACTAGTTCAGCTTTGACCGGCAATGAGCGCTATATGTTCGGCATTCGTTATCAGGATTACAGCCAAAGCACCGCCCTCTGGAACGAGCTGGCTGCAAAGCTTGGAAAGCCTTATCTGGAATCCAAAATCAGCTATGAGGAAATCGTATCCTTCTATCTCGTCATGAATAAGCTGATCGGGTTCATTATGATGGTGTTAGGCATTATCATGCTGATGATCGCTTTAGTCACCATTGGTTTTACGATCTCGGACGCCATTCTGGCGCAATATCGCAAAATCGGCATTTTAAAAGCGATTGGCATGACCTCCTCCGGAACTATTTTAATCTTTGTGCTTCAATATACGTTTCTTGCGCTGCTAGGCGTAGCGCCAGGCGTGGTGCTAAGCGGAGCAACCTCCAGACTGATTGCGGATTTGACACTTTCCAATCTGAAAACCGGAAACACTGGACTTGGCCTGGAGGATATGATTGTGTTAGGCGTGGTCGGAATCGTTATTTTACTGTTGGCGGCAGGTTTCTCCTACGTATTTGCCCGCAAAACGGCGGCTATTATGCCGGCTCAGGCAATCCGTTACGGAATGTCGGAAAAGGATAGCTCCCGTAAGGGCAAATTCGCAAATACCTCCGGCGGCACATGGCCGCGTTTTGACCGCTATCCCTTTTTTGCCGCCATCGGTCTCCGTCATCTGAAGCAAAATGCCAAGGGCAGCGCCCTGATTGCAATTATTGCTGTCACGGCATCGGCTGCCATCACGCTTGGCTTTGTACTGGTGACAAGCCTGCTTGCCATCCATCAATCGGCTGGCAAATGGGGCTACGATAACGCGGATATTTCCGTAGCCATTGTAAACGATTCTTCCTTCTCCAGGGATAGCTTTAACCAAGTGTTGCAAAGTGATGAGCGCATTGCCTCCTTCGGGTGGATGAACGGCGCTACGGGCGTATATACCTCTGGCGAGCCGGGAAGCCTTAGTGTCAGCATTTTGGACGGAAGCTACGACGATCTTGGTTTTGAAGCGCTGGAGGGCAGGAACCCCGTTAATCGTAATGAAATTGCAATCGGAATCAAAGTCGCGGAAAATCTCGGGCTGCATATCGGGGACAGGATGGAGCTATATATCGGGGGCAAAAAGGTATCGCTTCTAGTCAGTGGCATCTACCAGGCTATCGCCAACAGATCGGTGTCTGCGCGAATAACGTCCGATGTTCCACTGGATGAAGTCAACACAGGAATTACCGATGCCTCCGCCTTTATCCAGCTTAAGGACGGTGTGTCAGCCGACCTTGTTGCCAGGGAACTCCAGGATCAATACCAAACCGAATTAACCGTTGAAACCCAAAAATCGCTTCTGGATTCCGTTTTCAAGGAAGCGGTTGACAATTTGCTGCTGCCCATGTTTTTTGTAGGCTTCCTGTTCCTTGGCGTTTCCGCCATTATTGTCTACAGCATTTGCCGCATTGGCATTCGCACAATGCTGAAAACCTACGGCATCTACAAAACAATTGGCATGACCTCTCGCCGCATCAGGCTCTCCATCTCCTGCGGGATTGCCCTTTTGTCCGCCGCAGGAGCGGTCATCGGCGCGATAGCGGGCATCTGGCTGCTTACCTCTCTGCTGGAATTTATGATGCGGGATTACGGTATGGCCGAGCTGCCGCTGGTGCTGCAATGGCCAGGCATTATCGTTGCGGCCAGCCTCAGCATTGTGCCTGCATTTGCCGGCTCCTGGATTTCCTCGCGCATCCTTGAATTTTTGTCGCCGCGCGAGCTTGTTATTGAATAAAGCAGGAGCCCGCTTGAGCAGAAATGGCTCTGCACCGCCGTTTGACACGGTCGTGCAGAGCCATTTCTTTCATTAATGTCCGCTTCTACTTCTAACTATTACGCTCCAGAATGAAGACGCCTTTAGCCGGGATGCGGCATTCTCCGCTGAATGTGTTCCCTGACAATAGGTCCTTCAGCGATTCGCCTCCAAGGTTTACGACGCTTTCTTCGGCATTGTGGTTCAGAATGAACAGGAAGGTTTTGCCGCCTTTCTGCCGCTCCTTCACCTCTACGCCAGCCGTCGGCGGCAGCAGCGCCCCGATGCCTGCTTCCTTGCAGACATGGCCCAGGAACGTCCCCATAAATGCCTCGTCAGGACTGGTTGCTACATACCAGGCTTTGCCTTTGCCAAAGCGGTTGACGGTCAGGGCCGGCATGCCCTTGTAAAAGTCGCTGCCATATTCCGCAACAACCTCTGCGCCTTCCGTATGGATCAAGTCGCACAGAATGCTGCAAGTGTAGTTTCCATTCAGCCCCTGCGCCAAGCCGCTATCGGCACGGTCCCCTTGCTCGCCGGACAGCCCGTACGGCTGGACGGGTACAAGCTCGTTTGTTTGTCCCGGAAGCAAAGCGTCGATTTCCTCCGCCCATATGCCCAGCAGCTTGCGCAGCTTGCCGGGGTAACCGCCGGTCGTCACGATATCGTTTTCATTGACGATGCCGCTAAAATACGTCGTAATAAACGTACCGCCCCGCTCCACAAACGCCTCGATCTTTTCCACAAAGCCGGGTTTGATCATATACATGACCGGCGCGATCACAAGATCATAGTTCTCCAGCTCCTCTTCTACGCCAATCAGGTCGCAAGAAATATTTTGCTCATACAAGGCCCGGTAATAGCGATGCACCTCGTCCACATACTTCAGCGCCACGCTGGGACCGCTTGACAGCTCTACCGCCCAGCGGTTTTCCCAATCGAACAAAATGGCGGCTCTGGCCGCGCTGCGGCTGTCAAGAACGGTGTCGCCCAGCATTTTCAGCTCATGCCCCAGCTCGGCGCATTCACGGAAAACACGGGTATGCTCATGCCCGACATGCTCGATGACCGCGCCGTGATATTTCTCGCAAGCGCCGATGGATCGCCGAAGCTGGAAGAACATGACGGTATCCGCGCCATGCGCCACCGCCTGCCAGCTCCAGAGGCGCATAACGCCGGGACGCTTCAGTGAGTTGTACGGCTGCCAGTTTTGCTGGCTCGGCGTTTGCTCCATCAGCATAAACGGCTGACCGCTTTTTAAGCCGCGCATCAAGGAATGCGTCATCGACGTATAGCTTGGAGGCGTATCAATGGAAGGATAGTTGTCCCAGGACACCACATCCATTTCCTTGGCCCATTTAAAATAATCCAGCTCCGGGTATGTGCCCATCAGATTGGTCGTAATCGGAGTATCCTTGTCATAACGGCGGATCGCTTCATACTCCAGCTTGTAGCAGTCCAGCAGACTATCGGACTGAAAGCGGCGGTAGTCCAGCGAAATGCTCTGGAAGCAGGTGCGATTGCCGCCCCATTCCTCGCTAAGCGCATTTGGCGGCACGATTTCGTCCCATTCATAGAAGGTATGTCCCCAAAAGCGGGTATACCAGGCTTTGTTCAGCGCCTCCAACGATTGGTAACGCTTCTGGAGCCAGACGCGGAAGGCTTCCGCGCAATTGTCGCAATAGCAATAGCCGCCGTATTCATTAGAAATATGCCAGATGACAAGACCAGGCAGATCATGATAGCGCTCAGCCAGCCTACCTGCGATTGCTGCGGAATAGTTGCGGTAAACGGGACTGTTAGGGCAAGAATTATGACGTCCGCCAAATTTTCGCTTGCGCCCCTCGTAGTCCACCCGGGTTACCTCGGGATAACGCTTCGCCATCCAAGCGGGATGAGCCCCGGTAGCCGTGGCGAGGCAAATCGCAACGTTATCCTTTTGCAAGCGATGAATGATCCGGTCCAGCTCCGAAAAATCGTAGGTATCTTCGTTTGGCTGTATGCCAGCCCAGGAAAAAACATTGACGGTTGCGACATCTATATCCGCCAGGCGGAACAAACGCATGTCTTCCTCCATAACAGAGGCATCCCATTGCTCGGGGTTGTAATCGCCCCCATACCAAAGCTTCGGCAACTTACTGCTGATCATAATCTGTTAACTCTCCCTTCAAGCTTTTGAAATAAAAAATGCGGCAGCGCCCGGAAAAAACAGCCGCAACGCTCGCTGGACGCATCCGTCCTGCAGCCGCTGCGGCTCTTCCGTCCACCTTTATAGCACGATTTTAAACGTCAAGCTTGCTTGGCCGCCCGGCACTGATATCGTATTGCCTTCTGCCGCAGCTTGCGCGCCCGAAGAAACGGTCAAGCTGCCTTCATGGCCCTTCACAACCAGGGAAAACGGCTTGCCCGCTCCTTCGGCGGAGACGGCAATTTCATTGCCGGAGCGTTTGGCTGTTACGGTCAGCTCGGCTACGCCTTCTGTATTGTAAACGACCGTAGAAGCTTCGGCTCCATCCTCCAGCGAATAAAGCTCAAGACGCACGTTGTCAGCGAAGTCGTAGTCCGGCTTGCCGTCTTCCGCGCCAATCGCAAGCAGCGTATTAGGACGGACAAATAGCGGCAGGCTGAAGAAATCATGGGTTTCCTTGCGCCATGAGCCGCCTTCCACCGTTTCGCCATTCAAGAGGCTGGTCCATTTGCCCCTTGGCAGGTAATAGGACACCTGGCCGTCCTCCGACAGCACCGGCGCTACAAGCAGGCTATCGCCCAGCATGTATTGGCGGTCCACTGTTTCGCAGGTCGGATCATCCTGGAATTCCAGCACCATGGCGCGCATCGCCGGCACGCCTTGCTGATTAGCCTGGATTGCGGTGCGGAACAAATATGGCATAAGCGAACCTTTCAGCTTCGTAAAGAAGCGTGTTACATCAACCGCTTCATTGTCGTACTCCCAAGGCACCCGATAGGAACGGCTGCCATGCAGACGGCTATGGCTGGACAGCAGGCCAAACGCAAGCCAGCGTTTGAATACATGGGCAGGCGATCTATTTTCGAAGCCGCCAATATCATGGCTCCAGAAGCCAAAGCCGGACAAGCCCAGCGACAAGCCGCCTCTCAAGCTTTCCGCCATAGATTCATAGTCGGAATCGCAGTCTCCGCCCCAGTGAACCGGGAACTTCTGACCTCCTGCTGTCGCGGAACGGGCAAATACCGCCGCTTGGTTCCGTCCCAGCTTTTCCTCCAATACGCCAAATACCACTTTATTGTAGAGATACGTATAGTAGTTGTGCATTTTTTGCGGATTGGAGCCGTCATGGTATACAACGTCAACCGGAATACGCTCACCGAAGTCCGTCTTGAAGCTGTCAACGCCCATGTCCACAAGCTCGCGGAGGTACGAGGCATACCATTCGCAGGCGGCCGGATTGGTAAAATCAACAAGCGCCATGCCGGGCTGCCACATATCCCATTGCCATACGTCGCCATTTGCTTTTTTCACAAGATAGCCGTTATTTTTTCCTTCCTCAAACAACCGGGAACGCTGTGCGATATAAGGATTGATCCAGACACAAATGTTGAGGCCGCGCTCCTTCAGCCTTTTCAGCATGCCTGCGGGATCCGGGAAAATACGCTCATCCCATACAAAATCCGTCCAGTGAAATTCGCGCATCCAGAAGCAGTCGAAGTGGAAAACGCGCAATGGCAAATCTCTTTCCGCCATGCCCTCCACGAAGGAATTGACGGTTGCTTCGTCATAATTGGTCGTAAACGAGGTGGACAGCCACAGGCCAAACGTCCATGCCGGCGGCAGAGCGGGCTTACCGGTCAAATCCGTATATTTGTTCAGCACGCCCTTCATGTCCGGGCCGTCGATAATAAAGTATTCCAGCGATTCGCCTTCAACGCTGAATTGCACCTTCTTCACTTTTTCAGAAGCGATCTCCAGCGATACCAGCTCCGGCTGATTAATAAATACGCCGTACCCTTTATTGGTTACGTAAAACGGAATATTTTTGTAGGACTGCTCCGAGCTTGTCCCGCCGTCCTTGTTCCACAGATCAACGGATTGGCCATTGCGGACAAAAGAGGTAAAGCGTTCGCCAAGGCCATACACCCACTCGCCTACACCAAGGTCCAGCTCTTCGCGCACGTAGGTTTTGCCGTCTTTGGCGGAAGTAATATAAGCCATCGACTTTTGCTTGCTGCCTGTCAAACGTTCGCCATTGCGGACGAAGTCAACGCGCCAGGTCGGCCCTTTATGGATGATAACCTCCAGATTACCGCTTTTCAGGCTGGCTGCTTCTTCGGTTTCTTCAATAACGGCATGGCTTTCGTCGGCCGCCGACAATTCAAAAGCGGGACCGTGATCCACCACTCCGGCATGATGAACCAGCTTTACGCCAATAACGCCAGGAAGCGGCGAATGGAAATGAACCGTCAGAAGCATCGTATCCAGCATGTTCGCCCGCGACAAAATAGGACGAGGAGCGGCATAAGCGGTCAAACGTCCGTCTCTTTGCTCAAAATCATGCGCCTGCACGGCGCCAAGCACATTATAGCCTTCCCGAATCATCCAGTTACCGTCTGTAAACTTCAACGTGCACACCAGCCCTTCAAAAGGTTTAATTTGTCATTTTAATGCTTGCTTACTTGCAGTATACTGATAAGTAAACGCTTTAACTAACAGGATTTTGCCTGTTTATAGCACTATTTTGATAATTCTATGTAGATAATTCCCCTGCTTTGGCGTGGATGTAGAAGGTTGGAAGGTTTAAATGCTTAGATTGTGCGGACGTTTTGGAAAGGTTGAATATCCTCCGAAGGGAGCTGTCTGGCATGGTCATGGACGTGATAGAAAAACAGGCATTGAGGGAAGACCGGCTGCATGGAAGTCATCAATTTCCTCTTGCAGCATATGTAATGGGGCCAATCGGACCTGGCGCGCCTGTTCTGGATTGCCATTGGCATTCCGAAGCCGAGCTGTTTTATGTAACGGAAGGCGGGGTACTCATGCAAATAGGCGGCGATTACTTTCCCCTTCGCGCTGGAGAAGCCGTCTTTATTGACGGCGGCGAAATTCACGCAGGGTATGCGCTGGAGAATCTGTCTTGCTCCTACTGCGCTGTTGTGTTTGATCCGGATTTCCTTTCCAGCGCAAGCTTTGACGCCGTTCAGGAGAAATATATCTCCCCGCTGCAGGAAAGAAGCCGTACTCTCCCCCGTCCCATTACAAGGGATCAGGAGTGGGGACGCAGTCTGCTAGCGCTGATTGAAAGGTTTATGGAGGCTTGCTGCGAGGAAAAACCAGGCTACGAAATCGCCGCCAAAGGACTGCTATATCTGATGCTTCATGATTTAACCGCAAATGGCCATCTTTGCAACCGCAGCGATCGCGAGGAAACGTCTCAAATGCAATTTAAGCTGGACCGGCTGAAATCCGTCATCGGCCATATGCAGCTAAACTATCAGCGCCCTATTCGGATTTCGGAGCTGGCGGAGCAAATTCCGATGAGCGAAGGGCAATTTTGCCGTTTTTTCAAAGCCATGACGCGCCAGACGCCTATCGAATATTTAAACGCCTACCGTATTCGCAAGGCGGCGGAGCTGCTGGAGAAGCCCCATGCCAAAATCGCCAATGTTGCCATGGACGTTGGCTTCGACCACATCAGCTATTTTGTCAAAGTATTTCGCGCAAGAATGAAATGCACCCCTTCGGAGTACCGGAAGCGTGTGCATGCTGGAGAGTAAGCGCCGGGTAGTAGGTCTGGCTGCTTGACGGAGGATAAGCGCCAGAGAATAAGTCTGGTGCTTGCCAGAGAGTAGGCCTGGTTACTTGATAAGGACGCTCTTACGGACATTCGTGGCCGTTAGAACTGCTTTTTTTCATTTTTCTGCATTATTAAGGACATCCGTGGCCGTTAGAGCTCATTTCCATTCATTTTACATTGAATTTTACTTCCTTATGGACACCAGTGTCCCTTACATCGACTAAATTCCCAAATTTGCTGTTCTGGCGGTCACCGGTGACCGTTAGACGACTTAGACCTGTTAGCGCACATTCTATTGTTAATCTTTGTTGTGTTCACTATCATGGATTTACTATAATGATACATAAAAAGACAGGAATGGATTGGAGAGGTTTGGATTGAAACGTTTTTTAAGGCTTGAATGGCTGGCTGCAGCTGCTGGGCTGGGATTGCTGGTGTATTTGCTGTTTATAGCACCGTTTGCCGGTGTTGCCGATAACGGCGATTTTTTGCGTGTGATGCTGACAGGCGGGCTGGATTATGGTGTCCCGGATGAGGCATATGAGGATCGTTTTTTTGGATTTGCCCATCAATTTTTTGCGTATGATCACTTTTTTCGCGGCTTTTATTTCTCCACGCAAATCATTATAGTTGCCGCTGCCCGGCTGCTCGGCTATTTGTTTAACTCATCCATGTTTGATATTCGCGTTCTGGGCGCTTTTTACAGCCTGCTGTTGCTTGCGGCGACTTATTTGCTCGTTCGCCATAACAAATACAAATCGCTTATAACGGGAGCGGTGCTTGGGCTGGCGTTGTTATTTGTCTTTTTCGATATCGGTTATACAGCCTACTTTAACTCCTTGTTCGGCGAACCCGTCAGTCTGGTATTTTTGCTTCTGACTCTGGCCTTCGGCTTGCGTCTGGTGAACGAGGAGAGGCCTTCTCGCGCTGTGCTATGGTTATACTTTATTTCGGTCCTTTTCCTGACCTGCTCCAAAATTCAGAATGCCCCCGTTGGCATCCTGTTTGCGGCAATCGGACTGCAATTTTCCGGATTGCAGGCGCAATTCAGCTGGCGACGGCTCGTTTTCTGGCTTTCGGGAGCTATGGTTGTAATCTCAGTCGTGATGTACATTGCTGCTCCAAAGGATTTTAAAGACATCAATTTGTATCAAACGGTGTTTTTCGGCATTCTCAAGGATTCACCAGATGTCAACGGCGATTTGAAGGCGCTTGGGCTGCCGGAACATTTGTCAGTGCTTGCCGATACCAATTATTTTCAGAGCGGCACGGCCATTAAACAAGACGATCCTTCGTTAAGAGGGGATTTCTATGACCGGGTATCCCATAGCGATGTATTGTTCTTTTATTTGAAGCATCCTGGGCGTTTAATCGACAAAATGGAATATGCCGCCAACAACTCCATGAGCATTCGCCCTTATTATTTGGGCACATACCTGAAGGAATCCGGCAAGCCTTCCGGCTCCCTGGCCATGGGCTACAGCGGCTGGAGCCAGTTTAAAAATCAGCATATGCCCAACTCTCTGCTTTTTATCACTTTATTCTATTTAGCCTATTACAGCGTTGGATTGGTTGAATATGTGCGCAGCAGCCAAAAAGCCGTGCGCTTACGCATTCAATTGCTCATGGCGGTGGGCCTTGTCGGGATAGTTGGCTTTATGGTTCCGATTCTGGGGGACGGGCTTGCAGATTTGGGCAAGCATTTGTTTCTATTTAATGTCTGCTTTGACATGATGATCATTGTATCCGTCGTATGGCTAGCGCATCTGATCTACCGGTTCGCCTCTGGTAAAAGTCGGTTATAGGTAACCTTTAACTATCCCTGTTCATCCATGTGATGTTACATTTGTAAGCACGAGACATTAACAGGCGTATTAAAAGGAGGCTGCTATCATGCGACAGAAAGCTGCAGACTTATTTCTGAAAGCATCTGAGGAGGAGCATTTTTCGGGGACTGCTTTGATCAAAAAGGGCGAACAGACTCTTTTTGATGGAGCCTACGGTTGGGCTCATCGGGGATTTCGCGTTCCTAACGAGATGGATACGAAATTCGACACCGCATCCATCACCAAGCTTTTTACAGCTGTGGCCATTCTTCAGCTTGTGGAGCAGGGGAAGCTGAAGCTGGATGACCGGATTACGGAAATCATAGATTTATCCGGCACCGAAATTCCGCGAGATGTTACCCTGCGCCATTTGCTGACTCATACCTCCGGCATCGCCGACGACGCCGATGAAGAGCTGGGCGAAAGCTATGAAGCGTTATTCCTGCATAAACCGAACTACTCTATCCGCAATAACGCAGATTTTTTGCCCCAATTCGCCTATAAAAAACCCAAATTCAAGGCGGGTACTGCGATTAGCTACAATAACTGTGCATTTGTATTGCTAGGATTGGCCATTGAAAAGGCGACGGGGGATTCCTATCGGAATTATGTCGATAAGCATATATTCCAGACATGCGGTATGAACCTTACCTCATTTGCCGCCAAGGATGACGGGGATGCGGGGGTGGCAGAGGGCTATGAGCTTGCTGCAAACGACCAAGGCGAGCCAGTCTGGCGCAAAAACATTTATTCTTACCCGCCGATCGGTACCGCTGATGGCGGCGCTTTTACAACGGTTGGCGATTTGCACATCTTTATGAAGGCAATAGTCGGCGGCAAACTCCTGTCCAAATCAATGACAAATGAAATAATGAAGCCCCAAACCACTCTGGAACGGAGCTTCGATTGGGGCAAAATGGTCAATGGTTTTGGCTTTCACTTTTGCTACGATCACGAAGGCAGACTGCTCCGCATGTTTAAGGATGGCTGTAATGCCGGAGTAGGGGGATTTATGGCCTACTATCCCGCCAGCGACATTACCTTTACGATATTGGCTAATCAAACCAGCGATGTATGGGAGCTTCACCGGAAGGTCGAGCTGCTTGTAGCGGATCATTTTTCATTGTAGTAGAGGCCCTTTATTAAAAGCTCTTTATTCCAGCTCAAGCTGCAGCTCCTGAAAATGGTTGACCTCGTCCCGGTGTTTATGGTTAACAAGTTCGGACACCGTGACGAAGCGGAAACCTTTGGCTTGAAGCTCGGGCAATATTTTTTTAAGCGCCTGACAGGTTTGGCTGGAGCCCTTTACGTTGTCGTGCATCAGCACGATATCCCCGCCTCTGGCATTGTTCACCACCTGCCTGACGATTCGGTCTACGCCTGGCGAACGCCAATCTTTTGTATCCTGATGCCAGGACCACAAAAGAACGGTATATCCGTTATCACTCGCCGCTTGGATGACGCGGTCACTAATGAGTCCTCCGGGCGGACGAAACCAGGGGCTGGATGTTCCCGTTATTTCCTCAATTTTTTGCTTGGCCTCGGCGATTTCTTTATGAATAACGGAATTGGACACATTTCGATCAAAAAACACATGATTAAACGTATGATTGGCGACCTCATGGCCCTCCGCTACTTCCCTTTTGACGATATCGCTGTATTTTTCGATCCGGTTGGCAACAACAAAAAAGGTTGCTTTGGCATTGTATTGCGCCAGCAAATCCAATATTTGGGGAGTCGAACGGGCGCTTGGCCCATCGTCAAAGGTAAAAGCAATCAGCTTTTCATCCGTCTGGACCTCCCATACCGCCTCGCCCCGCAGCTCATAATAATGCCGGTCATGTTTTTTAGGCGCTTCCTGGAATTGGAATGCCGTGGTAAATGATGCAGCCAACCAGCAGCAAATTACGATCAATGCTCTGGAGCCCATAGCCGCCTCCTTTCTGCACCGCAACAGATGCCAAAACATCAAAAGGTAGTTTAGGCAGGGGCTCCATGAATTATTCAGCGGCAGTCCGCTTCTCGATGCGCCATGCTTGAAGCAATGAAACGCCAATCAGAATAAATGCCGCCAACGCCAGCATTGGAATCGTCAGCCATCCGAACCAGTTCAAATAATCGTCCAGACATGAAGTCGGACCACAGGCAGCAATAGCGGAATCATGCGGCAGCTTTTGAATGAGGATGTGATAAATAGAAATGCTTCCCCCAACTGCCAGCAACGGAATGGCATAAGGGATAATGACCGTCTGTTGACGATAGGAGGCTATGCCCAGCACAAATACAAGAGGATACATAAAAATACGCTGAAACCAGCAAAGCTCGCATGGCGTATACCCCAAAACCTCGCTTAAATATAAGCTGCCGCTTGTCGCAATAACCGAAACAAACCATGCAAAAAATAACCATGTCCCCTTTTTACTCAACTTGATATCCTCCCCTATTCCATAAAATGAAACTGCCCCGCACGTCTGACACACCCTGCTGCTTATTCTATTTTCACCCCTTGCTGTTCATTTTCATATAGCCCTTTAGAGTTATATCTCCTTGCCTCAAGCCGGATTATAGATAGGCGCATGCGGGCATACTAGTTTTTAATGAAGAAACCCGACCGAAAATCCGACAAAAACAAGGTAAACGTCCCGGGTTTAATCCATAGCAAATAGCTCCTTATAGCTATAGCGCTTACTGCTGAAGGATTGATAAACTGGTCTCAATAAAAGAAGGGGAGGGTATTTATGCATAAATGGATAATGGCCGGCTTGATGAGCCTTGCAGGTTTGCTTGCGGTTATTTTACTGCTGACCGCCATGCCCGCAAAAGAAGCAGGCGAAGGCGGAGGCGCCTTTACCGTACCGGACCGCGAAGTGGATGTTGCAGCCTCTACTCAAATTTATCAAAATATGTGCATCTCCTGTCATGGTACGGACTTGCAGGGCGGGGTCGGGCCGGCCTTGGCCAATGTCGGCGCCAGCATGAGCAAGGAGCAGCTCTACAAAATTATTTCCGGCGGACGCGGCGTCATGCCTGCATTCAAGGATAAGCTGACTGAGGACGAGATCATTACGATTACAACCTGGCTGTCCTCCTTAAAATAAAGGCTCAAACCAGAAATCAGTGCTTGACTTGGGCCTAGATGAAGCGCTACGGGACAGAGGGTTCTTCCGATCGCTGTTAAAGCCCGATTCCTTTTATTTTTATGAGAGCTATTGTGGAAATCGGTCTTTAAAGGCGAACACTTCAAATGTTCTGAAAGAACATCGCTTCGTAAGCATATGCCTTCTCCAGAATCCCTCCGCCCCTCCGCTAAGCTCTGTTTTCTGTCAAGCACTGGATTATTAGGTTGAGCCAAAATAAAAGCGGACAAATAGGTTTGAGCTTCCAAGACACCCTTTTCCTGTAGGTACCGATTTTGCCCAATCATTATTCTCCGTAACAGACTTTTGGGACAGCCCCGTCGTTTATTCGGCTTCGCCAATCATTTGCAGCTCGATTTTTTTCAGTTCGTAAAAATAGCCTTGCCGTCTCATAAGCTCCTCATAGGTGCCCTGCTCCACAATTTGCCCCTGCTCCATTACCACTATGGCATCCATGTCCTCCAGCCCCGCCAGCCGATGGCAAACCAGTATAAACGTATCGCCGGCCGCATGCTGAAGCAGCTCTCTGAGCACCTGCCGCTCCGTTACATAATCCAGTGAGGAGGTTGGTTCATCCAGCAGCCATAGGCGTCCGGAACGCAGCATCGCCCGGGCCAATGCCAAGCGCTGCTTTTCTCCTTGCGACAAATTTTCTCCTTTTTCGTAAACCTCGTCATCCAGTGACTTTTGTCCCAGCTGCGCTTTGTTGAGGGCAAGCATCAATGCTTCGTCGGTAAACCTCTCTGTCGCCCCTTCTTGCAGAAGTAAGTTTTCACGAATAGTGCCTCTGAAAAAATGGCTGTGCTGCAGCACGATATTGGCCGCTTGCCAGATGCTGTCTTCCTTCAGTTCCAGGGTAGAGCGTCCATTCAGCAACACCCTGCCATCCGTAGCCGTGCGCAGCTTGAGCAGCAATTCCAGCACCGTTGTTTTGCCCGAGCCGCTTGGCCCGACAATCGCTACCCTGGAGCCTGCCGGAATCTCCAGCGATAACCCCTTCAATACAGGACGCCACTCGTCGCGATAACGAAAAGATACCTCATCGAGCTTAATGGAAACCGCTGCTTCAGCAGAAAGCTCGGCATCAGGCTGAGGCGGCAGCCTGTCAGCTTCGTTTTCCGTTTCCGCCAACCTCTTGGCCGCATATTCGCTGTCCAGCCTATAGGCGGGCAAGGTGGCCATCGCCGCCGCCTCTTCAAATCCGGTTTGCGCCGTCATAACAAGCATGGCAAGAAATACGCCGGCAAGGGATCCGTTAGCAACCAGCCAAGCCCCGGCAGCCAGGACGCACCAGGAAATAAGAAAGGTTACAAACACATGCAGCGTTTGTCCGGCAAGCAGCCGCCCGGCCGCTTTTCCTTGCTCCGCCGACAACCTCGCCGAAGCGCGGCGCAGCTCCTCTTCCCGCTCCCCGAGCCTGCCGTAAACCTTCAGATCGCGGAAGCCCTGCAGCAGCTCCGCCACATCGCCGGACAATTCGGCCCTCTGCTTCCGGACTCTTCCATAAATCCCGCGCTGGCCAAGCAGCACAAGCCAAGGCACGCCATAGGCCGTTATCAGCATGCCAAGCACAAACAAAGCGGCAATCCAGAGGGAAAATACCGCCGTAAACAGCATCGTGGCCAAAAAAACCATCACGACAATAACAGGCGGATACGCTACGCGCAGGAAATAGAACTGCAAGCTTTCTACATCGCCAACAATGCGAGCAAGAAGCTCCCCGCTCTTTTTTTTGTTGAGGAGCCCCGGCATTAATGGGACCAGCTTGGCAAAAAAGCCGCTTCGTACCGTGCTGAGCAAGGAAAACGTCGCACGATGGGAAAACAGCCGCTCGCCGTAACGGCTTCCCGCCCTAAGGAAGCCCAATAGCTTAACAAAGGAGGTTAATACAATCAGTGTATAGAGCGGCGGGGCAAAAACGGTCTGCGAAATCATATAACCGCTGGCTGAAAACAACCCGATCCCCGCCACGCCTGCAACAAAGCCGCACAGGATGCTTAACCCGATATCCCGGCGTTCCCGAAGCATCGCTTTTTTCAACATGGCTAGCTCGTTCACGACAGACCTCCTTTCAGCTGCATTTCCACCATTTCGGCATAAGGGGGCAATTGGGCCACAAGCTCCTCATGACGCCCGGCTCCCAGAAGTACTCCGTTGTCCAGCAACGCTATGACGTCGGCTTGCGTAATCGTATAAAGACGATGTGCGACGGTAATCATGGTCGCTTTTTTCGCCAGTTCGGCAATAGACCGCTGAAGCACCCGCTCAGTAACCAAATCCAGGCCAACGGTTGGCTCATCAAACAAGATAACGGCCGGTTCTTTCAAAAAAGCGCGCGCCAGCGCCAACCGCTGCCTCTCTCCTCCCGACAGGCCCCTGCCGCCTTCTCCTACAACGGTATCAAAGCCCTGCTCTAGCTCCGCTGCCAGCAAATCCAGCCCCGCCGCCTTAGCCGCCCGCTCGATCTCGTCCCTGGACACGTCCCGTCCCGCGCCTATGGCGATATTGTCGGCAAACGTTCCGGCGAAAATATAGGGATGCTGCGTGATATAGCTAACATGCCGGAACCATGAAGCTTCGTGAGATTCGGTTAACGGCACTCCGTTTATGAGCACCTCCCCTTCCGCCGGCTTCAGCAAACCCGCCAGAAGATGGAGAAGAGTTGTTTTGCCCGACCCGCTTTTGCCTACTATGGCTAGCTGCTCTCCCGGCGCAAGCCTCAAGGACAGAGGCTCCAACTGAAACCCTTCTGGCGAATAGCGGAATCCGGCGTTTCTAAGCTCGATGGTCGGAGGCATCAGAATTAAATTGTGACTATTCATAAGGGAACTGTTTCCATCCGCTCCGTAGGCTTCTCCTGGCATGTTTTCTTTTCCTCGTGCATATGAATAGCCGGCTGTTTCGCCTGCGTCGCCCAGAAGCTCATCGGCATCCTCCCCCAGGAGCTCCTCCACCTTGCGGGCGGCCCCCATGCTGGTGCGGCCTCCATGAAAAGCGATGCCCATATTTTTTAACAGGTTATAAAATTCGGGCACCAGCAGAAGCACCAGAAATGCGGTATGAAATTCCATCGTTTTGAAAACGAGCAGTTGAAGTGCAAGCTCCAGCGCTACAACGCCGATACTGAGCATCACAATAAGCTCCAGCATAAAGGTGTTTGTAAAAGCAACCCGCAGGATGCCCATTGTCGCATCCCGGTAGCCGAGGCTGCTTTCTTCAATTTGCTGACGCTGATGCTTGGCCCTGCCAAACAGCTTAAGCGACACAAGCCCCTGCAGCGAATCCAGAAACGTGCCGGAAAATTCGGCGAGCTGCGCAAACTTTTCTTCCGATTTTGTTTTGGTTTTCAAACCTACCAGGATCATAAACAGCGGGATAAAGGGAGCCGTAGCCAGCATAATGAAGCCTGAATGGCTGTGCTGGATAAAAACAACCGTTAGCAGAATAGCGGGAATGACGGCGGCTTCCATCATGCGAGGCATATATTGGCTGAAATAGCCGTCTGCCTCGTCCACCGCATCCAGCGCCACACTGACTTTGCCGCCCGTTTGTCCCGCAAGCGCGGCCGCCAGAGGATCGCGGGACAGCTTCCGCAGCACAGCAGACCGCATAGCCGTTTTGGCGTCGACAGCCATCCTCAAGCCCAATGTCCCATTTCCGTAAAGCAGCAAGGCCCTTGCAGCCATAACAGCCAACAATGCGCCAAGCAGACCAACAATGGATTGGAAAGGCGCATTTTCCACAAATATGCGTTGTACAGCCTCCGCGAGCAAGCCCGCTTGTCCGGCAATCGCCGCGCCAAGCGCCAGCGATATGGCCGTCATAAGCAGCAGCGTTCTCCGCTGCCTCGTCAACAGCCTGGATAAAAGACTTTTTTTGCGGCTCACCCCTATTCCTCCCCCGGTCCGCCTTATTTATTTCCTTTTACATAATCCGCATCAAACAGGAATAGCCTGAACACCAGAATAAGCGACGGTATCAGCAGGCATAAGCCGCCAACAAAAGCAACAACCAGCGCAATGCCCGTCGCTTCGGTCGTAGCTCCGCCCTGAATCGTAATAAACGGATCCAGAATATACGGATAATGGCCGATCCCATAGGCAAAAAAGGCGCAAAAAAATTGCAGCATGACGCATATAAAAGCAAGTCCATAACGGCGTCCGTTGTACAGCAGCCACATCGCGACCATAAAAAAGCCGATGGACAACGCAAGCAGCCACCATAAATCCATCATGTTTTGAAAATGCCGCTCATTATGCTGACTCAAGTAAATAAAAGCCGTCAAAGCCGCAATAATCGTAGGCGTGCTCCAAAATAACGCATAGGTGCGCATCAGGTTCAAAGCAGAACGATCGCCCGCCCGCGAAGCGTAGAAGGCGAGGAATGTTCCGCTAATAAACAACACGGATACGAGCGCAAGCGCAACAATGCTCCATGAAAGCGGACTGGTAAACAATGTCTTGTATGCCAGAAAAACAGCGTTGCCTTCTTTGACTATGAAGCCGCCTTCGGAGAGGGTAAGCGCAACCGATAACGATGCCGGTATCAAAAGTCCGCTCGCCCCGTACAGAAACAGATACAGTACGTTTTCTTTGGAGCCGTAGTTTTCAAAGGCATAGAAGGAACCGCGGATCGCCAGCAAAACAACCGCTATGCTGCCCGGAACGAGCAGAGCCGAGCCGTAATAATAAGCCGTATCCGGGAAGAAACCAACAATCCCGACATAAAAAAAGACGAGAAAAACGTTCGTAATTTCCCACACCGGCGACAAATAACGCGAAATCAGGCGATTCAGCAGATGATCCTGCTTGGTCAAACGGGCGTAGAAGGCAAAAAAACCTGCGCCGTAATCAATCGAGGCTACGATCAAATAGCCAAACAGGAACAGCCATAACACGGTAATGCCAATCAATTCGTAGCTGATCATGCCGGTTTCCCCTTTCCGCTGGCTTTAGCGCGTTTTTCCTCTAGCAGCTTGTCCAGCTCGGCTTCTGCCGGATTGTTGCGGAACAAGCGGCGCAGCACGATGACGCATAAGGTGCCAAGCACGATGTACAGCAGCAGAAAAACAAAAAACAATATCCGGATGCTCGGCGAAGTGGTTGCCGCCTCCTCAACACGCATATAACCGCGAAGAATCCATGGCTGGCGGCCAACCTCCGCATAAAACCAGCCCAGCTCGATAGCCAAAAACGCAAGCGGCGCGCAAAGAAGGATGCCGCGCAGCAGCCATTTGTTCAGCTCATTGCGTTTTTTCCAGATTAAGAAAAGGAAATACAAGGCCGCGATAGCAGGAATAACAAACCCGATACCAGCCATCGCATCGAACAGATAATGCACGATAAGCGGCGGCTGTTCATCCAGCGGAAATTCATTCAGGCCCGTCACCTCGGCGTTGAAATCGCCAAAAGCCAGAAAGCTTAGCGCTTTTGGAATATGAAGAGCGCCCATAATTTCCCGCTCCGCGTTTAACCAGCCCAAAAGAATCAAATCCGCGCCGCTTTCCGTCTCAAAATGCCACTCCGCCGCCGCCAGCTTTTCAGGCTGATGCGCCGCCAGAAATTTGGCCGACATATCTCCCGCAACAGCCGTCAGCAGGCCGAATATAAGCACTGCGCCCATCATCAGCTTCAACGCTTTTTTGTAATAGACGGAAGGTCCATTTTTGAGCAGAACGTAAGCCGCGATGCCCGCCAATAAAGCCGCTCCCGTCATATAGGCGGAGGACAGCACATGAAATACTTTGGAGGGCGTTGCCGTATTAAACATCGCTTCAATAGGATTTACGGCAACAAAATGGCCTGCTTCCATAACGAAGCCCTCCGGCTGATTCATAAATCCGTTGACAGATGTTATAAAAAAGGCGGACATGCTGGCTCCAAGCACGATAGGGATCGTCAGCAGCCAATGCGTATAAGGGCTGCGGAACCGGTCCCATGTATACAAATAAATGCCAAGAAATATCGCTTCGAAAAAAAAGGCAAATACCTCCATAAATAAGGGCAGCGCCACAACATTACCGGCTAGCTGCATAAAGTTCGGCCAAACTAGCGCCAGTTGAAGGGCAATAGCGGTTCCTGTCACCACGCCGACAGCTACGGAAATAATAAATCCCCGCGTCCACCTTTTGGCCATTAGAATGTAATGGTGGTCCTTTTTGCGAATTCCGACAAATTCGGCAATTGCGATCATAAGCGGCACACCAACGCCCACCGTGGCGAAAATAACGTGAAAGGTCAACGTAAGTCCCGTGACCAGGCGGCTCCATAACACCGTATCGATTTCCAAGCCAGACAATCTCCTTTCAGCAATCGTTTGTATAATCGGCGAATTGCCCCGACTTTTAGAAATCAGTATAACCAAGCCTGGCCTATAAATATCAGCTTGGACACGACCTTCAAAAAAGATTCAAATCTTTCTGACAACCCGGTGAAAAAGGCGAAAACAGCTCGTTTTAGCCATTGATCGAAAATTAATTATGTGGTATGTGCTAAATTTCACAGCATGTTTACCACTTGTGTGTTTGTCTCTTGACGTTCCATCTAAATTATCAGCCTAACGGCGTATGCGCCCTCGTTGCAATTGGTTTCAGCCTGCATTCCGCCCCTTCTCTTTTTTTGTGACCTCACCGTTTCGATTTCTATCTGCCTTTGTATCCCATTATCACGGGCCGGACAGAAATGTCCGTTGCAGCGGAAATCGCCGGCTTCACGAGCGGATTATTGGCGTTGCTCCAAGACATTGCCCGATCGCCATTAAACTGTTCTTGCCACTCCATTTATTTTCGTGTTACAATACTGAACGAACGTTCAGTATGAACAACTGGAGCGATGCCGATGAATCAAAAACAGCTGCAAAGCGAGCAAACCCGGAAACGAATCGCCGACGCCGCCCGTGCGCTGTTTACCCAAAAGGGCTATAAAGCAACCTCAATCGAAGATATCGTCAGCGCTACCGGCAGCAGCAAGGGCAATATTTATTACCATTTTAAGAGCAAAGAGGGCTTGTTCCTTTATCTAGTGGAGGAATGGGACAATGAATGGACTCAAAACTGGAAAAACAATGTCCATCATTATCGGACTACGGCGGAAAAGCTGTACGGCATGGCCGAGCTGCTTGCAGCCGATGATCTGAATCACCCGTTGACAAAAGCGGCTGACGAGTTTTTCAGGCAGGAGGAAAAAACGTCCGAGGTGGAGAGCAGACTGGCGGAGCTGATGGGCGAGCATCTTGCTTTTAACGAAAAGCTGCTGCAGGAAGGGATAGATAGCGGCGAGCTTGGTCCCCATGATGCCAAACGTCTTGCATATGTGCTGGAATCGCTCTTTTTTGGCGTTAGCCAATTGGCCCGCGGCTTTAACCGCGATCAGGTGCCTATCCTCTACAAGGATGCGGTTGCCGTTTTTCTGACGGGCGTAACGTCCCAGAAGTAGCTCTACTATAAGCTGATAGCCAATTAAGTTGTTAGCTAATTAAGTGGCTAACCAATATTATTTTTGTTCTACTTATGTAGCAGCTGATTTTCAAGTGCAATTAACAGAAAACGGACCTTTCGTTTTCTTTTTTTGCCTTTTATACAGACCGAACGTTCAGTATATGAAATTTGTAAAATTAGACAAGGAGACCTCATCATGTCGTTACTTCTCAGAAATCGCGGAGCGGTACTGCTGCTCATGCTGAACATTTTTATTGTTTTTACAGGCATCGGCCTTATCGTTCCCATTATGCCCAGCTATATGAACATGCTTCATATCGGCGGCAGCACGCTTGGTTTTCTGGTGGCTGCCTTTTCCATAGCGCAGCTTATTTTTTCCCCGCTTGCGGGACGTATTTCTGACTCTATCGGACGCAAAAAGGTTATTGTGGCCGGCATGCTGCTGTTTGCAATCTCCGAATGGATTTTTGGCGCGGTCAGCGCGCTTCCCCTCCTCTTCCTGTCCAGACTTCTAGGCGGCATCAGCGCCGCGCTTGTTATGCCGGCCGTTATGGCGTACACAGCCGATATTACGACGGATGAAGAACGCGGCAAAGGGATGGGACTTATTAATGCCGCCATAACAACGGGCTTTATCATCGGCCCCGGAATCGGCGGTTATATTGCGGAATTCGGCATTCGCGTTCCCTTCTATGCAGCCGCTGTCGCAGGGGTGGTTGCCATGCTGATCACAGCCTTCCTGCTGCCGGAAACGCCTGCGCTTCAGCAGCAAAAGGACGACCCGTCCAGAACAGCCGGAGTGAAGCAGCCTGCTCCTGGCCTGTTGACGCAGCTGGCCACCTCGTATCGCGAGCCTTATTTTATAAGCTTGATCGTTGTGTTGATTGCTTCCTTCGGGCTGGCAAATTTCGAAACGGTATTTGGCTTGTTCGTGGACCATAAATTCGGATTTACGCCCAAAGACATCGCATTCATTATTACATTTGGCTCCATCGCCGGCGCTGTTGTGCAGCTCACCATTTTTGGCTGGATTATTAACCGCTTTGGCGAAAAAAATGTAATTACCGTCAGCCTTTTTTCAGCAGCCTTGTTTGTGCTGCTAGGGCTTTTGGTGCATACCTTCTGGCTGATCGTAGCCGTTACATTCGCCCTCTTTCTCGCTATCGATATTTTGCGGCCAGCCATCGGCACGCAGATGTCCAAGTTCGCCAATCAGCAGCAGGGATATGTCGCGGGCTTAAACTCCGCTTTTACCAGTCTTGGCAACATTATTGGTCCGATCATCGGCGGATTTCTGTTTGACCAAAACCTGAACTTCCCTTATATGATGGCAGGACTTATTCTGGCCCTTGGCTTCGTGATGTCGTTCAAATCACAGAAGGTTCCCGTTCATTCGGCTTCATCAACAACGATGTCTTAATAAACAAAGCCCCAAATAAACCATTTTAACTGTCCCCAAAGCGGATTCGCTCGCTTGATGAGACAGCTCGCTGCACAATAATATGCAAACACAAAGAAATGGCGATGCCGAGGGAACTCATCCCTGCATCGCCATTTTCTGCTTCAAAAAGCCTCTTTGAGCCAGTTTTTTTAACTCTGCCTAATCAAACTTTAAGCTTCTTTTAATATGGAATTCCTAAAATTATACATAATTTATTAAAAGGAGGAACTGCGAGATGACTGAAAAAAAGCGTGACTTCACCGATTTTTATGAACAAACGCCAAAAAAGACACTTCGTTTTAAAAAGCTCATTTCCTGTATGGCTGGGGGGATCGCTGCAGCCGTTGTTTTGTTTGCAAGCGGTGTCAATCCGTTTTCTTCTGATCCTGCAATAGGATATCAGCAAAGCTTTGGAACACATTCTGCTCATATTACGACCGCATCGGCTTCCTTTTCAAGCAATGATAATGTAATCCCGTCCATTGTGCAGCAATCTAATGGGGCAGTTGTTTTGATAAAAACATATACAAAGCCCAGCAATAGAGCTTCTGATATTTTAAACGACCCGTTCTGGTTCTTTTTTGGAGGAAGGCCTGATCAGCCCTTATCATCCAATGATGGTCAATTACACCTATATGGGGCGGGTTCAGGATTTTTCTACAAAAAGGGCGGATATATATTAACGAACGAACATGTAATTGCGAATGCGGATCAGATTGAGGTTACTGTTGACGGGAGTGCCGAAGCTTTCCCGGCAACGATTTTAGGAAAAAGCGTGGAACATGATTTAGCCGTCATAAAAATTGACAGCAAACAGGAATTCCCTGTTCTTGAGATGGGTGATTCTGATGCTATGAATATTGGGGACTGGGTGGTCGCGATAGGAAACCCCGCTGGCTTCGATAATACAGTTACAGTAGGCGTCATTAGTGCCAAAGAACGCGAGATCCCTGTCAGCGATAAAAATGGACAGCGCCAGTACCGTCATTTGCTGCAAACAGACGCGTCAATAAACTCCGGTAATTCTGGAGGGCCTCTCATTTACCTAGATGGCAAGGTTATTGGAATGAATACGGCCAAAAGCTCCGAAGCGCAAGGAATCGGATTTGCTATTCCAACAAGTGTATTTGTTCCGCTTATTACTTATTTGGAAGAGGGAAAAAGCATTCCTTCTTCCTACATCGGCGTATCTCTTACCGATATAAGAGAAGACATGCTGGGTGATTTAAATTTGAATTCCGTGAAAGGAGCACTTGTAGCACAAGTGCCCCCCGGAACTCCGGCTTTTCAAGCGGGAATCAGACAATACGATGTCATTGTCAAAATAAACGGTCAAGCCGTTCTAAAATCAAAAGATGTCGTTAATCAGGTGCTGGCTCTTCCTGTTGGCGAACAGGTAGCGTTAACCGTTCTCCGGGATGGGAAGGAAATAGATTTCATTGTAATCGTTGCAGATAAAAACGCTGTATAACAAATTGCTTATCGGGCAGTGGCCCCGGTTTTGCTGAAATCAGCCCTCTTCAATAATGACAAAGCCCCAGCGCTCCAGTTGTACAGCTTCGCCAGCTGCCACATCACGCTCCGACAGCAGCTCTACTCCAGCACCGTAGGGATAAACAAAGGTTTGCGGCTGTCCGGAATAATTGAAATAATAACGGACTGTTTTTCCGGCTTCATTTTGGCCCGATTTAACGATTAATGGGAAGCTCAACTCCTGATCCTTTCCCCATAAGCCCGCTTTGCGGACGGCGCGCTCCAGCAGCTTGCCCATAATGGCGGCGCTAGGCAAGCAGCCGACGTAATAGGCGGTGCCTTGGCCGTATTGATTTTCGGTAATGGCCGCGTATTCACCCCATTGCGGATGCTCATACCAGGCCAAAACCTCCGCCGTTGTTGGGGTCAGAAGCTCCATCCAAACGTCGATTGTATTGTTTTCTACGCCAACGCCAAAAGGGTCATCCTTCAGCGTTACGCCGGAAGGCTCCGCAAACTGGCTGTATTGAACGCCGCAAGCGGCTCCAATTTTGGCAGGCTGGACTTCTGTGCGAACCTTGATGTGCTCATTGGCAAACCCGCTTTTGAACGCATAAACAATGGTCCCTCCCCCCTCGACATAAGCATTGAGGCGGTCAAGAAGCTCGTCCGAGGCCGCATACAGCGGGGGAACTACAATAAGATCGTATTGCCCCAGCTCCATCGAGCCGGGATTCAAAATATCGCAGCCAATGTTCATTTCGTACAGCCGATCGTACATCAGACGCATCACATCGTTATAGGCGATTTCGCCTCCGGGCAGCTTGAACCAAGCCATCGACGTTAATGCCTCGTTGCTGACCAGCACGGCCGCTTTGTTTTTCTTTTGCAAATTGACCAGCTTAGGGGATAAACGGGCAAAATCGCGGCCAATCGTTTTGGCTTCCTCATAGGTCGGATTGCTGCTCAGATCGTGGCTCAACAAGCCCTTCCAATACGTTTCAAACGAATTATGGATAGAATGCCAATGCCAATATTCAACCAAGTTAGCGCCAGAGGCCAGATGGCTAAATGCCTGAAGCCGCAGCTGGCCAGGGTATGGCGTCCAATTCGGAAATGCCTGGGCCTGCGTCTCCAGTACAAAATAGTTGTCGTTTTTTAACGAACGCGTGGAGTCGCCGCCATACGAAATTTCTTTGCCCGTCAGCAAATGCTGAGACGGATGGTAAATATCGACGCCGGCGATATCCATCGCTTTAGCCGCCTCGAAATGATCAACGTCGGGCTGAAGGCCAAAGGAGTAATTTCTCCATTCAAAATCGAAATTATGGGTCACAAATTGGCCGGGCTGCTTGTATTCATTAACGATAGACGCCTGCCAGGCCAAAAACTCGGTCACAAGCTGCCGCTGGAAGCGAGAAAACTCTGCTCCCAAGCTGCCGTTGATCGTTCCGACAACGGACGGAAAGTCCTCCCAGCTATTAATCCGGTTGCTCCAATAATCAAGGCCAAACTCCTGATTGAGCTTTTCGACGGTACCGAATTTTTCTCTCATATATTTGACGAATCGAAGCTGGATATTAGGCCCGCTTGTATGGTAATGCTTGGTTTCGTTATCCACCTGATAACCGATCACCGCAGGATGCTGGCTTACCCGGCCGATGAGCTTGCGAATAATGCGCTCCGCATAAAATAAATAGGTTGGATTGGCGATGTCCATATTTTGGCGCGCTCCATATCGTCCCGCGCCATGCGGGGTTTCCGCCAGCACATCGGGATGTTCCTTGACCATCCAGGTTGGAACCGCATACGTCGGCGTTCCTACAATAACGCTGATTCCCGCTTTGTGCATCGCGTCCAGGACCCGATCCACGCTGGAAAAATCAAAAACGCCATTTTGCGGCTCATGCGTGCTCCAGGTGGATTCCGCAATACGCACCAGATTAATACCAGCCGCTTTCATCATCGCAATATCTTTGTCAAGCCGCTCATAAGGCATATATTCATCGTAATAGGCAACTCCGTACAGCAATTGCTTCATTCGTTATCTCTCCCTTGAGGTTGGTCGGTCTCCCTTTATTGTAGAAGATGGCGGTACGGGTTGAAATAACAAAAATATATCAACTCTATTAAAATATTGTCCTCTTCATGAAACTCGCTTGCTGTATAATAAGCATAACGAGATAACGAGCATTAATATTATGTCTTTGGAGGCTTCATGTCATGCGCGAGCATATTTTTCTGCCAAAGCCTTTATTTCCCCGTCACATTTGCTTTCCGGACTTTATTGGAGGGTACAGCCAATACCCTGAGCATAGCGTAAGCCGGGAATATCGGACGACAGAATTTAATCTAGACCGCAATTACAATCTGCATATTGTTCGTAAAGGAAAAGGATATCTGATGACCGAAGGCAAACGCTACGAGCTGACGGCGGGTCAAGGCTTTCTGTTTGGTCCCGGCTTGAGGCAAAGCTACCGGTCGGACTCTCAGGATCCTTGGAGCATTGCGTGGGTGCATTTTTTCGGAGAGCGGCTTGAGGAATTGCTGGATGGCAAGGGACTGGACGAGCCTTGGCTTTTTTCCCTGCCGGATCTACAGCCAATCGAAGAACTGCTGGACAACCTTCTTGCAACGGGAAGAACGTACCGGATTGAGGACGAATACAGCCTGGCCTCCACGCTGTACGAAATGCTGCTTCGGCTTCAAGCCAGCTCCGAATCGCTGAATGTGCCCCTCAATCAGGCTGCGGACAAAATTCGGAGCGTCGCCAACTATATCAGAGCGCATAGCGGGGAGCCGTTTAGCATTCAGGGGGCGGCGGCGCTTGCAGGCTACAGCACCCCATACTTCAGCCGCAAGTTCGGGCAAACGTTCGGCATGTCCTTTCCCGATTTTTTACTGGAATCGCGTTTGATTCAGGCCAAGCGGCTGCTGGCCTCCACCTCATTATCCATTAAGCAAATTGCCCTCGACACCGGCTTTTCGCAAGCCAGCTATTTCAGCGCCTGCTTCAAAAACCGGGAGGGCATGACCCCTCTCCAGTTTCGGAGCATGCATCAGGATGATGGGCCGTGATGCTCATTTTTGATTGGGTTCTTCGTCTTTATGGACAACTTATTAGGGCGTGTGCTGCACGCCCTAGTCAAAAAATTTCCCTTTATAAAAATTTTCATTTTCAAGCTTGTTTGCCGTAATCCTGAATTGAACGCACCCATCGGGACATACAATATCCTTGCAGTGCTTGCTCGCTCCGCCAATATTCTCTAAATCTCCGCCGCTTCGGACCGCTTCCATGATTGGGAACAGCATCATCATTGTTTTAGAGCAAATGCCTTGTCCGTCTGTATTTACGGGACACCCATACGTGCAGGTATATTTATCTCCGATTTCCTCGCCGTTTCGGCAATATCGCTCCGTATGCTCGCCGCGAAGAAATCCGGTTACTTCAATTTCCCACTCATACTCCTCGTTATACCATTTTTTCACAAGTTGTCCCTCCCTTTTTATTTTGGAAAAATCAGACTTTAGCGCTTATCATTTACTCGTTGCATAATGGCCTGACATACTTGAAATATTGCTCCGGATCATAATACAAATACATGATTCTACCCGGGGACGTATCAAGAGCAAACCCCGTTTTACCATAATCAAAAGCCGCCATTGCCGCTTCCATTTTTTCTTCTACACTGCCGTTTTCCTGTTCATAATCAAACGGTCCGTGTTCAAACACAATATAGTCCGCTTCCGCCGTTCACCTCGCTCCCGCCGTCGTCGTCCAATTTGCCCTTGATACTGTCAAGCAAGCCACAAACGGTTTCGTAATCTTGTCCCGGAATAAGACTTTGCTTTTGCCAAAAATCCCAATAACCGTTACTCTCTTTGTTTTTAATATACAAGAATGTGTGCGAGGGTATAGTGACGAAATAAACCTTGACATCATCCGTTGATTTCATCATTCCGATTTCCCCCAAACCTAAAAAGTAGCGGTCAAACGGGGTTATTTTTGTACGCAGAACAACAGGCTCAGGCTTTTTCCGATAATCGCTGGGCGTTGTGCCATAAGCCGCTTTGAAACCTCTCGTAAAGGCTTCATGCGAGGAAAACCCATAATCAAAAGCGATATCCAAAAGGCCCTTTTCGCTATCCCTGACCTCCTTTAAAGCAAAAGCTAATTTTCTTTGTCCCAAGTAATCCCTGAATGGCATGCCGCATATTTCCTTGAATTTCCTCGTCGTATAACATTCCGAATATCCCAGTTTGCGGGAAAGAAAGCTCAGCGTCAGAGCTTCATCATTGTGGTCCTTAATGCAAATGTCGATTTCATCAACAATGGTTTGAATCTGTTTATGCCACTCGTACATTCGTACATTCACCTCGTTTGAGCTGATCTACATCTATTATGAATAAATAAAGCGGCTGCGGCTTGATTTGACTTGCTGTTATTTTAGCAATTCGGCGCTTTCCCTCCTAATAGTTAGACACGAACCGGTTTTCTTCCCGCTTTCCAGCAAAAAAAAGCGCTCAAACCGTTGTCAGTTTGAACGCTGCTTCAATCGTGAGTGGAGACATTCTATTAAACCCTTTTAAAGAAATAACGCTGATAGTTTTTAATATGGCCGAAATAATACCGCGACACTCGGGCAATACGCTTCAGGTTCATATCCTTGCTGTACCAAAGCGTCTTATACACCTTTTTCTCCTTGTACATCGCAGCAATTTCGGCCGATAATTGCGGGTCAGCCACATATTTTTGCAAGACCAGTCTGGGCACGTTTGTCCAAAGCGCGCTTTGATTGCTATATACGCAGTCCATGTCTTTGTTGTAAACGGCGTTATCAACCAATGCCTGCATCATGTTCAGTCCGGCCGCGCGAACAAAAAAGCTGCTTCTGCCCAGCCGCGGATTAATTTCGAACAACATGTATTTACCGGTGCGGCTATCATATTTCATGTCGATATTAGAAAACCCGACGTAGCCGATTTCTTCAAGAAACACCTTGATTTTTTCATAGATGGCTTTATCCGAGCGCGAAATAATAGCGGCGTAATTGCCTAATGTTTTGGGCGCATATTCTTCAAGCACAGGCTGGCCCAGACACATCATTTTGACCTTGCCGTTATCGTCAGAATAGCTGTTGATCACTCGCATGGAGTCGTCCCCGCCGGGAATAAACTCCTGAATAATAAGTTTTCCGAGGTAATCCGACTTGTTCATGCTTCTGACCATTGTTAAATATTCTTCTTTATTTTGAAAGAAAAATACTTTCTTTTTCCCTTCGAACTGACAATGGAGATAGGCATAGGCGTTGCTGTTCTCCGGTTTGACGATAATCGGAAACTGAAACTCCAGCTTATGTATGGCCTCTTCCCGTTCCTCCGGAGTGCACACATACGTTTTGGGATAATCCAGACCATGCTTTTCGCATAGCTGATAAAACTTGTCTTTTGTGTCCAGCGTATTCAGGAGCGCCTCGGAAATGCAATGATTGGCGATCAGTCCCTTGAAATGGCTGTAATGCCTTGATAAAAGGCCCGCATAATAGTCCGAGCAGGAAATAACAAGCAGCTTGCGATTGGGGGCCGTGTATTTCTCCAGAATGGAAAGCAGCGCATTTGGAAAAATATCTTCTCGGTCAAAATGGTCTATTTGAATCAGGTCAAACAGCTTGCTGTGCATCGTGGGAATAAGCAGACGGCTGCACAGCAGCAGCGGCCTGATGCCGTAAGCCTCGTGAAACAGTCTGACATTGCCGTACGCATTTTCGTCGCTGCCCAATATGATGGGTAAAAAATCGTATTTGTCCATAGCTTCTCCTCGTTCGCAGCTTGTCCCCGCTGTCAAAAATGACAGGGGATCTATTTATCCGCTTCCGTCATTGAATATCCTTCGTTAAGAAGTATACCATCCCTGCGGAGAATGTCTAGGGCGTGTCGAGGTCCCTTATTCCTTCTGCGGGCGAATAGCAAAAAGCGATAGCAGGCAAGAGCCAAACGCAAGGGCGGCAAACAAATAAAACAGCCATTGCTCCTGCTTGATTAATGAGGACGCAACCAGAGGACCCGCGGCGACGCCAATAAATCTGGCGCTGCTGTAGAGAGAAGTAATGGTTCCACGCTCCTCCTTTTGCACGCCCTCCGTTATTAAAGCGTCCAGGCTTGGCAGCGCCGCGCCTATGCCAACGCCACCCACAAACAGCAAAATAATGAGAAGCACAAGCGAGTTGCTTTTTCCCAGTCCGCATACAATCATGATGACAGCCAAGGCGAGAAGTCCAATAATCGTAAACCATTTCATTCTGGTTTTGTTTTGTCCGATCAGCTTCCCGGCAGCAAAGGAGGAGGAGCAGATGGCAAACAAAGGGATAGCGAGCACAAGCCCTTTTTTTATATCCTTGATGCGGTATACATCCTCCAGCGAGTTGGACAGAAAATACAGAAATCCAAACATGATGAACATGGCGAGACATCCAATAATAAAGATGGCATAAAGCCAGGAGCCTTTTTGTTTAAGCGTATCTTTAAGCTTTTGCAGAAAAGCGGATAGCTGAACCTGCTCGCTTTCCTTTTGCTTTGGCGCCTTCACAAAAACGGCAACCGCAAGGATCGAAATCAGTGAAAAAACGGGAATGACGGCCAATGGCAAAAACCAGATCGCCATGGCAAGCGCCGACCCAAGCACAGGACTGATCACTTTGCCGAACGTATTGGAGGTTTCTATCATGCCTAGCGAGCTGCTGACCTCGTCCTCGCTTTTGAACATGTCCCCTACGAGGGGCAATACGATTGGAAAAGCTCCCGCCGCCCCTATGCCTTGAATGAACCGGCCTCCCAATATGGTCCAATACGCTCCGCCTTCAAGCAGCCATGCGCCTAGTCCGGAGACAGCACCCCCTATAGCCGTAATGCTTAGTCCGATCAAAATAATCTTTTTTCTGCCATATCGGTCGGACAGATAACCGGCAATTGGAATACACAAAATCGAAATCGCCGCATACACTGTTATGATCAGGCTTGTCTGCACAGCGGAAATTCCGAGTTTTTTTTGCATCAGCGGCAAAACAGGGATAAGCATGGAATTCGCAAGCGTCATGATGAGCGGTATGGTCGCAAGCGCCGCAAGATCCCGTTTCTTCTTTTCCATTACCTTAGTCCCCAATCCTGAATATTGAATGTTGTGCCGGTTGTTCTATACCTCTATAATGACCGGCAAAATCATGGGGCGCCTGCCCAGCCGGGTAAATATAAGTCTGGCGCTGGTTTCCCGAATTTTATGCTTAAAAACCGACCACTCGCGCTGTTCGGCATCCAGCAGCGTATGAATATCTGCTTTTATTTTTTCATTCAGCTCGGAAAGCAGCGCTTCGGCTTCCTTCACATGCACAAAACCGCGCGTAATAATATCGGGGCCGGACAACAAGATTCGTTCATTGCTGCTCAGGGTTGCCACAACAATGAATATGCCGTCCTCCGCCAAATGTCTGCGGTCACGCAATACAACGCTGCCTACATCGCCAATGCCCAAACCATCCACCAGCGTATTTCCAGCAGCAACCTTTCTGTTTTGTGTTACGTTATGACGGTTATTTTCCCTGACAACGTCCAGAACATCTCCATTTCTCAAAATGTAAATATTGCCGGGGTCTACGCCTACGGACTCCGCCAATTTCTTATGCTGAGCCAGCATCCGGTATTCGCCATGAATCGGTACAAAATAACGCGGCTTCATCAAGGTAAGCATCAGCTTTAATTCCTCCTGGCTGCCATGACCCGATACATGCATGCCAGTAACAGAGCCAGAGCCATGAATGACATTGGCGCCGCGCAAATACAGCCCGTCCAGAACGGCGGCAACATTGCGTTCATTGCCCGGAATCGGCGAAGAAGCAAGAATGACCGTGTCCTGGGGCAAAATCTCAATATGAGGATGTCTGCCGCTGGCCAAGCGGGACAAAGCAGCCATACTTTCTCCCTGACTGCCCGTACAAAGCACGGCAACCGCTTCTCTAGGCAGCTCGCTTGCTTCCTTCGCTTCAATCAGCATGCCTTCCGGCATGCTCAAGTAACCTTGTTCCAGCGCAAGCTTGACGACGTTAACCATGCTGCGTCCCAGTAGCGCAAGCCTGCGATGGGTGTGGATAGCCGCATCAATGACCTGCTGCAGCCTGCTAACATTGGAAGCAAAGGTGGATAAAAAGATGCGATAGTCCGCTTTTTGAAAAGCCTCCATAATTTTTTCTCCAACCATGCTTTCGGAGGGCGTAAACCCGGGACGTTCGGCGTTTGTGCTCTCGGAGAGAAGAAGCAGCACACCTTCCTCGCCAATTCGGGCCATTTTGTGAATATCCGGAACTTGGCCGTTAGAGGGCGAAAGATCAAATTTGAAATCGCCGGTATGGACAACGCGCCCCGCAGGCGTATCGATAACAATGCCCAAGCAATCAGGGATACTATGATTAGTGCGGAAAAAGCTCAGCTTAAGGTCCCCAAAAGTAAGCTCTGACGCCGGAGTGATTTCATGGAGCTCTGTTTTTTTCAGGCGATGCTCCTTTAGCTTTAAATCAATTAAGCCTAGCGTCAGCTTTGTCGCATAAACGGGAATATTTAGCTGCTTGAGAAAATAAGGGATACCTCCAATGTGATCCTCGTGCCCATGAGTAATAACAAGCGCGGACACCTTATGTTTATTTTGAAGTAAAAAGCCGATGTCCGGGATAATCAAATCAATACCAAGCAAGCTTTCATCCGGAAACTTGGAGCCGCAATCAATAACGATCAAATTGTCGTTGTATTGAACAACATACATGTTTTTCCCTATTTCAAATACGCCTCCAAGTGCCAGCACCGACAATCTGCCCTCTGATTCCATATAATTCCCTCCATTGAGTGCTTATCCGTTCATTTTCATGCCCTAATAATCCCCGAACGAAGTCCAGTATGCTTATTATTTGTATCTATGTTCATTGAATATACCCATAGGGGCTTTTCACAGCAAAAAAGCCAGCGACAACGCCGGCTTGATCGGTTCTGAAATCGTATCTCCTTATGCCGTTTAACGGAAGCTCATTCCAGTTTGCTTGCTGCGCTCCAGAATCAGCGTAGAATTTATAACCAGACCCGATTCGGGACGGGTTCGGTCCACTATTCTCCAGCCCCGCTTGATTAACTCTGCTTCATCCACCGCTTCATACCTGATTTGCCGCATGCCTTCGGCCGTTCGCACCGCCACTAACGAATCAGGAGATGTGGCATTTATTTGCGATAGCACCGCCGGCTTGTCCCGTACCAGGCTGGCAACAAAAATGATACGATACGGGCTATAATCAAAAGCTTCTCCTTTTTCCATCACCACTTTAATTCCATTACTTAAGCCCGCTTGCGCAAGCAAGGAGCAGGCGGACTCGCAAGCCGTTTGATCGCTATCCAGGCAGATGATTTCCATGCCGGTGCATAGACGGAGAAGAATAGAGCTTAATGGCATTGGCCCGCTGCCAACAAAAATAATCGGCGACGCCTTCTCCCGTCCTGCAAATGCCAGATAAGACTTAAGCGCAGCTAGCTCCGCAGCAACCAGCGACTTGTAAACAGGCCAATACGGCAACTTCTGAAACCGTTCTTCATGGAACTCCTTGCACCGATAAAAGTGGCGGGCATCGGCCAGTTCCAGCTCAAATTCGGCTCTCGCCCATTTTTCTTGCAGCATTGCCCGGTGTTGAACCATGTAAGTATCCTGGAGAACGGTCTGCACCTCCTGGGCTGAATAGTCGGATTGCAATAATACCGAAAGCCGTTCCATCATCGAACTTACCAATAGATTGTCCGGCGTCAAATCCTCTGACTGCTGCAACAGCTCATTGGTTTCACGAATAAGCTTCAACAAGACGCCTACCTTTTCCGGGTTTGCTGAATTGCCGCTGACCTTTAATCCTGGTTGCATTAACCCCTCTATTTGTCCAAGCTCCATCGCTAATGCCTCCTCCTCTACTCTTTACGGAATATATTCAGCTTCTCGTAAATGTAGACGAGGGTTGAGGCACTTCCTTGCTCAACTGCTCATACAACCATGTCAGCAGAGCCAGCCCGCTCACCGCCCCGCCTAGCCAACAAACGCCTTCCCAGCCAAACCAGGCATACATTTGAGTAGATAAGATGGAGCCAACGGCGCTTCCGATGGAATAAAAGATCATATAGGCGGCTGTCAATCGGCTCTGGGCTTCAGGTCGAGCCTTGTAGATAAGACTCTGGTTGGTAACATGTACAGCCTGTACGGCCAAATCAAGCAAAACAACGCCTATAATCAGAAATAGAATAGAATGATACAACAGGCTAATCGGCAGCCATGCAAGCAATAGGAGGCCAAGCGCATATCCCGTCACTTTCCCGCTCCAGCCTCTGTCAGATAAGCGGCCCGCATAAGCCGCGGCAAACGCACCTGCTGCGCCCGCAAGTCCAAATGCGCCAATAGCCGTATGCGGCAGCGACAATGGCGAACGGCTTAGCGGCAAAACCATCGCAGTCCATAACGTGCTAAATGCCATAAACAGGAACATGGCCAATAAAGCGCGTATCCGTAAAACCGGCAATTCCTTGTACAGCAGAAACAACGATATGATCATGCCTCCATACCCCATTCTGGCTCTTGTCGTATTCTCCTTTGGCAGCAAGATAAACAAAGCAATCGCCGCCATTAATGTAAGCACGGAGGAGAAGAGATAAACGGAACGCCAGCCCAGCCAGTCATTCAGCAGACCTGCAACCGTACGAGCCAGCAAGATCCCAATGACGATGCCCCCGGTGACAACGCCAACCGTTTTCCCCCGTTCAGAGGGGCGGCTCAAAGCAGCAGCAGCCGCAACCATCGTTTGCGCCGCAACGGCCAGCAGCCCTACAATGCCAATTCCGGCAAATAAAATCAGACTTGACGGGGACAGACCGACTGCAAGCAATGCTCCAGCGGATAGCAGCATTTGGATCACAATGAGCTTTCGGCGATTCACAATATCTCCAACTGGAACGAGCAAAACCAGACCTGCCGCATAGAAAATCTGAGTCGCTGTCACAACGAAGCCAACCGATGAAAGCGGGATGTTGAATTCGCCGCTAATGGAATCCAGCAAGGGTTGGGCAAAATAAATATTCGCAACGGAAAGACCGCTGCTGAGCGCCAAAATCAATAGCAATAGTGGAGAGAGATTAGAAGAGGAATGCCTTATCATCATAAGTAGCACCTTTCAGATCGTTCATATTAATTATATACCAATCGGTACATAATTATTTGTATTTTAAAGGCACTTTCTACAACTGTCAAGCTACTCATTTAATGAACAACAGGCTATAATCAATGTACTAGCTTTTACGGAATTGACATCCACTAACGTTATAGTTATCCTTAAATAAAATACCGATTGATACAAAAAGGAGGGTATTATGGCACGGCAACGCGAATTCAATAAGGAGCAAGCTCTGGAGGCAGCTATGGAGGTATTCTGGAGCAAAGGATTTGAGGCTGCTTCACTCAGCGATTTGACGGCGGAAATGGGTATTCAGCGCCCTAGTCTTTATGCTGCTTTTGGCGATAAAAAGGAATTGTTCGAGTCGGCTTTGCGCCGGTACAATACATGGCATGCCTCCAGGATACGGAACCTGCTGCAGCAGGAGGAATCGGTGATTTCATCATTCCGGCATTTATTCCAGCAGATCGGAGCAAGCGCTGATGAACATATAAATCGTCATCGAGGCTGTTTTTGCATTAATACGATGGTCGAGCTTGCTCCACATGATTCCAAATTTTCGGTGCTGACGCGTGAGCATCAAATGTATCTTGCGGTTATTTTCAGAGAGGCGATCGTAAGAGGACAACAGAATGGAGAGATTGATGCTGCGTTGCATGCCGAAGCCATTGCCAATAGTCTGGTTGTGTCTATGATTGGCTTGACTGTTATGATGAAGAGCAATCCAGAGCCGGCCATGATCAAACAAGCAATTGAAGCCGCTTTATCATTGCTGGCACGAAACCAGGATCGCCAATAAATATACGAGCAAATGAGCCATTCACTATCGCGGATCAATCCATACAAAAACGGGGCTGTCCGAAAAGTCACGTGAAACAAATAAATATTCAGCAGAGAGGACCGGAGGGCAAAGGGTGTCTTGAGGGCGAGTTTTTTTGCCGGCTTTTATCCACTACAAAATAGGATCAAAATAAATCCGACAAAAATGTTTGAGCTTCCAAGACACCCTTTTCCTGCAGGTACCGGTTTTGCTGAATATTTATTCACCGAAATAGACTTTTCGGACAGCCCCAATTACTTATTTAAGCATTTTTTGATATTTGTTGGACCCTTTTGTTTCTCCTAAAAACTCGTAACCGCTGCGGACATAAAATTCGTTCAGCTTTATATTCCATGCAATACAATCGAGCCTGATCCGGTCTTTTCCCTCAAAGCGAACTCCGTCTTCTATCCAGGCCAAAATGCGAGGGCCAAGCCCAAGGCTTGAAAATTTGCGGTTAACAACGAGCCGGTGCAAATACACCGAAGTATCATGATGGGGATCGTTCCTCCCCCAAAGCCCAAAATCAAAGTCGCTAGGCTGCTGCTGCAAAATACAAGCTGCGGCTACCTCGCCGGTTTGTTCCGATCTGAAAACAATGACTTCTCCTCGGGAAATAGCTCCCGGAACATTGTGACTGTCTTCGCCCTCCAATACTTTGCTCCACTGGGGAATGCCCAGACTTTTTAACCAGACGGCTATGTTGTAAATCGTTGCCTGAATTTCTTTTTCATCATTCGCCCCCGCTATAGAGGCGAATATATCCTCGTTTAGATGTGCGGATAATAGTTCGATTTGCCCCATATGCCACCTCGATATCTTATGTTCGATATGATTTTGCTTTTCCTATTGTAGCACGTCAGGCCGATTTTGCTTTATTAAGAAAAAGAAAAGCTGTACGGAAGCATTCCGAGAATGAGAGCCAGCATGCAGCAGCCGATTTTATGACAGCCGCAGAGGCAAATGGATCGTAATGACACTGCCGCTCCCTAACGCCGATTGAACGCCGATACTGCCGCGATGCGCCTGCACTATCATATTGGCTATACTCATGCCGAGGCCCGAGCCTTCGCTGGTTTGCCCCGTGCTTGTTCCCCTGTAATAGGTTTCGAACAGCTTGGCTTGTGTTTCCTCATCCATGCCTTTCCCGTTGTCGCTTACCGTAATGTAAAGAAATTCCCCTTCATCTCCCTCTTCATTAGACGGAGCGGATAATCTCCCGGCGGCAACCCGTATCCGTATTCCCGGCTCATTATGCTTGATCGCGTTAACGATGATATTGTCCAGCAGGCGCTGCAGCAACTTGGCATCTCCGTCAATATAAAGCCGCTCTTCCTCCGTTTCATATACCAATTCAACGTCGTTTAACGTAGCATCATTGACGTAGCGCAGCACAACGCGCCTGACCAGCTCATTTAAATCAATCGGAGCCGTATCCATAATAACAGGACCACGCTTCAGCTTTTCCAGCAATGAAAAATCCTCGATTAATTCCAGCATATAATCGCTTTTTTCTCTGATCATGTTTCCCATATTCCGCAATTGCTCTTCATCCCAGCCATGGGGCTCCCGTTCCAGTATGTAACCATAACCTTGAATCGTCGAAAGCGGCGTACGCAAGTCATGCGAAATGCCGCTCATCCACTGAATCCGGTTCCTCTCGAATTGCCGGCGCCGTGCCTCCGTCTGCGACATTTGATCCGCCATATTCATAAAAGCGTCGATCGTTTCCCGAAATAAGCGAAAACGACGCTTCATTTTGCCATTGGCCCGATAAATGTTCTTTTTTTCTTTTTCAATGGCTTCAAGGCCCTTTTCGTCGTTGCTTAGCTGACCAAACCAGCGGCCAAGCATCAGCATAGGCTGTGCATACCGATAGCCGTGCCACAGAGACAAACCGCCCAGCAATAGCAGGATCAAAATAGAAACAGCGATTAAATAACGGATCATCATTTGGATCATGCTCAATGCTGTCTCTTGATTGGAAACAGAGTCGTTGCTTTGCAGCACCCATAGATAAGGAGCGTTTGCCGCAGCTATTATTTCTGCGCCTCCCGAGCTTGCCCAACGGGTTTGCATTTCGTAAATTTGCAGCGGACGAAACCCACTCCCATTTCCGCTTGCAGCCGGGCCAAAAGACTGAACAATCTCCCCGTTTTCTCCTACAATAGATAAGGAATTCCCGCTAGCAGCAAGAGCCGCCTCCAACTCCGTTATGTGCTTGTCCGTTACCAGCCCGTCTTCCTCATAAGCATAGTATAAGTTCTGAAGCGCTTCACGGGCGGAACGATGATAACCAATAAGGAACAGAGATTGCTCCCCAATCGTCAATTCATCCAGTTGTCCATTAACCTCGTATCTCCCCAAACGCCCCGTATGCTGCATATCAAGCAGCTCTGCGGCTGTATACCTGCCCGGAAGATCGCCGGGCGAATTAAATGCTTTTTCAACGACACCGTCTTGATCTACGACCTGCACCCACATTCCATGCTTCACTAACAGCTCTTCCATAAAGGTGCTTAAGTAGATGTCATCGTCTTTGCTATAAGCTTCGAGAACAACACTATCAATGGATGATCCATTTGAAAAATTATGCTCCCGCTCTTTACTGGAAATAAAATCAATGATTGCAAAAAAAGCGGCCGTGAGCAAAAGGATTAAAAAAATCGAGGTCAGTGCAAGCTGGTAGATGAAGTGAAAGGCCAGCCTTCTCCGTATTGGCTTCATCTCTCGTCACTCCTTAATCAGCTTGTACCCAAGCCCTCTAATCGTCAGCAAAAAAAACGGTTTGCCGGGGTCATGCTCAATTTTTTCGCGAATTCTCCGGATGTGCACCATAACTGTATTGTCGTCTCCCATACCGTTCATTCCCCATACGGCCTCATAAAGCTGCGACTTGGTAAAAACAATGCCGGGATGCTTGCACAAATGCAGCAGCAGCAAAAATTCCTGTGCGGGGCAAGCAACAGGCCGTCCCTCCACAATCAGCTCGCCAGCTGCTTCATCAAGGGTAAAACGGGAATACGTATAAATCCCCCTGTT
>PJUA01000080.1_pt1 | contig 106100 bp, 82 predicted proteins | sample 1512151 | NCBI WGS metagenome assembly PJUA01 (sample SAMN08177678, study PRJNA422409) | Soil metagenome, whole genome shotgun sequencing project. | isolation source: Soil enriched on filter paper: beechwood xylan treatment | place: USA: Madison | collected 2015-01-15 | reverse complement strand
CGACGGCGGCGATGCGCTTGGCCGCACGTTGCAGGCGTGCCACGACGTTGGCCACTTCCTTGCCCAGGGTGGTGGGGCTGGCCGGCTGGCCGTGGGTACGCGAGAGCATCGGTACGGCGGCGTGCTCGTGCGCCAGTTCGGTCAGGCGGGCGATCACGGCTTGCAGCGAGGGCAGCACGACGGTGTCGCGGGCGGCCTTCAACATCATGCCGTGCGAGGTGTTGTTGATGTCTTCGGAGGTGCAGGCGAAGTGGATGAATTCGGAGGCGGCCACCAGCTCCTGCACATCCTTCACCTTTTCCTTGAGCCAGTATTCGACCGCCTTCACGTCGTGGTTGGTGACGGCTTCGATTTCCTTGATGCGGGCGGCGTCGGCCTCGGTGAAGTCGGCGGCCAGCTTGTCCAGCAAGGCGCGTGCCTCGGCCGAGAACGGCTTGATCTCGGCAAAGCCGGCTTCGGACAGGGCTTGCAGCCAGGCGATCTCGACCTTCACGCGATGGTGCATGAAGCCCGCTTCGGAGAGCAGCGGACGCAGTTTATCGGTCTTGGAGGCGTAGCGGCCGTCCAGCGGGGACAGGGCCGAGAGAGCAGAGAGGGACATGATGGAAACGGATGAGATGCGTTGACTGAAGATTGGCGAGTTTTCAGAGGCATTTGCCTAAAAACCCGAATCGCCCGAGGCCGGCATTTTACCATCCACGCGCTGGCCAGCCCAGTTTTCCGGCCACCACACTCCATTGGCAGACCGTTGCTTTCCGTTCCTAGCATTACTCTTCACGATTTTGCCAAGAAATGCGAATGTTATAATCGACTCAGATCATTACTCCACTTGCTATGCTAAAACTCATCGGCTCCAATGCCAGTCCCTTCGTGCGCAAGGTGCGCGTCGTGATGGCTGAAAAAAAGATCGATTACGAATTCATCCTGGAAGATGTCTGGAGCGCATCGACCACCATCCAAGAAAACAATCCGCTGGGCAAGGTGCCTTGCCTGCTGATGGATGACGGTGGCGCCATGTTCGACTCCCGCGTGATCGTCGAGTATCTCGATACCCTGACCCCTGTGGGCAAGCTGCTGCCCCCCAATGGTCGCGAACGCGCCGAGATCAAGTGCTGGGAAGCGCTGGCGGACGGCATGCTGGATGCCGCCGTGCTGGTGCGCCTGGAAAAGACCATGCGGCCGACCAAGCAGCAGAGCCCGGAATGGATCAAGCGTCAGTGGAGCAAGGTCGAGGCCTCGCTCAAGGCAATGGCCGAGGGTCTGGGCGAAAAGCCTTTCTGCGTGGGCAATCATTACACCCTGGCCGATGTGGCGGTCTGCTGTGCACTGGGCTGGCTGAGCTTCCGCTTCCCGGATCAGGCCTGGCGCGATGACTATCCGCAACTGGCGCGCCTGTTCGACAAGGTGTCGGAGCGGGTGTCGTTCAAGGATACGGTGCCGCACCTCTGAGGCTGTCCCTGCTGTCGGGGGCAAGGTCCTCAAACAAGGTCAACAAAAAAGCGCGCTCAACCGAGCGCGCTTTTTGTTTGTCTGCCTGGGCAGCGCAGCTTTATTCGCTGGCGGGCGACATCTGGCTTTGCAGGTAATTCTGGATGCCGACCTTGTCGATCAGGTCCAGCTGGGTTTCCAGCCAGTCGATGTGTTCTTCGGTGTCGTCCAGGATCATCTGGAACAGTTCACGGGAGACATAGTCGCCATGCTGTTCGCAGGTGGCGATGCCTTCCTTGACGGTCTTGTGGGCGGCCTGTTCCAGCTTCAGGTCGCATTCGATCATTTCCTTGGTGTTTTCACCGATCATCAGCTTGTGCAGCGCCTGCAGGTTGGGCAGGCCGTCCAGCATCAGGATGCGGTCGATCAGCTTGTCGGCATGCTTCATTTCGCCGATGGATTCGGCGTATTCCTTGGCGCCGATCTTGTCCAGACCCCAGTGCTTGTACATGCGGGCATGCAGGAAATACTGGTTGATGGCGGTAAGTTCGTTGGTCAGCTGGGCATTGAGCAACTTGATGACTGCGGGATCGCCTTTCATGGGCACCTCGAAAAAATGGGGGATTGAAGGGGGAGCCGCGTTTGCTGGGGGGCGGATGGCTGCCTGGCCACGGCGTTGACGGACGGATCATAGCGCAGGCGTTTCCAATCTTCATCATTAATTAGCGCGAATCATTCTTGCCTTTGTTGCCTTGAGTGAATGAAAACAAAAAAAACCTCCGTCGGCGGGCGAGGGAGGTTTTTCCGGCCATCCCTTGGGATGGGCATCGGGCGACCGGCAGGTGGTCGCGTCGCGGCTTGTTTCGCGGCTTATTTCTTCTCGGGATCCGTCACGAAACCGATCTTGGCGAGGCCGCCCGATTGCGCGGCCGCCATGACCTGCGCCACCTTTTCGTACTGGGTGGTGCGCTCGGCACGCAGGTGCAGTTCGGGCTGCGGTTGCTTCTGGGCCGCCACGGCAATGCGCGCACCCAGCTCGCTGCTGTCGATCTTTTCTTCGTTCCAGAAGACGTTGCCGGTCGCGTCGATGGACAGGTTGATGCTTTCCGGCTTGACCTGGTCGGGCTGGCTGCTGGCCTTGGGCAGGTCGATCTTGACCGCGTGGTTCATCACCGGGATGGTGATGATGAAGATGATCAGCAGCACCAGCATCACGTCCACCAGCGGGGTGGTGTTGATCTCCGGATTGAAGTCGTCGTCCGAATCGGACAGGGAACCCATTGCCATCATGCCCTCCCGACGGCGGTCAGCTTGGCCTTGCCACCATTGGGCTGGCCGTCTTCATCGGCGGCGCGTGCGCCGGTGACGAACAGGGCATGCAGGTCGAAGCCGAACTTGTTGAGCTTGGCGATGGTGGTCTTGTTGCCGCGTACCAGGGCGTTGTAGCCAAAGGTGGCGGGAATGGCCACGGCCAGGCCGAGTGCGGTCATGATCAGGGCTTCGCCCACGGGGCCGGCGACCTTGTCGATGCTGGCCTGGCCGGTGGTGCCGATGGACACCAGTGCGTGATAGATGCCCCAGACGGTACCGAACAGACCCACGAACGGTGCGGTGGAACCCACCGAAGCCAGCACGGCCATGCCGGTCTGCAGCTTGCCGGAGGCTTCGTCGATGGCCTGGCGCAGCGACAGGGTGACCCAGTCGCTCACCGACAGCTGGTCATGCAGGTGGCCCTTGTGGGCGGTATGGTGGCTCATGGCGGTGACGCCGGCGCGGGCGACATCGGCGAAGGGATTTTCCTGACCCAGGGTGGCCACGCCTTCAGGCAGGCTGGTGGTATCCCAGAACTGGTGGCCGGCGGCCGCCGAGGCCTTGCGGAAACGCAGCAGCTGCAGCGCCTTGGTAATGATCACGTACCACGATGCGATCGACATCGCCAGCAACAGGACGGCGACGCCCTTGGTCACGAAATCGCCTTGCGCCCAGAGGCTTTCCAATCCGTAGGGACTAACTTCCATGATATTTCCTTCTATTTGTGTCTATCAGATGAGGGGATGATGAAACGGATACGATGCCGGGCCAGGCCCGGCAAAATGCTGTCGATGCTGTCCAGTGCTGCGTGGTCCGGACTCAGCGGTCTCAGTTCAGGCGGAACGCCAGGCTGCCGACCGTGCTGACGGTGATGGCCTTGCCGTTCTCGATGTAGGGCTTGAACACGGCACGCATGATGGCCGTACGCGCGGCATCGTCCAGGCGGGAATAGCCTGAGGACTTGGTGATCTCCACCTTTTCCGCGCGTCCGCTGGTGTTGACGGTGACGCGGAACTCGACCACGCCTTCTTCACCCATGCGACGCGAGACGCTGGGGTAGCTCGGATTCGGTTTCTCGATGTATTCGATGCCGGACGTGATCTGCTTGGGCAGGACCGGACCCGGTGGTGCGGCCGGTGCCGGGGTCGGCTCGGCGGCTGCCTGAGGCGCAGGCGTGGCCGGCTGCGGCGGTTGCGGTGGTGCGGTGATGCTGGTCGGGGTCGGGGTTTCCGTCACCGGGATCGGCTTGGGCGGCGCCACCACCTTCTTGACGATCTTCACCTCCTTGGGCGGGGCCGGCTCAGCCTTGGGAGGTGCCGGTTCAGGCGCCTTTTCCGGCACGATGAAGGTGGCGATGACTTCCTTGGGGACGGCATTGACGGCCTGCTTGACCAGGCCGCTTTGCAGCGCCCAGAAGAAAGCGATGTGCAACAGGATGATCAGCCCCAGCGGGCCGATCTTGCGTGCCTGGCGCAACAGGGCGCTGGGTGGGCTGACACTCATGAGAGACGGTGAAATGGCGTTCATTGATCTTGTTCAGGCGGCCGCGAAGGCGGGATGGAATACCACCGGACGGGCGCCCTGCTGTGTTTGTCGGGTATTGCTGAGACACTCGCGCAGGACATTCTTGGCGCAGGAATGGCACTTGCCGCAGCAAGTACCCACGCCGAGCTGCTTGCGTAACTCGGCCATGGACGTCATGCCTGCATCGACCGCCTGATGGATCTTGCCTTCGGAGATGTTGTTACAAACACATACGATCATTGTACGCCTTGCTGCCTGCTTCATCAGGCTCTATGCAGATCTCGCTCCTGCAACCATGCGCGAGAAGAAATTGAATTTTTCCGGCGGCGGCATCGTCCGTTCCACCACATGCGCCCATTGTTCCGACAACTGCTGGCAGGTCGCCCGCAGTACCGGCGCCAGGTTGGGCAATTCCGCCAGCGCTTTCAGGTGTCTTTCGATCACCGAGGCCAGTTTCACGCAGCTTTGCGTTTCCTGGCTGTTGTTGGCGGTGTAGTGCGACATCAGATGCAACACGGCGGACACCAGAAGTTCAGGTTGGGCCGGTGCGTTGTTGGGTTCCACAAATGCGGACGTCATGTTCTCGGTAACCATCAAACTCTCCTCGCTGGGCTAGCTTGGCTGGCGACGCGTCATGACGAACGACGCTGGCTGGCCTGTTTATCCACCTTCTCCTGAAGACGACCGGATCAGGCCGTCAGGATCAGCTTGTTCAATTGCGTCAGTCGCAGCTTGTAGATGCGACCGCCATGATCGATCTCCAGTTCGCGCATCTGACGGAACAGGTCCGTGCTCTTGATGCGGGTGATCGGAGTTCCGTTGGCGGTCGTGCCCGGCTTGTTGCGACGTTCCATGCTGTTGTCGTTCAGTTGGCTCATTACAATCACCTCCTATTAAATGCGAACAATTCTTATTTAGATTATTTGCCATTTGCGGCCGGATTGCAAGCCCTTTTATCGGTGTGATTGATAATTTTTATCATCTGGCGCCATCAGGCTGACAGTTCAAGGCCCACCCATCGCCGAGATGTTGCTCAAAAGAAAACGCCCCGAGGTGAAATCACCGTCGGGGCGCCACAATGTTGATCTACAGGAATGTCTAGTCGGGCAATGCGCCGGTTTCGATGATGCCGCCACCCAGGCAGACGTCGCCGTCGTACAACACGGCCGATTGCCCCGGCGTGACGGCCCACTGGGCATTGTCGAAGGCCAGCGAAAAGCTGGCGCCGGCGTCGCTGAAGCCACAGGGGACGTCAGCCTGGCGATAGCGCGTCTTGGCCGACAGCGCCGGCAGTTGCGGCGCGTGACCAGCGACCCAGCTGACCTGGCCGGCCGAGAGCGTGGGCGAGAGCAGCCAGGGGTGGTCATGGCCTTGCACGATATAGAGGGTGTTGTTGTCCACATCCTTGCGCGCCACGTACCAGGCGTCGCCATGGCCGTCGGCATTCTGGTGCGCCTTCAGGCCGCCGATGCCGATGCCCTTGCGCTGGCCCAGCGTATAGAACGACAGGCCCACATGCTCGCCCACCGTCTGGCCATCGGCGGTCTTGATCGGCCCCGGTTTGTAGGAGAGGTAACGGTTGAGGAATTCGCGGAAGGGCCGCTCGCCGATGAAGCAGATACCGGTCGAATCCTTCTTCTTCGCGTTGGGCAGTTGCAGCTGCTCGGCGATCTTGCGCACTTCGGTCTTGTGGATCTCTCCCAGCGGGAAGACGGTGCGCGAGAGCTGCTCCTGGTTCAGGCGATGCAGGAAGTAGCTCTGGTCCTTGCTGGCGTCCATCGCCTTGAGCAGCTGGAAGTCGCCCTGCGGCCCCTGGCGTACGCGCGCATAGTGGCCGGTGGCGATCAGATCGGCGCCCAGCTTCATGGCATGGTCCAGGAAGGCCTTGAACTTGATTTCGGCATTGCACAGCACGTCCGGGTTGGGTGTGCGTCCCGCCTGGTATTCGCGCAGGAATTCGGCAAAGACGCGGTCCTTGTATTCGGAGGCGAAGTTGACCGCCTCGATGTCCACCCCGACCACATCGGCCACGCTGACCGCGTCGATCCAGTCTTCGCGGGTGGAGCAGTATTCCGAATCGTCGTCATCTTCCCAGTTCTTCATGAACAGGCCGATGACTTCATAACCCTGCTCCTTCAGCAGCCATGCCGAAACCGACGAATCCACGCCGCCCGACATGCCGATGACTACTCTTTTCTTGCTCATGTTGTTTCCGTTCTATGCGACAGGCAGCGCTGCTGTCGCTCAATGATCCGGCAGGTCCCCGATCGCGCTGGGATCGGTATGCACCAGCTCCAGCGGCGCCCGCTGGCCGCGCAGGTAGTCGTCCACGCAGCGCAGTACCAGTGGGCTGCGGTGGCGCTGGGCACAGGCCGCCAGTTCGTCGCGCGTCATCCAGAGGGCACGGACGATGCCTTCATCCAGCGGTCGATCGAGTGCATCACCGACCGTCCCGGCAAAGGCGAAGCGCAGATAGGTGACCGACATCCCGCCACGGGAGGACGACACGTTGCGCGACAGGTAGGTGCCGACCAGAGCGGTAGGGCTGAACACGTGGGCCGATTCTTCCAGTGCCTCGCGCACCGCTGCCGCGATGAGCGACTCGCCCGGTTCCAGGTGCCCGGCCGGTTGGTTGATGCGCAGCCCGCCGGCGCTGTGTTCTTCCACCATCAGGAAGCGACCGTCGCGCTCGATGACGGCGGCGACGGTGACAGAGGGTTTCCAGACTTCAGACATTGATGACCTCGTGAATCCGGCATTCTACCCTGTCGGGGCCGACTCTTCAGCGCCAGCCCTCGCCACACAAGCGGCCGCAGCGGTTCTCATGGATCGGTAAATTACTTGGCCGACAAGGGCAGTCGTGTAAGATTGGGGCAAGAATCCACAAAAAAAGGAGCCAGGAATGAGGATAGCGATCCCCGCCGAAAGCCGGGACGGAGAAACCCGTGTCGCCGCCACCCCCGAAACCGTCAAGAAACTGGTGGCCGCCAGGCACGAGGTGATGGTCGAATCCGGGGCCGGGATCAAGTCCAGCATTCCTGACGAGGCCTATGTCGCCGTCGGCGCCAGCATCGGCAGTGCCGAGGCGGTCTACAGCGCCGAAATCCTGCTCAAGGTGCGGGCGCCCAGCCAGAGCGAGCGGGCCCGCATCACGCCAGGCACGGTGATCGTCGGCATGCTCAACCCCTTCGATGCCGACAACATCGCCGCCATGGCCGCCGCCGGGCTCACGGCCTTCGCCCTGGAGGCCGCGCCGCGTACCACGCGGGCGCAATCCATGGACGTGCTGTCGTCGCAGGCCAACATCGCCGGCTACAAGGCCGTGCTGATGGCGGCCAATACCTACCAGCGCTTCATGCCCATGCTCATGACTGCCGCCGGCACCGTCAAGGCCGCCCGCATGTTGATCATGGGTGCCGGCGTGGCCGGCCTGCAGGCCATTGCCACCGCCAAGCGCCTGGGCGCGGTGATCGAGGCTTCTGATGTACGTCCGGCCGTGAAGGAGCAGATCGAGTCGCTCGGCGCCAAATTCCTGGATGTTCCCTTCCTGACCGACGAAGAGAAGGAAATCGCCCAGGGCGTGGGCGGCTATGCCCGTCCCATGCCGCCGGACTGGATGAAGCGCCAGGCAGAACTGGTGCATGAGCGCGCCAGACAGGCTGACATCATCATCACGACCGCCCTGATCCCCGGCCGCAAGGCACCGGTGCTCATCAGCGAAGAGACTGTCAAGGCCATGAAGCCCGGTTCGGTGATCCTGGACATGGCGGTCGACCAGGGGGGCAACTGCCCCTTGTCGGAACCCGGCAAGACCGTCATCAAGCACGGTGTGCACATCATTGGCGAAGGCAACCTGGCGGCCCTGGTGGCGGCCGATGCCTCGGCCCTGTATGCCCGCAACGTGCTGGACTTCCTGAAACTGATCATCGACGCCGAGGGCAAGCTGGTCATCAACCGGGAAGACGACATCGTTGCGGCCACACTGCTCTGCCAGGGTGGCGAAATCCTGCGCAAATGAATCTGCCGGCCCGGGGCGGCGGAAAACCCGGGCAATCCCGGCCCTTTAGCCGCAAACCATCACCCACGGAAACAAAGAAGGAAGAAGTACATGCAACGCATCATGCTGCGCGCGAAGATCCATCGCGCCTCGGTCACCCAGTGTGACCTGAACTACGAAGGCTCCTGCGGAATCGACGAAGACCTGCTGGAAGCGGCCGACATCCGCGAGTTTGAGAAGATCGAGCTCTACAACGTCAACAATGGCGAGCGCTTCTCCACCTATGCCATTCGCGGCAAGCGCGGCAGCGGCGAGATTTCGCTCAATGGCGCAGCTGCCCGCCTGGCGCATCTGGGTGACCTGCTGATCATCTGCACCTATGCGCCGATGAACGATGAAGAAGTCGCCACCTACAAGCCCAAGGTCGTCTTCGTGGACGACAAGAACCGCATCACCAGCCTCAAAGCGATCTGACCCCTCACCAATAATCCGCACGGCCAGCCGCTTCGGCCGGTCGTGCCACAAGGAGGAACAACATGGAAGTCAGCCACACCATCATCAACCTGATCATCTTCGTGCTGGCCATCTATGTCGGCTACCACGTGGTCTGGACCGTCACTCCCGCCTTGCACACACCGCTCATGGCGGTGACCAATGCCATCTCTGCCATCATCATCATCGGCGCCATGCTGGCCGCCGGCCTGACCGAAGGCACGGTGGGCCGCATTGCCGGCACGCTGGCCGTGGCGCTGGCGGCGGTCAACGTGTTCGGCGGCTTCATGGTGACCCAGCGCATGCTGGAAATGTTCAAGAAGAAAGAGCCCAAGGCCAAGTCGGGAGAACAAGCATGAGCATGAATGTGGTGACCCTGTTGTACCTGATCGCATCGATCTGCTTCATCCAGGCGCTCAAAGGCCTGTCGCACCCGGCCACGGCACGACGCGGCAACAGCTTCGGTATTGCCGGCATGCTCATCGCGGTACTGACCACTCTGGCCCTGATCGTGAAGCTCAAGAGCGAGGGCGGCAATGCCTCCGGTGACATCGGCTACCTGCTGGTGGTGGCTGGCGTGATCGTGGGCGGCGGCATCGGCGCCTACCTGGCGCGCAGCGTCGAAATGACCAAGATGCCCGAACTGGTCGCGGCGATGCACTCGCTGATCGGCCTGGCGGCGGTCTGCATCGCGGTGGCGGCCGTGGCCGAACCCTGGGCGCTGGGTATTTCCGGCCATGGGCAAGCCATCCCGGTGGGCAACCGTGTGGAGCTCTTTATCGGTACCTTCGTCGGCGCCATCACCTTCTCCGGTTCGGTGATCGCCTTCGGCAAGCTCTCGGGCAAATACAAATTCCGCCTGTTCCAGGGCGCCCCGGTCAACTTCTCCGGCCAGCACTTCCTGAACCTGTTGCTGGCGGTGGCGATGATCGGCTTCGGCATCATCTTCGTCCTCACGCAGAACTGGCTGCCCTTCATCATCATGGCCGCCATCGCCTTCGCCCTGGGCGTGCTGATCATCATCCCCATCGGTGGCGCCGACATGCCGGTGGTGGTCTCGATGCTCAACAGCTATTCCGGCTGGGCGGCAGCCGGCATCGGCTTTTCGCTGAACAATTCCATGCTCATCATCGCCGGTTCGCTGGTCGGCTCGTCCGGCGCGATCCTGTCCTACATCATGTGCAAGGCGATGAACCGCTCCTTCTTCAACGTGATCCTGGGCGGCTTTGGCGGTGAGGCGGCGGCCGCCGGTGGCGGCGCGCAGCAGCAGCGCAACGTCAAGTCCGGTTCAGCCGATGATGCGGCCTTCCTGATGGGCAATGCCGAGACCGTCATCATCGTGCCCGGCTACGGCCTGGCGGTGGCACGCGCCCAGCATGCCCTGAAGGAATTGACCGAAAAGCTCACCCACAACGGCGTGACCGTGAAGTATGCGATCCACCCGGTAGCCGGTCGCATGCCCGGTCACATGAACGTGCTGCTGGCCGAGGCCGAAGTGCCCTACGACCAGGTCTTCGAGATGGAAGACATCAACAGCGAATTTTCCCAGGCCGATGTGGTACTGGTGCTGGGCGCCAACGACGTGGTCAACCCGGCCGCCAAGGACCCGAAGTCGCCGATCGCCGGCATGCCCATCCTGGAAGCCTACAAGGCCAAGACCGTGATCGTGAACAAGCGCTCCATGGCCGCCGGCTACGCCGGGCTGGACAACGAACTGTTCTACATGGACAAGACCATGATGGTCTTTGGCGATGCCAAGAAGGTCATCGAGGATATGGTCAAGGCGGTGGACTGACTTCCGCCTGAGCTGGCAGCCAAGAAAAAACGGGTTGCGCATGATGCGCAACCCGTTTTTCCTTGGCGACTGCCAGGTCGCTTATTTGGTGCCGAAGATGCGATCCCCTGCATCGCCCAGGCCCGGCACGATGTAGGCGTCCTCGTCCAGGTGAGAATCCAGCGAGGCGACATAGAGCTTCACGTCAGGGTGCGCATCGGCGAAGACCTGCACGCCTTCCGGGGCGGCGACCAGTGCCACGAAGATGATGTGCGAAGCCGGCACGCCGCGCTTCTTCAGCGCATCGACGGCATAGACGGCGGAGTTGCCGGTGGCCACCATCGGGTCGCACAGGATCATGATGCGGTCCTGCAGGTCAGGCAGGCGCACCAGGTATTCCACCGGCAGGTGGTTCTCGTCACGGTAGACGCCGATGTGGCCCACGCGGGCCGAGGGAATCAGTTCCAGCAGGCCATCGCTCATGCCCACGCCAGCGCGCAGCACCGGCACCACGGCCAGCTTCTTGCCGGCGATCACCGGCGCCTCGTAGGTGACCAGCGGGGTCTCGATGGTCTCGGTGGTCAGCGGCAGATCACGCGTGATTTCATAACCCATCAGCAGCGTGATTTCGCGCAACAGGTCGCGGAAGGTACGCGTGGAGGTGCGCTTGTCGCGCATGTGCGACAGCTTGTGCTGGATCAGCGGATGGTCGAGGATGAAGAGGTTCTTGAAGCGCGGGTCTTGTTTCATGGCAAATGCGTGTCTGCTAGGTGGGGCGGCTGGCGCCGCGAGTCAGCATTGTCGCATTTCCTGACCGCATGCGCGACGGACTGCTACCGCGCGCATGCAGCTTTATTCACATCAGCGACGACCGAACATCATCTGCCCGGCCAGCAGGGCGCGCGCACCGGGCAGCAGGTCGATGGCCCCCAGCGACAGGCCCAGCGCGGCCTGCAGTGGCGAGCCCTGGGGCGAGCCAGCGAAGATGCGCGCCATCAGGTCGGTCAGGCGGATGGTCAGGCCCCGGTCCTGGTCACGTTGGCGGTCGAAGGCCTGCAGCGCTTGCGGCGTGAGGTCACGGGCCAGCACATCGGCCAGTACACGGGCGTCGCGCAGGCCCAGGTTCAGGCCCTGGCCGGCGACGGGATGCAGCGTCTGCGCGGCATTGCCGATGGCCACGACGCGCCGGCCCTGGCCGGGGCGGGCGTTCAGGCCCAGCGGGAAGGCGTGGCGCGGGCTGATGCGGGTGAAGCGCCCAACCCGCTCGCCGAAGGTGCGCTGCAAGGCGGCCAGGAAGGCGGTGTCCTCCAGCGCCAGCAGCTGTTCGCCGGTGGCCGGACGGACACACCAGACCAGGGCATAGCCATCGTCCTGCGGCAGCAGCGCCAGCGGGCCTTCATCGGTAAAGCGCTCGAAGGCGCGGTGCGCGACGGGCTGGTCGGCATGCACATGGGCGATCACGCCCAGTTGCTGGTAGTCGCGCTGCAGGGTCTTTTGCTGTTGCTCACCGAAGACACCGCCCTCGGCCTGGATCACCAGTGCTGCGCGCGGCACCTGGCCGTCCTTGAGGGTGACGGCAACGTGTTCGTCCTCTTCGCTGATGTCCTGCGCCTCGGCCGGTCGCATCAGCGTCAATCCCAATGGCGCGATGGCGGTCGCCAGCGCCCGGTTGACTTCCCCGTAGCGGGCCACATAGCCCAGCGCTGGCAGGTCGTAGTCCTTGCGGTCCAGCAATGTGCGGCCGAAATGGCCACGGCGCGAGACGTGGATCTGTTCGATGGCGGTGGCGCCGCGGCCGATGTCGTCCCAGGCGCCCAGTTCTTCCAGGATCTGGCGGCTGCCATAGGAGAGCGCGATGGTGCGTGGGTCGGCGGCGGCCTGCTCGGGCGTCTTCATGTCGATCACGGCGATGCGCGCCGCGGGTCGCTGGCGACGTGCCAGCAGAGCGGCCACGCTCTGGCCGACCGGGCCGCCACCACAGATGATCAGATCGAAATCGACGGATTGCATGATGCCGGACGATGCCTTGGATGAAAGATTCGGGAAGGCGTCATTGTAGCGGAGCCACGTCGACCGGGCTTGATCCGGCGCATGCCGTGGCTTCCTGGGCGCGGGCATCGATGATACCGATGCCCACCGGTCAGCCCTGGCGCATCAGGGCTTCGATATCGTCGACCCGGGTGGGTACGCCGGTGGTCAGCAGCTCGCAGCCGGCGGGGGTGACATGGGCGTCATCCTCGATACGGATGCCGATGTTCCAGAACTGTTCCGGCACGCCTTCACCCGGACGCACATAGATGCCCGGTTCGATGGTCAGTACCATGCCCGGCTGCAGCGTACGCCAGGGTTTGCTGCCGTCGGCGGTGGCCGGATCGCGATAGTCGCCCACGTCATGCACATCCATCCCCAGCCAGTGGCCGGTGCGGTGCATGTAGAACTGACGATAGTCGCCCTTTTCGATGACGTCCTCCAGCGAGCCGACCTTGCTCTTGTCCAGCAGGCCGGTGTCCAGCATGCCCTGTGCCAGTACGCGCACGGCGGCATCATGTCCGTCCATGAAACGCTTGCCCGGTGCGGTTTCGGCGATGGCGGCCGCCTGCGCGGCCAGCACGATTTCATACAGTGCCTTTTGCGGACCACTGAAGCGGCCGTTGGCCGGGAAGGTGCGAGTGATGTCGGAGGCATAGCTGTCCAGTTCGCAGCCGGCGTCGATGAGTACCAGATCGCCGTCCTTGATCTCGGCGTCGCCGGCGCGATAGTGCAGCACGCAACTGTTGGCACCGGTGGCGACGATGGAGCCGTAGGCCGGATACTGCGAACCGTTGCGACGGAATTCGTGCAGCAGCTCGGCTTCCAGGTGGTATTCACGCAGACCGGGTCGGCAGAGGCGCATGGCGCGGCAATGTGCCTCGGCGGAAATGACGCCGGCGCGCTTCATGAGGTCGATCTCGAAGGCGTCCTTGAACAGGCGCATGTCGTCCAGCAGCACGTTCACATCGACCACTGCACCCGGCGCCGACACGCCGCTGCGGGCCAGTGCACGCACGCCTTGCAGCCAGCGCTGCAATTGCGCATCACGCTTCTCGTCCTGGCCTAGTGCAAAGTAGACCGCGCGGGCGTCGGCCAGCAGGGCGGGCATGCTCTTGTCCAGTTCGTCGATGGGATGGGCGGCGTCCAGGGCGAACAGCTGCTGTGCGGCTTGCGGGCCGTGACGGTAGCCGTCCCAGATCTCGCGTTCCAGGTTCTTGTCGCGGCAGAACAGGATGCTACGGTTTTCCTTGCCGGCCACCAGTACCAGCACCGCCTCAGGTTCGGTGAAACCGGTCAGGTAGTAGAAATAGCTGTCGTGGCGATACGGATAGTCGGCATCGCGGTTGCGCATCACTTCGGGCGCGGTCGGGATGATGGCCACGCCCCCTCCGGCTTGTTGCAGGCTGGCGATCAGACGCGCCCGGCGGGCGGCGAAGGGAGTGGCGTCGAAGCTCATGGCGGGTTTCCTTGGGGCGGCTGGTTCAGTGCTTCCAGTTGTTCGATGGTACCGACGTTGTGCCACACGCCGCGATAGACGTCACCACCGATACGGCCTTGCGCCGCGTACTCGCGCAAGAGCGGACCGAGCTTGGCATGCTCGCCAGGGGTGATGCCATCGAACATCTGCGGACGGTACACGCCAATGTTGGCGAAGGTCAGCTTGGGTTCGCCGTCATTGCAGAGGGCGAAATTGTTCAGTGCGAAGTCGCCTGCGGGATGGAAGGGCGGATTCTTGACCAGGTACAGCCAGGCCATGTCGCGTTTGTCTTCCGGCAGTGGATTGCCCCACGGGTCTTCATCTTCCAGCACGCTCAGCAGTTCGGAGTAATCGAAGTGCGGGCACCAGATGTCGCCCGACACCGCAATGAAAGGCTCCTCGCCCAGCAGGTGGCGCGCCTGGGCGATGCCGCCAGCGGTTTCCAGCGCCGTGCCTTCGGCCGAGTAGCGCAATTGCGCACCGTAGCGGCTGCCGTCACCCAGGGTGTCTTCGATCATCTGCCCCAGATGGGCATGGTTGATGACGATCTCGGTGATGCCGGCGCGCACCAGCGACAGGATCTGCCAGACGATCAACGGCCGGCCGCGGACCTTCAACAGCGGCTTGGGGCAGGTATCGGTCAGCGGACGCATCCGCTCGCCGCGTCCGGCGGCGAAGATCATGGCTTTCATGGTCGGCGCCTCAGAAGGTGTAGCCGAACTTGGGTGCGTGTTCCTGTTCCAGCTTTTCGATCAGGCGCACCAGCGGGGTGAAGGCCACGTAGCGGCGCGCGGTCTTGAGGGTGTATTCCATCACCAGCGGGATGTCCTTCAGGTAGCCATCCTTGCCATCGCGGTGCCACAGGCGGGCGAAGATGCCCAGCACCTTCAGATGGCGCTGCAGGCCCATCCACTCGAAGTCACGGTAGAAACTGTCGATGTCGGGCGTTACCGGCAGGCCGGCGCGGCGCGCCTTTTCCCAGTAACGGATGGCCCAGTCCAGCACCATTTCCTCGTCCCACTGGATGTAGGCGTCGCGCAGCAGCGAAACCAGGTCATAGGTGATGGGGCCATAGACCGCATCCTGGAAATCGAGGATGCCCGGATTGCCCTTGGGCAGTACCATCAGGTTGCGCGAATGGTAGTCCCGATGCACATAGACCTGCGCTTGCGCCAGGTTGTTGGCCAGGATGGCGTCGAAGGTCTTGTCCAGCACCGCATTCTGCTCGTCGGTGAGCGTCACGCCCAGGTGCTTGCCGATGTACCACTCGCGGAACAGTTCCAGCTCGCGCAGCAGCAGCGGCCGGTCATACTCTGGCAGCGCTTCGGGCTTGCTTTGCGCTTGTAAAAGTACCAGGGCCTCGATCGCGTCCATGTATAGTGCGTGCGCGCTATCGGCTGACAGCTGCGACAGGTAGGTGGTCGAACCCAGGTCCGAAAGCAGCAGGAAACCGCGCTCCGCATCCTGCGCCAACACCTTGGGCACGGTCACGCCGGTTTCGCCGAAGAGGCCGGCGACCTTGACGAAGGGGCGAACGTCTTCCTGCGGCGGTGGGGCATCCATGACGATGGCCGTGCCACCGTCCGGCGTGTCCACGCGGAAATATCGGCGGAAACTGGCGTCGGCCGAGGCCGGGCGCAGGGAAGAGGGCAGCACGGGCGTGGCGGCCAGGGTAGCCAGCCAGGCTTGCAGTTCGGACAGGCGGGAATCGGGGTTAGAACCAGGTGAAGACATGAACTATCTGAGGAAATCGTTGGACGTGGTTGAGTTCCCATATAATAAGGGATTAACCCCAAAAAATCCGCCTGCACGGTATCTAGCCTCTCTTTTCATGATCCGGTTTTCCAAGTCTTTAACTGAACGTACTGTCAACTGGCGGCTGGCGCGTCTGTTTTCTTCGGCAATGGTGGTGGCTTCGGCCTCGGCCCTGTTGCCGCTTTCCGTGCACGCGCAGATGAGCCTGCCCACGGCCTCGCCAGCACCCACCCCGGCGCAGGACCAGGACGCCCCGGTCAACGTCAGTGCCGAGCAGATGACCGGCCGTCCGGATCGTCAGGTCAACCTCGATCGCGACGTCGAACTGGTCAAGGGCAGCACCACCATCAAGTCCGACAAGGCCGAATACCGCATCATCCAGGACGAGGTCGAAGCGACCGGGCACGTCTGGATGCAGCGCCTGCAGGACCAGTACACCGGCGACTATGCCGAGATGAACATGGGCACCGGCGCGGGCTACGTGACCAAGCCGACTTATCTGCTGGGCAAGAACGGCGGACGCGGCAAGGCCGAACGCATCGATTTCATCTCCAACGATGAGGCGCAGGTGACCCGTGGCACCTACAGCACCTGCGAAGCCCCGGACCCGGACTGGTACCTGCGCGCCAATACCATGGACCTGGACAGCGGCCGTGACGAGGGCGTCATGCATGGCGGTCTGGTTTATTTCAAGGATGTGCCCATCCTGGGCGCACCCTGGATGTCGTTCCCCTTGTCGGGCGAGCGCAAGTCTGGTGTGTTGCCGCCGACCATCGGAATGACCACCAATGGTGGTGCCGAAGTCGCGGTACCCTATTACTTCAACCTGGCGCCCAACTATGATCTGACGCTGGTGCCGAAGTATATCGCCCGGCGCGGCCTGCAAATGGGGGCCGAAACCCGTTACATGGGCGATAGCTACAATGGTGTCACCTATGTCGAAGGCATCCAGGATCGGGTTACCGGCACCGGGCGCTATTCGCTGTCCTCGATCCATAACCAGACCCTGGCCCCCGGCCTGCAGCTGGCGTGGAACCTGAACAAGGCTTCGGACAACGACTATCCGTCCGATTTCGCGCATTCCATCACGGCTAGTACACAGCGTTTGTTGCCGCGTAATGTCAGCCTAAGCTATGGCAGCACCTATTGGAGCGTCGTTGGCCTGGTTTCCAAGTACCAACTGCTTCAAGATGTCAATGCACCGATTAGTAAGCCCTACGACCGTGTACCTCAGCTGACTTTCAACGGTACCCGCTATGACGTCGGCGGCTTCGATTTCAATACGGTCGCCGAATTCACCCGTTTCAGCAGCGGCGACCTGGTCGGAGGCGATCGCAGCTATGTGACGCAGACCGTGTCGTATCCCATCATCCGTCCCGGCTATTTCATCACGCCCAAGGTGATCCTGGATGCCACGCAATACAGCCTGAACAACACTTCAGTTGGGCAGCCGACTACCTTCTCGCGTACCTTGCCGACCCTGTCGCTGGACTCGGGCATGATCTTCGAGCGTGAATCCAACCTGCTCGGCCGCAGCATGACGCAAACACTGGAGCCGCGCCTGTTCTATGTGCGCACGCCCTATCGTGACCAGTCACAATTCCCGGTCTTCGATTCGGGCCTGGCGGACTTCAACTTTGCCCAGATCTTCACCGAGAACCGCTTCGTCGGCCACGACCGCATCAGCGATGCCAACCAGCTGACTGCCGCCGTGACCTCCCGCCTGATCGAGGAGAACGGCCTGGAGCGTCTGCGCGCCGCAGTCGGCCAACGCTATTACTTCACCGATCCCAAGGTCGGCATCAGTGGCACCACCACCACCACGCTGGGCAGCAAGTCCGACCTGCTGCTGGCACTGGGTGGCCAGATCACGCGCGAATTCTCCACCGACAACACGGTGCAGTACAGCGAAACCCTGCGCCAGATGGTGCGTTCGACCTTCGGCATCCGCTGGCAGCCTGCCCCCAAGCGCGTGCTGAACCTGCAATACCGTCTCGACCGTACCTACATCAATCCCTACACCGGCGTGCTCGACCCGCTCAAGCAGGTGGACATCTCCGGTCAATGGCCGCTGACCCAGCGTATCTACGCCGTGGGCCGCATGAACTATTCCATCCCCGACCGCACCGTGGCCGAAGGTCTGGCCGGCTTCGAATACAAGGCCGATTGCTGGGTCTTCCGGGTGGTCGCGCAGCGCATTCCGACGTCCTCTACCAAGGCGTCCACGGGCTTCTTCATCCAGCTCGAACTCAATGGCTTCTCCAAGATCGGCTCCAACCCAATGGAGGCGATCAAGAGCAGCGTGCCCGGTTACCAGAACGTGAACCTGCCGGACTCCATGACCGGCAACAACAACTTCTAACCTTTTACGAACCAACGATCAGTCCATGCGTAATATGCGTACACCCCACCTCGCAACAACCAAAACAGTGACCGCGCTGCTGTGCATGCTGGGCGTGATCAGCAATGCGCATGCGCAGTTCGCGACCACCATCATCCCCGTGACACCGCCCGAGACCGCGGCCAGCACCCAGCAGGCCGCACCGGCCAAGGCGGCGTCCAAGCCCGCCACCAAGCCGGCTGCTGCCAAGCCGGCGGTGCCGGCCGCAGCACCTGCGGCAGCGGTGGCCACGCCGGCCACCCCGGCCACGACAACCGGCGGCCGCGTCGATCCGCGCCCGGTGGATTCGATCCTGGTGGTGGTGAATAACGAAGTCATCACCCGCCAGGAAGTGGCCGAACGCCTGGCCAGCGTGGAAAAGCGCATGGCTTCGCAGAATGTGCAGCTGCCGCCGCGTGCGCAACTGGTGCGTCAACTGGTCGAACGCATGATCGTCGAACGCGCCCAGGCCCAGATGGCCAAGGAAAACGGCATCGTGGTCGACGACGGCATGCTGGACCGCGCCATGCAACGCATCGCCGAACAGAACAAGCTGTCGATGCCGGAATTCCGCGCCCGCCTGGAATCCGAGGGCATGAACTACGCCAGCTTCCGCGAAGAGATCCGCCGTGAAATCCTCAGCCAGCGCCTGCGCGAGCGCGAGGTCGACAACAAGGTGGTCGTCACCGAATCCGAGATCGACAACTACCTCGCCGCCGAAGCCAATGCCGGTGGCCAGCGCCAGGAACTCGACATTGCCCAGATCCTGATCCGCGTGCCCGAAAACGCATCCCCCGAACAACTGGCCGCCCGTCGTGATCGCGCCGAGGATGTCCTGCGTCAACTGAAGACCGGTGCTGATTTCGCCAAGACCGCGGCCGCCTATTCCGACGCGGCCGACGCCCTCACCGGCGGCGATCTCGGCTGGCGTCCCACCGATCGCCTGCCGCAGCTGTTCCTCGACGGCGTGGCCAAGCTGCAGGATGGCCAGGTCAGCGGCCTGCTCAAGAGCGGCAATGGCTTCCACATCCTCAAGCTGGTCGGCCGCCGCGACGCCGGTGGTACCCAGGCCGCCGCCCCGGCTGTGCAGCAGACCCATGTGCGCCACATCCTGATCAAGGTCAACCAGGTGGTCACCGCCGCCGAAGCCAAGCGCAAGCTGACCGAACTCAAGGAACGCATGGACCACGGCGCCTCTTTCGAGGAACTGGCCAAGCTGTACTCCAATGATCTGTCCGCCTCCAAGGGCGGCGACCTGGGCTGGATCTACCCTGGTGACACCGTCCCCGAGTTCGAACGCGCCATGGACCAGTTGAAGCCGGGCGAAGTCAGCCAGCCCATCGAGAGCCCGTTCGGTTACCACCTGATCCAGGTGGTCGAGCGCAAGACCGACGACGCTTCCAAGGAACGTACCCGCCAGGCTGCGCGCCAGGCCATCCGCGATCGCAAGATCGAGGAAGCCACCGAGGACTGGATGCGCCAGATCCGCGACCGCGCCTACGTCGAGTACCGCAACGACGAGTAAGTGCAGTGACAAGAGGATAAGAGGGCGCCTCTGTGCCCTCCCACCCGCGCAAGAGGCCGGCCCCGTTGCCGGCTCTTGCATTTTTGAAGCCCGCTTTTTGAAGCCCGCTATCGTGAGTCCTGAAGACGCCATGAACCGACCCATTCTTGCCTTGACCTGCGGCGAACCGGCCGGCATCGGTCCGGAGATTTCCCTGCGTGCCGCCTGGGAGCTGCGCGCGCAGGTGCGCTGCATCCTCCTGGGTGATGCGGCGCTGCTGGCCCAGACCGCCCATGACATCGATCCGGCCATGCGCGTGGCCGCCATCTCCATCCAGGCTTGGCGCAACAGCGGCCTGCCGCACTTCCCGCAGGACTGCCTCACCGTCATTGATTGCCCCGTGGCCGAACCGGTGCGCCCGGGCGTACTGGATGCGCGCAATGGCCGCGCCGTGCTGCAGACACTGGACCTGGCCGTGCAGGGGGCACTGGCTGGCGCTTTCGCCGCCATCGTCACCGCCCCGCTGCAAAAAAGCAGCATCAACGATGCCGGCGTCGCCTTTACCGGCCATACCGAATACCTGGCCGAGGTCACCCACACCCCGCAGGTCGTGATGATGCTGGCCGGTGGCGATGCCCCCCATCTGCGTGTGGCCCTGGCCACCACGCACCTGGCCTTGAAGGATGTGCCGGCCGCCATTACTGCCACCAGCCTGGCGCGTACGCTGGATATCCTGCAGGCCGACCTGCGTGGCAAGTTCGGCATCGCCAGCCCGCGCATCCTGGTCACCGGGCTCAACCCGCATGCCGGTGAAAACGGTTATCTGGGCCGAGAGGAAATCGAGGTCATCACTCCCGCACTGGAAGCCGCCCGTGCCCGCGGCATCGATGCCCGAGGCCCGTATCCGGCCGACACCCTGTTCCAGCCCAAGTACCTGGAGCAAGCCGATTGCGTGCTGGCCATGTACCATGACCAGGGCCTGCCAGTGCTCAAGTTCGCCAGTTTCGGTCATGGCATCAACATCACGCTCGGCCTGCCCCTGATCCGCACCTCGGTCGATCACGGTACCGCCCTGGACCTGGCCGCCGCCGGCCTGGGACACGCCGACCACGGCAGCATGCTGGTGGCCATCCGCGCCGCCGCCGACATGGCGCGCCGGCAACAGAACGCGGGCCAGTGAGGCCCGCCGCAACACAACACAAGAGCAGACCATGAAACATATCCCGCGCAAGCGCTTCGGCCAGAACTTCCTCACCGACGACCTGGTGCTGCACGACATCATCCGCTCCATCGCCCCCGCCGCCGATGACGCCATGGTTGAAATCGGTCCCGGCCTGGCGGCGATGACGGCCTTGCTGCTGGAGGAACTGCGTCACCTGCACGTGGTGGAACTGGATCGTGATCTGGTGGAGCGCCTCAAGAAACGCTTCGATGCCGCCCGCCTGACCGTGCATTCGGCCGACGCGCTCAAGTTCGATTTCGCCAGCATCCCGGTACCGGAAGGGCGCAAGCTGCGCGTGGTCGGCAACCTGCCCTACAACATCTCCAGCCCGCTGCTGTTCCACCTGGCCGAGATCGCGCCGCAGGTGCAGGACCAGCACTTCATGCTGCAAAAGGAAGTGGTCGAGCGCATGGTGGCCGAACCGGGTGGCAAGGCCTACGGGCGCCTGTCGGTGATGCTGCAATGGCGCTATCACATGGAGCTGCTGTTCGTGGTGCCTCCTACCGCCTTCGACCCGCCGCCCAAGGTCGATTCCGCCATCGTGCGCATGATCCCGCTGGCCCAGCCCATGCCCTGCCAGCAGGCCCTGCTGGAGCAGGTGGTGACCAAGGCCTTCTCGCAACGTCGCAAGGTCATCCGCAACTGCGTGGCGGGCCTGTTCAGCGAAGACGAACTGCGCCAGGCCGGCGTCGATCCCCAGGACCGCCCGGAAGCCGTGCCGGTGGAACAGTTCGTGGCATTGGCCAACCTGCTGGCGGCCCGCCAGGCCTGATTCACCCAGGTTCGCGCCACTGGATGGTGCCGCGTTGCACTTTATTACAGACGCCTGGCCCATCCGTAAGAACTGTAACGAAGTTTCATATTTGGTGGATTTGAACTGAAGCTGTCATATATTGGAATCGTGCCGCGACAGATCGCGGACTTCTTTGACAGGAGCCAATCATGGCCAGCAAAAAAATCGCATCGGTATTGATCGCCACCACTCTTCTTGCTTCTGCTGCCGTCGTCAGCGCGCCCGCCATGGCGCATGACCGGGGCGGCAACGGAGCGGCTATCGCTGCCGGTATCATCGGCGCCGTCGCCATCGGATCGCTGATCGCCAACGCCAATTCCGCACCGGTCTATCAGGCCCCGCCGCAGCAGGTCTATTACCAGGCCCCCCAGCCGGTGTACTACCAGCCGCCGCAGCAGGTGGTGTACGAGCAACCGCGTTATTACGCACCTCCGCCGCCGCGCCCGGTGCGTTACGTCGAGCGTACCGAAGTGCGTACCTATCGTTACGATGACCGTTATCGCTACGACGACCGTTCCGCCTATTACTACGGCCGTTGAGGCAGCACACGGGACTGGTCCCCCGCTAACGGTCCAGGACATCCACGGCGCAAGCCATCTTGAGGAAAAACGGGCAATCCACGGATTGCCCGTTTTTTTTTGCGTCTCCCTCTGCTCCCAGCGACTGCCTGACCACCCCGCCTCTGCCCGGCCTGGGCGCGAGTCCCTCAAATCGGGGATAATGTCGGCTTGCGTCACATTAGCCATGAATCAAAAGGAGTCGCCAAGTGAGAATGTTGCATACGATGCTGCGTGTGGGAAATCTGGATCGTTCCATCGATTTCTATACCCAGGTGCTGGGCATGAAGCTGCTGCGCAGGAATGACTACCCTGACGGCAAGTTCACGCTGGCCTTCGTCGGTTATGGCGAAGAACGTGATCACACCGTGCTCGAACTGACCCATAACTGGGACACCGAATCCTATGACCTGGGCAACGCCTACGGTCATATCGCCATCGAGGTCGATGACGCCTATGCCGCCTGCGACGCGGTCAAGGCCAAGGGTGGCGCGGTCACCCGCGAAGCCGGCCCGATGAAGCACGGCAAGACCGTGATCGCCTTCGTCACCGACCCGGATGGCTACAAGATCGAGTTCATCCAGAAGAAAGAGCAGTACAACGCCGCCGACTGAGGCGCGCGACTGCCAGCCTGCCAGCCCGCACATGCGGGCTTTTTTCATTGCGAGGACGGGCTGGTCGCTACTCCGGTACTCACGTGGAGCCACATCACTCCACCCACAACGACAACAGGAACGCCAATTGAGCCTCTACCAACTTTCCAAAAGCCACATGCGTCGCCTGTGGGTCGAATACGGCATTCTCTGGAGCGGTGCCATCATCGTCGGCCTGGTGGCGGTCCTGTATGCGCAGGCCATCGAGATCGGTTTCGGTGTCTTTCGCAGCATCGAACACCGCTCGCCCTGGCTGCCGTTGCTGTTGACGCCGGCCGTCTGTGCCGCCTGCGTCTGGATCACGCGGCGCTACTTCCCCGGGTCTGAAGGCAGCGGTATTCCCCAGGCCATTGCCACCCTGCATGGCGATACCGCCGAGCGTGGCAATGCGCTGCTTTCCATTCGCGTCATGGTCGGCAAGATCGTGCTCTCGGTGGTGGCCATTGCCGGTGGCATGACCATCGGCCGGGAAGGGCCGACGGTGCAGATCGGCGCGGCCATCATGTACAACCTGCGCCGCCTGTATCCGGCCGGATACGAACATATGGAGCGCCGCCTGATCCTGGCCGGCGCGGCGGCCGGTCTGGCTGCCGCGTTCAACACCCCGTTGGCCGGGATCGTCTTCGCCATCGAAGAACTCTCGCGCAGCTTCGAGCAACGTGCCAGCGGGGTGGTCATCACCACCATCATCTTCGCCGGTCTGGTAGCCCTGTCCATCAATGGCAACTACACCTATTTCGGTTCGATTGCCTTTCCCGGCGAGACCAGCGGCCGGCTGATCCTGGCGGTGGTGGTCACGGCCGTGCTGACCGGCGTGGCCGGCGGCCTGTTCTGCTGGCTGATCCTCAATCCCACCCGCTGGATTCCCGCCAGCGTCGTGACCCTGCGCGCCGAACGCCCGGTGGCCTTCGCCGCCGGTTGCGGTTTCGTCGTCGCCGTCATCGGCGTAGCGGCCGGTGGCGCCACCTTCGGCAGCGGCTACGAGCAGGCGCACGGCTTGCTCAATGATGGCCAGGGATTGTCGGTGTTCTATCCCTTCCTGAAGTTCGCCTCGATGATCGGTTCCTACCTGCCGGGCCTGCCGGGCGGGATTTTCGCGCCCTCGCTGTCCATCGGCGCCGGTTTCGGCAACTTGCTGCATCTGGTCTTCGGCGGGACTTCGCTCCCCATGCTGGTGGCGCTGGCCATGGTCGGCTACCTGGCGGCAGTGACGCAGTCACCGATCACCGCCTTCGTGATCGTGATGGAAATGGTCGATGGTCACGCACTGGTGATCTCGCTGATGGCGACTGCCTTGATCGCGTCAGCCGTCTCCAAGGTCTTTGCGCCGCCGCTGTATGAAACCCTGGCAGAGCGTTATATGAAGCAGTGATTGCGGTGAATCGTCCGCCAGCTGCGTCAATTTGACGCAGCTGCCCATCCCCTTGCCCTCTCTGCATCACCGTCATCGTCGTCGCATGAAGGGGCGGGTCGCGACAATATGTCGCAGCCCTGCAGCGCCGCTCTTCCTGATAATTGTCAGCCTACCGATAACGACAATCACAGGGGAGTTCCATGCAATTGACACCTTGCGCCTGCGCCATTGCGCTGGCCTTCGCTGCGTGCGGCCATGCGCTGGCGCAGAGCACCGACGACACCCGTCTACCCACCGTCACGGTCCATGGCGAGCCGTCGGCTCCGAACACCGCAGCCAATGCGGCAAGCGCTGACAGCACCGCGCTGCTGCTCGACCAGCCAGGTTTCCATGCCGCTGCCGCCGGTGGCGTCTCGGCGCTACCGGTGCTCAATGGCTTTGCTGCCGACCGCCTCAAGATCCGCCTGGATGGCATGGAAGTCACCGCCGCCTGCGGTAACCAGATGAACGCGCCCATGTCCTACATGCCACCTTCGCAGGTCGCCATGACGCGGGTGGTGGCCGGCATCACGCCGGTCAGCATTGGCGGCGACAGCATCGGCGGCAGCATCGAACTGTCTTCGCCGGCACCACAGTTTTCGCAACAGGCAGGGCAGTTGTTGAGCAAGGGCGGCTTCTCGGTCTCGGCGCGCAGCGTCAATTCCGAAGTATCGGCATCGGTCAATGCCACGGTGGCCAGCGACAGTCTGTCCGTCAGCTACGTGGGGAGCCAGTCGCGTGCCGAGAGCTATGTCAACGGCAACGGCGACAAGGTCCTCGGCAGCCAGTTCGAGAGCAACAACCACGCGTTGACCCTGGCGGCGCGGGGAGACGGCCGGCAGCTGGTGCTCAAGGTCGGCCAGCAATACATTCCCTATCAAGGCTTCCCGAACCAGTACATGGACATGACGGGAAATCGTTCCACCTTCGCCAATCTGGGCTACGACCGTCGCTTTGGCTGGGGCAAGCTGTTGACCAAATTGTATTGGCAGCGTACCGAACACGAGATGGGCTTCTTCAGTGCGGAGCGCAGCGGCACCATGCCCATGGATACCCGGGGCCGCGACATGGGCTATAGCGTGCGCGCAGACATCGATCTGGGCCAGGACGGTGCCAGCGTGCTTCGCCTGGGCAACGAATTCCACAGCTTCCACCTTGATGATTTCTGGCCGCCGGTACCGGGCTCGATGATGATGGGGCCGAGCACCTATGTGAACATCAACGATGGCAGTCGCGAGCGCATGGCACTGTTCGCCGAATGGGAGCACAAGCTCGATGCGCGCTGGACCACCCTGGTCGGCGTGCGCGATGAACTGGTCAGGACCGATGCCGGCAACGTGCAGCCTTACGGTACCGGCATGATGAACATGACCGACCTGATGGCGGCCAACGCCTTCAACGCACGGGATCACGCACGACGCGACAACAACCTCGATGTCACGGCCCTGGCGCGCCTGGAGGCCGATGCCGGTCACACCTACGAGTTCGGCTATGCCCGCAAGACTCGCTCTCCCAACCTGTACGAGCGCTACACCTGGGGTCGCGGCACCATGGCCATGACCATGACCAACTGGTTCGGCGATGGCAACGGTTATGTCGGCAATATCGACCTCAAGCCGGAGGTGGCGCATACGCTGTTGGCCACGGCGGACTGGCATAGCGAGGACAGTGAGGGTGGCGATGGTGCCGGGCCGCGCTGGTTCTTCAGGCTCACGCCCTACTTCAGCTATGTCGAGAACTACATTGATGCGGATGTGATCGGCAGCTTCAATCCCTACAGCGTGAGCAGTGCCTCCGGCAAGCTACTGCAGTTCGCCAACCACGACGCCCGTCTGTACGGCATCAATGCCTCGTGGAAATGGCCGCTGTGGCGCACCGCTGGCCTGGGTGACATTGCCTTTACCGGCAAGGCCGGTCTCACGCGCGGCAAGCGAGTCGATGGCGGCAACCTCTATCACATGATGCCTTTCAACGTGCTGGCTGCGCTGGAACAGAAACGCGGTGCCTGGACTAACCGCGCCGAATTGAACCATGTGGCGCGCAAGACGCTGGTGGACAGCAATCGACTGGAACCGGTCACCGCCAGCTACACCGTCGTCAATCTCAGGACCGCTTATCGCTTCAACCAGGCCATCAGCGTCAATGCGGGCATCAGCAATCTGTTCAACCGCAATTACGCCGACCCGCTGGGCGGGGTCTATCTGTCGGGACTGGCCAATGCCAAGAGCGGCAGCCTGCAAGCCTTGCCCGGCTATGGACGTTCGCTGGATGTGGGCGTGAATGTGAGTTTCTGAGCACGCCAGGGCGCGCCGGTCAGAAGATGGGCAGGGTTTCCGGCGCGCTGTCGCGCAAGGCCTTCTTGGCCGATTCGAACTCGGGGAAGATCGATTGCACCGTGGCCCAGAAGCGCGGGCTGTGGTTCATCTCGCGCAGGTGCGCCAGTTCGTGGGCGATCACGTAGTCGATCAGCGGCAGGGCAAAATGCATCAGCCGCCAGTTCAGGCGGATGCGCGCATCCGAGGTGCAGGAGCCCCACTGTGTGGTGGCCGACGACAGCGCATAGGAGCGATAGGTCACGCCCAGCTTTTCGGCGTAGATCATCAGGCGCTTGCCGAACAGCTCTTCAGCGCGCGCCTGCAGCCAGCCCTGCACGCGATCCTTCAATTGCTGTTCGCCTGCATCGGCCGGCAGGCTGATTGTCAGTTCACGCGTCACGTCATCAAGGATCACCGCCTGGCGCTGGCCGGTACGGATACGCAGGGTGATGTCCTGGCCCAGGTAGGGCAGGGTGGCGCCGTCGCGCCATTGCATCTGCGGTTGCAGGCGTCGTGCCGAGCGCTCGCGGCGCTCGTTGAGCTTGGTGAGGATCCAGCGTTGCTTTTCGCGGATGGCATTGTCGATTTCGGCCAGGGTCACCCACTTGGGTGCGGTCACGCGCAAGCCTTCATCGCTGACCAGGAAGCCGATGGTTCGGCGCTTGGAACGCAACAAGGCGAAATCGATGGTGTGTTCACCCAGGTGGATGCGCCGCTTGCCATCGGCCGGTCGCCCGCTGGGCGTGGCCGGCCGCGGGCTGGCCGGTGCCACTGGGGGGGCGATTAGGGGCGTGGGCAGTGGCGCGGCATGCACCACCGGATTGGGCGTGACGATCAGCGGTGGCTGTACCGTCGGCGAAGGCAGCGCCGGGCCGAGTTCGGCCGGTGGCGCAGTCGCGGTTGCGGGCGCCGCAAACAAGTCCAGTTGCAGCGAGAGCTGGTCGGGATTGGGCTTGGGTTTGCGCAGGTGTATCAAGGTGGTCGCGGCGTCCTGGGGGCAATGGGCTAAGGATGGAGGCCGCGCAGCATTACTGGGAAGCAGCTTGGGCGGCCGGCCGGGGCGCGCTGTTTTTGTAGACGTCCGGCGAAATCACGCGCATCTCCGATTCTATCCAATTTTCGACGCGCTCGTTCAACTCCTGGGGATTGAGGCCTTCCGGCGAAATCGGCTTGCCGATGGACACCGTGATCAGCCCCGGTTTCTTGATGAAGCTGCCCTTGGGCCAGCACTCGCCGGAGTTCATCGCCACCGGTACCACCAGGGTATTGGTTTCCACCGCCAGGCGCGAACCGCCGGCCTTGTACTTGCCTTGCGAGCCGACTGCGGTGCGCGTGCCTTCGGGGAACATCATGATCCACTGACCATCCTGCAGGCGGCGGCGGCCATGTTCCAGTACCTGGGCAAAGGCGTCACGGCCTTTCTTGCGGTCGATCGGGATCATGCGCAGCAGGGCGATGCCCCAGCCGAAGAAGGGCACATAGGTCAGTTCCTTCTTGAACACGAACACCAGCGGACGCGGGCTGTTGATGACGTAGAAGATGGTTTCCCAGGCCGACTGGTGCTTGGACAGCAGGATTGCCGGCGCATCGGGCAGGTTCTCCTTGCCGCGTATCTCGTAGCGGATGCCGCAGATCACGCGCGCGGTCCAGATCACGAAGACGTTCCAGCGCGACGTCCACCAGTATCGCTGGGCGTAAGGGAAGGGGGCCGACAGCAGGCAGGCGAAGGACCAGATGATGGTGGCCACGGCCATCAGGACCATGAAGACTACCGAACGCAGGATCAGTACTAGGCGCAAAATCGTTTCTCCCATGCCAAGGCATGTTGTTGTTGTGAGGGGTTGCTGCCCGCCATGCGGCAGGCTGCCGGCACTATACCGAAACCCCGACCGGCGACTTCAGGATGAAATCAACCACAGCCGATAAATCCGGGAAAACCAGCGTGCCAGGCGGCAGACCGCCCTTGGCCTGGGTCTTCTCGCCCTTGCCGGTGAGCACCAGGAAGGGCGCGCAGCCGGCCACATAGCCGGCCTGCAGGTCGCGCAGCGAATCGCCGACGGTGGTCACGCCACCGCGCAGGCTGATGTTGAAGCGCTTGGCGATCTCGTGGAACATGCCCGGCTTGGGCTTGCGGCAATCGCAGTTGTCGGCGTCCGAGTGCGGGCAGAAGAACACTGCATCGATATCGGCACCGACCTGCTGGGCCGCCGTGTGCATCTTCTGGTGGATGGCGTTGAGGGTCTTGATGTCGTACAGGCCGCGCGCCACGCCGGACTGGTTGGTCGCCACCACGACGCGATAGCCGGCCTGGTTCAGGCGCGCGATCGCCTCCAGTGAACCCTTGATGGGGATCCACTCGTCGGGGGACTTGATGTAGGCGTCGGAATCATGGTTGATGACGCCATCGCGATCGAGGATGATCAGTTTCATGCCTGCTGCTTCCCTTCATGAACACCGCCGCGCAGGAACAGGCCCATGCGCGGCGGATCGGTACGACGGTCGGGCGTGGCGTGCTGCTTACGCCGCCAGCTTGGAAATATCGGCCACCTGATTCAACATGCCGTGCAGCGCCGCCAGCAGTGCCTGGCGATTCTTGCGCAGTTGCTCGTCCTCGGCGTTGACCATGACGTCGTTGAAGAAGGCATCGACGTTCTGGCGCAATTGCGCCAGCGCCTTCAGGGCGCCGGCGAAGTCGCCCTTGGCGTAGGCGGCCTCCACCTGTGGACGGGTGGTCTGCATGGCCGCGAAGAGGCCCTGTTCGGCCGCTTCCTGCAGCAGGTTTTCCTGCACCGCGCCGTGGGCATCGATGGCCACGCCTTCGATCTTCTTCAGGATGTTGGTGATGCGCTTGTTGGCTGCAGCCAGGGCTTCAGCCTCCGGCAGGGCGGCGAAGGCCTGCACCGCTTGCAGGCGTTCGACCACGTTGTCCAGCACCTCGGGTTGCTGCGCCACCACCGCTTCGACTTCGTTCTGCGCAAAGCCGCGCTCGCGCAGCAGGCCACGCAGGCGGTCGTAGATGAAGGCACGCACGTCGGCGCGCGGGTCCTTGAAATTGGCATTGCCGGCGAACAGTGCCGCAGCGGCGTCCAGCAGCGCGGTCAACGACAGCGGCAGGCGTTTTTCCACCAGCATGCGCAGCACGCCCAGGGCGTGACGGCGCAGGGCGAACGGGTCCTTGTCGCCGGTCGGCTGCAGGCCGATGCCCCAGATGCCGACCAGGGTTTCCAGCTTGTCGGCCAGGGCCACGGCGGTACCGGTCGCGCTGGCGGGCAGCGCATCGCCGGCAAAGCGCGGCTGGTAGTGTTCGGAGGCGGCCAGGGCGACTTCGTCGGGCTCGCCGTCGTGGCGCGCATAGTAAGTGCCCATGATGCCCTGCAGCTCGGGGAATTCACCCACCATGTCGGTCAACAGGTCGGCCTTGGCCAGCAATGCGCCGCGTTCGGCCAGGGCCACATCGCCGCCCATCAGCGCGGCAATCCTGCCGGCCAGCGCCTGCACGCGCTCGGTACGCTGCAGCTGGTTGCCCAGCTTGTTGTGGTAGACCACGTTGGCCAGTTGCGGGACACGCTCGGCCAGGGTCTTCTTCTTGTCCTGCTCGAAGAAGAACTTGGCATCCGACAGGCGCGGGCGCACCACGCGCTCGTTGCCGCCGATGATGTGTTCCGGATGGGCGGTCTCCAGGTTGGAGACGATCAGGAAGCGCGAGCGCAGCTTGCCGGCGTTGTCGGTCAGCGCGAAATACTTCTGGTTGGTCTGCATGGTCAGGATCAGGCATTCCTGCGGTACGGCCAGGAATTCATCCTCGAACTTGCATTCATAGACCACCGGCCATTCGACCAGGGCCGTCACTTCGTCCAGCAGCGAATCGGGCATCAGCACCTGGTCGGCACCGGCCTTGGCCAGCAGCGCGGAGCGGATCTTTTCGCGGCGCTCGCCGAAGCTGGCAATGACCTTGCCTTGCGCAGCCAGCGTTTCCACGTAGGTTTGCGGCGTGGCGATCTGCAGCGCACCGGAGGACAGGAAGCGATGGCCCAGCGTGGTACGGCCGGCATCCAGGCCCAGGATGTTGATCGGCACCACATCGTTGCCCAGCAGCGCCACCAGGTAGTGTGCCGGGCGGACGAAGTGCACCGTCTCGCCGGCAGCACGGCCGAACTGGCGCTGATAGCTCATCAGCTTGGGGATGGGCAGCTTGGACAGGCTCTCTTCCAGCGCCGCCTGCAGGCCCACGGCCAGGGCCGAGCCCTTGGCGGTGTAGGTGTAGAAGAAGCTCTCGGCCTTGCCGTCCTGGGCGCGTTCGAGCTGGTCCGGGGTGATCACGGTGGCACCGGTGGCGGCGGCCAGGGCGGCCAGCTTTTTCACCAGCGGTGCGGCCGGCCGGCCTTCGGCGTCCAGCGCCACGGTGACCGGCAAGACCTTTTCACGGATGGATTTGTCGGGCGAGGCGGCGCGCACGCCGGTGATGGACACGGCCAGCCGGCGCGGAGTCGCATAGGCGGTGGCGGCGGCATCGGATTCGAGATAGCCGCGGCTTTGCAGGCCGTTGAAAATGCCGGCGGCAAAGGCATCGCCCAGCTTGGCCAAGGCCTTGGGCGGCAGTTCTTCGGTGACGAGTTCTACGAGGAGTGTCTGGTTCATGTTGTCTGTCTTGCTGTCTTGCTCGGGACGCCGGCCCTGGGCCGACGCCGCATGATGTCATTGGCCGTGTTCAGCCCGCTCTTCAGGCTGCAACCTTGGCCTCGCCCAGCATCGGGAAGCCCAGGCGTTCGCGCGATTCGAAGTAGGCCTGCGCCACCGAACGCGAGAGGTTGCGGATGCGACCGATGTAGGCGGCACGCTCGGTCACCGAGATGGCGCCACGGGCGTCGAGCATGTTGAAGGTGTGGGCTGCCTTGAGGACCTGCTCGTAGGCCGGCAGTGCCAGCGGCACCTCCATCAGGCGCTTGGCTTCGGCTTCGTAGTTGGAGAACAGCGAGAACAGGAACTCGGTGTTGGAATACTCGAAGTTGAAGGTCGATTGCTCCACCTCATTCTGGTGGAACACATCGCCATAGGTCAGGTGCTTCTTGACGCCGTTCTCGGTCCATTCGGTCCAGACCAGGTCATAGACGTTTTCCACGCCCTGCAGGTACATCGCCAGGCGTTCGATGCCATAGGTGATCTCGCCCAGCACCGGCTTGCAGTCCAGACCGCCGACCTGCTGGAAATAGGTGAACTGCGTCACTTCCATGCCGTTGAGCCAGACTTCCCAGCCCAGGCCCCAGGCGCCCAGGGTGGGGTTTTCCCAGTCATCCTCGACGAAGCGCACATCGTTCTGCTGCAGGTCCAGGCCCAAGGCTTCCAGCGAACCCAGGTACAGGTCCAGGATGTTTTCCGGAGCCGGCTTCAACACCACCTGGTACTGGTAGTAATGCTGCATGCGGTTGGGGTTTTCGCCGTAGCGGCCATCCTTGGGGCGGCGTGAAGGCTGGACATAGGCGGCGCGCCACGGCTCGGGGCCGATTGCGCGCAGGAAGGTCGCGGTGTGCGAGGTACCCGCACCGACTTCCATGTCGTAGGGTTGCAGCAGCGCGCAGCCCTGAGCGTCCCAATATTCTTGCAACTTGAGGATGATTTGTTGAAATGTCAGCATCGTGTGTGGTTGCCTGGCGAACCGGCGGAGGAATTGCGAAAACCTTGGATTTTAGCGTCTTTTGGGGCGTTTGACCCGGTTTTGGACGGGACCGGCGGCGCGCTGGGGGCCAGTGCGGGCATCAGTGCCGGCTTCAGTGCCGGATACGGGCAGCCTTGTTGCGGCCCCAGGCCAGCAGCAGCATCAACAGCGCAATGCCGACGATGAGCTTGTTGCCCAGCAGAATGTAGGGCGTCTGGCCGCCATAGCCCTGCACCTGGCCGGCCAGTACGCCGCGGGTATAGGGCGGCAGCTCGCTGGTGGCACCGCCCGGCAGGATCACGGCGGTGGCGCCGGTATTGGTGGCCCGCAGCATCGGGCGGCCGGTTTCCAGGGTACGCATCTGCGAAATCTGCAGGTGCTGGGGCAGGGCGACGGAATTGCCGAACCAGGCGATGTTGGACAGGTTCAGCAGCACGCTGGCCTGCGGCTGGCCGGCACGGTAGGCATCGCGCAGCTGGCCGGCTATCTCCTCGCCGAACAGGTCTTCGTAGCAGATGTTGGGCAGGATCCACTGGTCCTTCACGCCCATGGGCGATTGCACCGGCGCGCCGCGTGTCATGTCGCCCAGGGGGATATGCATCAGGTCGACGAACCAGCGGAAACCGGGCGGGATGAACTCGCCGAAGGGGACCAGGTGGTGCTTGTCATAGCGGTAAGGCATCAGTGCCGACCCGACGCCCGGGCCGAAGCCGAGCACCGAATTGGCATACTGCTGCGGTCCATCGGACAGCGGGATGCCCAGCGCCAGGTGACTACCGCTGAGTTGCGCAAAGCGGGCGATGCGTTCCAGGTAATCCGGCGGCAACTGTTGGGGCAGCAGCGGGATGGCGGTTTCCGGCGTGGCGATCAGGTCCGCCGGGGCCGCGCTGATCATCTGTTCATACATCCCCAGCGTGGATACCAGGGCATCGTTGGAGAACTTCATTTCCTGCGGGATGTTGCCCTGCAGGAGCCGCACCGTGATCGGCTGGCCCTGTGGCGCAGTCCACTTCACCAGCCGCAGTGCCACGCCGCCTGCACAGAGCAGGGCGGCCGCGCACAGCGGCAGCACGATGCGCTGGCCGGTACCGGCCACACCCTTGCGGCACAGCCCCATCCACAGCAGGGCCAGGCTGCCGGCAATGAGCGCCGCGACCCAGCCCACCAGATAGACCCCGCCGACCGGGGCGAAGCCGGCCAGCGGCCCCACCGTGTGGGCATAGCCCGAGATCAGCCAGGGGAAACCGGTGAATACCCAACCGCGCAGCCATTCCGACAAGGTCCACAGGGCCGGCAGCATGAACAGCGCCAGCAGCAGGGGCGAGGACGACCAGCGATTGCGCAGCCAGCCCGCCAGGGCCGTGGCCGCGCCGGCATAGAGACCCAGGTACAGCGCCAGCAGGCCTACTGCCAGCGCCGCCATCCAGCCCGGCATGCCACCGTAGTCGTGCATGCTGATGTAGAGCCAGTGCACGCCTGCTGCCGACCAGCCGAAGCCATACAGCCAGCCGCGCAGGAAGTGGCCGCGCACACTGGCCTGCGGACGTGCCAGCACACCGTGGAACAGCCAGGCCAGCGCCACGATCTGCAGCGGCCACCACTTGAACGGGGCAAAGGCGAAGACGTTCAGCGCACCTGCCGCCACCGGCAGCAACAGGCCGACGGTCAGGGCAAGGCGACCGCGAGCGGCGGCCTCCCCGGGCGGGGAGTGCAATTCAGGGGAGGCAGGGGAATTCACGCTGGAAAGGCTGGCAGATCAGAACATCACTCTTCGTCCACCGGTGCCGGGGGGAGCTTGGACACCAGCAGTACATGCACCTGGCGCGCATCGGCGCGCAGCACTTCGAAATGCAGACCATCGATATCGAACTCGTCGCCCTTGCGCGGCACGCGGCCCACATGGTTGGCGACCAGCCCGCCGATGGTATCGGCCTCGTCCTCGGAGAAGCGGCTGCCCACTTCCTCGTTGAACTGGGCCAGTTCGGTGAGCGCCTTGACGCGCCAGCGCGGACCGTGCGGACCGTCCTTCAGGGCCAGCACATTGTCTTCGGCTTCGTCGAAATCGTATTCGTCCTCGATGTCGCCGACGATCTGTTCCAGCACGTCCTCGATGGTGATCAGGCCGGCCACGCCACCATATTCGTCGACCACCACGGCCATGTGATTGCGGTTGGCGCGGAAGTCGCGCAGCAGTACGTTGAGGCGCTTGGATTCAGGAATGAAGATGGCCGGGCGCAGCATGTCGCGCACGTCGAAGGATTCCTCCGCGTAGTAGCGCAGCAGGTCCTTGGCCAACAGGACGCCGATGACCTTGTCGCGCTCGCCATCCACGGCGGGGAAGCGCGAGTGCGAGGTCGCCAGCACTTCCGGCATCCAGGTCTCGATGGGTTTGGAGATATCGATGGTGTCCATCTGCGAGCGCGGGACCATGATGTCGCGCACGGCCAGGTCGGACACCTGGAACACGCCTTCGATCATCGACAGCGCATCGGCATCGATCAGGTTGCGCTCGTGGGCGTCATGCAACACTTCGAGCAGTTCTGCCCGGTTCTCGGGCTCGGGGGAAATCAGTGCGGTGAGTCGTTCAAACAGAGAACGATGGGGTTTAGCGTCAGATTTGACGCTACTAGGGTGATCTTGCATGGCGTTAGGCGCGAGCCCGACGTAGTTTCGAAGAGCCATAGGATACAACAATTATGTGACAAGTCCACTAAAGGGGTCTGGCAACGCTACGCTCCAGCTCATCCGTGTGGCGACGCTTGCCGGCCGGAAATGCAGGCCGGCGTTGGTGTTGCGCTTGGACGCAAAAAAGCCGGCATCACTGATGCCGGCAAGAACTACTTCAGGGAAATCGTATCGCTGGGCGCTCGCTGTTGTCCGTTTATGCCCGCTTATGGCGGCTTAGGCATAGCTGAGCGCTTCCATCTGCCCACCGCCGTGTACCTCGGCGCGCAGTTGCGGGCTGCGCTGCGGGTTGGCGGAGACGGCAAGCGGTGCTGCCTGGCCCTGGGTGGGGGAGAGCTTGAACACGCTCACCACATCGGTCAGGGCTTCGGTCTGCTGCTGCATCGACGCGGCGGCAGCGGCTGCTTCTTCCACCAGTGCGGCGTTCTGCTGGGTGGCTTCGTCGATCAGGGCGACGGCGCTGTTGATCTGTTCCAGGCCGGTGGTCTGCTCGCTGCTGGCGGCGCTGATGTCCTGCACGATCTGGGTCACGCTGCCGATGCTCTTGACCACTTCCTGCATGGTCGATCCGGCTTCGCCGACCTGCTGTTCGCCGGCAGCCACCTTGGCCACCGACTCGTTGATCAGTGCTTCGATTTCCTTGGCGGCGACCGCAGAGCGTTGTGCCAGGGTGCGCACTTCGGAGGCCACCACCGCAAAGCCGCGGCCTTGTTCGCCGGCACGGGCCGCTTCGACGGCTGCGTTCAGGGCCAGGATGTTGGTCTGGAAGGCGATGCCATCGATGACGCTGATGATGTCCACGATCTTGTGCGAGGACGCGCTGATCGAATGCATGGTCTCCACCACCCGGCCCACTGCAGCGCCACCCTTGGCAGCGACTTGCGAGGCATTGTCGGCCAGGCGACGGGCTTCACGGGCATTGTCGGCGGTCTGCTTGACGGTGGCGGTCAGCTGTTCCATGGCCGAGGCGGTCTCCTGGAGCGAGCTGGCCTGCTGTTCGGTGCGGTTGGACAGGTCCATGTTGCCGCGCTTGATTTCATCGGAAGCGACCGCGATGGTGTCGGTGCCATGGCGTACTTCGCCCACGATGGCCACCAGGCTGTCGTTCATGCCCTTGAGTGCGGCCATCAGCTGACCCAGCTCATCCTTGCTGTTGACTTCGATGTGGCTGCCCAGGTCACCGGCCTGCACGCTCTGCGCCACGCTCACGGCCTGGGCCAGCGGACGGGAGATGGAGCGGGTCAGCAGCCAGGCGATCAGGCCTCCCAGCATCAGGGCGGCCAGGCTGGCGCCCAGCATGGTCCATTTGGCGAGCTCATAGGCGGCTTCGGCCTGGTCCACGTTGGCTTCCGAATTGCTGCGCAGCATCTTGTTGAATTGTGCAACATGGGCGATGACGCGGTTCAGGATAGGCATGCAATCCTTGACCAGCGAAGCGCGCGCGGCATCGGTCTGCTGCGAAGTGGCCAGCTTGACGATGTTGACGGCCACCGGCAGATACTGCGCTTCCAGCTGGCGCAACTGCGCCAGCATGTCGCGTTCCTGCTGGGTGGTGGCCGGGTCCTGCATCAGCTTGGCCAGTTCGTTCATCCCGGCGTCGATGTCCTGCTGCGAGGAGCCCACCAGCGCCAGATCATTCTTTTGCTCGGCGGCATCGGTCACCAGGGTCAGGTTGCGGGCCGCAATGGCGCGCAGGCCGACGGCAAATTGTACTTTGGACAAGGCTTCCAGCTTGCCCTCGTCGATGGAGGTCAGGAAGACGATGCGATCATTCAGGCGCGACACCTGCTGCAGGCCGAATGCGGCCACTGCCACCAGTAATACCAGGACTGCTGCGAAACCCAGGCCAAGACGGTGGCCGATCTTCCAGTTCTTCATGACCTTCTCCCCGATGAATAATTGTGTGCCTTCATTCTTGTCCAGCAGGAGGCAAATTCCCATCAGGTTTTTCCTTAAAGTTTGCAAAAAAACCGACGTAAAAGACGCGCTTAGTTGCTGTACCGTCATCACCATCGCGGGTTTGAATATCGATGTGCTCCCATCGATCAGATTTGTCGTAGCCAGGTTGGCAACTGCTTGATGTCCGGCAAGCAGACGAAAAAAAACGGCCTGCCGCAGCAGACCGTTCATCCATCAAGGCAAGGGCGGCGCCCTCAGCGCATCGCGTCAGCGCGCGGCATAAGGATTGCCATAGCCCAACCCGGCCAGGATCTCGGTTTCCAGCGCCTCCATCTCGTTGGCTTCTTCGTCGTCCTCATGGTCGTAGCCCTGCGCATGCAGTACGCCGTGCACCACCAGGTGGGCAGTGTGTTCTTCCACGCTCTTCTTCTGCTCGGCCGCTTCCTTTTCCAGTACGTCAGTACAGAAGATGATGTCGGCCTGGGTGACTTCACTGTCCTCGTCTTCGGTATAGGCGAAGGTCAACACGTTGGTGGCGTAGTCCTTCCCGCGATAGTCGCGGTTCAGGTCGCGGCCTTCCTCGCTGCCCACGAAGCGCAGCGTCAGTTCGGCCGGGGCGAACAGCGCGGCCTGCACCCAGCGGCGCAGCAGGGGACGGGTGATGGCCTCTTTGAGGCGGTCGTCGGCGTATTGCACCGACAGTGTGAGTTTAGGTTTTGGCATTGCGGGGCCTGGCGGACTTGGTCAAGAGATTGGTGGCGGTGCGGGCGGTGGCGCGCGCGGTATCGGGGCGGCTGTTGCCGGCGGCGTCATAGGCATCGACGATGCGCGCCACCAGCGGGTGACGCACCACGTCGGCGCTGGTAAAGCGCGAGAAGGCGATGCCGCGCACATCGTGCAGTACCGAGATGGCGTCGACCAGGCCGCTTTTCTGGCCGTGATGCAGGTCCACCTGGGTGACGTCACCGGTGATGACGGCCTTGCTGCCGAAGCCGATGCGGGTGAGGAACATCTTCATCTGTTCCGGCGTGGTGTTCTGGGCTTCGTCGAGGATGATGAAGGCGTGGTTCAGCGTACGCCCGCGCATGTAGGCCAGTGGCGCGATTTCGATGGCCTGCTTCTCGAACAGCTTCTGCGTGCGGTCAAAGCCCAGCAGGTCATACAGCGCGTCATAGAGCGGGCGCAGGTAGGGATCGACCTTCTGCGCCAGGTCGCCCGGCAGGAAGCCCAGGCGCTCGCCCGCCTCCACTGCCGGGCGCGTGAGTACGATGCGCTGCACGGCATCGCGCTCCAGCGCATCGACCGCGCAGGCCACTGCCAGGTAGGTCTTTCCGGTACCGGCCGGGCCCACGCCGAAGGTGATGTCGTGCTCCAGGATGGCGTTGAGATACTGGCTTTGATGCGGGGTGCGTCCGCGCAGGTCGTGCTTGCGGGTCTTCAACACCGGGCTGTCCGGCAGGGGATCCTGGTTTTCCTGCTCGACGGCGGCTGCGGCGGCAGCGACCGCGGCTGCGGCGGTCGCCTTGCGGCGGCGCGCCGACAGCGGCGGCAGGCCGGCCTCTTCGTCGGCGGCGGCATTGGCGCGCTGCTCGACCAGGGCCAGCTGGATGTCGTCCACGGCGACCGGGCGGTCCGCCTTTTCATAGAAGCGTTCCAGCACTTCCACCGCGCGTTCGGCATTGGTGCCGGTGACCACGAAGCGGTCGCCACGGCGGAAGATGGTCACGTCCAGTGCGGCAGAAATCTGACGCAGGTTTTCATCGAGTGCGCCGCACAGGTTGGCCAGGCGCCGGTTGTCCAGCGGCTGGGGGGTGAAGTGGTGAGGCTGGTTGGGGATTTTTTTCAATGCTCGATTCCGGTTGGGAGGGATTGGACCATCAATGCTGGGTAAGGAGCTCGCCGCGCAGCGAGAACGGGAAGGCCTCGGTGACGCGGACCTCGACGATCTGGCCGATCAGGCGCTGACCATTCGGTCCACCATCGAAGTTGACCACGCGGTTGCTCTCGTTGCGACCCTGCAGCTCATCTTCGCGGCGTTTGGAAATGCCTTCGACCAGGATGCGCTGCACCGAGCCGACCTGGGCTGCGCTGATCTTGGCGGCGTTGTCGTTGAGTGCGGCCTGCAGACGCTGCAGACGCGCCAGCTTGACCTCGGCTGGCGTATCGTCGGGCAGGTTGGCTGCCGGCGTGCCAGGGCGGGCGCTGAAGATGAACGAGAAACTGTTGTCGAAGCCGACATCGGCCACCAGTTTCATCAAGGCCTCGAAATCTTCCTCGGTCTCACCGGGGAAACCGACGATGAAGTCCGACTGCACGGTGATATCGGGGCGCACCTTGCGCATGCGGCGGATCACCGACTTGTATTCCAGCGCCGTATAGCCGCGCTTCATGGCCGCCAGGGTACGGTCCGAACCATGCTGGGCCGGCAGGTAGAGGTGGTTGCACAGCTTGGGGACCTTGGCATAGGTATCGATCAGGCGCTGCGAGAATTCCTTGGGATGGCTGGTCACGAAGCGGATGCGCTCGATGCCGGGCAGCTCGGCGATGTACTCGATCAACAGCGCGAAGTCGGCGATCTCGCCATCTTCCATCACGCCGCGATAGGCATTCACGTTCTGTCCCAGCAGCATGATTTCCTTCACGCCCTGGTCAGCCAGGCCGGCCACCTCGGTCAAGACGTCCTCGAAGCGGCGCGAGACTTCCTCGCCACGGGTATAGGGCACCACGCAGTAGCTGCAATACTTGCTGCAGCCTTCCATGATCGACACGTAGGCGCTGGCGCCTTCCACCCGCGCCGGGGGCAGGTGGTCGAACTTCTCGATCTCCGGGAAGCTGATGTCCACCTGCGGGCGGCCGCTGTAGCGTCGCTCGCTGATCATCTGCGGCAGCCGGTGCAGGGTCTGCGGGCCGAACACCATGTCCACGAAGGGCGCGCGCTTGATGATGGCATCCCCCTCCTGCGAGGCCACGCAACCGCCCACGCCGATGAGCAGGTCGGGATTGTCCTTCTTCAGTGCACGCAGCCGGCCCAGGTCGGAAAACACCTTTTCCTGCGCCTTTTCGCGGATGGAACAGGTGTTGAGCAAGATCACGTCCGCCTCTTCCGGACGGTCGGTCTTGATGAGACCGTCGGAGGCATTGAGCACGTCGGCCATCTTGTCCGAGTCGTACTCGTTCATCTGGCAGCCGAAGGTTTTGATGAATACTTTTTTCTGCATAGATCTGTTTCAGGCGTAGAGCGCTGGAGAGGCCGCATGGACCCATGCGGGCGCCGGCAAGGAGGAGGGCGGCGGGCCGCTGGAATCTGCTGCTGCAGCGGTGGAGGAGCCCGTCCTCGAAGGTTCGCGATTATATCACCGCAGGCCGCGCCAGGCCGGGCGTGGCCTGCGGGCGGCGCAGCGCCGGGAATCGGCTCAGAGTTCGCCGCAGCAGTCCAGCAGCCAGTCCAGTACCGCACGCAGGCGCGGCAGGGCCTTGAGGTCGCGGTGAAAGACCGCCCACAGCTCGCGCTCCAGCTGTGGCGCGGCGTCCACAGTCTGCAATTCCGGCGCCAGCAGGTAGCTGGGCAGCAGCGCCAGTCCGACCCCGGCGCGCGCCGCCATGCACTGCGCCACCAGGCTGGTGCTGCGAAAGCGCACCGGATTTCCGGCTGCATGGGTGGCAATCCACTGCGTCTCGGGAATGTCGGGCACGCCATCGTCATAGCCGACGAAGGGCGCCGTCTTGCGGGCGCGACGCCACAGGGCGACATTGGCCGGCGTGCCGCACAGGTAGAAGCGCACCGTCCCCAGCCGGCGCGCGATCAGTTCGCCATCCTGCGGCCGGGCGAAACGCAGCGCCAGGTCGGCCTCGCGCCGGGCCAGGCTGAGCGTCTGGTGGCCCAGTGCCAGCTCCACGTCGAGCGCCGGCCATTGCTGCAACAGCGCCGGCAGGCGCGGCGCCAGGAACAGGGTGCCGATGGCATCGGTGCAAGCCAGGCGCAGCTTGCCTTCCAGCCGCAGGTCTTCACCGGCCAGGGTGCGGGCCAGTTGCCGGGTCTGTTCCTGCATGGCACGGGCGGCCGTCAGCACACTTTCGCCCAGGCGGGTAAGTTCGACATCGTCGGCGCGCCGGATGAACAGCGGCGCCTGCATCGCGGCTTCCAGCTGCTGCAGGCGGCGGCCGATGGTGGCGTGCGTCACCCCCAGCAAGCGCGCCGCGCCGGAAAAGCTGCCAGCGTCGATGAAGGCGGCAAAGCTGCGCAGGCTCTCCCAGTCGGCTTGCAAGGCTGCGTGCGCGGATTGGGTGGCAGGGAGAGGGGCTGTCAATTTTTTCACAGGTGGCTGTCGATGGCGGGGAATGGTGGTGCGAATTTTATCGGACTAAGATGGCTTGTCATCAATGTTCTGCAGCATCGTTTCGAATTGCCTTCTTCCCTTCTTCAGACAAGGAGTCACCCATGTCCACGCCACAGACCCTGATCCAGATCGCCGGCGGCACTTCCCGCGCCGCCACCTGGCAGGAAGCCGTCCTGCTCATCATCGACCATCAGACCGAATACACCACCGGCCGCGCACCGCTGGCCGGCATCGATGCCGCCGTCGGCCAGATCGCCACCCTGCTGGCACAGGCGCGCGCTGCTGGCGCACCGGTGATCCACGTGGTCCACCACAGCAAGCCGGGAGCCGCCATGTTCGATCCGCAAGGGACGCATGTGGCCATCATCGACGGCCTGCAGGCCGAGCCCGGCGAGCCGATCGTGCACAAGGGCTTGCCGAACGCCTTTGCCGGCACCACCCTGGACGAGGCCCTGCAGAAGACCGGTCGCCGCGCCCTGATCGTGGCCGGCTTCGCCACCCACATGTGCGTCAGCGCCACGGTGCGTTCTGCGCTGGATCACGGCTATGCCAGTACCGTGGTCGCTGCCGCCTGCGCCACGCGTGACCTGCCCGATCCGCTGGGCGGCCAGCCCATCAGCGCCGCCGACATTCAGCGCGTGGCCCTGGTCGAGCTGGCGGATCGTTTCGCCACCGTGGTGCCGGATGCGAACGCGCTGGCGACCGCCTGACAATGTCCGGAGAAGTGCGCTGCTTCTAACACTCAAGCTAAAGCGCTGCCCATCCTGCGCCGCCTTCGAAGCGCCTGCCATCGGCAAAGGTCGGCGCCCCCTTCAGGCGCATGCTGGCCAAGCCATAGCCGGCGCCCGAGTTGCTGGTCGCCACATTGGTCAGCTTGCCATGGGTGTCCCAGTTGAAGTCTGTGCCCAGTACATTGCCCCCAGCGCCAGATAGTCGGTCAGCTTGAACATGGAGTGGTTGGCCATGGGGTTGACCAGGCTGCCTTCTTGGTAGAGCGCAATCTTCTTGCCATATTGGTTGAAACCCAGGGTCCAATAGGACTTCTCGCCCCAGTCATTGGTGGTCACGCTCACGCCGTTGCCAGCCCTGAAGTTGGTTTGCTTGAGGGCTGCAGCCTCAAAGCTGCGCGTACCCAACGCCGCAGTGCCCAGCAAGGTCTCGATGTTGTTGAACTCGGTGCGGATGTTGCTGCCCGCCGCGTCGCTAAATCCTGCACTGTTGAAAGTAGTGACCGCCAAGACCTTGGCACCAAACAGACGCGTGAACGCCGTGGAGAGGTAACCACCGAGACTGTGAGCGTTCACGCCCGTGATGGTATTGACCTGGCCGTAGAGTTCGCCGGTGGCGACTACTGGACTATCGGCGGCGAAGGTGAAGGAATTTAGCAGAGGGGTGACTACGCTATCCACTCGGATCTGCTTGACCATGTCGCCTGGTTTGGCGGTGATCCGCATCCACCAGTTGGCCATGTCGCGTACCTGGTTGTAGGCGACGCCGCGTGAGGCAAGATCGACATCGGCCTCGATATCGGCTCCACCGTCTTTCGGCTGCGTTCCGCGAAAGGAGACATAGACCTCGCCAGCGTAGTCTGTGCCAGACTTGCCGCGCCATACAGTAGCATCAAGGCCGGAGCCCAGCAGGGGGATGTCGCTTTTGTTTTCTGAGGCGATGACGTCGAAGCTCGCTGCGATGAACTTCGCTTGATCTTCGGTCATTCTTTCACTAAGCGCGTCGATTACATCTTTAACTACCAATCCTTTCCTCAGGTCCATATAGGCCGCATCGGCAAGTAGGGCATTGATATATGCGTAATTTATTGCCTTCATTTGGAATCTCCTTTTTCAAGTAATTTATCGATATCGATCTTCTTTAAAATCTCATGTTTATCTTCTGGCCAGCAGGTAGTAGTTCCGTCAAGTCCTAATCCCAACCTTCCAAGCAACAGGCCGCCTTTGGTATGTACTGCGTTGTATGTCATGAATGGTTGCCCTGTTTCTGCATCTATATAGGCGGCCCGTTGAATACTGATCGGTATGACCGTTCCACGAACTGGTTCAGATGAACCAGGACTGACATTACGTACAGCCCTTACGCTTTCCCAATCCGGGCTGAGCCAAACGACCGCCTCTTTCTCACAAAGCCGTTTGAATTGCCAATGACCGATCAACTCATCGACAATGGGCGCGAGAAACGCCAACGGGACAAACAGATACGACCACGCGCGTTTCAGGCCCAACCATCGTGGGATTGCCCTGCCAAAGTAAAAGGCGGATGCCAGCCACACAAAGAAAAAGATGAGGAATAGCAATCCGATCATGCCTACGCCCCCCTGGTATCTTGATTTGCCCCGTCACCCGTTACGTTGCTGGTATCCGCGCTATTGAAGGTAGTGGCCGCCAAGAGATTGGCTTCAAGCAGATGCGTGAACGCCGCGAAGAGGCATCCACCGAGACTGAGGGCGTTCACGCCCGCGATGGTGCTGACCTGGCCGTAGAGTTCGCCGGTGGCGACCACTGGACTATCGGCGGCGAAGGTGTAGTTATTTGCGAGAGGGGAGGAAGCAATGGTCTCGACCTTGAGCTGTTTGACCAAGTCCCCCGGCTTGCCGGTGATCCGCATCCACCAGTTGACCATGTCACGCAGCTGGTTGTAGCCCACGCCGCGTGAGGCAAGATCGACATCGGCTTCGATGCCGGCCCCGCCGTCTTGTGCTTGCGTTCCCCGAAAGGAGACGTAAACCTCGCCGGCGTAGACTCTTCCAGCCCTGCCGCGCCATACAGTGGCGTCAAAGCCGGATCCTGGCAGCAGGATGTCGCGTTTGTTTTCTGATGCGATGACCTCGAAGTTCGCGGCGATGAATTTCGCTTGATCTTTGTCCATTCTCTTTTTGAGGACGGCGACCATTTTTCCGGCATCCATATCCTTGTCTAGATCTATGTACGCTGCATCGGCAAGCAAGGCACCGACGTACGTGTTGTGGATCGTGTTCACTGGTACTTCTCCTTATCAAGTAAATTTTTCATATCGATTTCCTTCCTGATGTAAACATTCAAATGGAACAAAAACGACGTGCGCTGCAATTCAACAAGGAGGACACCACGGTGCTCTCCTATCGCCATAGTGGCAGGGGTGTCGATAGGCGCAAGCCGATTTGTCTTGCTTGCCCCAAATTTTTAAAGGAAGCAAAACTTACGTTGAGCGGGGCAATCAACGCGGGCGTGATCGAGAAGCTTTTTCTCGTGAAAACCGGCTTTTCGCGGAACACATCGAACCTGTATCAGGGTCTTCACGTTCGCCGAAATGTGTTGGTGCGTATCTTTTTTTATGCGCGAATGAAGCGAGGCCGTCAGGACGTTGCTGGGTGATCAGGGTTGGAATATGGCCGGAGCAATCTTGCTCGGTAAGTAAAGCGACCGCGAACGAATGGCGCTGGATAACTGGGGGACGAAGCTGCGCCCGCCAAGAATCTTTCACGTCGTGTTATCCATAAGTTGATCGATATCGAATTTTTCTGAAGAAAATTTCATCACGTTGACGACGCGGAACTAGCAATAATTGGAATTTCCCGGAGAACATTCAGGAGCATTGAAATTCAGGTGACAGAATCGCTTAGTTTGTCGGCTGTCAAAAAATGTCGATCACGCCCCACGCCCGGCTACAGGGCCAGGCGCAGCAAGCGTGACAGACGTACCGAACAGAACCACTGCAGTTTCGCACTACCGCATTTCACTAAGGTGGCTGCATAAGGTGGCTGAATAAGGTGGCCCGGTCGCCACCGCCACGCTCCCTGGAAAAAGGATGAGTCGAACATGATCCCGGCAGTCTTTCGCGACAGGCTCGATGCGCTGCTCGCCAGCGGCCAGCGCACGATACTTGGACTGGCCGGGCCGCCCGGCTGTGGCAAGTCCACGCTGGCGCAGGCCTTGCTCGACCATGCCGGTTCCCGCGCTGCGGTGCTGCCCATGGATGGATACCACCTCGCCAATGTCGAGCTGGCACGCCTGGGTCGCGCTGCCCGCAAGGGTGCCGAGGATACTTTCGACAGCGCCGGTTTCGTCCACCTGCTGTCGCGCCTGCGCCGCCAGGCCGCCGACGAGATGGTCTACGCCCCGCAGTTCCTGCGCGAGATCGAGGAAGCCATTGCCGGCAGCATCGCCATCAGCGCCGATATCCCGCTCATCATCACCGAAGGCAACTACCTGCTGCTCGACCGTGGCCACTGGTCGCGCGTGCGTCCGCTGCTGGACGAGGTCTGGTATGTCGAGGTCGATCCCGCCCTGCGGCTGGAACGCCTGATTGCCCGCCACGTGCAGTTCGGACGCAGCCGGGCCGACGCCGAGGCCTGGGTGATGAACAGCGATGAAATCAATGCCGCCCTGATCGCCACCACGCGGGATCGGGCCGACCGTATTTTTCGCTGGGACTGAACTCCCGGCGTGAATGTCAGGAGCACGCAAAACGTAGAACAAGCCATCCCCCCTCTAAAAAGAACCGGAGACAAGCATGATCAGAAAAACCCTCGCCATCGCCTGTGCCACTCTCTCGCTGGCGTCCTTCACACATGAGGTCCAGGCCGCTGACAAGCCGCTGAAGTCGGTTGGCGTCACCCTGGGTGACCTCGCCAATCCCTTCTTCGTGGCCATCGCCAAGGGCGCCGAGAGCGGCGCCCACAAGATCAACCCGGACGCGCGGGTGACCGTGGTGTCCTCCAAGTACGACCTCAACACCCAGGTCGGCCAGATCGAAAATTTCATCGCCAACAAGGTCGACATGATCGTGCTCAATGCGGCTGATTCCAAGGGTATCGGCCCGGCGGTGAAGAAGGCAAAGAAGGCTGGCATCGTGGTAGTGGCCGTGGACGTGGCTGCCGAGGGAGCCGATGTCACCGTCATGTCGGATAACACCATGGCCGGCGCCGAGTCCTGCAAGTTCATCGCTGACAAATTGCAGGGCAAGGGCAATGTGGTCATCGTCAATGGCCCGCCGGTCTCGGCGGTGATGGACCGCGTCACCGGCTGCAAGGCCGAGTTCAAGAAGTCGCCCGGCATCAAGATCCTCTCCGACAACCAGAATGCTGGTGGCAGTCGCGACGGTGGCATGACCACCATGTCCAACCTGCTGGCCGCGCACGCCAGGATCGATGGCGTCTTCGCCATCAACGACCCCACCGCGATCGGTGCCGAACTGGCGATCCGCCAGGCCAAGCGCAGCGACATCAAGGTCATCAGTGGCGTGGATGGCGCACCCGATGCCGAGCGCGCCCTCAAGGACAGCAAGTCGCTGTTCGCCGCCTCGCCGGCCCAGGACCCATATGGCATGGCCGCCGAGAGCGTGGCCATCGGCTATCAGTTGATGAATGGCCGCGCCCCGGAAAAGAACGTCAAGCTGCTGCCGGTGAAGCTGATCACCCGCGACAACGTGGCCGACTACAAGGGCTGGGTCCCGGCCAACTGATCGACTGATCTGTCGCTGCCCGGAGCGCCGGCCTGCCTGCATCGTGGCGGGCCGGTGAGTCCGATGGCTGCACCGTCCGGCGCCCTTGGGCAGCGTTGCCGCGTACGGCTGACGTTACCGTTTCCTTTTCGATCTCATGACTTCCACACCCCTGCTGCAGATGACCGGCATCAGCAAGTCCTTCGGGGCCACGCGCGCGCTGTCGGCGATGCACCTGAGCATCTATCACGGCGAAATCCACGCCCTCATGGGCGAGAACGGCGCCGGCAAGAGCACCTTGATGAAAGTCCTGTCCGGCGTGCATGCGCCGGACAGCGGCGAGATTCTCCTGGACGGCAAACCGCTGTCCCTGCGTGACCCCGGAGCCAGCCGCGTGGCCGGCATCAACCTGATCTACCAGGAACTGGCCGTGGCACCCAATATCAGCGTGGCTGCCAATGTCTTCATGGGTAGCGAATTGCGCACGCGCCTGGGCTTGATCGACCACGTCGCGATGCGGCAGCGCACCGATGCCGTGCTGGCGCAGCTGGGCGCCGCCTTTCGCGCCAGTGACCGTGCCGGACGCCTTTCCATCGCCGAACAGCAGCAGGTCGAAATCGCCCGCGCCCTGGTGCATCGCAGCCGCATTGTCATCATGGATGAACCGACGGCAGCGCTGTCCGAGCGGGAGACCGAAAACCTGTTCAAGGTCGTGCGTCGCCTGCGCGACGAAGGCCTGGCCATCATCTACATCAGCCACCGCATGGCCGAGGTCCACGCCCTGGCGGACCGTGTCACGGTACTGCGCGATGGCAGCTTCGTCGGCGAGCTGACGCGCCAGGAGATCGACCCCGAGCGCATCGTCCAGATGATGGTCGGGCGCTCGCTGGGGGAGTTCTACCAGCATCGCCGCATGGCGCCCGAGCAGGCCGCGACCCTGCCCACCGTATTGCAGGTGCAGGCGCTCGCCGGTGGCAAGGTCAAACCGGCTTCCTTCGCGCTGCGCTCAGGCGAAGTGCTGGGCTTTGCCGGGCTGGTGGGTGCCGGCCGTACCGAACTGGCGCGCCTGCTGTTCGGTGCCGATGCCCGCAGCGGCGGCCAGGTCCTGCTGGATGGGCAATTGCTGCAGATCGATAGCCCGCGCGCGGCCATGCGGGCTGGCATCGCCTATGTGCCTGAGGACCGCAAGGGGCAGGGCCTGTTCCTGCAGATGGCGGTGGCGGCCAACGCCACCATGAACGTGGCGTCGCGCCATGCGCGGCTGGGATTGGTCAACGGCCGCACCCTGCACGGGGTGGCGCAGGCATCGATACGTCGCCTCAACGTCAAGGTGGCCCATCCCGGCGTGCCGGTGGGCAAGCTCTCCGGTGGCAACCAGCAAAAGGTCTTGCTGGCGCGCTGGCTGGAGATCGCGCCACGCGTGCTGATCCTGGACGAGCCCACGCGGGGTGTGGATATCTATGCCAAGAGCGAGATCTATCAACTTGTCCACAGGCTGGCCGAGCAGGGCGTGGCCGTGGTCGTCATCTCCAGCGAATTGCCGGAGGTGATCGGCATCTGCGACCGTGTACTGGTCATGCGCGAAGGCGCCATCACCGGCGAACTGGCCGGTGCCGACATCACCCAGGAAAACATCATGCGCCTGGCCACCGACACTGCCGGCGTGCCACCTGCATCTCCCCCTTCACCGCAAGCTTTCCTTCATCCCACCCATGGCTGAAATCGATCCCATGCATGAGACTGCACGCGCGCCTTCCCGCGCCCCTTCCCGCCCCTCGCAATGGTTGCTGCACCGGCTGGGCATGTTGCCGGTGCTGGTGGTGCTCTACCTCCTCTTCTACGCGCTGACGATCTACCTCAGCGGCGATGGCAGCTCCAATTTCGCCAGTGCCGAAAACACCATGAACATCCTGCGCCAGGTCGCCATCAACCTGGTGCTGGCCGCCGGCATGACCTTTGTCATCCTGACTGCCGGCATCGACCTGTCGGTGGGGTCGGTGCTGGCGGTCTCGGCGGTACTGGGCATGCAGGTGTCTCTGAGTGCGGCGTCCGGCTGGTCGATTCCGGTCTTCGTCTTCTCGGGATTACTGATGGGCCTGCTCAACGGCGCCATGGTGGCCTTCCTCAACATCAATGCCTTTGTGGTCACCCTGGGGACCATGACGGCCTTTCGCGGGGCGGCCTACCTGCTGGCCGATGGCACCACGGTCTTGAACAACGACATCCCCAGCTTCGAGTGGATCGGCAATGGCGACTTCCTGCATGTGCCCTGGCTGATCTGGGTGGCGCTGGCGGTGGTGCTGCTGTCCTGGGTGATCCTGCGCAAGACGGTGCTGGGCATGCACATCTATGCCATCGGCGGCAACCTGCAGGCAGCGCGCCTGACCGGCATCCGCGTCGGGCTGGTCCTGTTGTTCGTCTATGCCATCAGTGGGCTGTTCTCGGGATTGGCCGGTGCCATGTCGGCCAGTCGCCTGTATGGCGCCAACGGCAACTGGGGCAGTGGCTATGAACTCGATGCGATCGCCGCCGTGGTACTGGGCGGCACCAGCCTGATGGGTGGCGTGGGCACGATCTGGGGAACGGTGGTGGGGGCGCTGATCATCGGCGTCATGAACAACGGGCTGACCATTCTCGGCCTGTCCTCGTTCTGGCAATACGTGGCCAAGGGCGCAGTGATCGTGCTGGCGGTGATCCTCGACAAATGGCGCCAGAAGGATGCCAGCCAATGAACCTCAGCCTCTCGCACAAGGAGCGCAGCATGCAGCAACCCGATTTCGAAAGCCGTCATTTCCTGCAGTCGCATGTGGCCGATACCCTGGCCTTCTACGACCGCCATGCCATCGATCCGCAGGGCGGCTTCTTCCATTACCTGAAGGATGACGGCAGCGTCTATGATCGCTCGCACCGCCATCTGGTCAGTGCCACCCGCCTGGTCTTCACGCAGGCCATGGCCTATACGCATACCCCGCATACCCCGCATACCCGCCAGGAACGTTATCTGGAGCAGGCGCGGCACGCGCTCTCGCACCTGGAGCGTTTCCGCCATCCGCACGGTTCCCTGGCAGGCCTGTATGCCTGGACCCTGCGCGACGGGCAGATCGAGGACGGTACCGTGATGGCCTATGGTCAGGCTTTCGTACTGCTGGCCTATGCCCACGCCCATCGCGTCGGCCTGTGTGATGCGCAGCAGGTGGCGCAGGCCTTCGAGCGCATGGAGCGCGCCTTCTTCGAACCCGCCCATGGCGCCTATGCCGATGAGATCACCCCCTCTGGCGAGCTGATTGCCTATCGCGGCCAGAACGCCAACATGCACATGTGCGAAGCCTGCCTGGCGGCCTATGCGGCCACCGGCCGGGCATACTATCTGGAGCGCGCCCGTCTGCTGATCGACCGTTTCGTGTTCGGACTGGCGCAGCTGTCGCAGGGGCTGGTCTGGGAACACTACCACCAGGACTGGACGCCCGACCACGACTACAACCGCGGCAATCGCGACAACATCTTCAAGCCCTGGGGCTTCCAGACCGGTCACCAGACCGAGTGGGCCAAGCTGCTGCTGATCGCCCACGCCATCGAGGCCAACCCGGATTACGTGAAGCGCGCGGCCGAGCTGCAGAAGGCCGCCTGGACGCATGGCTGGGATGGCGAACATGGCGGCCTGATCTACGGGTTCGATCCGGACATGCGGCCCTATGACAGCGACAAGTATTTCTGGGTCCAGGCCGAATCCTTCGCCAGTGCCTGGCGGCTGTGGCGGGTGACGGGCGATGAGGCATTCCGTCGCCAGTATCACGCCATCTGGGCCTGGAGCTGGGAACACCTCGTCGATCACCAGTACGGCGCCTGGTTTCGCATTCTCGCCGCCGATGGCAAAAAGCTGGAAGACACCAAGTCCCCCGCCGGCAAGGTCGACTACCACACCATGGGCGCCTGCTGGGACGTGCTGGAGGCGGGTGGCCTGCGACCCTAGTCGGGTCGGTCAGCGACGTCAGGGGATCTTCAGGAACACCTTGTCATAGATCCTGTCGATTTCCACCACCGATTCCGGATCGTGCCATTTTTCCACGATCGCCCGGTAGGCAGGCTGCGCGCGCTTGGCCAGCAAGACCTTGTTGACCTGCTCCACCACCTGCCGTCCCCATTCATTCCTGGGGCACATCACGCGATTGAACACGACCTCGCTGACCTCCTGCATCGGCAGCGCCACCAGCACGCCGGGCTGTCCCATGACGCGTGCCTGTTCGAAGGCCAGCAAGGGCAACTCGATCATGTAGTCGATGCGCCCGGCCAGCAGCATGCCGATCGATTCCACCTGTTCCGAGTAGTTTTCTCTGGGCGGATAGGCTGCCAGCAGCTTGTCCACGGTCGGGCTGTAGGAGCGGTCGCGCATGACCGAGGTGGTCAGTTGCGGATTCTGCAGCAGTGCCTGCAGCGATAGCTTGCCCTTGAACTGCTCCAGCCGGTCGCGCCGCACGATGATGCGCAGCGGCAGGAAGATCGAAGTTGGCAGCGATAGGTAGCCGACCTTCTCGCGTTCCGGGGTCTTCAACATGCCGTTGTAACACCAGTGGCTGCCCTTGCGGATTTCATTGTTGATGCGCGGGAAGGGCGCTTCCAGTTCCACGTGCTGGTATTGCGGCAGGCCTTTCTTGATGATGTCCAGGGTCAGGTCGAAGATGCCCTGATGCGCGAATTCACCGCTGCGGATCATATAGGGCGGCACATTGTATTTGCCCCAGACGATCTGGTCGGCCGCCTGTTCTGCCGGCTGTGTCGACTGTGCCGACGTTGCCGACATCGCCGATAACAGCGTGCTGCCGAGAACCAGGGAACCGGCGAGGCGGCGGAAAATGCATGTGGGCATGCGCGTCTCTCTTCAGGCAGGAGAAGGGGAAGAAGAAGGGGGCGGTGATACAAACGGCGGCGCCAGCAGGACGCGATTGCGCCCCAGCGTCTTGGCCTGGTAGAGAGCCGCATCGGCAGCCTGCAGCAAGGACTCCAGTCGCGCCCCGGGATGGGCCGGTATGCAGGAAGCCACGCCGCCGCTGATGGTGATGCGCCCCAGTGTCGACCCGGCGTGCGGCAAGGCCAGGGCATGGATGGCATCGCACATGCGCTGTACGATCTGCACGCCTTGCTCGCCATCGGTATCGGCCGCGATCACCGCGAATTCCTCGCCGCCATAGCGGGCCACGGTCTCGCCGGCGCGACAGACGGTATCACGCATGGTCTGCGCCACCTGGCGCAGCACGGCGTCGCCCGCCACGTGGCCGTAGTGGTCGTTGTAGGGCTTGAACCAGTCGACGTCGATGAAGGCCACCGTCAGCGGCTTGCCATGACGCACGCTGCGCCGCCATTCCTGGTCCAGGGTGTCATCGAAGCTGCGCCGGTTGGCAATGCCGGTCAGGCCATCGGTGAGACTGAGCGAGCGCAGCTGTTCATTGGCCTGGGCCAGATCGCGGGTACGTTCGGCAATGCGCAGCTCCAGCGATTTGTTGAGTGCGCGCAGGGATTCCTTTTCCTGTTCCAGCTGGGCGTAGAGGGTGCGATTCTGGATGGTATGGCTGCGCAGGTTGGCCAGCATGGCATTGATGGCATCGGCCAGGAAATGCAGCTCATGCCGCTTCTTGCCCGGCAGGTCGATGCTCTGCGGCGAGTCCGGCAGGTCCGGGCGATTCAGGTCCTGGCGGCGCACGAAGCCCGACAGGCGCGTGATCGGCCGGCCCAGCCAGCGATTGAAGACATAGAGGAAGATGAACCACAGCACCAGCGTCTTGATCACCGAGTTGATCAGGATCAGCGTAAAACCATAGGCCACTTTCTGGATCACCACGTGACGGCTGGAGTACACGGTCCAGGCGCCGATGTCGTGCGTCACGCCATGTTCATCGCGATACAGGATGGGGAAGCGATGGCTGGTGGCGGCGTTGAGGAATCCCGTCCGCACCGGGCTGCGCTGCCCCTCGGCATCGACATGGATCTGGCGGCCGTCGTGATCGACGATATTGCCCTGGGCCATCACCAGCCGACCCTGCGGATCTTCGATCTTCACCCCGGTCACCACCGGCAGGTTGCTGATGCCGCGCAATGTGGCCTTTTGCACATCGCCCTGGAAACGCCAGGTCGAACTGGCCAGGCTCGCGCCGAAGGTCAGGTCCATGGCCCGCAATTCGTTATCCACGCCGGACTGGGTGTGCTCGTACTCGGCCCCCAGCTGCAGGCAGGTGACGATCAGCGTCACCAGGAAGTAGCTCCCGAAAATGATGCGCAGCAGGTGGACCGCCAGGGAATTCTTGGAGAGCAAATTCATGTTCTTGCGTGATGGGGATGCTCTGCTCAGTATTGAGAGAATCGACAGAGCGGAAGGCGCCGCCATGCGCCCTCGGACTCCCCTGCAGGTTGACGCTGCGTCCCGCCGGGCGGGATCGGGTGCGTTGGCAAGGCATGCTGCTGCCCCATGGAATTTCCTCCCGCTGGAATGAAAATGATCAACGTGCTGGTCGTTGAATGCGTGGAGCAAATTTTAACAGTTAGGTTTTGCGAAACTGCCAATGATGTTGGGTAAATTGCGCCCGCAGGGGGAGCGCGAAGTTTGCTGAGGGGGGATGGACGCGAAGGGTTGGTGAGGATTGCGGCAGGAGGGGCGCAATCAGGTCGCCGCAAGATGCCGTTCGGCAATCACGAACTCGACCTTGACCCCGGAAACCGGTGCCACGAAGAGTTGCCGTTCCTGCAGAGCATCGATCGTCTCGATCCGATAGCGCAGGCGGTGCGCATGCAGACGTTGCAGCAGCGCCTGCCATTCCGGATGACTGTCGATGCGCAGCGCCAGATGGTCGATGCGCGTGGCTGGCGGCCCATTGCTGATGCCGTGCGGGGCTGGCGGGGTGCTGCGTTCGATGAGATGCAGCACCGGCTGCTGTCCCAGGTAAAGCCAATGGCCGGTACTGCCGAAGGGCGGCCTTGGACCCTCCGTCAGGCCGGCCACTTCCACGAAGAACTGGCGCAGGAAGCTGCAGTCACCGGCCACGATGGTGATGTGATCAAGACGCATGCAATGTCCGAGGCCTACAGCAGCCCGCCACCGTCGACGTCGACCACGCTGCCGGTCATGAAACCGTTCTGCATCAGCAACAGGTAGGCCTGCGCCAGGTCTGCGCCCTGACCCACGCGTCCCACCGGCAGCTTGCCTCCGGCGCGCGTGGCCATGGCCTTGCGGTCGGCCTCGCTCATGTCGCCCCACATGCCACTCTCGACCATGCCCGGGCTGACCACATTCACGCGCAGGGGCGCCAGTTCCTTGGCCAGGGTCTTGGCGAGGATTTCGGTGGCGGCATTCATGGTCGCCTTCACCAGCGCACCCGGCGCCGCCTTGCGTGCCAGCAGGCCGGAAGTGAAGGTGATGGAACCGTTGGGCTGCAGATGGGGGAGTGCCTGTTGCGCGGCGCGTATCTGGCCGAAGAACTTGACGTTGAAGGCGGCCATGGCGTCGGCGATCTTCAGGTCGGCCAGTCGCGCCGACCCGATCACGGGACCGGCCGTGACCACCAGATGATCGAAGCTGCCGATGCCGGCAAACAATTGCGCCACCGACGCATCGTCGCCGATGTCGACCTGGGCCGTGGCGATGTGGGAGGGGAAGCCGGCCGGCGCACTGCGGCGCCCGGCCACGGTCACCTGCGCGCCGGCAGCGGCAGCCTGTTCGGCGACGGCGCGACCGATGCCGGTCAGGCCGCCGATGACGACGATTTTCTGGTCTTTCATGAGGAGACTCCTTGAGGGGACCAACGGATGGATGAGGTTCAGGCGACTGCCGCGGTGGCAGCCGGCAGAGCGGGGTAGTCGGTATAGCCGAGCTCGGTGCCGCCGAACAGCGTGGCGCCATCGAATTCGGCCAGGGGCAGGTCTTCGATCAGGCGGCGCGGGAAATCCGGATTGGCGACAAAGGGGCGGCCGAAGGCCACCAGGTCGGCATAACCGTGTTCCAGCACCCATTGCGCACGCGCCTTGTTGTAGTTGCCGGCCACGATGATGGGATGGCTGAAACGCTCGCGCAGTTGCTGGCGGAATGCTTCGGTCACGACCGGTGCATCGTCCCAGTCCGCTTCCACCAGGTGCAGATAGGCAATGCCGCGCTGCTGCAGCCAGGCGGCCGCATCCAGGATGGTGGGCAGGATGTCCGGGCAATCCATGCCGCGAGCGGTCAGGAAGGGCGCCAGGCGGATCGCGGTGCGATGCGCACCGACTTCATCGGCCACTGCATCGACCACCTCCTTCAGGAAGCGCAACCGGTTTTCACGTGAACCGCCGTATTCATCGGTACGTACATTGGAAGTGGTGCGCAGGAACTGGTCCACCAGGTAACCATTGGCGCCGTGGATTTCCACACCATCGAAACCGGCGTCGATGGCATTGCGTGCAGCGCGGCGGAAGTCCTCCACGATGGCCTTGATCTCCCGGCGTTCCAGTGCGCGAGGGGTCGGGCTGGCGACCATGCCGCCCTGGCCGGTGACGGGGTCCACCTTCCAGATCTGGCCCTCGAAGGGCATTGCCGAAGGCGCCACCGGCAGCGCGCCGTCGTGGAAATCGGGATGCGACATGCGGCCCACATGCCACAGCTGCAGGAAGATACGGCCATCGGCACGATGCACCGCCTCGCTGACCAGGCGCCAGCCGGCGACCTGCTCGGGGCTGTAGATGCCGGGGGTAAAGGAGTAGCCCTTGCCCTGCGGCGAAATCTGCGATGCCTCGGTGATGATCAGCGCAGCCGAAGCGCGTTGAGCGTAGTGCAAGGCGTTCATGGCATTGGGAATGTCACCCGGCTGCGAACTGCGTGCGCGGGTCATGGGCGCCATCACGATGCGGTGGGGAAGCGAAAGCTGGCCCACGGTCAGCGGTGCCAGCAGGGAGGTCGGGGTTTGCATGAAAGACTCCAAAAAGGGGCAAGACGATCAAAGGTTCATCAAAGGGTTCAAGCGCTGATGGAGGTCATTATGCAAACCGCCTTGAAATTTGATAATTGGTCTAGTATTTGAAGAATTATCAAAAGGAGCAGAATAATGGCGGCGCACAACCTGGGTGATATCCGACTCTTCGTGGAAGCCGCCGGCCTGGGCAGCCTGTCAGCAGCGGGGCGCAAGATCGGCCTGTCCCCGGCGGCGGCCAGCGCGCGACTGGTCAAGCTGGAGGCGGAACTCAACACCCGGCTCTTCGAGCGCACCACGCGCCGCCTGCGACTGACCGCCGAGGGGGCGCTCTATCTGTCGCACTGCCAGCAGGCCCTGGCCGCGCTGGACGATGCCCAGGCGGCCCTGCAGGCAGGCCGCAGCGCGGTCAGCGGCAAGTTGCGCATCGCCGCCACCTCCGACTTCGGCCGCCATGTCCTGCAGGGCTGGCTGGAAGAATTCAATGCGCTGCATCCCCAGATCACGCTGGCCCTGATCCTGGGCGACACGGTCGCCAATCTGCTGCAGGACGACCTGGACCTGGCCATCCGCTTCGGCGTCCCGCAGAACAGTTCCATGGTTGCCCGCCCACTGGCGCCGAACCGCCGCGTGCTGTGCGCGGCGCCGTCCTATCTGGCCGCTCGCGAAGCGCCGCAACAGCCGGCCGATCTGCAGCATCAGGACTGCATCGTGCTGCTCACGGCCGGCGGTCCGGCCAACGAGTGGCGCTTTGAGCGTGACGGCGTGGTGCAGACCCATACCGTTCCCCTCACCAGCGCACGCGAAACCAACGACGGCGCGCTGGCCCGTCAGTGGGCCATCGACGGCAAGGGACTGGTCATGAAGTCGATCTGGGATGTGGCGGCGGACCTGCGCGAGGGCAGCTTGCAGGTGGTGATGCCGCAGTGGCGCGCCCCGGAAGCACCGGTGCATGCGCTTTACCAGCGCACGCGCTACATGGCGCCCCGGGTGCGGGCCTTGCTGGATTATCTGGTGGAGCGGTTCGAGGTGGCGGGTGGGGAGATGAAGGCGCTGTCTGAGCTGCGGTAAGGCCAGCGACGGATACCGGCGACTCTTGTTGCTGGCAGGCAAATATCGGGTGCTGGTCCTGCAACAGGTCCGCTGCGCTACTTTTGTGTAGCTCTGCGGCTAGACCCCCTGTATCCAGGTCGTGCAGTTACGTAATCGACTGCCCAGCTGTGGTGCGAAGAATACATCGGCAACCTGATGATTGGTAATCGGAATTGCACCGTACTCTCCAGTATTTTGTCATAAAGCATAACATTCCGCCAGGAATGGTGTCATTTTGGAAATATAAGAAAAATCCTATAAAATAGGATCAAATTCAGGTAAAACCCCGTATATATTTCGATTTACCTCAGAATTATCTTAGAGCTGATGCTGCTTCCTGATAATTCCATCTCATCTTCCGGGATGGATTTCGGTGAAGACTCCCTGTATTCATTGCTCCCTCAATGCTCAGCTTTTACAATAAGACATCGGGATTCATCGGGATGTTTGCGATTATTTACTGAATACTTCGCCGCCTGATTAAGTGAATAAGTGAACTATCTTCACTGCGTGTTGGATTCGGAAGTCAAGCAGGCATCTGAGCTTACGAGGGGGCAGGGGAGAGCATCTTCGGGGGAAGCATGGCTCAAAGCACAACGAGCGATGGCGATAAGTTGCCACACGGAATTGACCAAAGCTCGGTGGGCAACAGTCAGTCCCATCCCCCTGCGTGCCTGCCTGTAGCCATCGTTGGCATGGGCTTTCGACTGCCTGGCGATCTTGGCAATGAAAGCGAATTCTGGACGGCGCTGAAGGCGGGTCGTGACCTCGTGACCGAGGTGCCGGCCGATCGCTGGGCGACCGACGAACTGCAACACGGAACACGCGCCGAACCTGGGCGCAGCATCACCTTTGCCGCCGGCGTGCTGACCCGTGCGGACCAGTTCGATGCGGAATTCTTCGGTATATCGCCGCGCGAGGCGGCCTGGATGGATCCGCAGCAGCGTCTGCTGCTGGAGCTGACCTGGGAGGCCCTGGAGCATGCAGGCGTACCGCCTGCCTCGCTGGCCGGCAGCGATTGCGCCGTCTACGTCGGCATTTCCAGTCTCGATTACGGCACCCGCGTGCTGGACGATCTGTCCAGCCTGGGCGGCCACATGATGACCGGCAACACCATGAGTGTGGCCGCCAACCGCATCTCCTACGTCTTCGATCTGCACGGCCCTTCGCTGGCCGTCGATACCGCATGTTCCTCGTCGCTGGTCGCACTGCATCACGCCTGCGTGGCGCTGCAGACCGGTCAGGCTTCCACCGCGCTGGTCGGTGGCGTCAACATGCTCATGCATCCCTATCCGTTCGTGGGCTTCACCAAGGCCTCCATGCTGTCGGCTGACGGGCGCAGCAAGGCCTTTGACGAATCCGGCGACGGCTACGTGCGCGCCGAAGGCGGGGCCGTGCTGCTGCTCAAGCCGCTGGCCCAGGCCCAGGCCGACGGCGACGATATATTGGCCGTCATCCGCGCCAGCGGCGTCAACGCCGATGGCGCGCGCAAGACCGGCATCACCATCCCCAGCCGCGACGGCCAGGTGGAGCTGATGCGCAGCGTTCTTGCCCGCAGCGGACTGGCGGCAGCCGATATTGATTTCGTCGAGGCGCACGGGACCGGTACGTCGGTTGGCGATCCGATCGAGGCGGCCGCCATCGGCGCAGTCTATGGTGCCGGCTCGGGACGCGAACGGGATCTTCCCATCGGCTCGGTGAAAGCCAACCTGGGCCATCTCGAGGCCGCCTCCGGTATGGCCGGACTGGTCAAGACGGTGATCGCCCTGCGTCAGCGCGCCTTGCCGGCCAGCCTGCATCTCAACACGCCCAATCCCCGCATCGATTTCGCCGGCCTGAAGCTGGCCCTGCTCACCGACTATACCGAGCTGACCCCGGGTAATGGTCGCACGCTGATCGCTGGCCTGAATTCCTTTGGATTTGGTGGTGCCAATGCCCATGTGCTGCTGGAAGCCGGCATCCCGGCGGTGGCCGAGGTCGCCGGCAACACTCCGGCGGCCGCTGACCTGCCGCCGCTCTACCTTGCGGCCAGAACCGAAGACGCCCTGCGCGAGCTGGCCGGGCGCTATGCAAGCTGGTTAGCCGATGAGGTGGCCGACGAGCGCTGCTATGACGTCGCCTATGCCAGTGCCACCGGGCGCCAGCGCCTGGCACGCCGGCTGGTGTGCCGGGCCGGTTCGCGTACCGAACTGGTCGCCGCGCTGCAAGCCTATGCCGCCGGCCATGCCGTGACCACGATCGTGTGCGAAGACGAACCCGCCGAGTCTGGCGATATTGCCTTCGTCTATTCCGGCAATGGCGCGCAATGGGTCGGCATGGGACGTCGCCTGTGCGAGGAAGTCCCGCGCTTCAGGCAGATCATCACCGATCTGGATGCGCGCATGCATCCCATGCTCGGCTATTCCATCCTGGCCGAACTCTACGCCGACGGCGCACAGGCCCGTCTGGACGAAACCGAAGTGGCACAGCCGCTGCTGTTCGCCGTGCAGGTCGGCGCGACCTTGCTGCTGCGTGAACAGGGGGTACAGCCTGCGGCCGTGACCGGCCATAGCGTGGGCGAAGTGGCCGCCGCCTGGGCGTGTGGCGCACTCAGCCTGGATCAGGCCTTGCAGGTGGTAGTCATGCGCAGTGCCGCGCAAGGCAAGACCCGGGGTGCCGGCCGCATGGCCGCCGTCGCCCTGGGTGAACAGGATGTAATGGAGGCCATCGTCGCCACCGGCAGTGACGACGTCGTCGTGGCCGGGATCAATAGTCCTGGCAATGTCACTCTCTCGGGGGCGCCCGAGCAGTTGCTTCGCATCGAGGCGTGGCTTCGTCCGCGTGGTGTGTTCTTCCGTCTGCTCGATCTCGACTACGCCTTCCACAGCCACGCCATGGACCCGGTGCAGCAACTGCTCGTGGACAGTCTGCAAGGACTGCGACCGGGCCCAGCGGATCTGGCCATCTTCGTGTCTACGGTCACCGGTGAGGAGCTGCAGGGCAACCAGCTTGATGCTGACTACTGGTGGCGTAACGTGCGTGCACCGGTGCTGTTCGACCAGGCTATTCGTGTGCTGGCGCAACGCCACTGCCGCGTCTTCATCGAAATCGGACCCCATGCGATCCTGCAGCGCTACATCGGCGAATCGCTGCAAGGCGCGGGCGCCAAGGGCAAGGTACTGCCCTTCCTGCGTCGCCAGCATGATGGCGTGGACTGTCTCATGGATACCGTGGCGCGGGCCGAATTGCTGGCGCGTGCACCCAATCTGCAGCATCATTTCCCGCAGCCTGGACGTCCAGTACGCCTGCCCTCCTACGCCTGGCAACATGTGCGGCACTGGCACCCCAGCACCAGCGAAGGACGGCGCGCCAATACCAGCCGCCGCGAGCATCCCTTGCTCGGCTGGTCCCTGTACGACGGCCATGCCTGGGAAAACGTACTGGACGCAAGCATCCTGCCTTGGCTGAAGGACCATCAGGTCGGTGGTGCGATGGTCTTCCCCGGTGCCGGCTATACCGAGATGGCGCTGGCCGCGGCCCGGCAATGGCTGGGGACCCAGGGCAGCGGTCACTATCTGCTGGATCAGGTCGATATCCTGGCACCGATGCTCTTCGATCAGGACCAGGCCCGCACCTTGCGTCTGAGCTTGAATGAGCGCGATGGCAGTTTCCTCATCAAGAGCAAGTCACGTCTGTCGGCCGACGAATGGACGCTGCATGCCAGCGGTCGCATCCTGACCCCGGGCAAGGGAGTCCGCGCCGGCACCATCAGTGTGCCCGCCGACGCCCGCATGATTGACGCCAGCGAGCATTATGGTTTTACCGCTGCCGTCGGGCTGGAGTATGGCCCTGCGTTCCGCGGCTTCAGCCACGCCCGCGTCGCCGGGCGCAGCATGGAATTGCATCTGTCCCTGCCGTCTGCGGTGCAGAACGGCCTGGCCGACTACCTGCTGCATCCCGCCCTGCTGGATGTCTGCTACCAGGCACTGGTCGGCTTTTTCGCAGACGAAATCCGCGCTGGCCAGGGACGCGCCTTCCTGCCTGTCAAGACCGCGCGCGTGGAGGTATTCGGCGCGGCTTGTCCGCAGTTCGCCCGCTTGCATCTCAAGCGCGTCAGCACGCGCGCCGCCCTGGCCGATATCGAATTGCATGATGCCGATGGCGAACTGGTGGCACGCCTGAGCGATTGCCGGTTCCGCGCCGCGCCGTTGGTTCAAGGCGCCGGTGGTGCGGTCAGCCTGTGGCAGACCAGCGCGCGCCTGGCACCTCGCGCTGACGGCGCTGGCCACCTGCACAACCAAGAGGCGCTGGCGCTGGCTCCAATGGTCGACAGCATTCGCCAGACCCTGTCTCAGATGGCCACCCAGCGCCAATCCTGGTTCAACGAGAACCTGCCGCTGCAGGAAGCCCTGGTGATGGCCTTCCTGCACGAGGCCTTGCGCGATGGACTGGACCCGGCCGTGCTGGAAAACAGTGCCTATGGCCGCTGGGTACGCCATGTGCTGCACGCCGAAGGCCTGTTGAGCCGTGCTGGTCAGCACTGGCAACTGCATGCGGATTCCGCACTGCCGCCGGCTGCGGAGATCTGGAAACTCCTGCTCACCCAGTCCCCACAAAGCCTGCCGCAACTATTGCTGGCCGGTCGCGTGGGCCTGCACCTGCCGGCACTACTGGCCGATCCGTCGCTGCATGAGAGCTTCTGGATGCAGTTGGCGCGTATGCCCGCGGTGGAAAACCAGCTTGACAGCGATCCGGTCTATGCCGGCAGCACGCGCGGCATCGAGCAACTGCTCTCCGATCTCGCCCGGGTCTGGCCCATCCAGTCGCGCCTGCGCATTCTTGAGATATCCGTTGGCTACAGCGATGTGGCACGCCGTTTCGTACAGTCGCAATCCGAAGGCAGTCTGCATTACACCCTGGCGCTGTCCGATGAAGCCATGGTCCAGCGTCACCAGGCCGAACTGGCGGGCCTGCCCGGCCTGACACTGGCCCGGCTGGATGCAGACTGGAATGTGCACAGCGATGCAGGGCTGCCGCAGTCCTACGATGTCGTTGTGCTGCGCCACTGCCTGAACCTGGCCGCACAGCCGCAACAGGTACTGGAAAAGCTGCGCCGCCAGATCGTACCGGGCGGACTGCTGGTCGTGGCCGAGCGCCACGCCGACCTGAGCGCCGATTTCATCGAAGGGCTGCGTCCGCACTGGTGGCATGCCCCGGTACAGCAGGATGAGGCCGCAGATGCGCCGCTGTCTTCGCTGACCTCACCGGCCGACTGGGAAATCTTCCTGACCCGTGCCGGCTTTGCCGACATCGAAAGTGTCAGTGAACCAGATGCCGCGGCACGCGCTGCCTACCTGTTGCTGGCGCGTCATGCCGCCGAGGCACAGCACTCGCTGCTGCCGACCAGCCCGACACGCCGCTGGTTGCTCTGGTTCGACGACGCATCGGCACTGATGACCGAACATCTGCGCACCTGCCTGATCGCCCAAGGCCAGGAAGTCGATTGCACCACCGACCTGGAGCGGGTCCTGCATAACGGCGGCGATCAGGTGGTCTATCTGCGCGGCTCGTCAGCAAGCGTCGATGCCGCAGGCCTCTACGTGAGCGAACTGCTGGATGTACTGCCCTCGCTGATGCGCTCGACACGCGTCCCCCGCCTGTGGGTAGTGACCCAGGGTGGCGCACTGGCACAGGACCTGCCCGCGCACTACCAGCACAAGCCCGCGCAAGCGGCGCTGTGGGGGGCCATGCGCGTGGCGATGAACGAATTCCCGGATCTGCAGATCACGCTGGTGGACATGGACGGCGGCGCCGGCCGGCAGGAGGACGCAGCGCGTCTGAGCCAGGAGCTGCTCGCACCGGATGGCGTCAACGAAATCCTGCTCAGCGGCCAGGCGCGCCTGGCTCTGCGCTGGCAAGCCTGCGAACAGCTTGCTACGGCAGCGTCCCAGGCATCGGAGCCGACGCGTTTCCGTCTGGACTTCAAGGTGCCAGGCCAGTTACGCAACCTGCAATGGTTCGCGATGGCGCCGCAGCCACTGGCCGATGACCAGATCGAAGTACGTACCCTGGCCGCCGGCCTGAACTTCCGCGATGTCATGTACCTGATGGGTCTGCTGCCCGACGAAGCCGTCGAGAACGGTTTTGCCGGTGCCAGCCTGGGGCTGGAATTCGCCGGTGTTGTTACCCGGGTCGGGGCGGCCGTCACCGATCTGCGGGTCGGCGAGGAGGTCATGGGCTTCGGCAGCGCCTGCTTTGCCAGCCATATCGTCACCCGAAGCGACGCAGTGGCGCGCAAGCCTGCCCACTGGAGTTTCGAATCGGCGGCCACGGTGCCGACCGTCTTCTTCACCGTCTATTACGCGCTGTGCCACCTGGCCGACCTGGCCGAAGGCGAACGCGTGCTGATCCACGGCGGTGCCGGTGGGGTGGGCATCGCGGCTATCCAGTTGGCCCGCCACCTTGGCGCGGAAGTCTTTGCCACCGCCGGCAGCGAGGAAAAGCGCGACTTCGTGCGCCTGCTCGGTGCCGACCATGTGTTCGATTCGCGCAGCCTGGACTTCGTCGACGACATCATGGCCGCGACCGGCGGCGAGGGTGTGGACGTGGTCCTCAATTCGCTGGCAGGCGAGGCCGTACGTCGCAACTTCTCGGTGCTCAAGCCCTTCGGTCGCTTCCTGGAACTTGGCAAGCGCGATTTCTTCGAGAACACGCCCATCGGCTTGCGACCCTTCAAGGACAACATCAGCTATTTCGGCATTGATGCCGACCAGTTGCTGACCGGTCGCCCGAGGCTGGCCGCGCGCCTGTTCACCGAACTCATGGCACTGTTCGACGAAGGCGTGCTGGCGCCGCTGCCATATCGCAGCTTTGCCGTGCCGCATATCGTCGATGCCTTCCGCACCATGCAACAGGCGCGCCACATCGGCAAGGTGGTCGTCACGCTGGACCAGACGCCCGCGCGCGTGGAAGCCAGCGGTGCCGCGCAGCCTCTGCTGCAGGCTGATGCCACCTGGCTGGTCACGGGCGGCCTGTCCGGTTTCGGCCTGGCTTCGGCCCGGTGGCTGGCGCAACAGGGCGTGCGCAGCCTGGTGCTGGTGAGCCGACGCGGCGCGGCGACCCCTGGCGCAGTTGAAGCCATCGCCGAGCTGCAGGCGCAGGGCACGCGGGTCCATGCCGCTGCCTGCGACATCAGCGACCGCCGCGCGCTGACGGCATTGATCGACGAGATCAGCCACACCCTGCCACCACTGAAAGGTGTTCTGCATGCGGCCATGGTGATCGACGATCGCCTTATCCCCAAGCTGGATCCTGAGGCCATCGAGGCAGTCCTGCGGCCCAAGCTGCAGGGGGCATGGCATCTGCATGAAGCGACCGCCGCTCTGCCGCTGGAGCACTTCGTGCTGTATTCCTCCATTACCACATCGATCGGCAATCCTGGCCAGGCCAACTATGTGGCGGCCAATGCCGGCCTGGAAAGCCTGGCCGGCCTGCGTCGCCGACAGGGGTTGCCAGCGATTTCCATCGGTTGGGGGCCCATCGCCGATAGCGGTTACCTGACCCGCAATACCGCAGTGCGCGACGCGCTGGAGCAGCGCCTGGGGCGTCCTCCGCTATCGACCCGTCAGGCCCTGGATGCCCTGGGACGGATTCTGGCCACAGGCGGCCCCAACGACACCCTGGCCGCTGCCAATTTCGAATGGCCTACGCTGGCGCGCCTGCTGGCGCCGGCTACCCGTTTCGCGGCACTGGACGCGGCGCGCGTGATGAGCACCGATGACCAGAACGACAGCGATTTCCGCAGCATGGTGGCCGGCAAGTCCGGCGCGGAGATTCATCAGCTGGTCAGCCAGCAGGTGGCGCGCGAGGTGTCGGCCATCCTGGGCGTGAGCGAAGAACGCATCGGCCATGAACAAGCACTGCACGATCTCGGCCTCGATTCCCTGATGGCGGTGGAACTTGCCATGGGGCTGGAGCGCCGGGTCGGTGTGCAGTTGCCGGTCATGATGCTCAATGATGCGCCCACCATTGCCAAGGTCGCCGCCAAGATCACCGCACGCCTCGGCGGCGAGGACGCCCCCGAAGAGGCGCCCGGTAGCGACACCTTGGTCGAGGATTTCATCCGCAAGCACGGCGAAGAGGTCAGCGCCGACGATCGGGCCCGCATGAGCGCAGAGACCCAACGCATGAAGGCGCAAGGCACGAGGTTGACTCCATGAGCAAATTGGAAGGAAGGTCCAAGTCGGACCTTATCGCACGTTTCCTGGGCAAGAACGGCGCCGCCAGCGGAGGCGGCCGCGCTGCCGGTGCCGCTGCGCAGCCGACGCAGACCAGGGTGTCGCAGGCGTTCACCCGCTTCGACCATCATCCGGGTTACCAGAAGATCCTCGTACCCAAGGTCGCAGCCGATCGCTTTGGCGTACCCAATCCCTTTTTCAAGGTCCATGAAGGCATCGCCGGTGCGACCACCCGCGTCGGCGGACGTGAGCTGATCAACTTCGCCAACTACAACTACCTCGGTCTGAACGGTCATCCGTCGGTCAACCAGGCCGCCAGCGACGCCATCCTGCGCTATGGCACCACGCCGTCGGCCAGTCGCCTGGTCGCGGGTGAACGACCGGTCCAGCAGGAACTGGAACAGGCGCTGGCCGCGCTCTATGAGGTCGAGGACTGTGTGGTCTTCGTCAGTGGCCATGCGACCAATGTCACCACCATCGGTTATCTGTTCGGCCCCAAGGACCTGATCCTGCACGATAGCCTGATCCACAACAGCGTCCTGGAAGGTGCCCGGCTATCCGGTGCCACGCGACGCTCCTTCCCGCACAACGACGCGGCGGCGCTGGACGCCATCCTGGCCGAGGTGCGCCCGCGTTTCGAGCGGGTGCTGATCGTCATCGAAGGTCTCTACAGCATGGACGGTGACATTCCCGACCTGCCGGCGTTCATCGACATCAAGCGTCGCCATGCTGCCTTCCTGATGGTCGACGAGGCGCATTCGCTGGGCGTGCTCGGCCAGAGCGGACGCGGTCTGCGCGAGCACTTCGGGGTGGCCGGCAAGGATGTGGATATCTGGATGGGCACGCTCTCCAAGACCCTGGCCAGTTGCGGCGGCTATATCGCCGGTGAGCGGGCACTGGTGGAGCACCTGAAGTACGCCGCCCCCGGCTTCGTCTACAGCGTCGGTATCTCGCCCCCGCTGGCGGCGGCCTCGCTGGAAGCGTTGCGCCTCATGCTGGCCGAGCCGCAACGGGTGCACCAGCTGCGCGCGCGCACCGGACAGTTCCTGCAAAGGATGCAGGAGTACGGCATCAACACCGGCTATGCCCAGGGCTATGCCGTGGTGCCCGTGATCACCGGCAGTTCGATCAAGGCCGGCAAGCTGTCGGAGCAGATGTTCCAGGCCGGCGTCAATGCCCAGCCGATCATTTATCCCGCCGTGGAAGAGAAGGCCGCGCGCCTGCGTTTCTTCTTCTCCGCCATGCACAGCGAAGAGCAGATCACCACTACCTGTGAGCTGCTCAGAAAACTGGTCGGCTGACAGGCCGCCCACAGCGATACCCAAGAAGATACCCAAGCCATGCATTCAATGACCCTCCGGGCGCGTCTTGCCCTTCCCTTTAGCCTGATCGTGCTGCTGGCCGGTTGCGCCACCATGCCGGGCTGGATTCCCACCTCCGGCGCCAGCCGTGCGCAGGTGATCGAAGAGCCTGCCTCTGGCCGCATCGAGGGTATCCAGCTGGTCGATGTAGATGATGCACTGGCACGCAGGCTGGCTGCCAGCCGCAAGCACGAGCAATTCGCCAGACTGTTCGACGGCAAGGCCGATGATCGTTACCTGGTGCGTTCCGGTGATGTGGTCGATGTCACCCTGTGGGAGACCCCGCCCGCGGTGCTGTTCGGAACCGTCTCCGCGGACGCCCATGTCAGCGCGACCACGGTGCAGCCGGTCGCCTTTCCTTCGCAGATGGTGTCCTCGGACGGCACCATCGGTATTCCCTTTGCGGGTCGCATCGTGGCCAATGACAAGACCACCGACGAGATCGAGCGCGAGATTGTGCGTCGCCTCAATGGCAAGGCCAACAGGCCTCAGGTGATGGTGCGCGTGGGCAAGAACAATTCATCCAACGTGACCGTGGTGGGCGAGGTCAGCAACAGTGTGCTCCTGCCACTGACGCCGCGTCGCGAACGACTGCTGGACGCGCTGGCCGCCAGTGGCGGCGTCAAGCAACCGGTCAATCGCATGGCCATCCAGCTTTCGCGTGCCGACCTGACCGCCGCCATGCCGCTGGACGCAATCATCCGCGACCCGCGTCAGAACATAGCCTTGCAACCCGGTGATGTGGTGACCGCCCTGTTCCAGTCGCAATCCTTCTCGGTGCTGGGGGCGACCGGCAAGAACGAGGAAATTCCGTTCGAGGCGGCCGGCATTTCACTGGCCCAGGCGCTGGCGCGCTCCGGTGGACTCAACGATAGCCGTGCCGATGCCCGCGGTGTGTTCATCTTCCGCTTCGAAGATCCCGCCCTGGTGCGCAGCGCCCAGCCGCTGGCCGTGGGCGTGGACGGCAAGGTGCCGGTGGTCTACCAGGTGGACCTGCGCGATCCGGCTTCGCTGTTCGTCACCCAGAACTTCCCGGTGCAGGACCATGACGTGATCTACGTCGCCAATTCGCCGGCCGCCGAATTCCGCAAGTTCCTGAGTCTGGTGGTCTCCGTGGCGGCCCCCAGTGTCACCCTGAACAATGTGCTCAAAGACTAAGTGACCGAATCTTCTGACAATTCACTGGCTCCCCGGCAGCGCAGCGCGCTGTCGGTAACGCTGTCGGTCTGGCATGCGATCTTCCTGCGCGAGGCGCTGGATCGCCTGTTCGACATGCGCGCGGCCTGGCTGTGGCTCATCGCCGAGCCGGTGGTGCATATCGGCTTCATTGCGCTGATCTGGCGTTCGCTGCGCATCCAGACCATTGGTGGTGCCGACCTCGCGGTGTGGACGATGATCGGCATGCTGGGCTTCTTCCTCTACCGTCGCACCGCCCTGCAGGTGAGTTATGCGGTCGAGTCCAACCTGCCGCTGTTTGCCTATCGCCAGGTCAAGCCTTTCGACACGGCGCTCATGCGCGCGCTGCTGGAGGCCTTCCTGATGGCGGTCATCGGCGCCGTGCTGCTGTTGGGGGCGGCGCTGCTGGGACACGACACGCTGGCCGTCGATGATCCCTTGCTGGTACTGCTGTCGGCAGTGGCCTTGTGGCTGTTCGCGCTGGGCTATGGCCTGGTGGCTTCGGTGCTCATGGCGCTGGTGCCGGAGAGCGAACATGTCCTCAAGCTGCTGATGATGCCGCTCTATCTGCTCTCGGGCGTCATCTTGCCGATGTCGGCCGTGCCTGAGCCTTATCGTGGCTGGCTGATGTACAACCCGGTCGCCAACGGCCTGGAACTGATCCGTCTGGGATACATGGAGAACTACCACGCAGTCGCCGAGACCAGTCTCGACTACCTGTTGATGTGGGCCTTGTGCAGTCTGTTCCTGGGACTGGTTCTGTACCGCCGCTTTGAACGAAAGCTGGTGATGCAATGATCGTGGTCGACGACGTTCACAAGCGCTACATGACGGAGCACGGCGTGGGGCGCTGGGTACTGCGCGGCATCAATCTGCGCATCCCTACGGCGAGCAACGTTGCACTGATCGGCGCCAACGGGGCCGGCAAATCGACCTTGTTGCGCATCATCTGCGGCGCTGACCAGCCCAGCAAGGGATCGGTCCAGCGTCAATGCCGCGTGTCCTGGCCGATGGGGCAGGGCGGCCTGGAAGGCACGCTCACCGGGCGCCAGAACGCGAAGTTCGTCTGCCGCGTGCATGGCCATCGCAGCGATCTGGCCGAACGCCTGCAGTTCATCCAGGACTTCGCCGAACTCGGGCCGGCCTTTGATGAGCCGGTCAAGACCTATTCGTCAGGCATGCGCTCGCGCCTGCAATTCGGACTCTCGCTGGCCTTCGACTTCGACGTCTATATCTCCGACGAAGTGACTGCGGCTGGCGATGCAGCCTTTCGGCGCAAGGCGGCAGCGGCATTCAAGTCCATGACCAATCGGGCCGGTCTGATCATGGTGGCGCACGACGAGCGCACGCTGCGCGATTTTTGCCAGTCCGGCATATGGATCCACGATGGTCGAGCCGACTGGTTCGACGATATTGAAGATGCACTGAAGGCATACAAAGAGACGTTGAACCCATGAGTAACATGCAAGCAGAACATTCCCCAATCTCCGTCAAGGGCTCGCGCTGGGCGCGCCTGAAACAGGACTGGTTGTCCATCCGTATCTTCGGAAAGCTGATCCGTGTCATCGCCGTGCTGGCCGTGCTGGTCAGCCTCTATTGGCTCTTTGTGGCCTCGGACCGGTATGTCTCCGAAGCCACCGTGATCCTGCGCAAGACCGACTCCGCAGCCTCTGCGGCCACCGATCTGTCCGCCGTCACCAAGGGCATGCTGGGCATCAATCGGGCCGATCAGTTCCTGCTGCGGGAATACCTGCTGTCGGTGGACATGCTCAAAAAGCTCGACCAGAAACTGCACCTGCGCGAGCACTACAGTGACAGCGAGCATGACCCCTTCTCGCGGATGTGGCTGGGCCGCGATTCGATCGAGCATTTCCATGCCTATTACCTGTCGCGGGTCAGCGTGGAATATGACGACTACGCCGGGGTACTGCGTATCGCAGTACAGGCGTACGACGCCAAGTTTTCCCAGGATCTGGCGCGTGCGCTGGTCCAGGAAGGCGAGCGCTACATGAACCAGCTGGGCCATGAACTGGCCCAGGCGCAGGTCGATTTCCTGGTCGGGCAGGTCGATACCGCACGCCTGCGGGTACAACAGACCAACCAGGCACTGCTGCGCTTCCAGAACAGCAAGGGACTGATCTCACCCCAGACCACGGCCGAGGGCATCAACGCCATCGTGTCCAAACTGGAAGAGCAGCGCTCCCAGATCCAGACCAATCTGGCCGCCTTGCCTCGCAACCTCAATGCCGATCATCCCAATGTGGTGATGCTGCAGAACTCGCTGGCAGCGGTGGACCGCCAGATCGCCCGCGAGCGCGCCAAGCTCGCGCAGCCCGAAGGCAAGACCCTGAACTACACCATGGAAGAGTACCAGCGGCTGCAGATGGAAACGGTGTTTGCCCAGGATATCTACAAGGCCGCGCTGGCCGGGCTGGAGCGGGGACGCTCGGAGGCCACCCGGATGATCGACAAGGTTTCCGTGCTGCAGACGCCGAACCTGCCCGAGTATCCGCTGGAGCCGCGCCGTCTCTATAACGCCTTCTTCACCTTGCTGGTGGCACTCATGCTGGCCGGCATCCTGAAGCTTCTCGAAAGCATCGTACGCGATCACGTTGATTGACCTATGGGGGGAACCAGATGAAAGTACTGACTGTTTTTGGAACACGGCCGGAAGCCATCAAGATGGCGCCGCTGGTCAAGCTGCTGGAAGAAACACCTAGCATCGATGCCAAGGTGTGCGTGACGGCGCAGCACCGGCAGATGCTGGATCAGGTGCTTGAACTGTTCGAGATCACGCCCGACTTCGATCTCGACATCATGAGGCCCGGCCAGACCCTGTCCGATATCACCCGTGAAATCCTGGCGCGCATCGAATCGGTGCTGCAGGAATTCCAGCCCGACGTGGTGCTGGTACACGGTGATACCTCCACGACCTTTGCCACGACACTGGCCGCGTACTACCGCAAGATCACGGTAGGTCACGTGGAGGCGGGTCTGCGCACCGGCGACCTGTACTCGCCCTGGCCCGAGGAAGCCAATCGCAAGCTCACCGGCGCGCTGGCGAAGCTGCATTTCTCTCCCACCGACATGTCGCGCCAGAACCTGCTGGTCGAGAACGTGGACGAAGGCAACATCGTCGTCACCGGCAATACCGTCATCGATGCCCTGTTGGCCGTGAAAGACAAGATCGACAGCGACGCCTTACTGCAGCAGGAATTTTCGCAGCGCTTCGGATTTATCCGCCAGGACGCCCGCGTGATCCTGATCACCGGCCATCGGCGCGAGAACTTCGGTGCCGGTTTCGAACGCATGTGCGGCGCAATCGCCGAACTGGCCGACCGCTATCCGCAGGCTGATTTCGTCTATCCGGTGCACCTCAATCCCAATGTGCGCGAGCCGGTCAACCGCATCCTGCAGGGCCTGGCCAATGTCCATCTGATCGAGCCCCTGGATTACCTGCCCTTCGTCTACCTGATGCAGCGCTCGCACCTGATCCTGACCGACTCCGGCGGCATCCAGGAAGAGGCTCCGTCGCTGGGCAAGCCGGTGCTGGTCATGCGCGACACCACCGAGCGACCCGAGGCGGTCACGGCCGGCACTGTCAGACTGGTCGGCACCAGCCGCGAAGAGATTGTCAATGGCGTGAGCATGCTCATGGACGACGCTGCAGCCTACCAGGCCATGTCGCGTGCCCATAACCCCTACGGCGACGGTCGTGCCTGCCAGCGGATCGTCGAAGCACTGCTGGCAAGGAAGGCCAGCTTGAACTGAGCGCCGCGTGCGGCGGGTTCCGCGGGTTCCGCGGGTTCCATTTCCAACGAAGGTAAAAGTCATGCAAGCAAGTCAGCAATTCAAGACCATCTCGGTGATCGGGCTGGGTTATATCGGTCTGCCCACGGCCGCGGTCTTTGCCTCGCGCGGGGTGAAGGTGATCGGGGTGGACGTCAACGCTCGTGCCGTCGACACCATCAATCGTGGCGAGATCCATATCGTGGAGCCGGATCTGGACATCGTGGTGCGCGCGGTCGTCACCGATGGCGCCCTGCGCGCCACCACCTTGGCCGAGCCGGCGGATGCTTTCCTGGTGGCGGTGCCAACACCCTTCAAGGAAGGCTTCGAACCGGATCTGTCCTATATCGAATCGGCGGCCCGTGGCATCGCCCCGGTGCTCAAGAAGGGCGATCTGGTGATCCTGGAATCGACCTCGCCGGTTGGCGCCACCGAACGCATGGCCGAGTGGCTGGCCGAGGCCCGTCCTGACCTGAGCTTCCCGCAGAACGCCGGCGAGGCCTCCGATATCCGCGTGGCGCACTGCCCCGAGCGGGTGTTGCCGGGCCATGTGCTGCGCGAGCTGGTGTCCAATGATCGCGTCATCGGCGGCATGACTCCGGCGTGCTCGGCTGCCGCTGCAGCCCTGTACAAGATCTTTGTCGAAGGCGAGTGTGTCATTACCACGGCGCGTACTGCGGAGATGTGCAAGCTCACCGAAAACTCCTTCCGTGATACCAACATCGCATTTGCCAACGAACTGTCGTTGATCTGTGACCAGCTCGATATCGATGTGCGCGAGCTGATCGCACTGGCCAATCGCCACCCACGCGTGAACATCCTGCAGCCGGGTGCTGGCGTGGGCGGTCACTGCATCGCGGTGGACCCCTGGTTCATCGTGCACAGCAATCCGGAACAGGCCAAGCTGATCCGCACCGCACGCGAAGTCAATGACTTCAAGCCGAAGTGGGTCATCGGCAAGGTGGAAGAAGCCATGGCGCAGGCCAGGATGACCGGCGCGGACGTTCGTATCGCCTGCCTGGGCCTGGCCTTCAAGCCGGACATCGACGACCTGCGCGAGAGTCCGGCGGTGGATATCGCTCATGAGCTCTCGTCCCGCTACACGGGCCAGGTGTCACTGGTGGAGCCCAATATCGAGACGCTTCCAGCCCAGCTGGCCGAGGCCCGCCTGGTCGAGCTCGATACCGCGCTGGCTGAGGCCAATGTGATTGCCGTGCTGGTGGCGCACAAGGAATTCCGCGATCTGCGTTCCAGACTCAAGCCTCACCAGCGTCTGGTCGACGTGGTCGGTATCACCAGGGCATGAGGCCAGGCCGGCAAACGTATCAAGCTTCGCCCGCCGGCCCCTCCAGAAAGGTAACTATCTTGTTCTTGAAACGGCTCCGGTCAATGACCTTGACGATGGCGATCAATCGCCATCTGACGGTTTGCGCCTTGCGTTGGCTGGTCAAGCGCAAGGCACGCAGGGCGCCGGAGTACACCCCGCGTCCAGGCAGTCTGTTGTATGTGGCTGCCAGCGCGCTGCCTTATCACGTCTCCGGCTATACCAACCGGACCCAGGAAATCATTGTCGCGCTGCGCTCGGTCGGCGCCGATGTGAGCGTGATGACCCGCCCTGGCTATCCCTGGGATCGCAAGGACCGCGTCGTCGATGCGGGTCCTGACGCCACCCTGGTCGACGGCATCCTCTATCACCACAGCCGGAGCCCCTCCAACCATCGTCCGGTCCTGCAGTTTGCACTGCAGGCCGCGCCTGCCATTGCGCAACTGGCGGCCAGCCGCAAAGTGGCTGCCATCCACGCCGCTTCCAACCACACCAATGCCTTGCCGGCCCTGCTGGCGGCGCGTCGACTGGGAATTCCCTTCCACTACGAGATGCGCGGCCTGTGGGAACTGAGCCGTATCTCCCGTTCGCCCGACTTCGAGGGTAGCTGGGCCTTCCGCCAGGGGCTGGCACTGGAACGTCTGGTGGCGTCCCAGGCGGATCGCCTGTTCGTCATCTCGGAACAGTTGGGTAAGTACATCCAGCAGCATTGGGGCATTCCTGCCGAACGCATGACGCTGTTACCCAATTGCATCGATGCGGATCGCATTCCGGCGGCCGATCCTGCCCAGGCAGTGCCACTGACCATCGGTTACGCCGGCTCGCTGATCGTCTACGAAGGTCTGGATACCTTGCTGGAGGCCGTCGCCCGGCTCAAGCGTGAAGGCCTGGCGGTGCGCTTGCACGTGGCAGGCCACGGCGAAGCAGGCCAGGCACTGCAAGAGCAGGCGCGCCAACTGGGCATCGACGATGTGGTGTGTTTCCATGGCCGCGTCAGCGCCGTGCAGGCGCGCGCCATCATCGGCCGCTGCGCGGTGATCTGCATTCCACGTCGTCCCTTCGAGGTTTGCAGGATCGTGCCGCCGCTGAAGCTGGTGGAAGCCCTGGCCATGGCGCGTCCGGTCGTGGTCCCTGATCTGCCGGTGTTCGTCGACGAGATGGGCGGTGATCCTGCCGGCTGGTTCTTCAAGGCAGGCGACTCCGCAGATCTTGCGCGTACACTCAGGGTGGCGCTGGAAGATCATGCGCAACTGGCTGCGATTGGCCAGCGTGCGCGTACCTATGCGATAGGGCAACGCCGCTGGCAGGGTTTCGTCGGTGCGGCAGTACCGGGTGCTACCCCTCGGGCGAGCGCCGGCAATATGGGAGCACCGCATGGTCGGTAGAGTCATTCGCGCCGTCGGTTCGCTGATATACCGCTTCCCCGAATTGCAGGAAGACCAACCGGCAGCCGGTCCCTTCGGTCAGCTCAAGATCGCGTTGGTCACCGACCACTTCACCGCCGACTGCCTTTCCGGAGAATGTCGCGTGCGGGCCCTCACGCCTGCCAACTACCGCAGCGTCATCGGTGAGTGGAAGCCCGATCTGGTGTTCGTCGAATCGGCTTTTCACGGCATACGGGGCAGCTGGCGCTACGAGCTGGCCCGCCAGCCCCGACTGCTGCGCCTGACACGACCGACGGCCATCTTCAAGCTAGTCGATTTCGCCAAGGCCCGGGGCATTCCGACGGTCTTCTGGAACAAGGACGACGGCGCCTATTTCGAGCCCTTCATCGACGTGGCCAGGCATTTCGATTACATCTTCACCACCGACGAGACCTGCGTGCCCAGGTACCGTGCAGCCGCCCCCGGTGCGCGCGCGGTCAACACGCTGATCATGCCCTATCAGCCGGCTTTCCATCGCTTTGATGGCTTCCGCTTCACGCACAAGGAAGCCTGTTTCACCGGGAGCTACTATCGTCGCATCCTGGGGGCGCGCCGGGAATTCCTGGACAGCGCGTTCCAGGCCTGCGCCGATACCGCGCTGACGCTCAACGTCTTCGATCGCAATCACGACCGGCTTTCCCGGTACATCGAATTCCGCTATCCCCGCGGCAGCCACCTGAACGTACAGCGTGGCGTTGCGCATCGCCAGACGGCGGAGATCTACAAGCGGCATGTCCTCTCGCTCAATGTGAATTCGGTGACCGCGTCCGACACCATGTTTTCTCGGCGCCTGCTGGAAATCCTGGCCTGTGGCGGCATTGCGGTGACCAATCCGAGCCGTTCGGTGGAGCGGCACTTCGCCGATTTTTGTCATGTTGTGCGCAATCGGGAAGAGATGCAGGAAGTCTTCGGCCGTCTCAAGCATGGCCCGTCGTCTCTGGATCTGGAGCGTGCCGAAGCAGGCGCCCGTTACGTACGTGCCCATCACACCTGGTCACATCGGCTGCAGGAAGTCTGCGCCGTGCTTGGTCTCTGAAGGGCGTAGCGTGCTGGTCTCCATTTTTTCCTTCCTCGCCCAGGCCATTTTCTGGCTGGTGGTCTGCTATTTCTTCCTGTACGTGGGGCTGGAGCTGCGTGCCTTGCTGATCTCGCGCAAGACAGAGCGGCGCAAGCTGGCGCAGTTGACGGCGACACAGGCGCTGCCTGTGCAGCCCCCCGCCGGCTATCCGCCGGTCACCGTGTTGCTGCCGGTCTGTAATGAATCTGCCGTGATCGAACGTCTGATTCATGCCGTCTGCCAGATGCAGTACCCGGCAGGCCAGCTCGAGATTCTGGTGCTGGACGATTCGACCGATCAGACCTCGGCGCTGGCGCAGCAGGCGGCCAGCCGCTACCAGGCTGCCGGTATCGATATCCGCGTGCTGCGGCGCCCCGACAGGAATGGCTTCAAGGCGGGCAACCTGATCCATGGCATCGAACAGTCGCGTGGCGAGTTCTTTGCCATCTTCGACGCCGACTTTCTGCCGCCGGCGGATTTCCTGCTGCGTACGATGCCTTGTTTCAGCGACCCGGAACTGGGCTTCCTGCAGACCGGCATCGGCTATGAAAACCGCGACCACTCCTTCCTGACGCGGTTCCAGGCCATGGAGATGGGCCACCAGCAATATGTGACCGTGGGACTGAGTGAAGATGGCGACATGGCCTCCCTCAGCGGAAGTTCCTGCGTCTGGCGCAAGCGCTGCATCGAGGCCGTGGGAGGCTGGAGCGATGCCACCGTGACCGAGGACGTCGACCTGGGTTACCGCGCCCAGTTCAGCCACTGGAAGTACGCCTACCTGCGCGATGTGATGTCGATGTCGATCCTGCCTGAGACCATCAGCGCCTTTCGCATGCAGCGTGAGCGCTGGGGACGCGGCTTGATCCATAGCGCCTTCAAGCATGCCGGGGCCATGTTCCACCAGCGCATGCCGCTGATGCGAAGGCTGCATGCCATCTCGACCATGTTTTCTTCGCTGCTGCTGGCTTCCATCCACGTGCTGGTCCTGTTGAGCCTGCCGCTGAACTACCTCCTGAACTTCGAGGCAGCCAGTGTCCAGTGGGGCGCCTTGCTGTTCTTCATTCTGGCTGGCGTCTGGGGCGTCGACAATGCCATCGGCGCCAGCAAGGGCGCGTGGATCAACGATAAACGCTCCCTGGGACGCATGGTCTGGGATTCCTATCTCTACATCGCGCTGTTCCTGCCGATGGCCTGGTACTACTTCTTCGGTGGCTGTCGCGCCCTGTTCGGCGTCTATGGCGAGTTCCACCGTACCCCCAAGGCCGGTGACGAACATCGCACGAAGATGCCTCGTGCCAATACCGCCATGCTGTTGGGAGAGATATTCACGTTTTTCTATTCGCTGGCGGCCGTGCTGGTTGCGCTGGACGAAGACAATTTTTGCCTGGTACCACTGAACGTGACCGTCTGCGTCGGCTTCGCGATGGTGCTGTACTGGTCCTGGAAGGAAAGGTTGAGCCGTGATCATGGCTGAAGAAATACAAAGCACTATCGTCATCACCGGCGCCACCAGCGCCATCGGCGCTGCTCTGGCGGTGGCCTATGCGCGACCGGGCGTGCAGCTGGTACTACACGGGCGAAATGCGCTGCGGCTGGAGGAGGTTGCAGATGGCGCCCGCGCACTGGGCGCGCAAGTCGAGTTGCTCAGCTTCGACCTGCGCGATTTCGCCACGCTGCGTGATGCGCTGTCGCGGTTGCCGGTCATCGATCTGCTGATCCTCAATGCCGGGATCAATACCAGCACGGGGCCCGACGGTCAGGCCGAGCCCTGGGATGAAGTCGAGGCCCTGCTGGATGTGAACCTGAAGTCCGCCATGGTCGCCGTACATGCCGTCTATCCGGCCATGCGTGCACGCGGTCACGGCCAGATCGCGCTGATCAGTTCGCTGGCGGCTTACTTCGGCTTGCCGGTGACGCCCGCCTACAGCGCCAGCAAGGCCGGGCTGAAAGCCTATGGTGAGGCATTGCGCGGCTGGCTCATGCCCTATGGCATCAAGGTCAGCGTGGTCATGCCGGGCTATGTCAAGTCCGCCATGTGCGACGACATGCCCGGTCCCAAGCCTTTCCTGTGGACGCCGCAGCGGGCGGCGGCCGCCATCAGGAGCGGTCTGCAGGCCAACCGGGCACGCATCAGCTTCCCGTTCCCTCTCAACCTGGGTACCTGGTTCCTGGCGGTGCTGCCGGCCGGACTGTCGACCCGAATCGTTCGCTGGATGGGCTATGGACATTAATGTGACTCTTGTCGTCGCGCTCAGTGCCTGGGTGGCAGGACTGCTGCTGTCGGTATGCATCGAAGCCCTGATGACGCCACGTCCCTCGCTGCACCGCCCGTGGGGCGCCTGGGCGCTGCACGTCGCGCTCTGGACACTGACGTTCGATGCCTTCCTGCTGGTGTTGGGCCGGCCCTGGTTTTCGATGGCCATCGTGTCGGCGGTCATGCTGACCTTCATCCTGGTCAACAATGCCAAGCAAAAGGCCTTGCGCGAGCCCTTCGTGTTCCAGGATTACGAATACTTCACCGATGCGATCCGGCATCCGCGTCTGTACATTCCCTTCCTCGGCTGGCTCAAGTTCATCGGTGCAGTGGCTGGATTCGTGCTGGCCGTCGCCATCGGCCTGCTGGGAGAGTCATTGCCGGAAATGCGCCTGGCGGTGCGGGGGCAGGGCGGTGCCATGCTGGTGCTGTTGGTCATCGGGCTGCTGTTGCTGAGGGCGGGTCTGCGCCAGGCGCTGCCCATCACGCTTGATCCGACGCTGGATCTGCCGCGACTGGGCTTCTGGGCAAGCTTCATCCGCTATGGGCAGGAGGAAAGCCAGTTCCCCCGTGCTGCTTCGCCGTTCGCCACGCTCCCGGCTGCGAGCACGCAGACGGCGCAATTGCCGCATCTGGTGACGATCCAGAGCGAGTCGTTTTTCGACGCCCGCGCGCTCTATCCAGGTGTGAAGAAGGACGTGCTGCATCACTTCGACCAGCTCAAGCGCGATGCGCTCGTGCGCGGCACCATGAAGGTGCCGGCCTGGGGGGCCAACACGGTACGCACCGAGTTCGCCTTCCTGTCGGGGATTTCCAATCGTTCGCTGGGCGTACATCGCTTCAACCCTTACCGCGCTGTAGCCGCAGGCTGGAAGCCTGGTTCCGTGGCGCTTCATCTCAAGCGCCAGGGTTACCGCACCGTCTGCATCCATCCTTATCCCAAGAGTTTCTATCGGCGCGATCGGGTATTTCCACGGCTAGGCTTTGACGAATTCATCGATATCGAGCAGTTCGACGAGCAGTCGCGCTTTGGACCCTACACCAGTGACGATGCCGTGGCCGAGAAGATTGAATCGATTCTCAAGTTTGCCACCGGGCCGGTATTCATTTTCGTGGTCACCATGGAAAACCATGGCCCGCTGCACCTGGAATCGGTCAGCCAGTCGGATATTGACGATCTGTACACCGAGCCGCCGCCGTCCGGCTGTGACGATCTGACCGTCTATCTGCGTCACCTGCGCAATGCGGACCGTATGCTGGCGCGGTTGCGGGCTTTCCTGGAGCGCCAGAAATTCCCGGCCAGGCTGTGCTGGTATGGCGATCACGTCCCCATCATGCCGGAGGTCTACCAGCATTTCGGCGCACCCGACGGCACTGTGGAATACATCCTCTGGAGCAATGTCGAGGCTGGTCGGGGCGAGGTCCGGAACACCCGCGTGGAGGAGGTGTCCCGAATCATGGTGACCGAGCAGTCGCGTGCGACGGCACAGGCCAGATACGGCACCTGACTTGCCCGCCATCCGGATCACCATGCCTATTTTTTTCTTTCCCATCCCAAGCGCCTAGTCCAGGGGAATCGCGCCCATGCATAACGAGATCGAGAACAGTCAGACCTTCCCGCCAGCTGAGCTGCTGGCGGTGAATCAGGAGCTGCAGCAGGAGAACCAGCTGTTGCTCAGGCAGTCCGTGGTGTTGCAGGAAGAGCTGGAACGTCTGCAGGCGTTGCCACCGGCAGCCACAGTTCGGATTGACCTGATCGACGACCACGTTGTGCAGGCGAACGCCGACAATCTCGCCAACGCGGCCTTCATCGCCGCATGGAAACGTAACCTGGCCGCCGAGCGTCGCTATGCGGCCGCCAACGGCCGGCTGTCATGGTGGCGGCGCCTGTGGCAGCACATGCCTGGTGCCGACCGGTTGGGTGGCAAGAGCTTTGCCAAGGTCATCGCCGCTTATGCCAGCGGCGGGGCACGTGCCGTTGACGTCCTGTTCGACCAGTGCATGACATCGCCGGAACTGCGGGCCAAGGCGCTCACCGTCCTCGCGCGCAGTCTGCAGAAGGAAGACGCGCAGGCTGCTGCCGACCTCGCGCGCAAGGCTTACGATCTTGAGCCGCGGCCGTTCCGTCTCAAATGGCTGGCGCTGCGCCAGTACGAGGCAGGAGTGATGGAGCAGGCCCAGGCCAACCTGGATTGCTTGCCGGAGGATGTGACGTTCAGCGAATCGGAACTGCGCCAGGTGGAAAAGCTGCGCCAGCAGACGCAACGGTTCTGGCACGGCAAGGCCATGCAATTGACCAATTTCAGCGAACGCCAGGCCGCGCTCAGGAAGCAGGCCAGCGAGACGTTGGAGAAGACGTCCCAGCTGCAGCAGCGGGTGGCGGCGCTGGAGGCGCGCAAAACCACGCTGGAGCAGGAGCAGGCCTGGCTGCGCAGTGAGTACCGGCGGGCGCAACAGGAGAATGCTGCCTTGCAGGTCGAGCAAGGCAGGCTGCAAGAGGAACGCGCCGCCGTGGTAGGCGAAAGGGACGGGCTCGCCGAGCAGCTGCGGGTGCTCCAGCAGCAGGTGGCGACCGCTCTGGGACACAACCAGGCCCTGACTGCGCAGATGCAGACACTGCTGTCGCAACAAGACCAGTTGCAGAAATTCGGTTCGTCCGTGCAGGAAATCCAGCATGCCAACGCCGCTGCCGGCGCTCTCATGGCGGACTCCTTCAGGAAGCAGTCCGAAGAACTGCTGAAGGTCCGGCGTCATCTGGACAATGTGGTAAAGAACGAAGCGCTCAATGTGACCCGACAGGTTCAGGCTTTCCTGGGTGTGCAGAGCTACTTCGCCTCCGGCGAGTTACCCATGCTCAACAGTGAACATCATTCCTGGGCCATCGATATGGACCTGGCCCATTACCTGGTCGAGCTGATCGAATGCAATGCCTATGATCTGGTGATCGAGTTTGGCTCCGGCATTTCCACCACGGTGGTAGCCAAGGCGCTGCAACTGATCCAGGCCCGTACGCCCCAACGCGCGCCGGCCAGGTTTGTCTCTTTCGATCATCTGGAACCCTATTTCCAGAAAACCGTGGGCCATTTACGCCAGCTGGGACTGGAACATCATGCCCAGGTCTGCCTGGCACCCCTGTCCGATTGGCAATCCCGCGATGGCAAGCACTATCCGTTCTATGCCTGCGAGGAGGTCTTGTCCGCACTGGCACGCGAGACGCCCGCGACAGCCCGCATCCTGGTCATCGTCGATGGCCCGCCAGCCGCAACCGGCCAGCACGCCCGCTATCCGGCACTGCCATTGATATTGGCCCATTTTGCCGAGCGCGCCATCGATGTCCTGATGGACGACTACGTGCGTGCCGACGAAAAGGAGGTAGCGCAGATGTGGCTGGCCGATATCGGTGCCAGCGGTCAGCGTGCGCAAATGATCGAAAAGAAATTGCACAAGGATGCCTGCCTCATCGAGATCCGGCCGATGCTCATCGCGGCCCATTGAGGCGATACAGCAAGGAAAGAGTATGAAAACCGACAAGGACGTGGAATTGCAAACGCCGTCGCTGACCCGCAAGGCAATGGAAGAATTCGAGCGGGGTGACTTTGGTGCGGCATTGTTCAGCTATCAGGCCCTGGGCGAGAAACTGGGAGCGCAGTACGTTGCGGCCAATCTCGCCCTGTGTCAGCGCAGGCTTCTCAATTCGCCGCGGCACAAGGCGCTGGCCACGATTGCTCCCGGCAAGCTGCGCGTGGCGGCGGTGATGGATGAATTTACCTTCCACTCCTACGATCCCGAATGTACGCTGCTGCAACTGGATCCGGACTGCTATCTGGAGCAGCTGGAGCAATTCCAGCCAGACCTGCTGTTCATCGAATCGGCCTGGCAGGGCTTCGAACAGAAATGGAAACTCAAGATCAGCACCAATGGTCCGGAGATCAATGCCTGCATCGACTGGTGCCGCAGACAGGGTATTCCGTCGATGTTCTGGAACAAGGAAGATCCGGTGCACTTCGGCACGTTCATCGACATGGCCAGGCAGGTTGATTATGTCTTTACCACCGACATCGACTGTATCCCCCGCTACAAGGCGCTGCTGGAACACGATCGGGTCTTCCTGCTGTGTTTCGCGGCCCAGCCCAAGGTGCACAATCCGCTCGAGATCTACGAGCGCAAGGATGCCTTCAACTTTGCCGGTTCCTACTACCTGCGCTACCCGGAGCGTCAGCGTGACTTCTCTTCGCTGATCGACACGGTCAAGGATTTCCGGCCGGTCGAGATCTATGATCGCAACTTCGACAAGCCGCATCCCAATTACACCTTCCCGGATCAGTACAAACCGATGATTCTGGGCAAGCTGCCGTTTTCGGAGATCGATCTTGCCTACAAGGGCTATCGCTACGGCATCAACATGAACACCATCAAGCAGTCGCAGTCGATGTTTGCGCGCCGGGTGTTCGAATTGCTGGCCTCCAATACGGTGGTGGTCAGCAATTTCTCGCGTGGTGTGCGCTTGCTCTTCGGTGAACTGGTCGTGTGCTCGGATAGCCCCAAGGAACTCCAGGCGCGCCTGCGGCAGATCGTGAACAGTGATGTCAATTACCGCAAGTTCCGGTTGTTGGGTCTGCGCAAGGTCATGTCCGAGCACACCTATGCCCACCGCATGTCCGCCATCTGCGCCAGCATCGCCAGGACCGATCCAGCTTCGCCATCGGCACCGGTGGTCCTGCTGGCCAGGGTACGCAACGAGGACGAGGCACAGCACGCGGTGGCGGCATTCTCACGCCAGACCTACGTCAACAGGACGCTGCTGCTCATCGGCGAGCCCATGCCCGTCACGGAGGCACAAGGGCTGGTGGTCTGGGTGGACGAAGCCCGTTGTCGGGAGCGCATCGAGGCGCTGGCGGCCGGGACCCTGCTGGGCGTGCTTTGCCCAGAGGACTATTACGGACCCAACTACCTGACCGATCTGGCCCTGGCCACCCACTACAGCCAGGCCGATGCCTGGGGCAAGGCGCTCGGATATCGCGCCGCTGCAGGCAGCCTGGCGCTGGAGGGGGGCGACGTCGCCTACCGCAGCGTCGGGATGCTGGCTGCGCGCCGTGCGCTGTTCAGGTCTGCGGCGATGACACCGGCCGTGCTGGAGCAACTGCTGGCCGCACCGGAAGAGGCCACCCTGGCACTGGAAAAGATGGTGGCCATTGATGAATTCAACTATATCGAAGGGGGCGGTCTGCTATCCCCCGCGCAGCAGCATGAGGTCGACGATCTCCAACTGGTCGACCAGGGCATCGATTTTCCGCGCACGATGAAGGCGGTCACGGCCCGTCTTTCGCCTTCCTCCTACCGTCAGGACGAAGATACCAGCGGCCTGCCTTGTCTGGAGGCCGGCAAGTTATCGCAACTGCTGGTCCCGAAGAAACTTATCCAGATCAATCTGTCAGGGGGCAAGCTGTTGATCCATTCCCGCTTGGGGATGGGCAGCCATGAATATCTCTACGCTGGCAAGACCTTTTCCCGGGAGGAGCTCAATCTGCTCCTGAACAGCCAGTTCCGGCTCTGCGCCTCGGGTGAACTGGATGTGCGTACCATCTTCGAGTTCCAGGACAAGGATGGCAAGAAGCTCTCGCACCAGATCAACAAGGTCGGTGACAAGCATTCGCTGGCCATTCCCTCCGAGTGCGAGAAAGTCCGCTTTGGGCTGCGCATCGAAGGCGAGGGTGAGTTCCGTATCGACAAGCTGGTGCTGGGCAGCCATTCCGAACGTCCGGCCAGCTTGGTCTGCCGTTCGCCGCTGCTGGTGTTGAGCAAGCAATATCCCGCCTACGATGACCTGTATCGGTATGGCTTCCTGCATACGCGCATACGCGCCTACCGTGCTGCCGGTGTGCTGACCGAGGTCTTCCGTATCAGTCCACAGCCCCCCGGTTACCGCGAGTTCGAAGGCGTGGATGTGGCCACCGGGGATGCCGAACTGCTGGACGCCACCCTGGCCACCGGCCAGGTGGAACACGTACTGGTGCATATGCTGGACCGGCAGATGTGGCAAGTGCTGCAAAAGTATATCGATCGCATCCGCGTCACGGTCTGGGTGCATGGCGCGGAGATCCAGGCGTGGCAGCGTCGCCAGTTCGAGTTTGCCCTGTTCGATACCCAGCAGATCGAACACAAGAAGAAGCTGGGCGATCAGCGTACCCAGTTCTGGCGCGGCATCTTCTCTGACATGCCGGAGAATCTGCACCTGGTCTTCGTCTCGCAGTCCTTTGCTAACGAGGTCTTTGCCGATCTCGGCATGCAGCTGCCATCAGAGAAATATTCGATCATCCACAATCCCATCGATACCGGGAAGTTTTCCTATATACCCAAGCAGCCGGATCAGCGCCGCAAGGTCTTGTCCATCCGGCCTTACTCGGCGCTGGCGTACGCCAATGATCTGACGGTGAAGGTGATCCAGGCCTTGTCCACCCACCCAGATTTCGCGAAGATGGAATTCCGTCTGATTGGCGATGGGGACCTGTTCGAGCAGACTGTGGCACCGCTACGCGCATTTGACAATGTGCGGCTGGAGCAACGCTTCCTGACCCAGGACGAGATTGCAGATTTGCATAAGCAATACGGGATCTTCCTCGTTCCCACGCGCATGGATACGCAAGGTGTATCGCGGGACGAGGCCATGTCCTCGGGCCTGGTGCCGGTGACCAACGAGGTCGGTGCGGTGGGTGATTTCGTTTCCCGCTTCAACGGCATGCTGTGCGCCCCGGAAGATGTGGAGGCGATGGCCAGAGCAGTCCTGACCCTGTATGAGGATGAGACCTTGTTTGCCCGGCTTTCCGCCCAGGCAGCCAGTTCGGTGCGCGGTTCGCGCAGTGCCGAGGCGATGAGCAGGGCGGAACTGGCATTGATCGGTTCGGCCGGTGCGGTACGGGTGGCATGAGGAATCAACCGCATCAATCAGCATGGACATCATGAAATTGTTTCCCCAGACATTGCTGCGGTGGCTTGTTCTGTGCCTTCTTTCCTGTCTTGCGGGGCTGGGCATGGCCAGCGACCAGGACGTCACGGATGCGACCCCGGATGAAGAGACCTCTGCTCCTGAACGTGCGCGGCGCATCCCAGTCATTACCTATCACCATCATCTTCCGCAGGACCTTAAAATGGCCGGAAGATATCGGGATGGTTCGGTCACCAACTCCGTCGAGAGCTTTCGCGAGCAGATGGAGTGGCTGCGGCAAAATGGTTACTCCTCATTGAAGCTGGAGGAGTTCGAAGCCCATATCGAGAACCGCGCGGACCCTTCGATGGAGAAAAAGGTACTCATCACCTTCGATGATGGATATCTGACGACCTTGAAGTTCTGCTATCCGATTCTCAAGGAGTACGGTTTCACCGCAGTGGTATTCCTGATCACGGGCCGCCAGCCGGCGCTGGCCGAGAGCCGGTTCCTGCCTGAGAAACTGCAGTACATTGCACGCGCGCAGATGGCGCCGGCAAGCGATGTGTTTGAGTGGGCTGCCCATACCCATAACCTGCATTCGATGAAGCTGAACCCTTCCCGCTCGGATCTGCTGGTGGCCGATGACGGCGCATTGGCCGAGGATGCCGCACTCAGCCTCGCCCAGCTGGGACAGACGCGTCATTTCTGCTTTCCTTTTGGTCAGTACGATGAACAGGTGACTGAACGCCTGACCCATCTCGGCTTCCGCTACTTCTACACGACCGATAAAGGATGGGCGCAGCCGCAACAAGGAAGGAAAATCATGATTTCCCGGCTGAATGTTTCGCCGCGGATGACCCTGGCCGGTTTTGCCAGACTCTTCCGTGACGACACATGATGTGGCGGAGGTCGATATGAACGGCATGGAGACGATGTGCACGCCAGGCACGACTGTCGCAGCGGGCGCGGTGGTAGATGGCATGCATTACGCTTACCGTTCTCCATTTGATACACGGCATTTTTTCAATCGCTGTGTGTTCGTGGACCGGCAAGACCGTTACTCGGACAGCTTTCATCTGCTCGCTCGGTTGCAAAAGACGCTGACCTTCGACGAGCGTTTTCTCGATCCGCAGTTCGTCAATACAACCGAGACGCCGTTCAGGGAAATCCGGCGTGCCCCGCCGCATACGTATTGCCAAAGATGGCCGCGACCACGGAGGCCGGTGTTTTCGGGGTCTTATGAGGCTTATCTTGACCAGCTGGAGTCGACGCTGGAACAGGTCCTGTTACGCATGCATCCCGGGCGGCAATATCTGATGGCACATTCCTCGGGATCGGACAGCCGCATCCTGTCCGGGACCATGGCACGCCTGCGCCGCCAGGGAAAGATGTCTTTCGATAACGTCTTGTTCCATTGCTGGTGTACCCATGAGGCCGATTCGTTCCGCAAGATCATGGCCGCCAACGGCTGGACCAATATCTCGGTGCTGGATGATAGCGGGCCGGACGTCTATAACGTCGGCAGGACCGATCTCCCCTGCGAAGGCTGGAACCCCTATACCTACCAGATCGACTTCTGGGGGACGCATGATCCATCCCGCTATGTGCTGCTGTCCGGAGCGCAGGAAACGTATTCGGTGCCATACGAGAGATGGTTGCATGCACGCAGTTTTTTCAATAACAGGGGGGAGAGCATCCATCGCCTGGCCACGGTATTTGAGGATGTGTTGTTTCCCTTCCTCAGCTATCCGATGCTGGCCATGACCATGGCCATGCCGGCCCAGTGGAAAAATCTTCCCGACCCCCGGATCGGGCGCGACAAGGTGCGCTCCGATCTGGTGGCCCGGCTTGGACTGATCGACATCCCTGTACAGAAGGCCGCCTATCGTTTCAATGTGTCACCGGCGCGCAGGCGCACCATGCTGGCGGCCTACGAGACCAGCCGGTTTCGCCGGCGCTATGGGATCGTTCTGGATGAGAAGGATCTGTTTGCGAACTGGAACGGCTGGAACTCCTGCCTCTGGAGCTTCGCCGTGACCGAATACGAGGTGCTGCAGCAAGCCGTCTGAAGGCTGTCTTGCAGCGTAAGGAAGAAAGCGCTTATGCCAAACCGATACGCCATTCTCACCGTCGATACCGAGGCACTGCCCGCCCGAGCGGCCAGTGACCACGTCCGCCATCTGGTGTGGGGCGAGCATGCCGCAGGGCGGGCCGGTGTACGCGAGATGTGTGCCATTGGCAGGGAATTCGGTGCGCCCCATGTGTTCTTCGTGGATATGTGCGGCGATGAGCTCTATCCGGGGGAGATGGCAGAGGTGGTGTCCTGGCTGGACCGTGATGGGCAGGATGTACAACTGCACCTGCATCCGGAGATCCTGCCCCTCCAGTTCTGGCAACAGCATGGCCTGACACCGCGGCCGCGCTACATGAATGAGTATCAAGATATTGCGCGTGCCGGGTTCGTCATCCGTTTCTTTTCGGATCGGCTCAAGGAACTCACGGGCAAACCGGTTCAGGCCTACCGCGCAGGATCGTTCCGCTGGAATGGCGACGTCATCCGCGCACTGGAGCAGGCAGGCATTCCCCTGTCGTTCAATAATTCGATGCGGGCCCACCTACTTGGCCGCAGCCCGCATGCCGAACCGACCAACAGTCCCTATGCCTGGTCCAACGGCGTGATGGAGGTGCCGGTGACGGAACGCCATTTTCCCGCAGAGCCACAGCGCGGCAGGCCGGAAAAGTGGATCAGTCTTACGTTTCCACAGTCTTCCTATTTTCAGTACGCACCACCGAGGTCACCGTGGTGGCGCCGTTGGCTGCCGGCGCCGGTGGATCTGCAGGTGTTCCTGCTGCATTCCTGGTCGCTTCTGCACTGGGACGACAATCAACATGCCACTTACCTTGGCGACCAGCGTCAGGAGGAATATCGACGCCTGGTCGCCTCGATCGTCAAGGACTATGACGTCATCACCACCACCGACTTTCTGGATCTGGTGCGCCGGCGAAAGATCAAGACCAAGCAGGTGGTCCCGCTGGAGCGGGCCGACCTTGCCAGTCCGCCGCCGGCGACGGTGTCGGTCAATTCATCTTCAGGCTTCTAAAGGAAGGTCAGACTAGCAATGGCTAATCGTTATGCAATGCTTACCGTCGATACAGAGGCGCTCCCCAAGCGCGCCAGCGGTGACCACGTCAACCGCCTGATCTGGGGACGCCATGCCAATGGAACGGCCGGTATCCGCGAGATGGCGGAAATCGGGGACGAATTCAACGCCAAGCACATTTTCTTCATGGACATGTGCGGTGCCTATGCTTACCTCGATGAACTACGTGAGGTAGTACGGTGGCTGGATGCGGCCGGACAGGATGTACAGCTGCACACGCACCCCGAATACCTGCCCAAGAGCTTCTGGGAGCAGCATGGCCTGTCGGATCGGCCGCAGTACATGAATCAGTACGAAGACGATGACAGGGCACAATTCGTGATCCGCCATTTCGCGGACCTGATATCGAAGGAGACCGGCAAACCGGTGTTGTCACACCGTGCCGGGTCGTTCCGCTGGAACGCGTCGACCATTCGTGCGCTCAAGGCGGCCGATATTCCGCTCTCGTTCAATAATACCGTCTGCTCTGTCCATACCGGGCAATGCATCTATAGCGTTCCGACCAACCACCCGTTCCAGTGGTCCAATGGTGTCATCGAGGTTCCGATGACGGAGAAGCGGATTCTGCCCAAGGTCGGCAAGAAGGAACGCTGGGTACGCCTGACCTATCCGGAATCGGTGTATTTCCAGTTCGATCCGTGGTGGGGACGCTTCCTGCTCAACATGATCAGCGGCACGCCCGAGTTCGCGGTCTTTCTTCTGCATTCATGGTCATTGCTGTACTGGGATGAGAATGGACTGGGCAGCTATCGCGATGACCAGCGCCTGGAGGGTTACCGGAAGTTGCTCAGGAAGCTGACCAAGGACTATGACGTAATCACTTCATCTGAATTCCTCGATCTGTGCGCGAGAGGAAAGATCAAGACGGATCGCACGGTGAACCTGGATCTGGCCGAGCTCGGCAGGCAATCCTGAACGCCTGGAACAGCTTCATTGTTCAGCAATTTTTTGCTCCCCTGCCTCGGCGTTTGCGGGCGGGAGAAGGAATCGACATGCTTAATGCAATTACGGCGCCATGGTGACACGGGTTTCCATCATCGGCAGCTGCGTATCGCGGGATATTTTCAACTTCGCCGAGCCGGATGAATTCCAGCTGGTGAACTACATCGCGAGGTCATCCATTGGCAGCCTGTTTTCTCCGTCACCGTTTGCCGACACCTTCAGCGAGAGGCTCTCCTCAAGTTTTCAGCAGCGTATCGTCAACATGGATATCACCAAGTCCGGCCGACGACGGTTGCAGTCGATTGCCGCTGATATGGTGCTGATCGACCTGATCGATGAGCGCTTCAATCTGGCAGCGGTCTCGACGGGCGCGGTGTGCACGGTGTCGAATGAATTCATCAGGACCGGCGCCTTGAAGGAACTGCAGGAGAGCAAGAGGATCAGGATCATCCGCAGCGGGTCCGATCCGTTCCTGCAAACGTGGATCAGGGGATGGCATGCTCTGGTCGACCTGCTGCGCGCCGCAGACATGCTGGAGAAGACCTACGTCAACAAGGTCTACTGGCAAGCCACCACGCAGAGCGGAAAAGCTTTTCCGAATGTGCGTGAAGAGCAGGTGGAGTCCGCCAATCGGATGCTCGAGCGTCTATACGCCATCATGGCGGACACGCTGCCGGCGACGCAATTTATCGGCCATGACGATGCATTGTGCCGTTGCCCCGATGAGCATCCATGGGGACCTGCGCCATTCCACTTTGTAGAAGACTTCTACCATGCCGCCATTGGCAAATTGCGGCAGATCAAGCTGTCGCAAAGCGTTTGTTAAGGACTACTTTGTCGCGCTCCCCTGATTTGCTCCAGTTAGATGATCCGATGCAGCTTGATCTGGCGATACCTACGAATACAGGCAACAACGATGAATAATCAAGAACTACTGCAGCCGGCGGCACCGGCTGATACGCCTCCGGTCAGACATCAGGCGCCGCGCGTACCTGCTGCTCCGACCTTTGGAGCAACATGGGAAAAATCATGGCGCGGGAGAAACGATTGAGCTTTTCAAACGCTACACAGTCCAGTGAAGAAATTAATGCGCAAGATCAGATGGTGTCGAACAACGCTGCCGGAGAACTGTTCTCGGGCCCCTCTGACCTGGACAGGGCGTTGGCCGGGAAATTGAAGATGGAAGGTGTGATCCAGACCAAGTTCTACGGGGACATTCTCACGCATGGCGATCTCTGGGGCTGTGGACCATTGGAGAACAGGACCTGGTGCTGGACCTTGCATGCATTCCTGCCCTTGGACCCTCTGATCGCAGTCGGAGACTGGGACGCCGTCCTGTCGCATATCAACGCATGGTCCTCTCGGTTTGCAGATGCTCCGATCGAGGCCGATTTTCCCTGGCATGATCATGCGACGGCCTTGCGGCTGGATCGACTCTCCCGGGTTGCCCTGCAGATGCCCACCGGGCAGCTCACGTCGCTGGCGGCCCGACATGCAGCTTTGCTGCTGGAGGAGAGTTTCTATTCCAGGCATACCAATCATGGATTTGATCAGGCGCTTTCCCTGATGCTGGCTTCGTTGGCTTTCCCGCATCATCCCGAAAGCGGCAGATGGCAGCAGATTGGTGTGGCTCGGCTGGAGGATGAAATCCGCTTTGCTTTCACCGACGAAGGTGTGCACGTGGAAAACAGCCCGGCCTATCATATGGGGATGATTGGCAATCTGAACCGGGCGCGACGCTTGCTGCAGGCCGTCGGTGCCCATGCCGTACTGATCGGATTCGATAAGCTGTTCGACCAGGCCTTGCAGTTTCTGGCCTGGGTTACGCGGCCGGACCGCTTTGTTTCCTATCTCGGTGACAGTGTCAGCTATCGTCCGAATGCCCCTGCAGAGCTCGCCGACCTGCCGGGTTTTGCACAGGTACGATATGCGGCGACGGCGGGGCAGGAAGGCAGTGCTCCTTCGGAGTCATTCGTGGTGTACCAGAAATCGGGCTACGCGATTTATCGGTCAAGGTGGAGTCCCTGGGATCGACATACGCACATCATGATGAAGTGTGGATTCCTGAGTCGTTACCATCGCCAGGACGATGACCTCAATGTGCTGGTGCACGCACATGGAGAGGACTGGCTGATAGATTCCGGACTGTATAACCACCAGCACGATGACCCCGTACGCGTGTACATGCGGTCGGCGCGGGCCCACAACGTTCCATTCTTGCCGGGCGCCAAGGTGAACCGCTCTACGCCCGGCGCGGACTTCGCCACCCTGGAGCGCCTTTCGCTCGGCGATTTTCCCTATGCTGCGCAGGGCGTGACGAAGATGTATTCCGGCAGGCGGATGGTGCGCCAACTGTTGATCAGGGATGAAAACAATTTCCGGCTGGTCGATAAGATCCTGTCGTCGCAGGATAACCCCTGTTATTGGCTTTTCCATGTGCCCTCGGACAAGAAGATATCGATTGGTCCGAATACATGCCGCGTGGTGGGCAAGCAGGTCAGCCTGGTGATCAGGTCCAGTGAGCGTCTGAGCTGCGAAGTTCATCGTGGATTCGCTGGCAGATTTCCCAGCGTAACAAGCGTGACCATCAATCAGCTGGAGGACTCTCAGGTGATTGTCTTTGGACCGGCCACCGTTGAGAAGGTCGCGTTTTCCTTTCAGTTCCAAGCGAGGGAATCAAGGCTCCCCACCATCGGGACGTGAGGATGCGGCTTTAGCCTTTAGTTTCATGTAGAGGAACGGCTCGCACATATGCGCGTGTTCCTTCCGGAGGAAACTTATGGCAGGAGGTAATGGTGTGGCCCATGGTGATCGGGAGGGACAAAGGCCGGAACTGATCCTGAGCATCGTCAGTGCATGCGGTTTGCGCAAATTCGCGCTGTGCAGGGAGCTGCTTTCCCTATGCAATTTCAAGGATTTCTGATGACTGAAGGTGCGCCACGCTCCTGCCAGACCTCCTGATACATTTCCCGATAAGCCTTCTCGACTGCGGGATGCGCCAGCAACGGTGCCAGTTCAGGTGACTGGAGGAACAAGGGCAGATAGCTGAAGCGAGAGGTGAATGCGCCCAGCAGGCGTTCGGCTGCCTGCTCCATCTCGCCGATAGCCACCAGATCCTTCACCATCAGGATGCCTTCGGGGCTATTGGGGAGGCAGCTCTGCAGTCGCTCCTGTACCAGATTGCGGGCCTTGCACAGCAGGCCGCATTGCGCCAGCACATAGGGCAGGTTGATTCGTGCGTAAGGGGGGATGTTGGTCGAGCTGGAAAGCTTTTCGGCAATTTGCGCCAGTCTCTGCGTTGGCTCGAACGCCGCGCTGACCATGATCTTGACGCCCTTCAATGCCGGGCTGCTACCGGCATAGTCGTGGTCCTCGGCAATGGCAATCTCCTCCATGGCCTCGGTATAGCGGTTGAGCATGCCCAAGGTACGCGCGAGGATGGCACGGATCTGAATACTGTAGGGGCGCAGCATCAAGAGCCGGCGCAGCGGTCCGATGGCTTCTTCAGGTCTGCCCGTGCCGGAGAGGTGCAGACCGTAAAACAGCAGGGCATCGGCGTTGTCCGGCGCCATGCGCAGCGCTTCGATATGCATGGCACGGGCTTCCCGGAAGCGCCACTGGCTATCCCGCAGCCAGGCCTGGGCCGATAGCAGGTCGGGTGAGTCAGGCACCAGTACAGCGGCCGCCTCCAGATGTTCGATCGCTTCGGCTTGCGAGACGCCCACATATGAATCCAGGCCGATGGCCATGGCCGTAGTGATGGTCTTGGCCAGGCCGATCTTGGCAGGTGCGAAGTTCGGCGCGGTGAGGATGATGGAACGGAAAACGCTGATGGCCTGCTTGAGGGGCTTGGCGCTATGTTGTTGCGCCAGCATGGACGCATGTAGAAACTGCTCGTGGGCCATCGAGGCGTTGGTCGACGGTACCGGTTGGAACCCGGTGGATTCGCGGGCGAGCAGCAACCTGTAACCATAGCCATAGACGGATTCAATCTTGGCGTCGGGCAGGGCCTTGCGCAGCTGGCTGATACAGCGCACCAGGCTATCGTCGGAAACGGAACGATCGCCCATCCATGCATGCTGGATGATGGCGTCCTTGCTGACGGGATCGGGAGAATTCTGGATCAGTTGCGTGAGCACCGCCCGCTCTTTCGGCGGCAAGTCCAGTTCCGTACCGCGCCAGGTGGGGATGCCACGGGAGTTCAGTCTTAGCGGCATGGCCTTGCACCCTGTTCCTGGCTTTCCCGGGCGCTATCGAATGCTGCCGCGGCAGCGCCATCGCCCAGATATTGCCTGCCGGCTTGGATGATCATGAGAAATTCCTTGAAGAGAGTGCTGTCCGATGAGCCACGTGAAGGCAATTTGTCGGGAATGGCGCGTGGTGCCGGCGGTCCGGTCGCTTGCGGTTCACGCTCTTGTCAGGCCGATGCTTAATAACTGAGAGCGCCGAGATTGTAATCGGTTCGTTGCCAGGTGGGATAGTGGTAATACGTTAAATTTGTACTATTTGGTAATTTGATGTTGCTGAAGTGCCCAAATTTGATAAATGGGACTTTGAATTCTCGATTAACCGAGGGCGGCAGGGGTAAAAAGAGTGGAAATGATAGCGGTCCGGCTGGTGCGCCTGATAAGGCGATATTCAGGCACTCAAGAAACAGATCTGGCTCGCGCCGGTGATGCTCCGGCCGGTAGCGCGAAGTTGGCAGGTTGATTTGCAATTGATGAGCGCCGCTTTATTTTTTTGTGATATCTGCTGGATTCGATGTTGCTGCAGGCGATGTCACGTCGCTTCCGAGCAGGGGCATTCATTGGAAGCAGGGCGCAGGGTGCGGCAGGGCTTGGTTTTCACCTGGTGCCGAAAGAATCGCCAAAACAAAAAACCCGCCCTTCTTTCGAAGAGGCGGGTTTTTCGGACGGCGCCGCATACGCATGATTGCACATGCAGCGACGGGTATCTGGTGGTGATAGGTGGACTTGAACCACCGACCCCAGCATTATGAGTGCTGTGCTCTAACCAGCTGAGCTATATCACCAGGAGGCAAGCCCGAGACTATAAGCATCGGCGCGGCTTCTGTCAATAGTTTTTCGGATTTTCCTCGAATTTACTTATCCACAGCCTCTTGCACCCGCGCCAGCACCTCGGCGGTGGCGTCCGGGCGGTTGCAGTCGATGCTGATGCGTTCCGGCATGGAGCGCAGCCAGGTCAGCTGGCGCTTGGCCAGCTGACGGGTGGCGGCGATGCCTTTTTCGCGCAGGGCGGTGGCATCGATGCTGCCGTCCAGGTATTCCCACATCTGCCGGTAACCGACGCAACGCATCGAGGGCAGGCCCAGGTGCAGGTCGTCGCGTGCGCGCAGGGCGGCTACTTCACGCTCCAGGGCGCCACCCTGCAACATCAGGTCGAAGCGCAGGGCGATGCGCTCGTGCAGCACGGCGCGCTCGCTCGGCTCCAGCGCCAGCGGCAACAGGGTGAAGGGCAATGGTTCGGCGGGTTTTTGCGACAGCAGCGACGACATCGGCTGCCCGGTCAACAAAGTGATCTCCAGAGCGCGCTGGATGCGCTGGCTGTCGTTGGGCTTGAGACGGGCGGCGGTGACCGGGTCCAGCGTCGCCAGTCTGGCGTGCATGGCGGGCATGCCGACCTGGGCGGCTTCTTCGTCCAGTTGCGCGCGCAGGACCGGGTCGGCTTGCGGCAGTTCGTCCAGACCATCGCGCAGCACCTTGAAGTACAGCATGGTGCCGCCCACCAGTAGCGGCAGCTTGCCGCGCGCGGCGATGTCCTGGGTCAGGCGCAGTGCATCCTGGCGGAACTGCATGGCCGAATAGGCTTCGGTGGGATCGATGATGTCGATCAGGTGGTGCGGGACTTCGGCCAGCTCGGCCGCAGTGGGCTTGGCGGTGCCGATGTCCATCTCGCGATAGACCAGGGCCGAGTCCACCGAAATGATTTCACTCGGGATATGGCGTGCGATTTCCAGGGCGGCGGCGGTCTTGCCGGAGGCGGTGGGGCCCATGATGGCCACCGCCAGGGGCGGGCGCTTCTCCATCGTCATTGCCCGCGCAGGAAGAGCTTGTCCAGGTCCGACAGGCCCATCTGGGTCCAGGTCGGGCGGCCGTGATTGCATTGGTCGGAGCGCTCGGTGGCCTCCATCTGGCGCAGCAGCGCATTCATCTCGGGCAGGGTCAGGCTGCGGTTGGCGCGCACGGCGGTGTGGCAGGCCAGGGTACCCAGCAGTTCGTTGCGGCGCTCCAGCAGCACGCGCGAGCCACCGTATTCGCGCACATCGCGCAGGACGTCGCGGGCCAGGGTCTGGGCATCGGCGTTCTTGAGCAGGGCCGGGACCGCCCGCACGGCCAGCGTGGTGGGCGACATCACGGCAATGTCGAAGCCCAGTGCCGAGAGGGTCTCCTGGTGTTCTTCCACCGTGCCCACCTCCACCGGATCGGCGTAGAAGGTCACCGGGATCAGCAGTGGCTGCAGGAAGATCTCATTGCCGTCCAGCGCCGTCTTCAGTTGTTCGTAGAGGATGCGTTCGTGGGCGGCATGCATGTCCACCACCACCAGGCCGGCCTGGTTCTGTGCCAGCACGTAGATGCCGTGCAATTGCGCCAGCGCGAAGCCCAGCGGGAAGTCGCCTTCCGGCAGCGGCGCCTGGGCGGGCGCGGCGGCGCTGCCCGGATACCCTGCCGCCGGGCGGCCGGAAACGGCCTCGCCAGCGGCCGGATCGCTGCGGAACATGCTGCCGTAGGCCTCGGTGTTCTGGCGCACGCCAAAGCCGTTGTTGCCGCCGAAGGAGTAGGGGCGTGGCGGTTCTGCGAACTGCGCCGAGAAGGTCTGCTGCTGCTGTTCGCGGACCCAGGGCAGGGGGCCGCCGGTGTTGCCGGTCGCGGCCGGCGCGGGGGGCTGATTATCGCCTTCGCCCGCCTGTTGCGGCAGATTTCCGAAGGAGACCGCCGAGGTCTGCGCCAGCGCGCGCGAGACGGCGTGGAATACGAACTGGTGCACGGCGCGGCTGTCGCGGAAGCGCACTTCGATCTTGGATGGGTGCACGTTCACGTCCACCAGTGCCGGGTCCAGCATCAGCGACAGGGCGTAAGCGGGATAACGGTCGCCGTGCAGCACGTCCTGATAGGCTGCGCGCACCGCGTGGGTGAGCAGCTTGTCGCGCACGAAGCGGCCATTGACGTAGAAATACTGGCCATCGGCGCGCGCCTTGGAGGCCGTGGGCAGGCCGACGAAGCCATGCAGGCGCAGCGGGCCGGCGCTCTCGTCCAACGGCAGGCGGGCGTTGGCGAATTCATCGCCGAGGATATGGGCACTACGCTTGGCGAATTCGCCGACGTTCCAGTGATCGACGGTCTTGCCGTTGTGCGACAGCGAGAAGCTCACGTCCGGCCGCGCCAGCGCGATGCGGCGTACCACCTCGGCGCAGTGGCCATATTCGGTCTGTTCGGACTTGAGGAACTTGCGGCGCGCCGGGGTGTTGAAGTACAGGTCCTGGACGTCGATGGTGGTGCCTTGTGCGCCCGAGGCGGGAGCGACCGTGCCGAACTGGGAGCCGGTGATTTCCCAGGCGTGGGGGGCGTCGGCGGTGCGGCTGGTCACCGTCAGTTGCGCTACCGAGGCGATCGAGGCCAGGGCTTCGCCACGAAAGCCCAGCGTGGAGACATTCTCCAGGTCGGTCAGCGAGGCGATCTTGGAGGTGGCGTGCCGCGCCAGGGCCAATGGCAATTGCTCGGGCGGGATGCCGCGCCCGTTGTCGGTGATGGCGATGCGCTTGACGCCGCCCTGCTCCAGCCGCACGGTGATCTGGGTGGAGCCGGCGTCGAGTGCGTTTTCCAGCAATTCCTTGACGACCGCCGAGGGGCGTTCGATCACCTCGCCTGCGGCGATCTGCGAGATCAACTGATCGGGCAGGGCCTGGATGGGGCGATGGGGCGTGGCGGCGGAATCGGAAACGGGGGAGGCATGCGGTGCGTTCATCCGGCGATTATACCGCCGACGTAGAGGCGGCAATGTGAAGAAGCCGCCCATGGGCGGCTTCGTCGGGTGGTGATGGGGAACAGGTTTTCCGGTCGGCAAAACCCAACGTCCCATGGCTGACAAGACGGGCTGCTTGCCTTCGGCGACCCGCTCCGGAGAGCCGTCCTACACGCGGAAGGTACTGACCGCCGCGGCCAGGCGTTCGGCCTGTTGCTGCAGCGATTGTGCTGCTGCGGCAGCCTGTTCCACCAGGGCGGCGTTCTGCTGGGTGCTCTCGTCCATCTGCGCGATGGCGCGGTTGATCTGGTCGATACCCTCGCTCTGTTCGCGGCTGGCGGTGGTGATTTCGCTGATGACGGTGGAGACGCGCTGCACGCTGGAGACCACGTCGTTCATGGTGTTGCCGGCCTGGGCCACCAACTGGCCGCCGCTGGAGACGGTCTGCACCGAGGCATCGATCAGTTCCTTGATTTCCTTGGCAGCCGAGGCGCTGCGCTGGGCCAGGGTGCGCACTTCGGTGGCCACCACCGCAAAGCCGCGTCCCTGCTCGCCGGCGCGGGCCGCTTCCACCGCGGCGTTCAGGGCCAGGATGTTGGTCTGGAAGGCAATGCCGTCGATCACGCTGATGATGTCCACGATGCGTTGCGAAGAGCTGTTGATGGCGTCCATGGTCTGTACCACCTGGCCCACCACTTCACCCCCATGGCTGGCCACGTCCGAGGCCGAGCTCGACAGTTCGTCGGCCTGCACCGCATTGGCGGCGTTCTGCTTGACGGTGGAGGTCAGTTCTTCCATGGCCGAGGCGGTTTCTTCCAGGGCGCCGGCCTGTTGTTCGGTGCGGGACGACAGATGGAGGTTGCCGGCGGCAATCTCGCTGGCGGCGGTATTGATTTCCTCGGTGCCGGCACGCACGCTGGAGACCACTTCCGACAGGCCTGCGCTGATGCCATTGAAGGCGCCCATCAGGCGACCGATCTCGTCGCTGCTGTGCACGTGCAGGCGGGTGGTCAGGTCGCCGCTGGCGATCTGGTCGGCGGCCTCGCACACCGCATCCAGCGGGCGGGTGACCATGCGGTTGATCATCACCGTCAGGATCGCCCCGAGTACGGCCAGGAACAGCAGGCCCAGGCCGATGTAGAGATTGCGCATGGAAGTGACTTCGCTGGTGATTTCGTCAACGGCGGCCTCGCCGACGATGACCCAGTTCCAGGGGGAGTAGTGGGTGAAGACGACGATCTTCTTGCGACCATCGATGGCGGTGTAGTGCAGCGCACCTTCCTTTTGCTGCAGCACGGTCCTGATGTAGCTCTCGCCGGCGGCATCCTTGAGTTCCAGCAGGCTGGTGCCTTCTTCCTTGCCCTCGCGCGGGGCGCCGGCGATCATCACGCCCAGGTCCTTGCCTTCACGACCGTTGAGGGCATAGAAATTGCCGGTCTGGCCGATCTTCAGTGCCTTGATCTGCTCCTTCAAGGCCTTGACGTCGGCGGAGATGTCGATCCCCACATAGAGGGCGGCGATGATCTGGCCGGCATCGTTCTTGATCGGGACGTACTTGGTGATGTACTGCTTGCCGAACAGCGTGGCCAGGCCGCTATAGGGTTTGTCGGACTTCAGGGCGGCATAGCCGGGGTGGGTGCGGTCGAGCAGGGTGCCCACGGCACGCTCGCCGTTTTCCTTCTTCACCGAGGTCGAGACGCGCACGAAGTCTTCGCCGGTCTTGGCGAAGATGGTCGCGGTCACGCCGGTACGGCCGGTGAACCGGTCCGGGATGGAAAAGTCCAGGTTCAGGTCGTGTCCGTCGTTCTGCAGCACCGGGGTGGCGCGGTCGGCGATCTGTACGGTGCGGCTCTCATCCAGGGTGAGCTTGCCGAATTCATTGTCGAACATCTTGGAGAAACGGTCGACCTGGCTGTTCACCGAGCGGTCGAAGATGCCGACCATGTGGGCTACGCCACGGGCATCGTTGCCCATCTGCTCGATGGAGCGATGCTCCATCATGCGCGAGGCGGAATAGGTGATCAGCATCAATGCGATCACGAAGACGACGCCCACCAGGGCGACCGTCATGGCAGTCAGTTTTGCACCTACCGAGCGGTGGAAAAGGGATGCGCGGCGCGCACCAGACATATCGTTAGCCATGGCTGTTCTTGTTTTTGAAAAAACGTCGTGTGGAAATGCAAATACCGAACGGAAAACTGCCCGGGAGGTCGGTCGCGCCGGCAGGCGCGCATTACGCTGTGACCGCTGGTCCCTCCTTGTTCTCCGTCATGCGGAAAGCCTGCAACGCTGCGTTCGCGCGGCGGCCTGCGTGCCGATCAGGCAGCACGTCGGCGACATTGCCGAATCGGCAATGGGGCGCGGCTTCGAACACGTTGACATCGCGCAGCGCCAGTGTTGTTGCTGACGCTGCCATTACGGTACTCGCTGGGGGAGGCCGTCAGTATATCGTCAGCATTTGAGCTCGATCAAAATACTTCGGATGTTTGCGCCCACATGCAACTGTGCTGTTGTTTTTCTATCCGGAAAGTGCTTTTTTGGCATGACGAATTTGCCTCACTTATTCCTGATTGTCTCCCTCGTGGCCACTGTAGTGCTAAGTCGCCTGGCCGGCTTCTTGGTTCAGGTTTGCACGAAAATCCCTGACCCAGCGTTCCAGTTCATCGGCCGCCATCGGGCGCGAGAAGTAGTAGCCCTGCGCCACGTCGCAGCCCTGGCTGAGCAGCAGCTGGTACTGGTCGGCATCTTCCACCCCTTCGGCCACCACCGTCAGTTTCAGGCTTTCGCCGATGCGGATGACGGCATTGGTCAAGGCGCTGACGGCGTCATCCTTGGCCATGTCGCGCACGAAACTCTGGTCCAGCTTCAGTTCGGAAACCGGGAGCTTGCGCAGGTAGCCCAGGCTGGAATAACCGGTGCCAAAGTCGTCCATGGCCAGCGGGATGCCCAGCGCATGCACGGCGGCGATGGTCTGGTTGGTGCTGGGGTTGGTGTCCATCAACACGGTTTCGGTGATTTCCAGGGTCAGGTCGGTGGGCACCAGGCTGTAGCGGCGCAGCAGCCCGGTGACGAACTGCGGCAGGTCCAGGTCGTGGAAGTTGGTCGCGGACAGGTTCACCGAGATGCAAGGCACCTGGATGCCGCGCCGACGCCAGTCGGCCAGCTGGAAACAGGCTTCTTCCAGCGCCCATTTGCCGAGTTCGCCGATCAGGCCGCATTCCTCGGCAATGGGGATGAAGCGGCCCGGCGAGATCTGTCCCAGCTGTGCGTCGTGCCAGCGCGCCAGGGCTTCCACGCCATGCAGGGTATGCTCGCGCAGCCTGATCTGCGGCTGGTAATGCAATTCGAAAAGACCACCCCGCAGGGCGTCGCGCAGGGCGCCTTCCAGGGCCAGGCGCTCCTGGGCCATGCTGTTCATTTCTTCGCTGAAGAAACTGAAGCGGCCGCGATTGACGGCCTTGGCCTGGTACATGGCGATATCGGCCCGGTGCAGGAGGGTTTCGATGTCGTTGCCGTTGTCCGGGAAGATCGCCACGCCGATGCTGGCCGAGGGATTGAGCGGGGTGCCGTTGATGTGGCAGGGCATGGCCAGCCGTTCCTGGATGCGCTTGACCACTTCGGTCAGGTGCAGGGTGTCGTACTGGGTCAGGACCACCACGAACTCGTCCCCGGAGAGTCGTCCCACGATATCGGAGCGTCGTGCCTGCGATTGTAGCCGGGTGGCGACCGTGCGCAGCAGCTCGTCGCCGGCCTGGTGCCCCAGTGAGTCGTTGACCTGCTTGAAACGATCGAGGTCGATGAACATCACCGCCACCGTGCTGTGGTTGCGTTCGGCGGCGGCGATGGCCTGGCCGGCCTGGACCAGCAGCAGGCTGCGGTTGGGCAGGCCGGTCAGCGAATCATAGAAGGCCAGCTGGTGGATGCGCGCGCGCGAGGCTTCACGTTCGATGGCCAGGGCGCACAGATGCAGGCCGGCATCGACCAGCAGGTGATGAAAGCCGCTGGGCTGGCGGGGCTGGCGGAAGTAGAAGCCGAAGGTGCCGATCACCTTGCCATCGGCCGATTTGATCGGGGTCGACCAGCAGGCACGCAGGCCGTGGGTCAGCGCCAGTTCCTTGTAGTCGGCCCAGTGCGGATCGCTGGCGATGTCTTCCGAGATGATCGCCTGGCCGGTGAAGGCAGCGCTGCCGCAGGAGCCCACCAGCGGGCCGATGGACAGGCCATCGATGGCGCGGCTGTAGGCCTCCGGCAGGTTGGGGCCGGCCAGGGTGTGCAGGCGTCCCTGTTCGTCCACCCGCAGGATGGAGGCGATCACCTCCGGCGCGACGCGTTCGACTTCCTCGCACAGCAGGTTCATCTGCTCGGACAGCGAAGAATCGCGCGCCATGGCATTGAGGACGCGGTACTGCAGCACCTCATGCACCTTGGTATTGGTGATGTCGGTCATCACGCAGACGGCATTGATGAGACGGCCATCGGCGTCCAGGATCGGGTTGACCACCGCCGAAATCCAGACCGGCTGTTCGTGGAAGTCGTGGATCAGCTCCTCGGTATGGAAGCTGTGTCCCTGCAGCAGCTCGCCGTGGCAGCGTTCGATCGACTTCACGAAGGTCGGATGATGGGCGAACAGTTCGCGTGGCTGCTTGCCGATGACCTGCTGGCTCTGGAAACCGAGCATGCGGGTAAAGCCGGTGTTGTGGAAGACGATGCGGTTCTGGGCATCGGTGATGAGCACCGCATTGTCGGTTTCATTGATTCCCAGCGAGAGCAGGTGCAGGTGTTCGCGATCGCTCTTTTCGCGGGTCACGCGGTAGGTGACGTCGTTGCCGATGCAGATCACGCGCTCGGCCTTGCCGTGCGGGTCCAGCAGGGGTGAATAGGTGGCCTCCCACCAGATCGTGCGGCCGCTGCGGGTGCGCCGCGGGAAGCGGCCGGAGAAGAAGCGGCCATTGCAGACATCGCGCCAGAAGGCGGCATATTCCTCACCATTGGCATACTCGGGGTCGCATAGCAGGGAGTGCGACTTGCCTACCAGGTCCTCGGCCAGGTATTCCATGGTCTTGAGGTAGTTGCGGTTGGCGGCAAGGATGAGGCCGTCGGGCGAGAGCTCGACCACCCCCAGCGAGCGGTTGAGTGCGCTCAGCACGCTGTTGCTGTGATGCGAGTCGTCGATGTGGGAACTGATGTCGGCGGCCGCCGAGATGACCTTGCTGAGTTCGCCGCGCTCGTCCAGGATCGGGCTGCACAATGCCTCCAGCCAGACGATGGTGCCGTCGATGCGGCAGCGTTGCAGGGTGCCGGTGATGATCTCGCCCTGGCGCAGGTGCTGCCAGAATTGTTGGTAGTCCGCAGACTGGACGTACAGCGGTTCGCACAGCATGCTGTGGTGCCGGCCGATTAGCTCTTCGCGACGGTAGCCCAGCATGCCCAGGAAATTGTCATTGGCCTGCAGTATCGTGCCATCGGCAGCGAATTCGAGAATGGCCATCGAACGCCACAATGCACCCAGCAGCGCATCGCGCTCCTGGCCACACAGATTCTGATCATCCTGCGGCACCTCACCTGGCGGATCACGTTGATGATCAAACTCGCCGGTGAACGACTCCTGGCTCTCCATACAGCCCCCCTGTGGCCCGGTAATGACGCCTGCCGCGCGTCTTGCCCCATGCAGTCCGGAGTTACGATTTTTCAGTTTTCCTGTCTGTACCGACCATGCCTCGCCGTACACCCCGCTCTGCTGAAAACTGAAGCAATCTGTCTTGATCATATGCCAAATCGCCAGCCTTGTGCGGTCGCTCTCGGCTGGCGCCAGAGGAGCGCAACAGCGTCATGAGGTTCTGCGAGGATTGTCCTGTTGCACAAGTACAAGCCCGGCTCTTTTTATCGACATCCGTTCGGGGTTCTTGAGTCCGCCCCGGGGCGAGTGTTGTATGATGCCTTCGCAGGTGGGAGGGATCACCCCGCCTTCCGGATATTTCCCGGCGTTGCACAGGGGAAATATCCCGCCGCCTGGCGATGGGGCGCCGCGGCATCGATGAATCACCAACGATTGGGTTTTATGGATTATCTGCAGTTGCTGGACGTGCTGGTGCACGTGGACAAATATCTGGGCGTCCTCATCGAGCAGTACGGCACGCTCATCTACGCGGTGTTGTTCCTGATCGTGTTCTGCGAGACCGGGCTGGTGGTGTTGCCGTTCCTGCCGGGAGATTCCCTGTTGTTCATCGCCGGCACCTTCTGTGCCATGGGCGCCATGGATATCTGGCTGCTGATGACCCTGCTGGTGATCGCAGCGGTGGCGGGCAATACCCTCAACTACTGGATAGGCGGCTGGGTCGGCCACCGCGTCTATACCCACAATTACCGCTGGCTCAATCCCGAAGCCCTGCAAAAGACCCATTCCTTCTACGAGAAACACGGCGGCAAGACCATCGTCATCGCCCGCTTCACGCCCATCGTGCGCACCTTCGCACCGTTCATCGCCGGCGTGTCGGGCATGAGCTTCGCCCGCTTCCAGCTATTCAATGTGCTGGGCGCCTTGCTGTGGGTGGTGGGGCTGGTGGTGCTGGGCTACCTGTTCGGCAATATCCCGGTGGTGCAGCAGAACCTCAATACCCTGGTCCTGATCGGGATCGTGGCGGCCATCATTCCCATCGTGCTGGGCGCCTTGTGGCAGCTGTGGCGCAAGGTACGCGGCAAGCGCAAGGTGCGCAGCGCCTGAGACCGCCGGCGTCAGGGAAGAAAAGAACAAGCGTTGGCAGTCTCATGAATGCCGTTCAGTGAAGACTGAACGGCATTTTTCATGATGCCTGCCAATCGCCTCAGGCGGCTGCAGCGGCAGCCTGGGCGAACCTGGCGCGTGCCTTGTGCAGCTTGCGATAGCTGTCGAGCAGGCGCTGATGGCGGTCCAGGCCTTCGAGCTTCATGCTGGTGGGTGTCAGGCCGTGGAAGCGCACATCCCCCTTCACCGATCCGATGGCCGCATCCATGCGCTCATTGCCGAACATGCGACGGAAGTTGGTTTCGTAGTCTTCCAGCGCCAGCGCATCGTCCAGTTCCACTTCCAGCACGACGTTCAGGGCCTGGTAGAACAGACCGCGTTCGACCGAGTTGTCGTTGTATTGCAGGAAGGCGCCGACCAGGTCATGGGCCTCGTCGAACTGCTGCAGGGCCAGATGGATCAGCAGCTTCAGTTCGAGCACGGTCAACTGGCCCCACTCGGTGTTTTCATCGAACTCGATGCCGATCAGGGTGGCGATGTCCGAGTAGTCATCCAGCTCGTTGTTCTCCAGGCGCTCAAGCAGGGCGGCCAGGGCGTCGTCGTCCAGGCGATGCAGGTTCAGGATATCGGCGCGGAACAGGAGCGCCTTGTTGGTGTTGTCCCAGATCAGGTCCTCCACCGGGTACACCTCGGAATAGCCCGGCACCAGGATGCGACAGGCTGTGGCGCCCAGTTGGTCATACACGGCGACGTAGGCTTGCTTGCCCATCTCCTCCAGGATGCCGAACAGGGCGGCGGCTTCCTCGGCGTTGGAATTTTCGCCCTGGCCGGAGAAATCCCATTCCACAAATTCGTAGTCCGACCTGGCACTGAAGAAGCGCCACGACACGATGCCCGACGAATCGATGAAGTGCTCGACGAAGTTGTTGGGCTCGGTGACGGCGTTGCTCTCGAAGGTCGGCTGGGGCAGGTCATTGAGGCCTTCGAAGCTGCGTCCCTGCAGCAATTCGGTCAGGCTGCGCTCCAGCGCCACCTCGAAGCTGGGGTGGGCGCCGAAGGAGGCAAAGACCCCGCCGGTGCGCGGGTTCATCAGGGTCACGCACATCACCGGATAGACCCCGCCCAGCGAGGCATCCTTGACCAGCACCGGGAAGCCTTGCTCTTCCAGCCCCTGGATGCCCGCCAGGATGCCGGGATACTTCGCCAGCACTTCCTGGGGCACGTCGGGCAAGCAGATCTCGCCTTCCAGGATTTCACGCTTGACCGCGCGCTCGAAGATCTCCGACAGGCACTGCACCTGGGCTTCGGGCAAGGTATTGCCGGCACTCATGCCATTGCTGACGAAGAGGTTTTCGACCAGGTTGGAAGGGAAATACACCACCTCGCCATCCGACTGCCGCACGAACGGCAGCGAGCAGATGCCGCGTTCGGCGTTGCCGGAATTGGTATCGACCAGATGCGAAGCGCGCAGCTCGCCGTCGGGGTTGTAGATGTCCAGGCAGTAGTCGTCGAGGATTTCCTTGGGCAGTTTGTTGCCGCGCCCGGGCTTGAACCAGCGTTCGTCGGGATAGTGCACGAACTCGGCATTGGCGATGTCCTCGCCCCAGTAGGAACCTGCATAGAAGTGGTTGTTGCTGATGCGTTCGAGGTATTCGCCCAGGGCCGAGGCCAGCGCGCTTTCCTTGGTGGCGCCCTTGCCGTTGGTGAAGCACATCGGCGAATGCGCGTCGCGGATATGCAGCGACCACACATTGGGAATGATGTTGCGCCAGGAGGCGATCTCGATCTTGATGCCCAGCTCGGCCAGCAGGCCCGACATGTTGGCGATGGTCTGCTCCAGCGGCAGGTCCTTGCCCAGGATGCGGGTGCTGGCGCCGGCTTCGGGCTGGAGGGTCAGCAGGGACTGGGCATCGGCGTCCAGGTTCTCGACTTCCTCGATGATGAATTCCGGACCCTCCTGCACCACCTTCTTGACGGTACAGCGCTCGATCGAGCGCAGGATGCCGCGGCGGTCGGCCTCGCTGATGTCGGCCGGCAGCTCGACCTGGATCTTGAAGGTCTGCTGGTAGCGGTTTTCCGGATCGACGATGTTGTTCTGGGACAGGCGGATATTCTCGGTGGAAATATTGCGCGTATTGCAGTACAGCTTCACGAAGTACGCCGCGCACAGGGCCGAGGACGCCAGGAAGTAATCGAAGGGGCCCGGTGCCGAGCCATCCCCCTTGTAGCGGATGGGCTGGTCGGCGATGACGGTAAAGTCGTCGAACTTGGCTTCAAGACGCAGCTTGTCGAGGAAGTTGACTTTGATTTCCATGGCGGAATTCCGATAAAGAGCCGAAAAGCGGCTGAAACGAGAAACAAGAAACGGGAGAGGGCGCTATTATCCCCCATCCGGTGGTGATCCAAGGCGGACGCCGACGCTGCCGCAAAAAGCAGGTGAAGCAGCAGACTCGCTTGACCGCGCTATCAATGACAAATATGAAATAAAAATGCCGTTCAGTGCCTGACTGAACGGCATCAGCGGCTGGCGCCGGGGTCAGGTCAGCTTGTTCTTGGCCAGCGGCGGGTTCTTGGCGAAGTAGTTGCGGATGCCGGTCAGGATGGCGTCGGCCATCTGGTCCTGATAGCGCTCGTCGGTGAGCTTGGCTTCTTCTTCCGGGTTGGAGATGAAGGCGGTCTCGATCAGGATACTGGGGATGTCCGGAGCCTTGAGCACGGCAAAGCCGGCCTGTTCCACCGCGCCCTTGTGTAACTTGTTGATGCCGCCGATTTCCTTCAACACCGCATTGCCCACGCGCAGGCTGTCGTTGATCTGGGCGGTGGTCGACAGGTCCAGCAGCACGCTGGCCAGTTGGCGGTCATGGGTCTTGATGTTGACGCCACCGATCAGGTCGGCCGAGTTTTCCTTGTTGGCCAGCCAGCGTGCCGCCGTCGAGCTGGCACCCTTCTCGGACAGGGCGAACACCGAAGAACCGCGTGCGGTAGGCTGGACGAAGGCATCGGCGTGGATCGACACGAACAGGTCGGCCTGCACCTTGCGCGCCTTGACCACGCGCTGGCCCAGCGGCACGAAGAAGTCGGCGTCACGGGTCAGCATGACGCGCATATTGGGGTATTGCTCGATCTTGCGCTTCAAGCGCT
>PJUA01000078.1_pt1 | contig 109142 bp, 99 predicted proteins | sample 1512151 | NCBI WGS metagenome assembly PJUA01 (sample SAMN08177678, study PRJNA422409) | Soil metagenome, whole genome shotgun sequencing project. | isolation source: Soil enriched on filter paper: beechwood xylan treatment | place: USA: Madison | collected 2015-01-15 | reverse complement strand
CGTGGTGGAAGTGGAAGAACTGGTGGAAGTGGGGCAGCTCGATCCGGACCAGATCCACACCCCCGGCATCTTCGTGCATCGCATCGTGGTCAACGCCACGCCCGAGAAGCGCATCGAACAACGCACCGTGCGCGCATAAGAGGAGACACGACAAAATGGCATGGACCCGAGATGAAATGGCTGCCCGCGCAGCCAAGGAACTGCAGGACGGCTTCTACGTGAACCTGGGCATCGGCTTGCCCACCCTGGTGGCCAACCACGTTCCCAACGATATCGAAGTATGGCTGCAGTCCGAGAACGGCCTGCTGCGCATCGGCCCCTTCCCCACCGAAGACCAGGTCGACGCCGACCTGATCAACGCCGGCAAGCAGACCGTGACGACCATCCCTGGCTCGTCCTTCTTCAGTTCGGCCGATTCCTTCGGCATGATCCGTGGCGGCAAGATCAACATCGCCATCCTGGGCGCGATGCAGGTCTCGGCCAAGGGTGACCTGGCCAACTGGATGATTCCCGGCAAGATGGTCAAGGGCATGGGTGGTGCGATGGACCTGGTGGCCGGTGTCGGCCGCGTGGTGGTCCTGATGGAGCATGTGGCCAAGGCCAAGGATGGCAGCACCTCGAAGAAGATCCTGAACGACTGCAACCTGCCGCTGACCGGCGTGGGCGTGGTCAACCGCATCATCACCGATCTGGGCGTGATCGACGTCACCCCCGGTGGCCTGAAGCTGATCGAACTGGCGTCCGGTGTCACCAAGGAAGAAGTGATCGAGAAGACCGAAGCACCGCTCGACGTGAGCGAGGTCTGAGCGAAATCCGCATCAGCGCCGAACGATCGCTGACGCTGCACTGCAATGAACAAGGGCGCCGTGAAAACGGCGCCCTTTTTTCTTAGTGCAGGCCATGCCGCCGCGGGCGTTTCAATCCACCGTGCTGACCCGCACCGCATTGCGGCCATCCCGCTTGGCCCGGTAGAGCGCGGCATCGGCGGCGTTGAGCACGTCTTCCACACGATGATGATGGGCGCGCTGCAGCGTGGCCACGCCCACGCTGATGGTCACCACCCGCAACGGGCTGCTGGCATGTACGATCAGGCGGCTGTAGACCGCGTCACACAGGCGTTGTGCCATCAGGCGCGCACCTTCGGTGTCGGTCAGCTCCAGCAGCACCACGAATTCCTCGCCGCCATAGCGGCCGGCGCAGTCGGTATGACGCGGCAGGTTGTCGCTGATGGTCTTGGCCACCTCCTGCAGCACGCCATCGCCCAGCTTGTGGCCATAGGTATCGTTATAGGGCTTGAAGTAATCCACATCGATGAACAGCACCGAGAAGGTCGAATTCAGATTGCGCCGGCAGCGCTCCCAGGCCGCCTGCAGGGCCTCATCCAGGGCGCGCCGGTTGAGCAGGCCGGTCAGGCCGTCGGTCTGGGCCAGTTCTTCCAGGCGCCGCTCGATGGCCACGCGCCGGCGCAGTTCCTGGCGCACGTGCGACAGCAGATAGGCCAACAGCAGGGCAAAGATGAACAGCGAGATGATTACCGCATAGAGGGTCTTGCGCCAGTTCTTGAAGATGGCCTGTTCGGCATAGCCCACGAAGACGATCAGCGGTGAGTCGGGAATGCGGCGGAAGGTATAGAGCCGTTCCACGCCATCACTGTTGGCACGGGCGAAGAAGCTGCCCTCCTCGTGCCGCAGTGCGCTCTGGATGCGCTGGAAGTTGGAACTGCCACTCAGGTCGCGGCCGATGATCTGCTCGTTGTACGGAATGCGCATGTAGGCTACGCCATCGTCCGAATACAACGAGATCACGCCATCGGCACCCAGCGAAAGTCCTTCGAACAGTTCGCGGAAATAGCTCAGGTTCAGCGCCATGACGGCGATGCCGCCAAAGCTGCCGTCTTCATTGAACAGGCGTTTGGAGAGCACCACCACGCGTACATCGTTGCCCAGGTTGGGCAGGTTGGCCAGGATGGGTTTGGAGACATACAGCCCCGCATTGGCCGAATCGCGATGCACGGTGAAATAGGCGCGGTCGGCGTAGTTGGGCGCGGCATCACCCTGGCGACGACGCGAGCTGGCCTGAACCCGGCCATTGGCATCGATGATCGCCATCACCGAGATATGGCTGACATTGGCGGTGCTGCCGAACAGGTAGGCATAGCGCTGGGCGTCATTGAGGCGCGCAGCGCCCAGTGGATGCTGGTAGCGGTAGGCCAACGTATCGAGCGACAGCGACAGCACTTCCATGTTGCGCGAGATTGCCCGCTGGGCGATCAGGGTCACGTTGCCGGCATTGTCCACGGCCGCCAGGCGCGTCTGGCGATAGCTCTGGTAGAGCGTGCTGGCACACATGGCGATCACCATCAGCATGGCGATGCCCAAGACCACCACCAGATATTTCTTTAACTGCTTGATTTTATTTCCCCCTGCTTCACCCAGGCGCAATTAACGCATAAAGCAAAAGAGCTTCCATCTTGATCGGTGGCAACGTGATTGAGTTGCAACAAAAGATGAACCGCCCTCCCGGCCTTCCTGTCAGATGGCTTATCACCGGTAAAGCTTCGTGCTTAAATGCGAGCGCCATGAAAGGCGACATGCCAGCCGGCACCGGAGGTCTCCTGAACATCAAGAACACCATCAAACGCGACCTGGTCATCCTGTGGGCCTTCATTGCCCTGATCGCGCTCGTGCTGGCTTTCCTGCTGCTGCAGCTGAGCCGGCAGGGCGCCGCCTCGCAGATCAGCCAGGCCACCGGCCAGGCCGCGGTGAGCTGCACCGCCATGAGCGCCGGACTGGCGCATGCGCTTTCCACCCATCCTTCCAGCCCTCCCTCTCCCTCTCTCTCTGTCCCCAGCACACCCCAGGCGTCCAATGCCGACGGGTTGCCCGCGCGCTCGCTGATGCAGGCCGTGATCGACCTGTCCCTGCGCGATCAGGCCGGGGTGGAGGGCGGCTTCTGGCACCCGCAACAGGACGTGGTGGCCTATGCCTTTCCCACCTATGACGGCAGCGGCATCAAGCGCGACCCGCCAGGCGCGGAAATGGAACGCATCGTCTCGATCGCCCAGCGCGCCCTCGATGGCGCGGCCACCGTGAGCGATGTGCGCCCCGGCCTGCGCGAGGCGGTGGTGTTCGCCGCCTGCCCGGTCAACTTCAAGGGCGGCTCGCTGGCGGCCTGGACGCTCAAGCGCGTGCCGGTGATGAGCGCCGGCGTGCTCAACCAGTTGCTGGTGGCCATTGCGCTGTTGCTGGGTTTCGTCATTGTCAGCGGGGTCTGGCTGGGGAGTACGCTGAGCCGCTGGCGTGGGCAGTCCGAGCGCCTGTCGCGCCAGCTCGCGCATGCCGAGCGCCTGGCCACGCTGGGCCGGGTGGCGGCCGGCATGGCCCATGAAATCCGCAATCCCATCGGCGCCATGCGCATGAAGGCCGAGAACGCCCTGGCCGCGCCGGCCCAGGTGCGCGAGGCGCGGGTGACCGGTGCACTGGAAATGGTGGTCAGCCAGACCGAGCGGCTCGACGCGCTGGTGGCCAGCCTGCTGGCCCTGGCCCAGCCCTTCCAGGTGCAGCGCCAGCGCATCGATCTGGCGGCCTGGATCGAGGAACGGCGCCAGGCCCATGCCGAGCTGGCCGAGAAGAAGCAACTGCAGCTGGGCACTGCGCTGGATCTGCCCAGCTTCGCCTCGGGGCTGTCAACCAGTGTGCTGGACCCGGTGCAGATGGCACGCGCGCTGGACAATCTGCTGCTCAATGCGCTGGCCCACTGCGAGGCCGGCGGCCATATCGACATCGGTGCCCGGCTTGGCGCGGATGGCCGCCTGCAGCTCTGGGTTGCCGATGACGGCCCCGGTGTCGCGCCCGAACTGCGCGAGAGCCTGTTCGATCCCTTCGTCAGCCAGCGCAGCGGCGGTACCGGTCTGGGACTGGTGCTGGTGCGCGAAATTGTGCATGCCCATGGCGGCAGCATCACCCTGGCCGCCACCCAGCGTGGCGCCCGTTTCGATATGGAGTTGCCATGGCGCGCATCCTGATCGTCGATGACGACGTCGCCTTCCGCAGTAGCCTGGCCGAGACCGTCGGCGATCTCGGCCATGAGGTGCTGGAGGCCGGCAGTACCGCCGCCGGCCTGCGCCTGCTGTCGGCCCATGCCATCGACGCCGCCATCGTCGATCTGCGCATGCCGGAGGAAGATGGCCTGGTCTTCCTGCAGCGCGCTCCGGCCATCGCCGCCATTCCCTGCATCATGCTCACCGCCTATGCCAGCGGCGACAACACCATCGAAGCCATCCGCCTGGGCGCCTTCGACCACCTGACCAAACCGGTCCCGCGCACGGCGCTGGTGGAGACCCTGGAACGTGCCTTGCGCCAGAGTACCGCCGCCTCCGATTCTTCAGCTGCGCCGGACGCGGACAGAGCCGCTGCCGGCGAGCGCAACCAGCTGGTGGGTGACAGCGAAGCCATGCGCCAGGTCTTCAAGCAGATCGGCCGTGCTGCCACCAGCGACGCCACCGTGCTGATCCTGGGTGAAACCGGCACCGGCAAGGAGCTGGTGGCACGCGCCCTGCATCGCAATGGCAGCCGCGCAGGGCGTCCCTTCGTGGCGGTCAACTGTGCGGCGATCCCGGCCGAGCTGATCGAAAGCGAACTGTTCGGCCACGTCAAGGGCGCTTTCAGCGGGGCCACCCAGCATCGCATGGGACGCTTCCAGGAAGCCGATGGCGGCACTTTGTTCCTGGACGAGATCGGCGACATGGCCCTGCCGACCCAGGCCAAGATTCTGCGCGTGCTGCAGGAGCGGGAATTGACGCCGGTCGGCGGCAGCCAGTCGCTGCGGGTGGATGTGCGGGTGATCGCCGCCACCCACCGCGACCTGCCGCAGGAGATTCGCGAGGGGCGCTTCCGGGAAGACCTGTGGTATCGCCTGCAGGTGGTACCGATCATGGTGCCGCCGCTGCGCGAGCGGCCCGGCGACATCCTGGCCATTGCCGAACATTTCCTGCGCCAGCAGGCTGGCGACAGCCCCAAGCGCATCAGCGCGGCGGCCGCGCGGCGCTTGCTGCAGCATGCCTGGCCGGGCAATGTGCGCGAGTTGCGCAATACGATGGAACGGGCGGCGGTAATGAGTCACGGCAACTGCATCGAGGCCGAACACATTGCCATGCCGACCCTGTCTGCCACCAGTCCGGCGCAGGGCATGCAGATCGACTGGGATGGTCCGCTGGCGGCGGCGGTGGCACAGGTGGAGCGGCTGATGCTGGAGCGCGCATTGGCCGCGGCCAACGGCAACCGCGCCGAAGCCGCCCGCCGGCTGGGTATTTCGCGCCAGCAGCTGTATCGCAAGCTGGAAGAAGCGGGGCCGCCAGGTAGCTAGCGGCCTCACGGAAGGCACCTGGTCGCTGTGGCCTCAGGCCGCCGCCCGCACGTGGGCCGAGAAGGCCTCCGGTGTCAGCGGGCGGGCCATGTAGTAACCCTGCGCTTCGTCCACGCCCCAGGCGCGCAACAGCTCCAGGGTCTGCGCCGTTTCCACGCCCTCGGCCACGATGTGGTAGTCCAGTTCCTTGGCCAGCGCGATCAGCGATTGCACAATGCGGCGATCCCTTGCGCTGCTGTCCAGGTGACGGATCAGGGACTGGTCGATCTTCACCACCGAGGCCGGGACCTGCTGCAGGTAGGCGAAGTTGCTGTAGCCGGTTCCGAAATCGTCCAGCGCCAGCCCCATGCCCAGGGCGCGGATTTCATGCAGCAGCTTGAGCACGGCCGGGCTGTGCATCCATACCCCCTCGGTGCATTCGATCTCGACCATGGCCGGGTCGATGCCGGTGTTCCGACAGCCGCGTTCCAGGCGGCCGATCAGGTCGGATTCCTCGAAATTGGGCGCGGCCAGGTTGATGGCCAGCTTGACCGGCATGCCCTCATCCTTCCAGGTCGCCATCTGTTGCAGGGCGGCCTGGATCACCCATTCCGATACCGGACGGATCAGCGCCGTGCGCTCCACCAGCGGGATGAATTCGGCCGGCGAGATCGGTCCCAGTTCATGGTGCTGCCAGCGCAGCAGCGCTTCGCCGCCGTGATAGCGGTTGCTGCGCAGGTCTAGCTTGGGCTGATAGACCAGGGCCAGGCCACCCCCCTGCTGGCGCTCCGGCAGCAGGGCATCGGGAATATCGTTGAGCAGGCGGAAGCGGCGCTGGTGCATCACGTCGGCATCGGCATCGTAGTCGGCCCAGCGTTGCCGGCGCGCCAGGGCTTCGTGCAGGGCGGCTACCGCCTTGCGCGGCGCATCGCGCAATTGCTCGCGGGTCTGCACCACGCTGACGATGCCCCCATAGCTGGGCAGGTTCATCGGTACGGCCATGCTGTCGACCGGTTGTTCCAGTGCCGCTGTCATGCCGCGCAGGTGGCCGGCCAGTTGCTCGGCCTTGCCGGCATGCGAGAGCAGCGCGAAACGACCGTCGCTGATGTGGTAGACATCGGCCTGGCCTTGCACCAGCGTCTGCAGCCGCGCCCCGACATTGCGGATCAGCTCGTCATGGATGCGCGAACCCAGCACGCTGCCGATCTCGAAGGAGGTGTGGGCGTCCGGCATGTCGATGTAGGCCAGCGCCCGGGACCCCGGCTCTGCTTCCTGCAGGGCGCTGTCGGCCGGGACCAGCGAAGCCAGGTCTTCCCGCAACTGGTACTTGTTGGGCATGGCCGTGAGCGGATCGACACGGCCGATGGCCCGGCGCAGCAGCATCTGCGACATCGCCAGCGCAGCCAGCTGCTGCAACTGCTTGCGCTGGGCTGCATCGAAGGTGCGCGGCACGGTGTCCGTGATGCACAGCGCGCCGATGGCATGGCCCTCGGGCGTGAGCAGGGGCGCGCCCACATAGAAGCGGATATACGGCGGCCCGGACACCAGCGGATTATTCGCAAAGCGGACATCGAGGGTGGCGTCTTCCACCACCATCAGCGCACGCTGGCTGACCGTGTGGTCGCAGAAGGACAGCTCGCGCGAGGGCGCGCACATGTCCGGGCCGCTCTGCGACTTGACCCACTGGCGGTCGGCATCGATGAGCGACACATACGCCCCGTTGACGCCGAACAGCGAGTGGCACAGGCGGGTGATGTTGTCCAGGTCTTCGGAGGAGCCGGTATCGAGCAGATGCAAGGCATGCAGCGCCGCCAGGCGCTGCAGTTCATCGTTCGGCCGGGACAGGGCCGGGTCAGGCATCGCCGTGATCCCCGGCGGCGGCCAGCTGCAAGGGGCGGCCGGTCTGGCTTGCCAGCGCGCGTGGCGGATTGACCTCGACGCTCGGGCGCGACGTCACCGCAGCTGCGGCCGGTGCTGCGAACGAGGAGGGCGCTGCCAACTGGAACACGTCCACTGCCCGGGTCAGGTGCTGCGCCTGGTCCTGCAGGCTGGAGACGGCGGCACTGGCCTGTTCCACCAGGGTCGCATTCTGCTGGGTGACCTGATCCATCAGGGCGATGGCCTTGTGTACTTCCTCGATGCCCACGCTCTGCTCATGGCTGGCGGTGGAAATCTCGCCCATCACATCAGTGACCTGCTGCACGCTGGCCACGATCTGTTCCATGGTCTCGCCGGCACGTTCCACCAGGCGGGTACCGTTCTCGACGTTGTCGACCGACGCATCGATCAGGTGCTTGACTTCCTTGGCCGCCGCCGCGCTACGCTGTGCCAGGTTGCGCACTTCGGTGGCGACCACGGCGAAACCGCGTCCCTGTTCACCGGCACGGGCCGCTTCCACGGCGGCGTTCAAGGCCAGGATGTTGGTCTGGAAGGCGATGCCGTCGATCACGCCGATGATGTCCACGATCTTGCGCGACGAGGTGTTGATCGCAGCCATGGTATCGACCACTTCGTCGACGATGGCGCCGCCCTGCTTGGCGATGTCGGAGGCATTGCGCGCCAGCTGGTTGGCTTCGCGGGCGTGACCGTCGTTCTGCTTGACGGTCGCCGTCAGCTGTTCCATGGCCGAGGCAGTCTCTTCCAGCGAGGCCGCCTGGTCTTCGGTGCGGGCCGAGAGGTCGCTGTTGCCGGCGGCGATCTGGGCGCTGATGGTGGCCACACCGGCGGCCGCATCACGCACTTCGGTCACGGTATTGCGCAGGTTGACGCTCATTTCGGAGAGTGTCGCCATGATGCTCTGGCGCTTGCCGCCATCGTAGCGGCGCAGGGCCACTTCGTGATACAGCTCGCCACGGTCCACCGCCAGTGCCAGTTGCTTGACCTCGTCCGGTTCGGCACCCAGGGCGCGACCGATGGAGCGTGTGATCAGACCTGCCAGCACGACCCCGGCCACCATGGCGGCTGCCAGCAGTACCAGCATGAACGCCTGGAAGCCGCGGGCGGTGCTGCGTGCCTTGGTCGACTCGGCCTGGCTCATACGTTCCTGCAGGTCGATGAATTTGTTCACCGTGGCCAGCCAGGTGATGAAGGCCGGCTTGGCTTCACCCAGCATGATCTTGCGGGCGCCGTCGATGTCGCCGCTGCTGCGGGCGGCGATGATGCGTGCCGAAAGCGGCATGGCGCGGGCTTCGGCGGCCTTGATCTGGGCCAGGGCGTCGCGCTCGTCGGCGTTGGGCGCATGCGCGCCCTTGTTGGCGAAGATGGCATCCAGCGGCTGCGCCGATTGCTGGTAATCGGCATCGAGCTTGTTGATCAGGGCCACCACGTCCTTGACCTCGGCGTCGTCCACCAGCGTCAGGTCGCGCAGGGCGATGGCGCGGTCGTGGACGCTGCCACGGAAGTTGATGGCATAGCGTTGCTTGACGTTATTGTCTTCGCTGACCGTGGTCAGGCTGCCTTCGATCGCATTGACCTTGCTGATGCTCACCACCGTCAGCACCAGCATCATCACCAGCACCAGCGCAAAACTGAGACCCAGGCGCGCGGCCACGCTGAGCGAACGCCCCTTGTTGTTAGCCTTATCCATGATTTCCCCTGTTGTATGGATTTGATTGTGCGGATGAGATCCGCGGCCGGCGCCCTCTCGCGCCATGGAACACAGTTCGATGATAGGTTGCCCCATGCCCCCCTGCAGGACAAAGAGGGGCATGTTTCCGGACGACCGGCCCCAACCGGTCATCCGCTGTTTTCCGGATCGGCAGCCTATCACGACGGCGGAAAAAATTCTTGGACGTTCTCGGATGGCCTGCCTGCCTCAGGGCAGCTTGCCGGCGCGGTCCAGCACCAGCCCCAGCACGGCGCAGCAGCCGGCGAACAGGCCGATCCCGCCAACCGCACCCAGACCGAGGATGCCGGCGCCGATGGCGCTGCCCACGGAGAAGCCCAGGTACATGGTGGAGGTATTGAGCGAGAGCGAGACCGAGGCCTGCGAAGGCGGACCGGCCGCGATCAGCCGTGCCATCTGAGCCGGGAAGAAAGCCCATACCGCAAAGCCCCACAGCGCCACGGCCACCAGCACCGGGACCAGCGCGACCTGCGGTACCAGCCAGGTGGCTGCCGCCAGCGCCCAGAACGACAGTGCCAGCAGCAGCAGGGCGGTACGGACCACGCGCTGCGAGCCGAAGCGGTCATTGAGCATGCCGCCAGTGCTCACGCCCACGGCCGCCGCCACCCCCCACAGGCTGACCGTCAGGCCGATGCCGGTTTCGCCGAAGGCCAGGGTATGTGCCAGGTAGGGCGCGATATAGGGATAGGCGGCATAGGCCGCAACCGACCAGAACAGGGTGACGGCCAGCAGGCGACGCACCGCTGCCTGCCCGATCACGCCGACCCGCTCGCGCAGGCTGGCCACCTGCAACTGGCCACCGGCCCGGCGATCCACGCCCAGCCAGATACCGACCACCGCCACGGCACCCATTGCCGCCACCGCCAGGAAGGTGGCACGCCAGCCGAAGGCATGCCCCACCACGGAACCCAATGGCAGGCCCAGGGCGATGGCAATGGTCATGCCGCCACTGACGATGGCCAGCGCCCGCCCGCGTTGCTCGGGTCTGACGATGGCGCCGGCCAGGGCATTGGCATTGGGCGTGTAGAGCCCGGCGGCCACCGCCATGAGCAGGCGCGAGAACAGCAGGCCGGCAAAGCTGGTGGACAGGGCCGCCGCCAGGTTGGCCACGGTGAAGATGCCCATGGCGCCGATGAGCACATTGCGGCGATTGACGTTGGCCGACAGCACCGTGGTGATGGGCGAACTCAGGGCCAACACCAGGGTGAAGACGATCACCAGGCTGGCCACGACCGACACGCTCATGCCGAAGTCGGCCGCCATGCGCGGCAGCAAGGGGGCGATCATGAAGCCCTCGGTACCGATGGCAAAGGTACCCAGGGCCAGGAAACCGGCCGTCAGCAGGGAGCCCGGATGGGGCGGTGCGGAGCCGGCAGCGGCCTGTGGTGCAGGCGCAGTGGGGTCAGGGGTGGGGGTGGGAGCAGGGTTCATGCTGTCTATCGCTGGCAAGGTGGGGCGGCCGGCCTGCCCGGCGCAGCAGGTGATTGCTGGCGCAGCAGACCGGCCGCTGCCGGGAGGTCGGATGAGACCGGATGAGATCGGATAAGACCGGCTCAGACCGGGATCGGGTTGGCGATCAGCGCTTCGTTGAAACCGTTGACCAGCGCGTGCTCGTTGGCGCCCGGGTTGTCACGCAAGGGCTTGATGGCGTCGACCAGGATTTCCTCGTCATCGCCGGCCAGCTTGGCCATGGTTTCGGCGATGAAGGCATCCAGCGGCATGGCACGCGGATCACCGCTCTTCTTGACCAGATCGGTATCGACCCAGGGTGGCGCGATTTCCTGCACCCGCACGTTGGTCTGGCGCAGCATGAAGCGCTGCGACAGCGCGTAGGAGTGCAGGGCTGCCTTGGTGGCCGAATACACCGCCGTCACCGCCAGCGGCACATAGGCCAGCACCGAGGTATTGTGGATGATGGTGGCGCCGGGCTGGGCCTTGAGCAGGTCGATCAGGGCCGAACTCAGGCGGATCGGGCCCAGCAGGTTGGTGTTGATGATGTTGCGGCTGACTTCATCGTCGATGATGCCGCCGGCGTCGTCGAAGGGCATGATGCCGGCATTGTTGATCAGCACGTTGAGCCCCGGATGGCGCGCCTTCAGGGTGGCGGCTGCGGCTTCGATGCTGGCCAGCTCGGAGACGTCGAAGGCGATCGCCTCCATGCCCGGATTGGCGGCGGTGACTTCGTCCAGCAGCGCCTGGCGGCGGCCGCCGATGATGACCTGGTTGCCCAGCTTGTGGAAGGCCTCTGCCAGGGCGCGGCCGATGCCGGAGGTACCACCGGTGATGAAGATGACGTTGTCGGTGAGTTTCATGATGTTGCCTTTCTGAAGAGAAGGTCGTAAGGGGGCTGTGGAGGACTGCCCAGGGGCAGTCGTTCCGGATCGGATCGTTGGTGTCTGGATTGGCTGCGGCCGGTCGGCCGCAATGGTGGATCGATACAGTGCGGCTCAGGGCAGCTCAGTGCAACTCAGTGCGCGGCCGTGTAGCGCGCTGCCGGGACATTGGCCGAGAGTTTGCTGGCCAGGCCCTGGCGGGCGGTCTCGAAGCGGGTCCAGGCGTCTTCCTCGTGCAGCGACGGGATGGTCACCAGTTCGCCGCGCTGGAAGCCGACCAGGGCGGCATCGACCATCTGGTCGGCCGGCATGACGATGGCCGGGTCCAGGTGTTCCACCGGCAGTCCGCCGATGGCCCAGAAGTCGGTCGCGGTGGCGCCGGGCAACACGGCCTGCACCTGCACGCCCTTGGCCGCCAGTTCATGATGCAGCGATTGCGAGAAAGCCAGTACGAAGGCCTTGCTGCCCCCATAGACGCCGTTGAGTACCTCCGGCGCCACGCCGACGATGGAGGAGATATTGATGATCGCGCCCTGGCCGCGTGCCACGAAGCCGGGGACCACGGCATAGGTCAGGCGGGTCGGTGCGGTGACGTTCAGGGCGATCATGTCGGTCATGTGATCGACATTGCTCTGCAGCAGCGGGGTGTGGGTGCCGATGCCGGCATTGTTGACCAGCAGGGTGATGCTGGCATCGCTGCGCAGCTTGTCTTCCACCAGCGCCAGCGACTGGGCCTGGCCCAGGTCGGCTTCCAGCACTTCCACGGTACGGCGGGTGTCGTTGCTGATGCGCTGGGCCAGGGCATTGAGGCGCTCGCGGTTGCGGGCCACCAGGATCAGGTCGTAGCCCAGGCGGGCGAGGCGGTCGGCATACAGGGCGCCGATGCCGGACGAAGCGCCGGTGATGAGGGCGGTACCGCGCTGGGTGGTGGCTTGGGACTGGGTCATGATGTTCTCCTTGGGGTTGTCGGTTGCGATGGAGAGCATCTTATGGCCGCGGCCGATATCCGGAATGACGTAGAAGGTGGTGTTTTCGGACATCCTGACCGGATCCCGTCACCGGCCCCGCGACCGCCTCAATGTGCGGCGCTGCTGGAAAAGATGTTGATCACCAGCACCCCGGCCACGATCAGGGCGATCCCGGCCACCGCCGGCCCGTCCAGGCGCTGGTGGTGGATCAGCCAGGCCGCCAGCGTGATCAGCACGATCCCCACCCCCGACCAGATGGCATAGGCGACGCTGGTGGGCATGCTGCGCAGGGTCAGCGAGAGGCAATAGAAGGACAGGCCGTACCCGAGCACCACCACCAGGGCCGGCAGCACGCGGGTCATGCCGTCGGAAGACTTGAGAGCGGTGGTGGCGATGACTTCGGCGACGATGGCCACGGCCAGGGTCAGGTAAGGCGAGGAGGCGGGCGAGGAAAGGGACATGGGGGCTCCTGTGTAAAAAATGGCGGCGGACAGTGTCCGTTTGCGGACGCTGAAGTGTCACGGAAACGGACACCTGTCCGCAAGCTGAGTTCCTAAGTGATTGAATATAAAGGGATTCGTGGCAGGCATGGGGTTTGCAAAAGAGGGAATACCTCTCACCCCTCAAGGAGTTGTCATGAATCTTTCTTCATCCCCGCTTTCAGCCTCGCTGCGCTCGCTGGCAGCTGCCTCGACCCTGGCCGTGCTGACTTCACTGGTGGCCGCCCATGCCCAGGCACTGCCACCCCCGCCGGCGCCCCTGCCCGGTCCGGGCATGGCGCCGCCTGCCGTGCAAACGCCACCAGCCACCTATGAAGCGGCGCTGACGGCCCAGGCTCCGGTCACCGAAGGCCGCGTCAACCGCCTGTTGATCAATCCCTATGGCGAGGTCGATGGCCTGCTGGTGGGCGAGCGCACCGTGGTCAAGTTCCCGCCGCACCTGTCGCAGACCTTGCAGGGCGTGGTCAAGCCGGGGCAGTCGGTGCGCGTGTTTGGCCAGGCTGAAGGGGCCGGCACCATCAAGGCCGATGCCATCGTCAATCTCGCCACCGGCCAGACCGTGATCGACCGTCCGCCCGCCTTCGACGCCAACCCGCCGCTGCCGCCTCATCTGCGCGCGGCGCAACTACGCCAGCTGTCGGTGCGCGGCAAGATCGCCATGGTCCTCACCGGCCCGCGTGGCGAAGCCAACGGCGTCATCCTCGATGACGGCAGCATCGCCCGCTTTGCGCCCGACAGCGTGCGCATGTCGCTGGAACCCGGCGCGCCGTTTGCTGCCAATGGCTTGGGCACCCGCAACAGCATGGGTACCGCCATCGAGGCCATTGATGTCGGTGCCAGTGCGGACAGCGTGCAACCCTTGTACAGCCGGGTGCGCTGAGGCTGCCCTGCCTGGCTGAGTTGGCCGAGTTGGCTGCGTCACTGATGGTCCCGTCGATGCGCAGCGGATGGCCTTGTGCCATCGGTTGCGCCTCTTTTCCTCCTTGTCGTCATTTTCATAAAGAACAAAAAACATGTCGCCCAAAGTCCTTCCCATCGTCTTCCTGATCATCTCCAACGTCTTCATGACCTTTGCCTGGTACGGCCATCTCAAGTTCGAGAACCGTCCGCTGTACCTGGTGATCCTGGTCAGCTGGATGATCGCCCTGGCCGAATACTGCTTCGCCGTCCCCGCCAATCGCATCGGCCACAGCGTCTACAACGCCGCCGAACTCAAGACCATGCAGGAGGTGATCACGCTGGTGGTGTTCTCGATCTTCTCGGTGCTCTACCTGGGTGAGCAGTTCACCATCAACCATCTGGTCGGGTTTGGCTGCATCTGCCTGGGTGCCTTCTTCATCTTCAAGGGGCCGATAGGATGAACGCCAAGGCCGGCTCCATCGCCTGGCTGTCCAGGCTGAACTTCTTCCTGGCCGACGTGCGCGACGGTCTCGGGCCTTTCCTCGGGGTCTTCCTGATGGGGCAGGGCTGGGCCGCCGACGACATCGGCTATGTGATGACGCTGGGCGGCATCGCCGGCATGCTCGCCACCACACCGGCCGGCGCGCTCACCGATGCGGTGCGCGCCAAGCGCCTAGTGGTCGGGCTGGGATCGGTGCTGGTGGTGGCCGGCTCCTTGCTGTTGCTGGTGGCCCCCAGTTTCACGCTGACCGCCATTTCCCAGGTTGGCACCGGCATCGTCGGCGCCGTCATCGGCCCGGCCATCGCCGGCCTCACCCTGGGCATCGTCGGCCAGCAGGGTTTGCCCACCCAGCTCGGGCGCAACGAAGCCTGGAACCACGCCGGCAATGTCTTCTCTGCGGCCCTGGCCGGTGCGCTCGGTTACTACTGGGGCCTGCCGGCGGTGTTCGTACTGATGGCGGTGATGGCGCTGGCTTCGCTGGTCTGCCTGTCGCGCATCCGCCCGCAGGACATCGATCACGACGTCGCCCGTGGGCTGGACCCGGAACGCGCTGCAGCGGACCCGCAGGTCTCCACCTGGCGCGTGCTGGTCGCCTCGCGCCCGCTGATGCTGCTGGCCCTGGCCATGATGCTGTTCCATCTCGGTAATGCGGCGATGTTGCCCTTGCTGAGCCAGTCGGTGGTGGCGCGCGGCGGTGCCGATCCGGCGCTCTATACCGCGCTCACGGTGATCGTGGCGCAACTGGTGATGATCCCCACGGCGCTCCTGACAGGCCGCTTCGCTGAACGCCAGGGCTACTGGCTGCCCATCACCATCGCCCTGCTGGCATTGCCGGTGCGCGGCCTGGTGGCCGGCGTGTGGGATTCGCCCTGGGCGCTGCTGCCGGTGCAGATGCTCGATGGCGTCGGTGCCGGCCTGCTGGGCGTGGCCTTGCCGGGTTCGGTGGCGCGCATCCTGCAGGGCAGCGGCCATATCAACATCGGCCTGGGCGCGGTCACCACCATCCAGTCGGTCGGCGCGGCGCTGAGCCCGGCCCTGGCCGGGGTGGTCGCCAAGCATTACGGCTATGGCGCCGCGTTTGCCGCGCTGACCGGGATTGCCGTGCTGGCGCTGCTGGTATGGGGATGGCTGGCGGAGCGGCGTGATCATGCACCGGGTGGCAAGCCGGCCGTGATGACGGAATAGTCCGCGCTATGGCTTCTCGTCCCGACGCAATTCCAGGAAATACGCCGGCGACCAGGGTCTGAGCGCCACGATCATGGCAGTGCCGGTGCGCCGTTCCAGCGGCAGCGACAGGTCCTGGTGGTGCGCCGCGAGGAAGTCTGCCGAGAGCCGGTTCATGGTCCGCTGGACGGCGGCATTGCTCTCTTCGGAGAGGGTGCCGCTGACCATGATCATCTTTTCGCCCGGCTGGTCGAAGTGCGAATTGAAGAAATCGTTGCGCAACTGGGCGCGGAAATACTGCTGGATCGGGCCGCCGGGCAGCCAGGTGAAGTCCTGCGCCACACGCACCCGGATGCGGTTGTTGGGCAGCAGGTCAAGAATGCCCAGCTTGTCCAGTTGTGCCAGCAGGCGGATGCATTCGGCCGTGCTCATGGCAAACGTCGAGACGATCTCCTCCAGCGTCCACTGGTGTAGGGCATGCACGGCCACCAGCAGCAGCTTGGGATCGGCCACCAGTTTCTTTTCCTGTTCTTCCGTCAGGCGTGACGGCACCGGTTGTTCGGTCACCACCATGCGCGCCAGATCGCTGATCTGGATGCCCAGCAGCGTACAGACTTGGTCCAGCCGCTCCAGCGTGAAGCTGCGCTCGGCAAAGATGCGCTTGACGCTGGCTTCGCTCAGGGCCAGCCCCTTGGCCAGTTGCGCGTAGGTGATGCCGCGCGCCTTGAGCAGGTTCTTCAATGCATTGACCAGCGATTCCGCCTGGGCCATGGTAATCCCTCCTGGGTTCTCCGTTTATTCACTCTTTCTGGGCCGGTATTGTATTTCGATACCTGATGAAGCAGGAATTGCGCTTCGGAATGACACGCTCAACAGCGCTCCCGCCCCTTGTTACATTGCGTCTCGCTGACCCGCCGTCGTGGCAGCAGTTACCCAAAAGTCAAACTACAAGGAGCCCGTCATGAAAAGCCTTTCCCTGCAACGTCTGTCCCTGTCCTGCGCCCTGGTGGCCGCGCTGCTGGCCTCTCCGGTACACGCCCAGTCGCGTAACAGTGATGCGTCCACCGTCTCGGTGGCCGTCTCGGTGATCGTCCCGGCCGTATTCATTTCGGAAGCAGGCCGTTATGTGGTCAAGGGTGTGGAGGGATCGGCCAACGGAACCGTGTATGTGCTGGAAAAAGTGGGAGATGGCATCCGTGGCTCGATCACGGTGGGCGCCAACGTCAGCGGTGCGGCGTCGGTCGGCGTGGGCGCATCGGTGAGCTTCGTGGCCACCGCGTCCGGCACGCTGATGGTGGCCTCCGGCAAGGTGCTGGCGATCATCCCCAATGCACTGGGCAAGGCCCTGCTGAAGAACGAGAAACTGTCCTGATCGGCACATACCGGGAGACCATCATGCAAACTTCGCAACATCGCATCAAGCATCTGCTGGCCGGCCTGGCCCTGGCCATCACCCTGCCGCTGGCGGCGCATGCCGGGCAGTCCTGCGAGCAGGCCATCCCCGAGGCCAGCGCCGTGCGCCAGCAACTGGAGATGGCCGTCAAGACGGTCGAGCGGCTCAATGCCAGCGGCGCCGATGTGGCCATCATCGGCCGTATCGGCCAGGACCTGAGCAAGTACCATCAACGCTATTCGCACATCGCCATCGCCTATCGCGATGGCCAGGACTGGTACGTGGTGCACAAGCTCAACGAGTGCGGCACCGCCGTGAGCAACGTCTACGAGCAGGGCATGGGCCAGTTCTTCATGGACAGCCCCTTCCTGCTGGAGGCCTACGTGACCGTGCCGCAGCCGGAGGTGCAGCAGAAGCTGCGCGCGGCCATCGTCCGTCCCCAGGTGACCCGCATGCACGAGCCGCAGTACAGCATGCTGGCCTACCCATGGGCCACCCGCTACCAGCAGTCCAACCAGTGGGTCACCGAAACGCTGGCGACGGCGCTGGAGCCGCAGATCAGCACCCGCGAGCAGGCCCAGGCCTGGCTGAAGTTCAAGGGTTATGCGCCCGATACCTTGCAGCTCGGCCCGCTGACGCGCTTGGGCGGACGCATGTTCAAGGCCAACATCGCTTTTGACGACCATCCCAGCGCCCTGCGCTTCAGCGATAGAATCGAGACCACCACGGCCGATTCGGTGTTCGCCTTCCTGCAGAAGTCGGGCCTCGAAGCCAGCCATTTCGTGATCCAGTAGCGTCCCGCCTCATCAGTCTCAACCCGGAATATCCATGCGCCCGAATCCCTGCCTGACCCTCGCCTTCGCCATTGCCCTCATCCCGATGACCGGCCACGCGGCAGGGGATGCGGTGGCCGGGCGCGCTGCCTTCGCCAAGTGCGCCAGCTGCCACGCAGTCGGACCCTCGGCACGCGCCGGCTTCGGTCCGCAGCTGAGCAACGTGATCGGCCGCAAGGCCGGTTCCACCGCAGATTTCAAGTATTCGCCGGCCATGGCCGGTGCCGGCTTCGTCTGGACCGAGGACAAGCTGCGCGCCTTTCTCAAGGCGCCCAGCGAGGTGGTGCCGGGCAACAAGATGCGCTTCTGGGGCATCGGCAGCGATCGCCAGATCGACGACATCCTGGCCTACCTGCGCAGCGTCCGTCAGCCCTGAAAGAGCGGCCTTCAGCCGTACGGCGGCAAGCCCATACGCCGCCGCGCCAGATGGATGGAGCCGTTGCGCACGGCCCAGCGCAATGGTTGTGCCGCCACCAGTACCGAGCGCCGCAGCAGTTCCCGCCGCCACGGCGGACGCGGCGTGACCCCCAGCATCTCTTGCGCCCAGGGCGGCAGCAGGTCCACTCCGGCGCGCATCATCAGGCGCGTCCATGGCTGCGCCAGCGCGTTCGGCGCGGGGGCATTCAATACCAGCTGCAAGGTCTCGCGGGTGCGTTCGTCGCAGCGCAGTTCGGGGCGCATCGCCTGGATGTATCCGTCCACCGCCATCTGCGAACGCGGTACCTCGCGCGCGCCCAGTGCCTCGGCGACCCGGGCGATCTCGTCGAAATACTGGTCCTGGCGCACCGCCGGAAAATCCGGCCGACGATAGCGCAGATACGCCTGCAGGAAGCAATGCACCTCGGCCACATGCACCCAGGTCAGCAGATCAGGATCGCTGGCGGAATAGGCGCGTCCATCCGGCGCCACGCCCTTGACCACGAGATGGATGCGCTTGACCCGCTCGATGAGGCGCTCGGCGTCGGCGCGACTGCCGAAGGTGGTGCCGGCGATGAATTGTGCAGTCGCGCGCAGGCGCGCCAGCATGTCGGCCTGGAAGTTGGAGTGATCCCACACCCCGGCCAGTGGTAGCGGATGCAACATCTGCAGCAGCAGGGCCGCCACGCCGCCCGTCAACATGGAGGTGAAATCGCTGTGGACCTGCCAGGCTGCCGAGTCCGGACCGAACAGGCCGGGGTCGCCCGGCGGCTGCAGGAAGTCGGCACTGCCGGGGCCGCGGCTGATGGAGAGGACACTGGCTTCGATGCGCTGGCGCAGGAATTCCATGATGCAGGGAGAGTGCAGGGACAAGGTGAAGGAAGGGCAGTGTGCCATAGCGGCGCGGTTCCTGCCGGTCGCCACATGTGGCGATTTTCCGGTTGTGCTTGCAGCCGGTGAGAAGTCCTTCGCTGACATTTCTGTCAGAAAGCGATTTGTCGAAAAAGCCTTCTGCAAGGCGGCTCCGAGGCCGCTACAATAGCCCTCGCCGCACGGCCCACGAAGAATAAAACCGGGCCCGGGCAAGCTCATCGGATTCAGGGAACGCAGGCCGGCGACCGGGGAAAAGCGCCAGTCTGCGCCACATAGAACAAAGCACAGCAGGAGAGCAAGGCCGGGGCCGCACGGGGCGCCGGTTCATGGCATGGGCAGGCTGCATGACGCAGGCTGCCCGGTCGATCCTGCCCGCCTTACAGGGATAGCAGTTCATGAACATGGTCGCGCTGGCGTTGCGCCGCCCGTACACCTTCATCGTGATGGCCTTGCTGATCGTGCTGGCCACGCCATTGACGCTGAAGAACATGGCCACCGACATCTTCCCCGAGATCAATATCCCGGTGGTCTCCATCATCTGGAACTACAACGGCCTGTCGGCGCAGGAGATGGGGCAGCGCATCGCCGCTCAGAACGAGCGCGGACTCACCACCGTGGTCAGCGACATCGAACACATCGAGTCGCAATCCCTGGCCGGGGTGTCGGTGATCAAGGTGTTCTTCCAGCCCAAGGCCAACATCCAGCAGGCGATCGCCCAGGTGGTGGCCTCGGTGCAGTCGCAGATCCGCCAGCTGCCGCCGGGCATCACGCCGCCGCTGGTGATCAAGTATTCCGCCTCCAGCATCCCGGTGATGCAGCTGGCGCTGTCCTCGCCCACGCTGCCCGAGCAGGCCGTCTTTGACGCCGCCGTGCAGACGCTGCGTCCCCAGCTCATCACCATCCCCGGCGTGGCCGTTCCCTTTCCCTACGGCGGCAAGACCCGCCTGATCTCGGTGGACCTGGATACGCCGGCCATGCAGTCACGCGGCCTGGCCCCCATCGACGTGGTCAACGCCATCAATACGCAGAACCTGATCCTGCCCTCCGGCACGGCCAAGTTCGGCGGCACCGAATATTCGGTCAAGATCAACGGTTCGCCCGAAGCCGTGGCCGGTCTCAACGAGCTGCCGGTGCGGACCACCAACGGCGCCACCATCTATCTCAAGGATGTGGCCAACGTGCGCGACGGCTTCTCGCCGCAGACCAACGTGGTGCGCCAGGACGGCGCGCGCGGCGTGCTGCTGTCCATCTTGAAGAACGGCGGCGCCTCCACCCTGGACATCGTGGACAACCTGCGCAAGCTCCTGCCCGCCGCCGCCCAGACCCTGCCGGAAGACATCAAGATCACGCCGCTGTTCGACCAGTCGCTGTTCGTGAAGGCGGCCGTGACCGGCGTCATCAGCGAGGCGCTCATCGCCGCCGGCCTGACGGCCGCCATGGTGCTGCTGTTCCTGGGGAACTGGCGCAGTACGCTCATCATCGGCCTGACCATTCCGCTGTCCATCATGGCGGCGATCCTGATGCTGGCCGCCCTGGGCGAGACCCTGAACCTGATGACCCTGGGCGGTCTGGCGCTCTCGGTGGGCATCCTGGTGGACCAGGCCATCGTCACCATCGAGAACATCGAGCGCCACCTGCATCTGGGCCGTCCGCTGCACGACGCCATCACCGTCGGTGCCGGCGAGATCGGTGTGCCGGCCTTCGTGGCCACGCTGTGCATCTGCATCGTGTTCGTGCCGATGTTCTTCCTCTCCGGTGTGGCGCGTTTCCTGTTCGTGCCGCTGGCCGAAGCCGTGGTCTTTGCCATGGCTGCCTCCTATATCCTCTCGCGCACCCTGGTGCCGACCCTGGTGATGCTGCTCATGGGTAGCCACGGCCAGGTCGACAGCGCCAAGGCCAGTCTGCTGCAGCGCCTGTACCGCGCCTTCGACAACCGCTTCGAGCGGGTGCGCCATGGCTATACGCTAGTGCTGTCCTCGCTGCTGGCGCACCGGCGCCGCTTCGCGCTGGGCTTCCTGGGGTTCTGTCTGCTGTCCTGCCTGCTGTATCCCTTCCTCGGCCGCGACTTCTTCCCCAACGTGGATGGCGGCCAGATCCGCCTGCACATGCGCATGCCCACCGGCACCCGCATCGAGGAAACCGCGCGTGCCGCCGATGAGGTCGAGCGCGTCATCCGCAGCCTGATCCCGGCCTCCGAACTGGAGACCATCCTCGATAACCTGGGCGTGCCCAATTCCGGCATCAACCTGTCCTACAGCAATGCCGGCACCATCGGCACCCTCGACGGCGAAATCCTGATGGCCCTGAAGGAAGGCCACCGTCCCACCGAGGAACTGGTGGCCATGTTGCGCGAGCAATTGCCGCGCCGCTTCCCCGGCATCGAGTTCTTCTTCCAGCCGGCCGACATCGTCACCCAGATCCTGAACTTCGGCCTGCCGGCGGCCATCGACGTGCAATTCACCGGCCCCAACATGGAAGCCAATGCGCGCCTGGCGGCCGAGCTGACACGCAAGATCAGGCAGATTCCCGGCGCGGTGGACGCCCACGTCCACCAGCGTCTGGACGGTCCCTCGCTGGACCTGCGCATGGATCGCACGCGCCTGCAGCAGTTCGGCCTGTCGGCCTCCAATGTCGGCCAGAACCTCCTGATCGCCCTGTCCGGCAGTTCGCAGACGCAGCCGGCCTTCTGGCTCAATCCCAATAACGGTGTGGTCTACAGCATTGCGGTGCAGTCCCCGCAATACCAGGTCGATTCGCTCGATTCCCTGCTCAACATTCCGGTCGGGGCGGGCGCCAATGCCACCACCCCGCCGCAACTGCTGGGCAATCTGGTCGATGTGCATGCCGGACGCCAGATGGCCGTGGCCTCGCGCTACAACATCTCGCCGGCCATCGATGTCTATGTCAGCGTGCAGGGGACCGACCTGGCCAGCGTGGCCGGCAAGGTGACGGCTCTGGTGGAAGAGATCAAGCCCAAGCTGGCCCGTGGCAGCCAGGTGGTGATCCGCGGCCAGGTGGAAACCATGCAGTCTTCCTTCATCGGCCTGGGCGTCGGCCTGGCCATGGCCATCGTGCTGGTGTACCTGCTGGTGGTGGTCAACTTCCAGTCGTGGGTGGACGCCGCCATCATCATCGCCGCGCTGCCTGCCGCACTGGCCGGCATCGCCTGGATGCTCTTCATCACCGGCACCACGCTCTCGGTGCCGGCCCTGACCGGCGCCATCATGACCATGGGCGTGGCCACCGCCAACAGTATCCTGATCGTGGCCTTTGCGCGGCAGCGCCGGGAAGAGGGTGCCACCCCGCTGGCGGCCGCGCTGGAAGCCGGCTCCACCCGTATCCGCCCGGTGCTGATGACGGCACTGGCCATGATCATCGGCATGATTCCCATGGCCCTGGGCCTGGGCGAGGGTGCCGAACAGAACGCGCCGCTGGGGCGTGCCGTGATCGGTGGGCTCATGCTGGCCACCGTATCGACCTTGTTTTTCGTGCCGGTGGTGTTTGCCGGCGTGCATCAGAGACTGGCCCGCCGCGCCGAGAAGCGCCGCCATCCCGTGGCCGGGCCCGCGCATCAGGAGTCTTGAACCATGTCGCATGACCGTCATTCCGAACTCGGCATCCACCCCCTTTCCGAGGGCGAGCCGCAACAGCGCCAGCAGATGATGAAGCGCGCCCGGCTGGTGCTGGTGGTGGTGCTGATCCTGCTGGCCGCAGGCGCGGCGCGTACCATCATCAGCCGCACGGCCAACGCACGCGCCCTGGAAGCCGGCACCGCCGAGCGCGCCAAGGTGTTCGTGCGCGTGACCGAAGCGCGCAGCAGCGCCGATGGCCAGACCCTGGCCCTGCCGGGGACCTTGCAGGGCTTCGTGCAGTCGCCCATCTCGGCGCGTTCCGGCGGCTACCTCAAGCGCTGGTACAAGGACATCGGCGCCGAGGTCAAGAAGGGCGAGCTGCTGGCCGAACTGGATACCCCGGAAATCGACCAGCAACTCTCGCAGGCCCTGGCCGCCCGCCAGCAGGCCGCCTCCAGCATGGAACTGGCGAAGAGTTCGATGGCCCGCTGGGAAGCCCTGCGCAAGAAGGATGCGGTTTCGCAGCAGGAACTGGATGAACGTCGCAGCGCCTTCGCCCAGGCCAGCTCCAACCTGGCGGCAGCCGACGCCAACGTCGAACGGTTGCGCCAGGTGGAGGGCTTCAAGCGCATCGTGGCACCGTTCTCGGGCATCATCACGCGCCGCAACGTGGACGTGGGCGACCTGATCGATCCGGGCGCAGGGCGTTCGCTGTTCGTGCTCTCGCAGACCGATCCGCTGCGGGTCTATGTCAACGTGCCGCAGTCCTACGCCAACCTGGTCAAGCCGGGCCAGCAGGTCACGGTCACCCAGTCCGAACTGCGCGGCCGCAAGTTCGAAGGCAAGGTCGCGCGTACAGCGGGGTCCATCGATCCGGCCACCCGCTCCATGCAGATCGAGGTGACCCTGGCCAATGCCGATAACGCCCTGCTGCCCGGTGCCTTCGTGCAGGTGGCGCTGCCCCTGAAACCCAGCGGCACCTTGCTGGTAGCGGCCGATACGCTGATGTTCCGGCGCGACGGTTCGCTGGTGGCGGCCGTCGATGAGCAGAACAAGGTGCAGCTCAAGAAGGTCCGGCTGGGGCGCAACTTCGGGCTCACCGTGGAAGTGCTGGAGGGCTTGAGCGGCAAGGAAAAACTGATCCTCAATCCCTCCGATTCGCTGTCCGAAGGTGACCAGGTCGAACCCACCCTGGAGCAGCCCGCTCCAGCGAAGAAGGCTGCATCATGAAGCTGCGCCGCCCGCCGGCCGCACTGGTCATGCTGACCTGCGCCCTGGTACTCACTGCCTGCGCCAGCGGCCCCGACTACGTCAAGCCGACGCTGGACATGCCCGCCGCCTGGACGCCGGAAGCTCCCTGGCGCAGCATGCAGCCCCAGGATGAGGTCGCGCGCGGCCCCTGGTGGGAGCGCTTCGGCGATGCCCAGCTCAACGCCCTGCAACAGCAGGCGCAGGCCGGCAACCAGACGCTGGCCATTGCCACCGCGCGGCTGGCCCAGGCACGGGCGCAACTGGATGTGAGCGGGGCGGCGCAGGCGCCGCAGGTCGGGATCAGCAGTCGTGCGGCGCGTGCGCGCATCTCGGCCAACCGGCCGCTGACCAACTACAATTCGCCCAATTACGCGACCGTACAAAACGATTTCGCGCTGGGCTTGACTGTCAGTTACGAACTGGATTTCTTCGGCCGTGTACGACGCTCGGTGGAAGCGGCCGGCGCCGCCCTCCAGCAATCGGCCGCCGATCTCGAAAACACCCGCCTCCTGATCAGCGCCGATCTGGCCAGCAACTATTTCAACCTGCGTGAACTGGATGTCGAACTGGACGTGGTCCGGCGCGCCATCGAACTGCAGCGCAAGGCGCTGGACCTGGCCACGTCGCGGCACGACCTGGGTGCCACTTCCGGACTGGACGTGGCCCAGCAACAGGCCCTGCTCGACACTACGCTGACCCAGGTCGACCTCCTGGGCCGCCAGCGCGCCCAGTACGAGCACGCCATCGCCACCCTGACCGGCACGCCCGCCCCCGGCTTTGCGATCGCCCCCTCGCTGGCGCCGATCGCCTTGCCGGCCATCCCGCTGGGCGTGCCCTCGGACGTGCTGGAGCGTCGCCCTGACGTGGCCTCGGCCGAGCGCGCCATGGCTGCCGCCAATGCCCAGATCGGCGTGGCCAGCGCGGCCTACTATCCCAGCTTCATGCTGCAGCCCTCGTATGGCGTGGACAGCCGCAACTGGGGCGCGCTCTTCAACGCGCCCAGCGTGCTGTGGTCGCTCGGGGTATCGGCCTCGCAAAGCCTGTTCGATGCCGGCCGCCTGCGCGCTGGCGTGGACTTCAGCAAGGCTGGCTACCAGGCTACCGTGGCCGGTTACCGGCGTACCGTGCTGACCGCCATGCAGGAGGTGGAAGACGGCATCACCGGCATCGCCGCCCTGGACCGGGCCTATCGGCAATCCCAGTCGGCCATCGCCAGTGCGCGCCGGGTGCTGGACATCGCCACCAGCCGCTATGAAGGTGGCGCTACGCCCTACCTCGATGTGATCACCGCGCAACAGTCCCTGCTCAATAGCGAGCGCCAGGCGGCGCAATTGATGGGGCAGCGGCTGCTGGTGTCGGTATTCCTCATCAAAGCTCTCGGGGGCGACTGGCAGGATCGCCGCGAGAGTGCGCCGCAGGTCGGTACAGCGTCAGCTCCGGCACTTGCGCAATTGCCAATCTTATCGCCGCAAGAGAACGACTGATGTGATGGTCTGACCAATATGACCGGCCGGAAACCCGCTTGCTGACGGGCTTGTCAGTTCCACGTGGCAAGTCCGGCAATTGCCCGGTAAACCCCCGCGTAATCAGCGATATGGCCCGTTCACGACCTGCCTAGAATCGACTCTGCATTCCAGCACTGTGAGAATAACGAGGCATACATGAACTGGTTCAACAATCTGAAGATCGCCCGGAAACTGATCCTTTCCTTTGCCGCCGTCATCATCCTGACGGTCATCCTGGGGGTATTTGCGATCCGCGAGCTCAAGGCGGTGAACCAGGCCTCCACCGACATGGCCAGCAACTGGCTGCCGACCATCAAGGCGGCGCAGGCGATCCAGGCTTCGCTGCCGCGCATGCGCATCTCCGAACTGCAGATGATCACTGCAGCCAACCCGGCCGAACGCGAAGACGCGCTCAAGGCCATCAAGTCGCGCCTGGATATCCTGGCCAAGCAGCGCGCCACCTACGAAAAGCAGATTTCGGAGGCCGAGGAAAAGCTGGTCTACGAAAAATTCTCCAAGAATTTCGCCAGCTATCTTGAGATCAACCGTAAGCTCGCCGACATCTCCGGCGAAGGCAAGGAAGAGGATGCCCGCACCATGTTCAAGGGCGACTCCAACAAGACCTTCCGCAGCATGCTGGAAAACATGGACGAGATCGTCAAGATCAACGACGCCGGCAGCGCCCGCTCCGACCAGGACGCCAGCGACGTGTTCGACGCTGCGCGCAAGTGGATCATCGGCCTGCTGGTGGCCATCGTGGTGATTGCCTTTGCCCTGGCCGCAGCGGTGGCGCGCGCGGTGTCACGTCCCCTGAACGAAGCGGTGAGCGTGGCCGAGCGGGTGGCGCAAGGCGACCTGACGGTGGAAATCCGGTCCCACAGCAAGGACGAGACGGGTATGCTGATGCATTCCCTGCGCGCCATGAATGACAGCCTGCACAAGATCGTCAGCGAGGTGCGCACTGGCACCGATGCCATCACCACCGCCTCGCAGGAAATCGCCACCGGCAACCTTGACCTGTCTTCGCGCACCGAGCAACAGGCTGGCTCCCTGGAAGAGACCGCCTCGGCCATGGAAGAACTGACCTCCACCGTCAAGCAGAACGCCGACAACGCCCGCCAGGCCAACCAGCTGGCGGCCTCGGCCTCCGACATCGCCACCCAGGGGGGCGAAGTGGTGCACCAGGTGGTGCAGACCATGGAAGGCATCACCGAGAGTTCCAGCCGCATTGCCGACATCATCAGCGTGATCGACGGCATCGCCTTCCAGACCAACATCCTGGCGTTGAACGCGGCGGTGGAAGCGGCCCGTGCCGGCGAGCAGGGCCGCGGCTTCGCCGTGGTGGCCTCGGAAGTGCGCTCACTGGCCCAGCGTTCGGCCTCGGCGGCCAAGGAGATCAAGCAGCTCATCGATGATTCGGTGGAAAAGGTCGGCGCCGGCAGCCAGCTGGTCGAGCGCGCCGGCGCTACCATGAGCGAGGTGGTCGCCAGCGTGCGCCGCGTTACCGACGTGGTGGCCGAGATCAGCGCCGCCAGCCACGAGCAGAGCACCGGCATCGAGGAGATCAACCGCGCCATCACCCAGATGGACGAAGTCACACAGCAGAACGCCGCGCTGGTGGAAGAAGCCGCTGCCGCCGCGCAGTCGCTGCAGGACCAGGCCGGACGGCTGACGCAAGTGGTGAGCGTGTTCAAGATCCAGCGTTGATGCCGGTCGCTCGTCAGTGATGAGCGATGATGGCGGGGCGTTCCGCCAGCAGGGACATCTGCAGTTCGCGTGAGCGTAGCACGCTGACCTTCCCGGACAGTCCGATCTTGACATCGGCTTTCCTGCGTTCCGGAGAAGGCATGTGGTTCAACAATTGTTCGAGTGCCTCCACGCTCTTGATTGCGTGAAAGGTCTTCAGCTTGTCCACAAAAGCCAGGGAATATTTTTTTCGGCTGAGCAGTTCGATCACATTGCTCAGCGTGCCGCTACTCTTCGCGTCCCAGATCATCAGACCGGAATCGGCCGCTTCCGCCATCGCCAGGTCCTTTGCCGTGAAATAGGCTCTCGATCCGGGACTGTGATAGCTCTTCACCTGGCGTATGGCCCATTGGCCGATGTTGTTGCGCGGGACGTTGCCGGTGCAGAAGACGGTGACATGCTGGTAGCGTTGGTCGGCCAGGAACTGCTGAATGGACGCGTCCGCGCCGTCGGCATCTCCGACGATCACATCGAATTTCTGATGCACGATGTTCATGATCCGATCCTGCACCTTGGCATCCAGGTGCCGGATGGTGATCGACCCGCCAATAAAAACGGTCGTCATTGATCTACCTCCATGTCAGCGCCGCCACATAAATCTGCCCGATTTTCTCATAAGTCCGTAGTACATCGGACGCCGCATCGAGTGTGGCCCCGGTGTGATACAGGTCGTCCAAAAGCAGCGCGTTCCACCTCCCCGTATTGGTAATCAGCCGGTGCAGGGTGAGGGTGCCGGCGAGGGCTGCCTCCTTTTCTGAGCGTACATGAAGGTCCTTCAACGCCGGTCCGCTTGCTGTCTTGCGTAACAGTTCAAAGACCGGCTTGCCAGTGATCTGACCCAGCATATCTGCCACCGCCGTGACCGGTTGCACCGCGCGCCCTGCACTTGCAGCCATCGGGATGATCAGGCCGAACGCCGGTAACAAGGGCAGGATACTGCTTTGTATTGCCCGTGCCAGGGGGAGAACATATTGCCGCTGCTGCCGGTACTTGAGCTGGTAGAGCGCCTCCCCCACGTCGCTGCGCCTGGTGTCGAAGAGCATGTGGCCATATTCGTCATGGCCGGTGGGGATGCTATAGAGACTGTGTTTGTCGAGGACAAAACCGAGATCGAATTTGCCGAAGATTTTCTTGATGTTGACCCGCATGTGCTCCGCCCATAGTGACTGTGAATGCAACAGTCAGACGTGCTTGCAAGTCATCTCCCAAGAGTCCTGTACCTTTCCGTTTCCTGAAAATCCGGTAGCGGCCGCTGCTGCCAGCGGACGGTAAACCCCATTTTCCTGATTGATCGATTCTGTTTGGAACTAAGGTTCTTTCGCCAAATTTTTTCGTTGCGCGGCCGCTCGCTATGACGACGGCAACTCGAAGCAATACCCCACCCCGTACACCGCCTGGATCGCGTTATGACCTGGGAAGAACGGTTCCAGCTTGCGCCGCAGGTTCTTGATGTGGGTATCGATGACGCGGTCGGTGACCGGGCGGTCGTCGTCGTGCAGGTGGTTGAGCAACTGCTCGCGTGAAAATACCTGGCCCGGTGCGGCGGCGAAGGTCTTGAGCAGGCGCAGTTCCAGTGGCGTCAGGTTCAGTGGCTCGCCGCGCACGCTGGCCTGGTGCCGCAGTTCGTCGATGTGCAGCAACTCCGCAGCGGTCGGGCTCGTCTGTGCCTGTGCGCGTTGCACCAGCGCATTCCGCCTGAGCATGGACTTGACCCGCGCCACCACTTCACGCGGCGAAAACGGTGCCTTGCTGATGTAGTCGTCCGCGCCCAGTTCCAGACCGCGCAGGCGATCCTCTTCTTCGGCACGGGCGGTCAGCATCAGGATGGGCACGTCGCAGAAGCTGCGCAGGCGGCGGCAGATTTCCCAGCCATCCATTCCCGGCAGCATGATATCGAGCAGGATCAGGTCCGGGCGCTGCTGCTGCACCGCCTCGACGACGGCATCGCCCCGCGCCACATGGCGTGACTGGTAGCCGGCTGCGGCGAGATATTTCTGCAGGAGTTCGGCCAGCTTGGGCTCGTCCTCGACGATGAGGATGTCGGCGCTCTGGGGCGGCTGGAAGTGGAAGGCTTCGCTCATGGCTGCTCCTCGAACCGCGCCGGCAGCACCACCGTGACACGCAGGCCGCCCGTGGGCGAGCCACTGGCCGCGATGCTGCCCTGGTGCGCATCGACGATGCGGCGGCAGATCGCCAGCCCCAGTCCGGCGCCACCACTGGCGCGATTGCGCGAACTCTCGACCCGGAAGAAACGCTCGAACAGGCGCGCCATCGCCTCCGGCGGCACGCCCGGTGCGCTGTCGTCGAAGACCAGATGCCAGTGTTGTTCCTGCAGGCTGGCCTGCAGGTGCAGGCCGCCGCCGGCATCGGTGTAGCGCAGGCTGTTTTCGAAGAGGTTGTTGAACAGTTGCTGCAGGCGCGCGCCATCGGCATGCACCGGCATGGCCGCCGGCAGTTGTGCCGTCAGGGTCAGGCCGCGCTGGCTGAAGCGCTCGCCATAGACCTGCACGCTGGCACGCAACAGCGGCAACAGGTCCATGTCCGTCTGGCGATAGGCCAGCGCACCGGCGTCCGCCAGCGACAGGTCGTAGAGATCGCCGACCAGCTTGTTGAGATGTTCCACCTCGCTCTTGAGCGAGCGCAGGGTCTGCGCGTCCGGTTGCATGACGCCGTCTTCCAGTGCTTCCAGCTGACCGTTGAGGATGCCCAGCGGCGTGCGCAGCTCATGCGAGACGTCGGCCATGAATTCGCGCCGCAGTTGCTCGTTGCGCTCCAGCGTCATGGCCAGCTGGTTGAAGTCCTGCGCCAGCCGTCCCACCTCGTCGCCGGACTCGACCTCGACCCGGGTTGCATAGTCGCCGCCGGCCAGCCGGTGGGTGGCGCGCGCCACCCGAGTGAGCGGGCGCGTCAGCACGCCGGAGATGCGCACCACCAGAAACGCCGCCAGCATCACCGCCACCACCGCAATGATGAGCTGGGCCAGGAACTGGCTCTGCTGGAAGCGCAGGTCGATGGCACCGATCACGTTTTCGAAGGGCGTCTGTGCCACCCAGCCGACGATCGTGTCGTCCAGCAGCAGCGGTCGCAGGCGCGCATCGGGACCGATGTTGGGATAACCGATCACCAGCTGCCGATGGGCATCCAGCAAGGAAAAACGCAGCGTGGCGCCGGTCAGGTCGGATGGGGTCAGCGGCGGGCCAGATGGCGGCACCACGCCGTTGTGCTCGACGATGGCCGGTTTCATCAGTTCGAACCAGACCCGTGGCTGGCCACGGATGAAGTCCCAGTTGCCGTGCTCGCGATAGGCCTGTTCCAGGCGCGGCACCATGTCTTCCATGCGTTGCTGGGCCTGTTCGTTGAGATAGCCGAGGAAGTCGCGGTTGAAGATGTAGTGCCCGGCGCCATTGATGGCGGCGATCAGCGCCACGATCAGCGCCAGCATCGCGTAGAACAGTTTCAGGCGGATGTTGGCGCGGTGGAAGAAGCGGTCGGACAGCGCCGCCAGCGAGTGGGCGATGGACTTGAACACGGGGGCCGGGAATGACAGGACAAGGCGCCAGCTTAACAAGATAGTCGCATGGCGGCGAGCGCCGGGGAGCGATCTGTTTCATTCCGGGAAGAAAGTGGCTGCGCTCAAATTTCCTTCACATTTGCTTTCCATAATCACGGGTCCGATTGCTCATTGCGCCCGGATTGCCTGCCCAAGGCGGCAGGTGTTCCTGGCAGAAAGCCGCCCAGATGCCCGATTTCCGCTCCCAAACCCTGCCCCTGCTGCGCCAGAATCCGCCCCGCCTGCTGCGCACCCTGACCCTGGCCGCCCTGCTGGCCGTGACCCTGGCGGCCTGCTCCCGCTCCGGCGAGGCGCCCAAGGCAGCGGCCCAGGCCGAGGTCGGTTACGTGGTGGTCAAGGCCCAGCGACAGGCAGTGACCACCGAATTGCCCGGCCGCACCAGTGCCTACCTGGCCGCCGATATCCGCCCGCAGGTGGGCGGCATCATCCAGAAGCGGCTGTTCAAGGAGGGCGCCAAGGTCAAGGCCGGTCAGCCGCTGTACCAGATCGACCCGGCCAGCTACCAGGCGGCCTACGACAGCGCCAAAGCATCGCTGCTCAAGGCCGAGGCCACGCTGGCTTCGTCCAGGCTGAAGGCCCAGCGCTACGCCGAACTCAACAAGATCGACGCCGTTTCCAAACAGGATAACGACGACGCCCAGAGCACCCTGCGCCAGAACCAGGCCGACGTCGAGGTGCAGAAGGCGGCCGTGCAGACGGCGGCCATCAACCTGCAGTACACCAAGATCCTCTCACCCATTTCCGGGCGTATCGAGAAGTCTTCGGTCACGCCCGGCGCGCTGGTCACCGCCAGCCAGACCACGGCGCTGACCACCGTGCAGCAGATCGATCCGATCTACGTGGACGTCACCCAGTCCACGGTGGATCTGCTGCGTCTGCGCCGCGAACTGGCCAGCGGCCAGATCCGCAAGAGCGGCGAGAACGCCGCCCAGGTCAAGATCCTGCTGGAAGACGGCTCCGCCTACGACCGCACCGGCCGCCTGGAATTCACCGGCCTGTCGGTCGATACCGGTACCGGCATGATCACCCTGCGCGCAGTGGTCCCCAACCCGGACGGTGTGTTGCTGCCGGGCGCCTATGTACGGGCGGTGCTGGAGGAGGGCGTGGACGAGCATGCCCTGCTGGTGCCGCAAAAGGCGGTCAGTCGTGACCAGACCGGCGCGGCAACGGCCCTGGTGCTGGGCGCCAATGGCAAGGTGGAGCAGCGTCTGGTCACCGTGGCGCGTGCAGTGGGTAACAACTGGTGGATCAGCAAGGGCTTGAAGGAGGGTGACAAGCTCATCGTCGATGGCCTGCAGAAGGTGCGCACCGGCGATACCCCGCGTGCCATCGACATCACCGACAGCCTGAAGAAGGACCTGGCCAGCGAAGCCGCCGCAGCCGCTGCCGATCCCTCGCTGGGAGGCGATGCCGACAACGCTGATACAGACGCTGGCAATAACGCTGCCAACCCCGCCACCACCGGCGCCACCACCACCGACAACGCCGCCGGCGCCAAGTCGAAGTAAGCGGGGCGCACATGGCACGTTTCTTCATCGACCGGCCCATCTTCGCGTGGGTCATCGCCATCATCATCATGCTGGGTGGCCTGATGGCCATCCGTTCCTTGTCGCTGGAGCAGTATCCCGACATCGCCCCGCCCAAGGTCAACATCAAGGCCACCTATACCGGTGCCTCGGCCAAGACCCTGGAGGATTCGGTGACCCAGGTCATCGAGCAGCAGATGAAGGGCCTGGACAACCTGCAATACATGTCGGCCAGCTCCAGCTCGGCCGGCAGCGCCACGGTCTCGCTCACCTTCACCGCCGGCACCAATCCGGACGTGGCGCAGATGCAGGTGCAGAACAAGCTGCAGCAGGTCACGGCGCGGCTGCCGCAGGCGGTGCAGAACAATGGTGTGACCGTCACCAAGGCGTCCACCGACATCCTGATGGTGTTGTCGCTGACCTCGGATGATCCGCGCATCACCAGCATCGATATCGGCGACTTCATCAGCAGTACCCTGACCGACCAGATCAGCCGGGTCGAGGGCGTGGGTGACGTCACCGCCTTCGGGACCAACTATGCGATGCGCATCTGGATCGATCCCGCCAAGCTGCAGAAATATGCGCTGATGCCGTCCGACGTCACCAGCGCCCTGGAAGCCCAGAACACCGAAGTCTCCGCCGGCGAGATCGGTGCGCTGCCGGCCCGGCCCGGCCAGCAGATCAATGCCACCATCACCGCGCGCAGCAAGCTGACCACGCCCGATGAATTCCGCAACATCATCGTCAAGTCATCGGCCGATGGTTCGCTGGTCAAGCTCTCCGATGTGGCACGGGTGGAGCTCGGTGGCGAGAGCTACCAGGTGGCCTCGCAGCAGAACGGCAAGCCGTCCTCGGCGCTGGCCATCCAGCTGGCCACCGGCGCCAATGCGCTGGCCACGGCCGATGCGGTCAAGCAGAAGATGGCCGAGCTGGAGCCGTACTTCCCGGCCTCCATGAAGCTCAAGACCAATGTCGCCTATGACACCACGCCATTTGTGAGGGTGTCCCTGGAAGAGGTGGTCAAGACCCTGATCGAAGCCATCGTGCTGGTGGTGCTGATCATGTACCTGTTCCTGCAGAACCTGCGGGCTACCTTCATCCCGGCCATCACGGTGCCGGTGGTGTTGCTGGGGACCTTCGGCATCCTCGCCATGTTCGGCTATTCGATCAACACGCTGACCATGTTCGGCCTGGTGCTGGCCATCGGCCTGCTGGTGGACGATGCCATCGTGGTGGTCGAGAACGTCGAACGCCTGATGAGCGAGGAAAAACTCAGTCCCCGTGAGGCCACCCGACGGTCCATGCAGGAGATCACCGGCGCGCTGGTGGGCATTGCCATGGTGCTGTCGGCGGTGTTCATTCCGATGGCCTTCTTCGGTGGCTCCACCGGCGTGATCTATCGCCAGTTCTCCATCACCATCGTCTCGGCCATGGCACTGTCGGTGATGGTGGCGCTGACCCTGACCCCGGCGCTGTGCGCCACACTGTTGAAGCCGCATGCCGCCGGCCATGTGCAGCAGGGTCGTTTCTTCACCTGGTTCAACAGCACCTTCGATCGCAGCGCCACGCGCTACCAGGGTGGCGTGGCCGGCCTGCTGCAGCGTGGCAAGCGCGGCCTGCTGATGTATGCCCTGATCGCGGCGGCCATGGCGATCCTGTTCATGCGCCTGCCGACTTCCTTCCTGCCGGAAGAGGACCAGGGCGTGCTGATGGCACAGATCCAGCTGCCTACCGGCGCCACGGCCGAGCAGACCGCCACCGTGGTCAAGACCGTGCAGGAATACTTCATGAACAAGCCGGAGTCGGTCGATTCGGTGCTGGCCATTGTCGGTGCCGGCGTGGGCGGCAACAGCCAGAACGGTGCACGGGCCTTCATCCGCCTCAAGCCCTGGGATGCGCGCACGGGGACTGACCAGTCGGCCTCGGCCCTGGTGCGTCGTGCCAATGCGGACCTGTCCAAGATCCGTGGCGCCCGGGTGTTCCTGATGAACCCGCCGGCGGTGCGCGGCCTCGGCCAGAGTTCCGGCTTCGACCTCGAACTGAAGGACGTCGGTGGTGTGGGTCACGATGCCCTGTTGAAGGCACGCGACCAGTTCCTGCAGCTGGCGCGCAGCAATGCGCTGTTGGCCAACGTGCGCACCACCGGCCTGGACGATACGCCGCAGCTGCGCGTGGCCATCGATGACCGCAAGGCTGATGCGCTGTCGATTGCGACCTCCGATATCAATGCCTCCCTGGCCACCGCCATGGGCGGTACCTATGTCAACGACTTCCTCAGCAATGGCCGGGTCAAGAAGGTCTATGTGCAGGGCGATGCGCCGTTCCGCATGCAGGCCGATGACCTCAACCGCTGGTATGTGCGCAACTCGGCCAGCCAGATGGTGCCGTTCTCGGCCTTCATGAGCAGCCAATGGACCTATGGGCCGTCGCTGCTGGAGCGCTACAACGGCGTGTCTTCCTTCGAGATCGTCGGTGAACCGGCGGCCGGGGTGAGTTCGGGGACCGCCATGGCGGAGGTGGAAAAGCTGGTGGCGCAACTGCCGGCGGGCATCGGTTTCGAGTGGACCGGTTCGTCCTACCAGGAGCGGCTCTCGGGCAACCAGGCACCGATGCTGTATGCGATTTCCATCCTGTTCGTGTTCCTCTGCCTGGCAGCGCTCTACGAGAGCTGGTCGGTCCCCTTCGCAGTGATCCTGGCGGTGCCGCTGGGGATCGTCGGTACCGTGCTGCTCACCGGTATCTTCGGCATGTCCAATGACGTGTATTTCCAGGTCGGCTTGCTGACCACGGTGGGCCTGTCGGCCAAGAACGCGATCCTGATCGTGGAATTCGCCAAGCAGTTGCACGAGTCCGGCAAGAGTCTGCGCGATGCCACGCTGGAGGCGGTGCAGCTGCGCCTGCGGCCAATCCTGATGACTTCGCTGGCCTTCATGTTCGGCGTGTTGCCGCTGGCCCTGGCCAGCGGTGCCGGCTCGGCCAGCCGCCGCGCCATCGGTACCGGTGTGCTGGGCGGGATGCTGTCGGCCACCATGCTGGGCATCTTCTTCGTGCCCTTGTTCTATTACCTGATCGGCACCTGGCTGGACCGCCGCGCCGCGGCCCGACCGCACCGGGATGACGATCACGCCATGCCAAAGGAGGGCCTGTGATGATGCGCCCGATGATTCATGAGAAACACCTGCGCACCGTCCTGGCGCTGGCCCTGAGCGCTGCCCTGGCCGGCTGCGCCAACCTCGCGCCAGACTATGCGCAACCGGCCGCGCCGGTTCCGGCCAGCTGGTCGCAACAGGTCGATGGCAAGCCCTTGGTCACCAGTGGTTCGCGCGCTGCCGGCGAGATCGATGCCGACCAGCTGGGCTGGCGTGAGTTCTTCCTCGACCCGCGCCTGCAGCAGGTGATCGCCGCCGCGCTGGAGAACAACCGCGACCTGCGCGTGGCCGCCTTGAACATCGAGAAGGCGCGGGCCGAATATCGCATCGCCGATGCCGACCGCTATCCGGCCATCTCCGCCACCGGCACCAGCAGCGCCAGCCGCACGCCGGCCGAGTTATCCACCAGTGGCCGCGCCACGGTAACACGCCAGCAGAGCGTTACGGTGGGCATCAGCGCCTACGAGCTGGATTTCTTCGGGCGCCTGAAGAACCTCTCCGATGCCGCGCTGGAGACCTACCAGTACCAGGTCGAGACCCGCCGCAGCACCCATATCAGCCTGGTGGCCGAGGTCGCCACGGCCTGGCTCACGCTGGCCTCCGATCGCGAGCGCCTGAAGCTGGCGCAGGACACCTATGCCAGCCAGTCACGTACCTTCGAGCTGAGCCAGCGCAGTCACGAGATCGGCACCGTCTCCGGGGTCGACCTGGCCAGCCAGGAAGCCACCGTGGAAAGCGCCCGCGCCGACGTGGCCAGCTATACCAGCCAGGTGGTGCAGGATCTGAATGCCTTGCGTCTGCTGGTGGGCACGGATGTCGATGCGGCGCTGTTGCCCAGCGGCCTGCCGGAGACCGCCAGCGTGCTGCCCTCCACCCCGTCCGGCCTGCCCTCGGCAGTGCTGTTGCGTCGTCCGGACGTGCTGGCGGCCGAGCATACGCTCAAGTCTGCCAATGCCGATATCGGGGCGGCGCGTGCGGCCTTCTTCCCCAGCATTTCACTCACCGCCGATGGAGGCACTGCCAGTCGTACGCTGGGGGGCTTGTTCAAGGCGGGCAGCGGCAGCTGGAGCTTCGTACCGTCCATCAACCTGCCCATCTTCAATGCCGGCAGCCTGCGCGCCAGCCTGGATGCGGCCAAGATCACGCGCAACATCGACGTGGCCAATTACGAGAAGGCCATCCAGACCGCCTTCCGTGAAGTGGCCGATGCGCTGGCCGTGCGCGCCACGCTGGACCAGCAACTGGATGCCCAGGGCAAGGCGACCGCCGCCAGCGACAAGGCATTCCGCCTGTCCGAGGCGCGCTACAAGAACGGCATCGACAGCTACCTCACAACGCTGGTGGCGCAGCGTACGCTCTATTCGGCGCAACAGACCCTGATCTCGCTGCGGCTGACCGAGCAGAGCAATCGCATCACGCTCTACAAGGTGCTGGGCGGTGGCTGGAACGAGCAGACCCAGCCCGCTTCGGCTTCGGCCTCGGCTGCGGACAAGGGGGCGCCCTCCTGATTGCGGGGGCCGGCTCACAAGATGAAACGCCGCGACCTGTTACCGGGTCGCGGCGTTTGTATTTCCATTTCTTCCTGGATCAGCGCAGACCGAGGCTGGCGCGCGCGGGCGTGATATCGATGGTGCGGTGTTCTCCATCCTCCTGTGCCGGCTGACCTTCCATCTGCGCTGCACTGAGCTTGAAGGCATCCACCAGGTGGTTCAGATGGTCGGCCTGCTGGCTCATCGATTGCGAGGCTGCTGCGGCTTGTTCGACCAGCGCGGCGTTCTGCTGGGTGTTTTCGTCCAGACGCGCGATGGCGTGCTGCATCGCCTGGATGCCATCGGACTGCAGGCGGCCGGCGGCGCTGATCTCGGCCACCACGGCCGTGACGCGCTGCACGCTGGTCACCACTTCCTGCATGGTGCCGCCGGCATGCTGCACCAGGCGACTGCCGTCGGCCACGCTGGCCACCGAACTGTCGATGAGGTGCTTGATCTCGCGGGCGGCAGCGGCCGAGCGTTGCGCCAGCGACCGGACCTCCGAGGCCACGACTGCGAAACCGCGTCCCTGCTCACCGGCACGCGCCGCTTCGACGGCGGCATTGAGCGCCAGGATATTGGTCTGGAAGGCGATGCCATCGATCACGCTGATGATGTCCACGATCTTGCGCGAGGAGGCATCGATCACGCCCATGGTCTCCACCACCTGCTGGACCACCGCGCCACCCTGGCTGGCGATGTCCGAGGCCGAGGCGGCCAGCGTCTCGGCCTGCTGCGCATGGTCGGCATTGCGGCGCACCGCCTGGCTCAGTTCATCCATGGCGATCACCGTCTTTTCCAGGGTATCGGCCTGTTGTTCGGTGCGTTCTGACAGGTTCTGGTTGCCCATGGCGATTTCGGTCGAGGCGCTGGCAATGGTGTGGGTGCCGCTGCGGACCTGCTGGACCAGCGAAGCCAGCTTGTCGCGCATGATGCGGATTTCATGGATCAGGCTGGAGCGGTCACCCGGTTCGGTATGGACGGGCGTGGCCAGTTCGCCGTCGGCGATGCGCCCGGCGATTTCCACCGCGTAGCGTGGTTCGCCACCCAGCTGGCCCAGCAGGCTGCGACGGATCAGCCAGGCCGTGACGATCGAGACTGCGAGGATGATCGCGGCACACACCACGATCAGGCGCAGCGAGCTGTCGAACAGGGCTTCGGCGGCATCACTGGCCTGCTGGTTTTCACGTTGCACGGTCTTGAGCAGGGTGTCGATGTCGCTGACGATCTGGCGCCGCAGCGGGCTGCATTCCTTCACGAGGAACTGGCCATAGGCGTCCATCTGGCCGCTCTCGCGATAGCGGCGCGGCCGCTTAAGTTCGTCGGCCATGCTCAACAGGCCGCTTTTGGCCTTCTCGAACTGGGCATTGCCCGCCATGACCGCGTCCAGCTGGCGCAGCGCTGCCAGGTAGATGGCCTTTTGCTCATCCAGCAGGGCCAGTTCGCGGGTGGCGTCGGCATCATCGCGGAAGATATAGGCGTTGCGGGCAGCGATGCCGGTCTGGTCCAGTGCCTCGCGGGCGATGTACAGCGGCTCCAGCTTGCTGGCGGTGACCTGGTTCTGGTAGCGCATCGCGCCGGAGATGGACTGCATGCGGACCAGCGCGATGGCGATCAGCACCAGCATCAATGCGATGACGATGCCGAATCCGAGACGCAGCTGGGTCCCGATCTTGAGCTTGCTCAGATGATTCATGGGATTGTGACTTTTCTTGTACGTGGAGTCCGGCTGTGGGGGCAGCGGGAGGAGGAGGAGGAGCAGGATTGCCTGCCGCGATGGCCGTTGGGGAGGGCGCGTTGCAGCTCGGCTTTCCCGATGGAAAAGATTGTAGATGAGAGTGATTCCCAGCTTCAAGGACTTTCGGGGGTGACATCATGTTTATCTCAGTTGATGCGAGTTAACGTTGTTTTGTTGAGAGATAGAGAGTATATCGTGTGATTTTCCCGTGAGAATTGCCTACGCTGTCGCGCTTTTGACGCGCCTTGTTTGCCGTATAAATCCATTTGACAAGGCCTCGCCCGGCGGGAATAATCCGCAAGTGATACGACAACGTACAAGATCGTTTTCAGCGATGGCATCTTGTCCGCGATGTCGCCGTTGAACCCGATTCCACAACAACAACGATGAGCAACCATCAGGAGACAGCCCGCATGAGCGCAGATTCCGATCGCGATGCGTGGCAGACCGCACGCTTTTCCCGCCTGTTGCTGACCGGCGCGGCCGGTGGCGTGGGCAAGCAGTTGCGCCCGCGCCTGGCATCCTTTGCCGACAGCGTGCGACTGGCCGACCTCGCCAGCGCCATGGAGGCGGCCGGCCCGGCAGCGCCCCACGAGCAGGTACTGGGGTGCGACCTGGCCGACCGTGTTGCGGTCGATGCCATGGTGGCCGGCTGCGAGGCCATCATCCACCTGGGCGGGGTGTCGGTGGAACGGCCCTTCGAGGAAATCCTGGAAGCCAACATCAAGGGCGTCTTCCACATCTATGAAGCGGCACGCCGCCATGGCGTCAAGCGGGTCATCTTCGCCAGTTCCAACCACGTCACCGGTTTCTATCGCCAGGACCAGCGCATCGATGCGCATGACCTGCGTCGTCCCGACGGTTACTACGGGCTGTCCAAGTCCTATGGCGAAGACATGGCGCAGTTCTACTTCGACCGCTATGGCGTGGAGACCGTGAGCATCCGCATCGGTTCGATCTTCCCCGAGGCGACCAATCGCCGCATGCTGGCCAGCTGGATGAGCATGGATGATTTCGAGCAGCTGCTGCGCCGCTCGCTGTTTACCCCGGACGTCGGTCATACCGTGGTCTATGGCATGTCGGCCAATGCCCACACCTGGTGGGATAACCGTTATGCCGCCCATCTGGGCTATGCGCCCAAGGACAGTTCCGAGATCTTCCGTGCCAAGGTGGAAGCCCAGCCGCAGCCGGCCCCGGATGATCCGGTGGCGACCTTGCAGGGTGGTGCCTTCACGGCCGCCGGTCCGTTCGATCCCCTGGTCGGCTGAGCGGCAGGCCAGGTTTCTCCGTCCGGTCCCGATAGCAAGGCAGTACCCAGTCATCGCAGTAGCGTAGTACCTCCCCGGCGGCGTGAAGTCCTTCACCCGCCAGACCTGAAAGCACTCGATGTGCAGCGCGTCGCCCCAGTGCGCGCCGGCCCGTCCCGCATGTAAGCGTTTGAGCAGCAGCTTGACCTGAATCGCAGCAAGGCAGCACCCGGTACACCGGGCCGCCCGCACGCAGCAGGATCGCGCACGCGTCGCACCGATGTCCGGTTCCCTTCCACCTTGATGGACCGGCAGCCATGAACTTTTCTCTGGATTTCTCGCCCCTCGCCCCCTATTGGCCGGTATTCCTGCGCGGCGCCTGGCTGACGCTGAGGATGACCAGCGTGGCCGTCGTTGCCGGGGTGAGCGTGGGCATCTTCGTCGCGTTCGCCAAGAACAGCCGCAATCGCATCCTCGCCCAGCTGTGCAGCGCCTATATCGAGGTGGTGCGCAATACGCCCTTCCTGGTACAGATATTCCTCTTGTACTTCGGCCTGGCCAGCCTGGGCGTGCGCATGCCGACCTTCGCGGCGGCTACCCTGGCGATGGTGGTCAACATCGCCGCCTATGCGGCCGAGATCATCCGCGCCGGCATCGATTCCGTGCCGCGTGGCCAGATCGAGGCGGCGCAATGCCTGGGCCTGTCGACCTGGCGCATCCGCTGGCACGTGATGCTGCAGCCGGCCATCGAGCGCGTCTATCCGGCACTGACCAGCCAGTTCCTGCTGATGATGCAGGCCTCGGCGATGGCATCGCAGATCTCGGCGGAAGAGTTGACGGCCATCGCCAATACCGTGCAGTCCGATACCTTCCGTTCGCTGGAGACCTATATCGTGGTGGCGCTGCTGTATCTGGTGCTGGCAGTGCTGGTCAAGCTGATCGCCTATGCCGTGGGCGAGACCATCTTCAAGCGTCGTCGTACCCTGCGTCGCGCCGCGGCCCACGGCCGGCGCAGCCCGGTGAACGATCCGCCCGGCACCGCGCCACTGGTCCACACACCCTACGTGCATGCGGCCGTACGCCTGCGCGCCCGCACCGGTGGGAGGGTCTGATGATGGGCGGCTTTACCTGGACCTATTTCTTTTATCTGGTGCAGTCCATCGGCTGGACCCTGGTGCTCTCGGCGCTGGCCTTCGTGCTGGGCGGTGTCGGCGGTTTCCTCTTGATGCTGGCGCGCATCTCGCCCCGGGCCTGGCTGCGGCGGCCGGCATTGCTCTTCATTGAGTGCATACAGGGCATTCCCCTGCTGATCCTGCTGTTCATCGTCTACTTCGGGCTGTCGGTCTACGGCCTGGTGCTGCCGGCGCTGGTGGCGGCCAGCATTGCCATGATGATCTATGCCAGCGCCTATCTGGGCGACATCTGGCGCGGCTGCGTGGAGGCCATGCCACGGCCGCAGTGGGAGGCTTCCGAATGCCTCTCGCTGACGCGCTGGCAGACGCTGCGCCTGGTCATCATCCCGCAGGCGGTTCGCTTGTCGCTGCCACCGACCATCGGCTTCCTGGTGCAGCTGATCAAGATGACCTCGCTGGCCTCGGTGATCGGTTTCGTCGAGCTCACGCATGCCGGGCAGATCATCAACAACTCGATCTTCCAGCCCTTCCTGGTATTCGTGCTGGTCGGAACCTTCTATTTCCTGCTCTGCTATCCCTTATCGCGCTGGAGCGCATCCATGGAGAGAAAACTCAATGTCGGCAATCGTTAATCCGGAGACGGTGACGCACCTGCGTCCCGTGGCGCCCGCCCAGGAGGTGCAGCCCGTCATCGTCAGGCTTGATCAGGTCTACAAGAGCTTCGGCGACAACCAGGTCCTGAAGGGGGTGTCCTTCGAGGTCGCGCGCGGCGAAATGATCGCCATCATCGGTGCCTCCGGCTCGGGCAAGAGCACGGCGCTGCGCTGCATCGACCGGCTGGAGACCATCGACTCCGGCAGCATCGAGGTGGTCGGCATCCGTGTCGATGATCCGCAGGTGGACCTGCATCGCCTGCGCCGCGAGGTGGGCATCGTCTTCCAGAGCTACAACCTGTTCCCCCACCTGAACGTGCTGGAGAACGTGATGCTGGCCTTGCGCCACGTCAAGCAGCAGGACAAGGCCGAGGCGCGACGGGTGGCACTGGCAGCACTGGCCCAGGTCGGGCTGGACGAAAAGGCCGCAGCCTATCCCGAGCAACTCTCTGGTGGTCAGCAACAGCGCGTGGCCATTGCGCGTTCGCTGGCGATGTCGCCCAAGGTGATGCTGTTCGACGAGGTGACCTCGGCGCTGGACCCGCAACTGACCGGTGAAGTGCTACGCGTGATGGAAGACCTGGCCGCCAACGGCATGACCATGCTGCTGGTGACGCACGAAATGAACTTCGCCAAGCGCGTGGCCGACCGCATCATCTACATGCATCAGGGCCGGGTCTGGGAAGTCGGCCCCGGCGAGATGCTGGACCATCCCCATACCCCCGAACTGAAGGCTTTCCTGGCTGCCGACCTGTAGCCCAACGACGTCCCTTGCTGCTTCACCCATATCTATAACGGAGACTCAACATGCCCCTGCCATCCTTCTACCGCTGGACCCATACCACCATGGCCCTTGTCCTGCTCGGCCTGGCCACCCAGAGCGCACTGGCCGACCAGCTGGACGATATCCGCAAGGCCGGCAAGATCCGCATTGCCACCACCATCAGCACACCCTTGTTCGGTTTCACCGACGACAAGCTGCAACTGGCCGGCTCCGATGTCGACGCCGCGCGCCTGCTGGCACAGGACCTCGGCGTGCAGCTGGAGCTGGCCGGCGTCACCAATGCCGCCCGCGTGCCGACCCTGCAGGCCAATCGCGCCGACATCGTGGTGGGCTCGCTGTCGATCACGCCGGAGCGGCAGAAGGTCATTGATTTCTCGGTACCCTATGCGGTCATCAGTCTCATCATCGGTGGTCCACGGAGTATGGCCGTCAAGGATTACGCCGGCCTTGCCGGCAAGCGCGTCGGCGTCACCCGCGCCACCCCCAATGACACCCTGACCACGCAGAACGCCAAAGGCGCCGAGGTGGTGCGCTATGAAGACGACGCCACCCTGATCACCTCGATGGTGACCGGTCAGATCGACCTGTTCTCCAGCACGCCGTCCAACCTGCAGGAGATGCAGAAGAAGGCAGCGGACAAGAACCTGGAAATGAAATTCGAGCAGAAGGCCTTCGACCTGGGCATCGCCATGAACAAGAACCAGCTGCGCCTGAAGGAATGGATCGACAACTGGGTGCGGACCAACCAGAAGAACGGCAAGCTCAATGCCATCTACAAGAAATACCACGGCCGCGACCTGCCACAGGCGACCCAGAATCCGCAGTAGGCAAGGGCGGACAGCAGCGGTCTGAACGCTGACGCAAGACCAGGACCGGGGTCGCATCCCCGGTCCTTTTCATTTTCAGCGGCTGATCGAGGGTCAGGGCAGAGTGGTCTGAAATGATCGACTCGGTCGTTTTGCGTGCATTTCATTCCCGAAGGGAAAGAAAACGACACTTATGCTCATCATCTAATGAATATTTCGATCAAAATATTTGCCGGAGCTCTTGATTTTGGTTCTGCAGCAGTATATCTTGATCAAAAAAATCGTTGAGTCACAACCGACGCGCTTGTTTTCTTCAAATAATGATCGAATCGATCATTTTACTCAGGCGTAGTGGCTCTCACTCATTGGGGCCGGACTGATCCGGTCACCACAAGAACAGACGGAGATATCGCATGTCGCTTCACTTCAAGGGCATCGTCCCTGCACTCATCACGCCCCTGACCCCGGACCAGGAAATCGACGAAGCGGGCCTGCGCACGCTGGTGGATCGCCTGATCGAGGCCGGTGTGCATGGCCTGTTCGTGCTGGGCACCAACGGCGAATTCATTTCGCTGTCCGAGGCCGAAAAGTTGCGCGTGGCCCGCATCGCCGTGGACCAGGCGCGCGGCCGCGTGCCGGTCATCGCCGGCACCGGCGCCTATGCCACCCGCGAGGTGATCGCCCTGAACAGCAAGATGCAGGACCAGGGCATCGAGGCGGTCTCGGTGATCACGCCCTATTTCAACGGCGCCACCCAGGCCGAACTGTTCAAGCACTACGACAGCATCGCCCGCGCCACCTCGCTGCCGGTCATGCTCTACACCATCCCCGCCAAGACCGGCGTGCAGTTGAACATCGACACCGTGCGCCGCCTGTCGGAAATCCCGAACATCCGCGGCATCAAGGACAGCGGCGGCGACTTCGACCGTCTGCTGCAGCTGATCAATCTGAAACGTGAGGATTTCGCCGTCTTCACCGGGACCGACTCCATGATCCTGTGGACCCTGATGGCCGGTGGCGACGGTGCGGTGGCCGCCACCACCAATGCGGTACCGAGCGTGGTGATGTCGATCTGGAACAACTTCCACAAAGGCGACATCGCCGCTGCCCGCCAGGCGCAGGAAGCGCTGCGCCCGCTGCGCGACGCCTTTGCGCTGGGGACCCTGCCGGTGGTGCTCAAGACCGCCGCCGGCCTGCTGGGCATGCCGGCCGGTCCGGCGCGCTCGCCCGTGCTGCCGCTGGACGAGGCCGCGCTGGACAAGCTCAAGAAGGCCATCGCCGCCTATCCGCGCGTGGCCTGAAGCGCCCGCGCCTGCCTATCCGAGGAACCACCATGAGCACTACCTATCACTTCCAGACCGTCAAGCACATCGTGCATGGCCCGCATAGCCTGGACCAACTGGCCGACAAGCTGGCCCTGCTGGATCGCCCGGTACGCCGGATCGCGCTGATCACCCAACCCATCATGGAACAGAAGGGTGTGGTGGCCCGCGTGGTCCAGGCCCTGGCGCAGCGTGATGTGCAGACACTGGTGGTGCGCGACGTGGAGCCCGAGCCGACCATCGAGAATGTGGAAACCGTGTTTGCCGGCCAGATCGCGCCCTTCGCCCCGGACGCGATCCTGTCCATCGGCGGCGGCAGCGTGCTGGACGCCGCCAAGCTCTTCGCCGTACGCCTCACCAATGAGGAGCCGCTGCGCCAGTGGCTGGGCGTGGACCTGATCAAGCGTCCCGGCGTGCCGCTGGTGCTGGTGCCGACCACCTCCGGCACTGGTTCGGAAGTCACCCCCAACGCCATCGTCACCTTGCCGGACGAAGAACTGAAGGTCGGTATCGTCAGCCGTCACCTGCTGCCGCAACTGGTGATCCTGGATGCCACGCTCACCATCGGTCTGCCCAAGCCCATCACGGCGGCTACCGGCATGGATGCCTTCATCCACGCACTGGAATCCTATATCTCCACCAAGGCCAATCCGGTCAGCGACATGTTCGCCATGGAATCCATGCGCCTGATCGGCGCCAACCTGGTCGAGGCCTACCAAAACGGCGATTCGCTGCCGGCACGCCAGGCCATGCTGATGGGGTCCATGTATGGCGGCCTGGCGCTGACTGCGGCCGGCACGGCGGCGGTGCATGCACTGGCCTATCCGCTGGGCGGCATGTTCAACATCACCCACGGCGTGGCCAATTCCATGCTGCTGCCGCATGTGATGGCCTTCAACCTGGATGCCATCGTCGACCGCCTGGCCAAGGTGGCGCATGCGCTGCAGATCGCGCGCCATGACGACAGCGATCAGGCTGCTGCCGACAAGCTGCTGGCGCGCCTGCGTGAATGGACCGCGGTGCTGGAGATTCCGCAGGACCTGCGCCAGTTCGGTGTCTCCGAAGCCCATCTGGAGCCGCTGGCGATTGCTGCCGCCAAGGTCAAGCGCCTGCTGGGCAACAATCCCAAGGCGCTGGGCCATGAAGACATCAAGGCGATCTACCAGAGGCTGCTGCCATGACCTTGGCCGCTGCCGCTGTCGCTGTCGCTACCGTTGCTGATCGCGCGCGCCTGCTGATCGTCGGTGACGATCTGTCGGGTACCGCCGATTGCGCCGTCACCTGCACCCATTTCGGGCTGGACAGCGTGGTGGCACTGGGCGCCGATACCGATGCCGCGCTGCAGGCCGTGGACGTGCTGGCACTGGATGCGGACACGCGCGGACTGCCTCCGGGCGACGCCGCCCGCCTCAACGCGGCGGCCTGGCAAGCGCACAGCGACGGACGTCGGCTGTACAAGAAAATCGATTCCACCCTGCGCGGCAATGTCGCCGCCGAGATCGCCGCACTGACCGGGGCCGGCATGGCCATCGTCGCGCCGGCATTCCCCGCTGCCGGCCGCACCACGGTGGAGGGTCGGCAATATGTCTTTGACGTGCCGGTGGAAGAATCCGAAGTCTGGCGCAATGAACGCATCGCCGGCCGCGCCGACCTGGTGGAGATGCTGCGCCAGGCCGGCATGAAGGTCGCGCTGCTGGGGCTGGATACGCTGCATCAAGGCCTGCAACAGGTGCGTCACAGCATCATCGCCTGCCAGGTCGATGGGGTGCAGGCACTGGTCTGCGACGCCCGTACCGTGCAGGACCTGGCGTGTATCGCCGAGGCCTCGGCCCCCCTGGATGGACTCTATTGGGTCGGCTCGGCCGGGCTGGCCACGCCGCTGGTGCGCGCCTGGCAAGCTGCGGTGGCCGTACCGAGACAGGCGCAGGCAGCCGGGTTCAGCGACCAGGCTGCTCATGCCGGCGGCGTACTGGTGATCGTGGGCAGCATGTCCAGTGTCTCGCACGCACAGGCAGCAGCCCTGGCCGAACAGGCTGGCGCCGAAATCCTGGCCTGCAGCATCGATGCCACTTCTTTGCTGGACCCGATGTCCACCCGTGCTCGCGAGCTGGCGCAACTGGCCGCGCAGACCCTGCAGCAGGGATGCAGCGTGCTGGTGACCGTGAGCCAGGACCAGCGCGCCGCCGTCAGCGACGGTGCGCGGCTGGCGCGGCAACTGGCCGAGCAACTGGGACCGGTGGCGCAACATGCCAGTGCGCTCATCGCCACCGGCGGCGAGACCGCGCGCGCCATGCTGATCCGCATGGGCGTACGGCAACTGGGCATCGTCAGCGAAATCGACACCGGCGTGCCGCTCATGCGCGCACGCCATCTGGACCGGGATTTCCCGGTCGTGACCAAGGCGGGCGGCTTCGGCCGGCCCGATACCCTTTATCGCGCATGGCGGCAACTGTCCGCCCGGCGAGCGGGTGCTGCGTCGGCAGCGCCCACATCCACTGGAGAAGAGTTATGACATACCGTCCGGTTATCGGCATCACCATGGGAGATGCCGCCGGCGTGGGGCCGGAGATCATCATGAAAAGCCTGGCCCGGCGCGAAGTCTATGAGGCCTGCCGTCCGCTGGTCATCGGCGACGCCAGACGCCTGCGCGATGCCGGCCGCATCACCGGCGTGGACCTCACGGTACGCGCCATCGCCAGTCCGGCCGAGGCGCATTTTTCCTTCGGCGAAATCGACTGCATCGACCTCGGGCTGATCCCGGCCGACCTGCCCTACGGCAAGCTCTCGGCGGTAGCCGGCAATGCGGCCTTCCAGTACATCGCCCGCACCGTGGAGCTGACCTCGGCCGGTGAACTCGATGCCATCTGCACCGCCCCGCTGAACAAGGAAGCGCTGCATGCCGGCGGCCATATCTTCCCCGGCCATACCGAGATCCTGGCGCACCTGACCGGCATTCCCGAGGTGTCGATGATGCTGGTAGCGCCCAAGCTGCGCGTGATCCACGTCACCACCCACATCGGCCTGCTGGATGCCATCAATCGCATCGAGCCGGGGCTGGTGCAACGGACCATCGAGCGGGCGCACGACACCCTGGTGCGCGCCGGCATCACGCAGCCACGCATCGGCGTGTGCGGCATCAATCCGCACGCCGGCGAGAACGGCCTGTTCGGCTATGGCGAGGAAGAAAAGAAGATCATCCCCGCCGTCGACCTGCTCAAGGCGCGTGGCTGGGACGTCGAAGGCCCGCTGCCGGCCGACACCCTGTTCTATCGCGCCGGCCGTGGCGACTTCGACGTGGTGGTGGCCATGTACCACGACCAGGGCCACGGCCCGGTCAAGGTGATGGGCCTGGAAGCGGGCGTGAACGTCACCGTCGGCCTGCCGGTGATCCGCACGTCGGTGGACCACGGCACCGCCTTCGACATCGCCGGCCGTGGCATCGCCGACGAAGGAAGCATGCTGGAAGCGCTCAAGCAGGCACAAGACCTGGCCACGCGCCGCGCTGCCCTGGCAGCCTGATGCAAACGGCCGGCGCCGCGATCCTGCGGCGCCCGGTCCGATAAGAAAATCATCTAAAACGTTATCCGATCTTCGAGGATCGGGAGGAGAACACAATGAACCAGTTTGGAGCATTGGACACGACCATCATCATCGCGATGGTCGTCGTCTACATCGCCGCCACTTCGTGGCTGAGCATCCGCCTGCGCAGCAAGACCACCGGCGAATTCATGGTGGCCGGGCGCGCCGCCCCGGTGGTGGTGATCGCCATCCTGCTGATGTCCGAATTCATCGGCGCCAAGTCCACCATCGGTACCTCCCAGGAGGCCTTCAATGTCGGTATCGCCGCGTCCTGGTCGGTGATCGCGGCGGCCATCGGTTTCCTGCTGTTCGGCCTGTTCATGGCCAAGCGCCTGTACAAGTCGGGTGAATTCACCATCTCCGGCTTCGTCGCCCAGAAGTACGGCAAGACCGCCAAGCTGGTGGTCTCAGCGGTGATGATCTATGCGCTCTTCATCGTCAACGTCGGCAACTACGTCAGCGGCGCGGCGGCCATCTCCACCGTGCTCAAGGTCAACCTGCCGACTGCGGCCATCATCACCGCCATCGTCAGCACCATCTACTTTGCCTACGGCGGTCTCAAGAGCGTGCTCTACGTGACCATCTTCCACAGCGCCATGAAGATTCTCGGCATTGGCATCCTGGTGTGGGTGGCGCTGTCCCTGACCGGCGGCATCGCGCCCATGGTCAGCACCATGCCCGAGCATTACTTCACCTGGAAGGGCGCCTTGAACGGCGGCACCATCGGCGCCTGGATCATCGGTACCTCCGGCGCGATCTTCTCTACCCAGTTCATCATCCAGGCCATCTCCGGTGCGCGCTCCGGCGAAGACGCCCGCAAGGCCACCCTGGTGGCCGCCGCACTGTGCCTGCCCATCGCGCTGGCCCTGGGCCTGCTGGGCGTGGCGGCCAAGTTCCTGTTCCCGGAGATCAAGGGCCTGTATGCGCTGCCGATCTTCCTGCAGCATATGCATCCGGTGCTCGCGGGCGTCGTGACGGTGTCGCTGGTGGCCTCGATCTTCGTGAGCGTGAGTACCGTGGCACTGGCCATCGCCTCGCTCATCGTCAAGGATTTCTACGTACCGCGTTTCCAGCCTTCACCCGAGCGTGAACTGGCGGCCACCCGCTGGATTTCGCTGGTGGTGGGTTTCGTGCCGCTGATCTTCGTGCTGTTCGTGCCGCAGATCCTGGCGCTGTCCTTCTTCACCCGGGCGCTGCGCCTGACGGTGACGGTGGTGGCCCTGATGGGCATCTACCTGCCGTTCTTCAACAGTAGCCGTGGTGCCATCTCGGCGCTGGTGCTGGCGACCGTAGCGACCACCGTCTGGTACCTGCTCAATAATCCGTTCGGCATCGACAACATGTATATCGCCCTGGTGGCACCGGCCATCGTGATGGTGATCGAGCGCCTGATCTTCCCGGCTGCACCCAATGCCACCGAGCACGCTACTCCGCACCCTGGCGCGCCCGAGCTGGCCGCCGGCCGCCGGCAGCAGCACTGAACCGCTCCCAGTCAAGAAAGAGGATGACAAGATGAACCAGTCCACCACCGCCGTCGGCCAGGTCAGCCAGGCCGCAGGCGACACTGCCCGCCGCGAGGCGCACCTGCCGGCGTTGACCGTACAGAACCACGCCGCCAACCTGATCGCGCTGTCCAACGGCGACCTGCTGTGCGCCTGGTTCGGTGGCACCCAGGAGGGTATTCCCGATATCTCGATCTACCTGTCGCGCCTGGTTGCCGGCAGCGACACCTGGAGCGCGCCAGTGCGCCTGTCGGAAGATGCCAGCCGCTCCGAGCAGAACCCGGTGCTGTTCGAAGCGCCCGATGGCAAGCTGTGGCTGATCTATACCGCGCAGTTGTCGGGCCATCAGAATACGTCCATCGTGCGTCGCCGCGTCTCCGGTGACCTGGGCCGGACCTGGGGGCCGATCGAGACCCTGTTCGACACGCCCGGTACCTTCGTGCGCCAGCCCATCGTGGTGGCGGCCGATGGCGCCTGGTTGTGTCCGGTCTTCATGTGCCGCGTGGCCGAGGGTGAGCGCTGGTCCGGCAATGACGACATCAGCGTGGTGATGCGTTCCACCGATGGCGGCCAGCACTGGCGTGCGCATGAGGTGCCGGCCAGCGTGGGTTGCGTACACATGAACATCCAGCCGCTCAAGGAAGGTGGCTTCCTGGCGCTGTATCGCAGCCGTTGGGCTGATCACATCTACAGCAGCCGTTCGGCCGATGGCATCAGCTGGAGCGCGCCGCAACCGCTGGACCTGCCCAACAACAATTCCTCGATCCAGTTCGTGGCGCTGGCCAATGGCCACCTGGGACTGGTGTTCAACCACAGCAGCGCAGCCAATAGCACTGAACGTCGCGCTTCGCTGTATGACGACATCGAGGACTCGGAAGACAGCGGCAGCCTGGTCACGCAGTCCGCCTCGCAGCGCGGCACGGCCTTCTGGGGTGCACCGCGCGCGCCGATGACGCTGGCCATCTCCCAGGATGGCGGCCGCAGCTGGCCGCTGATGCGCAACCTGGAAGTGGGCGATGGCTACTGCATGACCAACAATTCGGCCGAGAAGCGCAATCGCGAATATTCCTATCCCTCCATCGTGCAGTCGGCCGATGGCAGGCTGCATATCGCCTATACCTACTTCCGCCAGAACATCAAGTACGTGACCGTCGATGAAGCCTGGGTCGCGCAAGCGGTAGCGGCTGCGGCCTGATTGCCTGATTACCTTCATTGCAGGAGACAAGCATGAACATACAAACCATCACCCGCAGGGAGGCCCTCGTGGCGTTGGGAACAGGAATCGCCGCCGTCGGTGCGAGCACGCCAGCCGTGGCGGCCACGGCAGCCGATGCGGCCTCGCTGGAAGCCGCCAGTGAGGCGCTGCGCCAGGCGCTGGAACAGGGCGACGGCGCTGCCCTGCAGAGCCTGCTGCACGAGCGCATGACCTACTCCCACTCGGATGGCCGGGTGTGGACCAAGGCGGTGTTGCTGGAGGCCATCGCCGGCAAGCAGCGTTACCTCAGTGTGCGTACCTCGGCGCAGACGGTGGAGGTGGCGGGCAGCACCGGCATCGTGCGGCACACCTATGACGTGGTCAACAACGACGAGAAGAAGAGCACTGGCCACCTGAAGGTATTGCTGTGCTGGGTCAGCCAGGGACAGGGCTGGCAGATGCTGGCACGCAGCGCCACCACCGTACCGGCCTGAGCGACACGACCGGCGCAGTCCCGGAAGCGGTGGAGCGCCTCCGGAAGCCGGTATACTCCTTGCCTGCCATCCCCGCCGGGATGGCGGCAACGACAACCCAAGACTGCACCCTATGAAAGTTACCCGCCGCCGCGAGGCCATGGTTCAGGCCGTCCTCTCGGGGATGACGGAAGTGGGCGCCCTGTGCGACCACTTCGGCATCTCCGAAGTCACCGTGCGCCGCGACCTGCGCGCACTGGCCGATGAGGGCCTGATCCTGCGCACCTATGGCGGTGCCGCCTCGGTCAGCCTGCATGCGCCGGAAGAGTCGCTGGAGCAGCGCAGCCACAGCTTCCAGGCCGAGAAGGACGCCATCGGTGCGGCGGCCGCCGCCTGCGTGGCCGATGGCGATACCGTCTTCCTCGATGCCGGTACCACCACCGCGGCCCTGGCCAAGGCGCTGGCGCCGCGCACCGGTATCCAGGTCATCACCAACAACCTGCTGGTGGTGCAGACGCTGGCCGGCAGCCAGGTCGGCGTGACCCTGATCGGCGGCGATGTGCGTCCCACCAGCATGAGTACCTTCGGGCCCATCGCCCAGCTGGGCTTGACCCGCCTGACCTTCGACAAGGCCTTCCTCGGTGCCGATGGCGTGGTGGCCGGGCGCGGCCTGTGCGAAGCCACGGTGGAACAGGCCTACCTGAAGGAATGCATCATCCGCCAGGCCGCCACGGTGTTCGTGCTGGTCACGGCCGACAAGCTCAATCGCGACAGCCAGCAACACTGGACTCCGGTGGAAAAGCCCTGGACCCTGATCACCGATGCCCAGCCCGGGCATGGCGGGCGGCACAGCTTCGAGAGCCTGCCGGGCGTGAAGATCGTGTCGGTCGAGGTGCCGCGCCAGGCCTGACGGCCTGATATTCAGCCGCCCTCGAAGATGCGCAGCCGCGCCAGGCCGATATGTCCGCGCATGGCCGCTTCGGCTCGCTCGCGCGACCCCTCGGCGATGGCCTGGACGATGGCCTGGTGCTCATCGTCGATGGTCTGGATGCGCACACTGTCCTGGGGCGAGCCCAGATTCCGGGCCAGCTCCATGCACTGGCGTATCGGTCCCAGCGCATGCTCGATGGTGGAGATGAAGAAGGGGTTGCGGCTGGCGCGGGCGATGGCCATGTGCAGCGCCAGGTCTTCCTCGACCCCGGTCTGCCCCTTCAGTTGCGCACTGCGCAAGGCTTGCAGACAGGCGTGCATCAGGCGCACGTCCTCTTCCTGGCGCGCCTGGGCGGCGATGCCGGCCGCCCCCACTTCCACGCATTCCCGAAAGGCGTAGTAGCGCTCCATGTCGTGGATGCTGGCGATCTGCGCCGGTACGCTGTTTTGCAGGGACGGCAGGCGCTGCACATAGTTGCCGGAGCCGCGGCGCGATACCACGATGCCCTCCGAGCGCAGCCGCGACAGCGCCTCGCGCACCGTGGTGCGGGAGGCCTGGTAGCGCTGTGCCAGTTCCACCTCGGTCGGCAGGCGGCGGTTCTCGCCCAGTTCGCCGCGCAGGATGGCGGCGATGATCTGCTTGCAGATATGTTCGGAGCGGCTGAGCTGGCCGGGCGCTGGCGTTGGAGCAGGGGGCGGCGGTGTGCGGGATTCTGACATGTACGATGACTGCTGCCGTTGAGTTCTTCTCCGGACACTATGAAGGACTCGCCTTGCCTGTGCAAGCCAGCGCGACCAAAAGCTGTTGCAATTCGTGCAACCGAGCGGAAAACCGCGTTAAAAAGCGCTTCCAGGCTGGCAGATGGCGCGAATCCGGTTGACTTCATGGACGTCGATCATTAAAGTTGTCCACCTGCATTCGAAATTAGTCGGACTAATTGTGCTTTAACTTATACGACATCGTATAATTGCAGCCATAAAAAAAGACGACAGCAGCCAGCGTGGAGACCGGTATGACCCCAAGACCCGCCTAGTTTCTCTCAAGCTTGCGCCCGTCCTCAGGACGGCCGGGCCTGTATCCCTGCGCGTCATCCACCGTCGTCCGGCCTGTCCGGCGTCGCGCGCAGCAGGGACGGCCTGCTGCAGTACTGCCCATTTGAATAAAAATCCTTTTGGAGACGCCATGAAGTACGTAAGAGGAATCCGCTGGTACATGGTCACCCTGGTGACCCTGGCCCTGATCGTCAATTACCTGGCCCGCAATACCTTGTCGGTGGCCGCACCGACCATGATGAAAGAGCTGGACATGAGCACCCAGCAGTATTCCTACATCGTGGTGTCGTGGCAGATCTGCTATGCCCTCATGCAGCCGGTGGCGGGCTACATCCTTGATGCGGTAGGGACCAAGATCGGCTTCGGCATCTTCGCGCTGGCCTGGTCGCTGGTGTGCGCCGCTGCTGCCATGGCCACCGGCTGGCAGAGCCTGGCCTTTTTCCGGGCGCTGCTGGGCGTGACCGAGGCGGCTGGCATCCCGGGCGGGGTGAAGGCTTCCACCGAGTGGTTCCCGGCCAAGGAGCGCTCGGTGGCCATCGGCTGGTTCAACATCGGTTCCTCCATCGGCGCCCTGTGCGCGCCGCCCCTGGTGGTGTGGACCATCCTGCACGGCGGCTGGCGCATGTCCTTCGTGGTGGTGGGCGTGCTGGGGGTGATCTGGTTCATGCTGTGGATGCTGTTCTACAAGAACCCGCGGGATCAGAAGCTGCTCTCGCCGGAAGAACGCGCCTACATCCTGGACGGCCAGGAAAAATCACCCGAGAAGGTGCAGCGCGGGAGCTGGACGCTCATCGTGCGCAGCCGCAACTTCTGGTCGATCGCCGTTCCGCGCTTCCTCTCGGAGCCGGCCTGGCAGACCTTCAATGCCTGGATTCCGCTGTACATGGCGACCGAGCGCCACATGAACATCAAGGAAATCGCCATGTTCGCCTGGTTGCCCTTCCTGGCCGCCGACATCGGTTGCGTGCTGGGGGGCTACCTGAGCCCGTTCTTCCACAAGCATCTCAATGTGTCCTTGTTCACCTCGCGCAAGCTGGTCATGCTGGTGGGCAGCCTGGCCATGATCGGGCCGGCCTGCGTGGGCTTCGTGGATAGCCCCTATGTGGCCATCGCGCTGCTGTCCATCGGCGGTTTCGCCCACCAGACGCTGTCGGGTGCGCTGTATTCGATCACTTCCGACGTCTTCACCCGCAACCAGGTGGCGACCGCCACTGGCTTGACCGGCATGAGTGGCTACCTGGGGGCGACCTTGTTCACGCTGCTGTTCGGCATCCTGGTCACGCAGATCGGCTATGGCCCGCTGTTTGTGCTGCTGGCGGTGTTCGATCTGGTGGCCGTGGCGGTGGTGTTTGCGTTGGCCCGTCCGCGCGAGCAGGCGCTGGCCTGACGATATTGCAGGGGGGAGTAGGGCAGGGGCGGCGTCGCAGGACGCCGCCCCTTTTTCATGGGTCATGAAACCCGATGGCTTGCTTCAGTCTGCCAGTGGTGGGCGCTGCAACGCTACCCATTCCTGCACGGACGGCCGTTGCCACTGGGTCTGCGCGTAACGGAGCAGGGCCTCCGGCACCGGGTCACCGTGCAGGGCCAGCCGGTTGAGCATCAGCGCCAGGTCGGTATCGGCGATGCTCCATACATTGAACAGACAGGACGCACCCGGCGCCAGCAGGCTTTCGGCGAAGCGGAACAGGCGCGATGCCGCCGCCTGGCCCGCCGCCGTCAGCGGCGCCTTCTTCGCGCCATAGAACAGCACCTGCGTATTGCGCTCTTCACGAATCGGCATCAGGTCGCTGCGCAGCCAGGCCTGCACCTGTCGCGCCCGTGCGCGCTGCACGGGATCTTGCGGATAGAGCCGCGGGCCGGCGAAGACCTCATCCAGGTATTCGTTGATGGCCGAGGATTCCGACAGCGCCAGCGTGCCGTGCAGCAGCGTCGGCACGCGTGCCGTCAGCGACAGATCGGCATAGGCCGGTGCCAAGTTGGCGGCGGCGTCGAGATCCACGGTCTGCAGCGTGAAGGGCAGCTGCTTTTCGCGCAGGGCCACGAAGACCGACATGGCGTAGGGGCTGGCGTATTGCGCGTCGGCGTACAGCTGCAGCGCCTTGTCGGCGGTGGCGGGGAAGGCGCCGGCTATCTGGAGTCCGGTAAAACTGTTTTGCATGAGTACCTCTTGAAGAACGGTTGAAGAAAGCCGTTCCGCCGGCGCTGCCGGGCGAGGTCTGAAAGGGGAAATGCTGCTGCGATCCAGTCCCGCCAGGCGATCCGCCGGACGGGACGTGACATCCCCGTCAGCGGAGATGCCGTTTTTTGGTATTCAGCCCGCACGCGCGCGCGCCTGCCGCCGGGAGGGCAGTGGACTTGCGGGTGATGGATCGCTTCAGATTCATGGTGCGGGAAGTGATGGGCTGAGTGACGATAGTAAACGAGATCTCCTCAGGATTTCAAACCATCTGTCTGAAATCCGCACAACTCGCACCACACTCCCACCTTCGCTCCACCTCTACTGCTGCACACATCAGTGGTAGCTGACCTTGTTGCGCAGTTTTCTCGAACAACTTTCGCCCATATCAGCTTGGTTTATGTAACCAGGATGGTTACCATGCACATGGAAAAGCACACGCCTCACCGCAAGCTGTATCAAATCCATTCTCTGCTCGCCCAGGGACGAATCCGCAAAACTGCGACGGCCATCCTGGGCGCCGCAGCACTGGGCATGGACGAATCGGAGATGACCGCAGTGGTGGCCGCGCTCAAGAGCAGTGATTTCTACAAGAGCATGACCAGCCACCTGGATCACCGGATCTGGCATGACGTGTACTGCCCGCTGACCCGTCATGGCGTGCTGTACATCAAGCTGACCGTGCTGGATGACGTATTGATCGTATCGTTCAAGGAGAGATGAGATGAACTGTCCCAGTTGCGGCGGTGCCGAGATGGTTCGCGCCACCCGAGACCTGCCCTATACCTATAAGGGCGAGACGACCCTCATCGGGGGCGTGACAGGTGACTATTGCCCGCTCTGTGGTGAATGCCTGCCTCTGCCTGCGGAGGAAGAAAGAGTCTCTTCCGAGGCACTGGCCTTCAACAAGGAGGTCAATGCCGGCCTCATCGATCCGTCCGAGATCATCAAGGCACGCGAGCTCCTGCAGTTGGGCCAGCGCGAAGCCAGCCTGCTGTTCGGCGGCGGCATCAATGCCTTCAACCGCTACGAGGCCGGGAAGATCAAGCCACCACGCGCATTGGTATTGTTGCTGCGCCTGCTGCGCAAGCATCCGGAACTGCTGGCCGAGGTAAGGGCCGGGACGAACGACGTAGCGCGCCCGCCTCGCATACTTGAAATCCGGGAACCACGGGTCGCCCGGCTGACCCAGGGTCGACGCAAGTAGCGTCCCGGCAGCTGCCGCTAGCGAATCTCCGCGCTATACCTGAACTTGCTCGCCGCACCCCTGGACTGCCGCCACTCCAGCGGTGTTCCGTCCGAACCGAAGGCGATGCGTTCGATCACCACCACCGGCGTCTTTTCCTTCAAGCCCAGCAGGCGCGCCTGCGCCGCCGTCACCGTTTCCACCGTCAGGGTCTCGCGGGCCGAGGCCACGATCAGGCCGCATTCACGTTCATATAGCGGATAGAGCAGGTCGCCGAAATCTTCCGCTGCCTTGTCGGCCAGCGCCTTGAAGCGCTGGGCGCAGAGATAGATGTTCTCGGCCAGCACCGGTTGATCGTCCACCGTGCGCAGACGCAGCAGTTCGATCACCCGGGCATGGGGTTTGAGGTGCAGGGCCTCGGCTACCTGGCGTGGCGCCTCGATGGTCTTGCGGCCGACGATGACGCTCCTGGGCGCCAGCGGTTGCCCCTCGGCGGATTCGAAACGGAAGAACCGGAACAGGGAATTGTCGAAGCGCGCCTTGCGCACGAAGGTCCCCCGGCCATGCGTGCGCTCCACCAGCCCTTCGGCAATGAGCGTTTCGATGGCGCGGCGCACCGTTCCCACTGCCATCTGATGGGTCTGGCTGAGTTCCGCTTCCGACGGAATGGCTTGACCCGGTTGCCACTTCTGGGCGCGGATCTGCGCGGCCAACAGGTCGCGCAACTGGAGATAAAGCGGCAGGCGCCCATCGACGGACTGGTCAGGCATGGTGGAACTGGCCTTGCATGGATGAAAGGGGCTCAGTCTACCCGTGGCGCGGCATGCCCACAACGGCGGGGTGAACAGTGCAGCCCGGCCCTGGCAGGTACAGCGCCGCCTCCCTTGCCTTGTCGCTGCGTCGCCACGATGATGCAGCTGACCCATGGCGGCTACCCGAAACGGCCTCGCCATGGGCGATTGCGCCACGCGCCGATGAGGATTGTTGAGGTCACCTGCCTGTGTTATCTTACGCCAACTCATATATATGTCTATATGAGTAATCAACGAGATAATTCAATCAGCTTCGCGCTTCCGTTCATCCCTCCCCAGCCATTGCCGGGAGGGGATCGCACCGGTTGCGCGCCTTCAGCTTAGAGGACGAGACAATGTTTTCATGGTATCGGCAGGTGACTGCCAAGGAACGCAAGACCTTCTGGGCCTGCTTCAGCGGATGGGCGCTGGATGCGCTGGACGTGCAGATGTTCAGCCTGGCCATTCCGGCGCTGATCGCGGCCTTTTCCCTCAGCAAGGCCGATGCCGGCCTGATCAGCGGCGCCACGCTGGTGGCCTCGGCCATCGGCGGCTGGTTTGCCGGAGCGATGTCGGACCGTTACGGCCGCGTCAAGACACTGCAGATCACCATCATCTGGTTTTCGCTGTTCACCTTCCTGAGCGCCTTTGCCCAGAGCTATCCGCAGCTGCTGGTGTTGAAGGCCTTGCAAGGGTTCGGCTTCGGCGGCGAATGGGCGGCCGGTGCCGTGCTGATGGCCGAGACCATCCGCGCCGAACATCGCGGCAAAGCCATGGGCACGGTGCAAAGCGCCTGGGCCGTCGGCTGGGGCGGCGCGGTGTTGCTATTCTCCGTATTGTTCTCGCTGCTGCCGCAGGAAATGGCCTGGCGCGTGATGTTCGTCATCGGTCTGTTGCCGGCACTGCTGGTGGTGTACGTGCGCCGCTCGGTGCCGGAAACCGATGCCTTCCTGGCCGGCCGCAAGGCCGCTGCCGGCAAGCCTGCCGCCAGCACCCTGCTGGGCATCTTCCGCCCCGACGTGCTGCGCCTGACCATCATCGGCAGCCTGCTGGGGGTGGGCGCCCATGGGGGTTACTACGCGCTGATGACCTGGCTGCCGACCTACCTCAAGACCGAGAAGCACCTGTCGGTACTCTCCACCGGGGGCTATCTGGCGGTCATCATCGTCGCCTTCTGGTGTGGTTGCATCGCCAGTTCGCAATTGCTGGACCGCATCGGTCGCCGTCGTACCGTGGCTTCGTTTGCCATCTGCTGCGTGCTGACCGTGCTGTGCTACATCTTCCTGCCGCTGACCGACACGCAGATGCTGGTCTGCGGTTTCCCGCTGGGCTTCTTTGCGGCCGGTATTCCGGCCAGCCTGGGTGCGCTGTTCAACGAACTGTATCCGAGCGGCATCCGCGGCACCGGGGTGGGTTTCTGCTACAACTTCGGTCGCGTGGCCTCGGCCGGTTTCCCGGTGCTGGTGGGTCACATGAGTGATTCGATGCCACTGGGCCAGGCCATCGGCATCGACGCCGCCATCGCCTATTCGCTGGTGGTGGTAGCCGTGCTGATGCTGCCGGAAACCAAGGGCCGCAGCATGGAAACGGCAGCATGAGCACAGCGGCCATCGCCACCGGCCTGCGTATCGACACCCACGCGCACGTGTTTGCGCGTGGCCTGCCGATGGCCGATGGCCGTCGCTACACCCCGGCCTACGACATCACCGTCGACGAATACCTGACCCGGCTGGATGCGCAGGGTATGAGTCACGGCGTGCTGGTGCAGCCGAGTTTCCTGGGCAGCGACAACAGCTACATGCTGCAGGCCATCGCCCGCGCACCGGACCGACTGCGCGGCATTGCCATGGTCGAGTCCGATATCGACGAGCAAGCCCTGCTCGCCTTGCAGCAAGGCGGCGTGGTCGGCGTGCGTTTCAACCTGGTGGGAGGCGCACCGCTGCCGGATTTCAAGGGCGCCTGGCGCGACACCCTGCGGCATATCGCGCAACTGGGCTGGCAGGTCGAGATCCATCGCGAGGCGGTGGACCTGCCGCGGGTGCTGGAGCCCTTGCTGGAACTGGGCATGAAGGTCGTGGTGGATCACTTCGGTCGGGTCGATCCGGGTTTGGGCGTGGACGATCCGGGTTTCCGTTACCTGCTCTCCACCGGTGCCTCGCGCCTGGTGTGGGTGAAGCTGTCGGCGCAGTACCGCAATGGCGGCAGTGAGGGCGGCGCGCGTTTTGCGCGCCAGGCCTGGCCGCTGCTGCGCCAGCATCTGGGGCCGGAGCGCCTGCTCTGGGGCAGCGACTGGCCGCATACCCAGCACGAGAGCATGACCGACTATGCCGACAGCTGGCGGCGATTCGAGGATCTGGTGAGCGATGAGCAGGACCGTCGTCTCATCACCGGCCAGACAGCGGCGCAGTTGTTCGACTTCGCCTGAGTCTGCCGACATGGAGGGCCGGCCGCTCGGGCGGCGTCTCCAGGACCCAGTCCGTGACACGGGCTGGGTCCTTTTGTTTTGCGCAAGAGGAAATATCGAAAAGCCAATCTTCTCAGGCCTTCGGATTTTCTCCGTGACCGATGGGTGGGGTTGGACAAGAAAGGGATATCACAATGAAATGGTTCATGGACAGGAAGATCGCAACCAAGCTGTTGCTCTCCTTCGTCACGGTGCTGGGGCTGATGACAGCGCTTGGCATCTTCTCGCTGTATCAGATGGACAAGGTCAATGACACGGCCACCGAAATCGCCCACAAGTGGGAACCCAGCATACGCATCAGCCTGATGCTGGAACGCACGCTGGTGCGGGTGCGCTCCACCGAGTTCCAGCACATCCTGGGCAACCAGGAAACCATGGCCACGCTGGAAAAGGCGCTGGCCGACCGCTACCAGGAATTCAGCAATCTGGAAGCGCAATACCGCAAGCTCGACCTCACTCCGGAGCAGGCCAGCACATTCGACCAGCTCAGCAAGACCCTGGCCGCCTATCTGGTCGAGCACAAGAAGATCATCGCGCTGTCCCACGACAATCACAAGGAAGAGGCGCTGGCCCTGACCAAGGGTGACTCGTTGAAGGCCTATCGCGCCATCGAAAAGCAGTTCTCGACCCTGCGCCTGGCCAACATCGAACAAAAGGAAGCCGCCAACACCGAGGCTGACCGCGTCTACAACACCTCGCGGAACTGGATCATCGGCGTGCTGGCCGCCGGCATCCTGATCGGCCTGATACTGGCCGTGACCATCGCCCGGGTGGTGGCGGGTCCCCTGGTCGAGGCCCTGCAACTGGCACGTCGCGTCGCCGACAATGACCTGACCGGTCAGGTCAAGGTGCACGGCCGTGACGAGACCGGCCAGCTGATGCTGGCGCTGAACCACATGACCGAGAGCCTGGGCACGATGGTGGGCGAGGTGCATCGCAGTATCGCCATCATCAATACCGCTTCCGGCGAAATCGCCAGCGGCAATGCCGACCTCTCATCGCGCACCGAGTCGCAGGCTTCCAGTCTGGAAGAGACTGCCTCGGCCATGGAAGAACTGACCTCCACCGTACGTCAGAACGCCGACCACGCGCATCAGGCCAACGAGCTGGTGGCAACGTCCTCACGTCTGGCCAGCGAGGGTGGCGCGGTAGTCGACCGCGTCGTGCAGACCATGGGCGAGATCCGCCTGGGTTCCTCGCGCATTGCCGACATCATCGGCGTGATCGACGGCATCGCCTTCCAGACCAATATCCTGGCGCTCAATGCGGCGGTGGAAGCGGCCCGCGCCGGCGAGCAGGGGCGCGGCTTCGCCGTGGTAGCCACCGAGGTGCGCAGCCTGGCGCAGCGCTCGGCCGCAGCGGCGCGCGAGATCAAGGAGCTGATCGAGGGATCGGTGCAGCAGGTAGCCACCGGCGCCGACCTGGTCGACCAGGCCGGCAAGACCATGCACGAGATCGTCGATTCGGTGGCCCGCGTGGCGACCCTGATGAACGAGATCGCGGTGGCCAGCCGGGAACAGAGTCGCGGCATCGACGAGATCAACCATGCCGTCACGCAGATGGATGAAGGCACCCAGCAGAATGCCGCGCTGGTGGAGGAGGCCGCCGCCGCCGCTCACTCCCTGCGCGACCAGACCGATCAACTGGCCGGCCTTGTGGGACGTTTCCGCCTGCGCGGCAACGAGCGCGTGCTGCTGTCGGCATAAGCCGCGCGGCCGTCCCGCTGCCATCCCGTCACGGCCCTGCCGGACGGGATTTTTTTCGCCTAGTTGATCCAGCTCAGTTGGGTCAGTTTCACGCGCTCGCCCAGGCGCGGCGCATTGACCAGGTGCCAGGCCGCATATTGCTCGGCATAGGGGGTGTCGGAGGCCATCAGGTCCACCGGCACCACCACGTCGAAGCCGCGCAGCGCTGCGCTGGAGGCCGTATGCAGTACCGCCCCATGGGCTGCGGCACCGATGCAGATGACGGTCTTGATGCCCTTGTCACGCAAGGTCTTTTCCAGGTCGGTATTGAGGAACTTGTCGGGGCCGGACTTGAACAGCGGCTCGCCGGCCTGCATGGCCGCCTCGGGCCAGACATCGGCCGGTGTGCTGGCACCGCCCAGGGTATGGATCACGGTGATCTTCTTCTCCCGCGCCAGCGCCAGCATCTTGGCGACCCGTGGCAGCATGGCCACGCAGCGCGGACGGGTATCGGGATGGCAGGTCTGGCGTGCCAGGTCCAGCACCAGCAGGGCGGTGGTGGCCGGGTCCACGGTGATGTGCGACAGTGCCGGTGCAGCCGGCGCCTTGACCGAGGACCAGTCGTCATAGACGCCCTGGGCCGAGGCCGGCGACAGGGCGGCCACGCAGGCCGACAGACCGATGAGCGCGACGCAGAGGCGATGGGGGAGGGTACGCATGGTGTTCCTTTCGATAGGGGGATGTCGCTGGAGAATCTGCACCGGACGCGGTTGCCTGCTATGCAATGTTATCCTCGCGGCCTGGAAACAAATTATCGCTGAGCTTGTCCTATCGCGCAGACTGCGTGTGTGAAACGTGAAGGATGTGACAGGCCACCATGGCGGCACCGGCGCTCCCCTGCACCGGTGACCGGCGCAGGGGAGCGCCGGTGCCGCCATCCATTTCCCGATAACAGCCATATTGCCGACTGGGCGGCGGAAAGACAGCATTGAACAAACTGCTCAAACGACTGTTGCTGGGCCTGGCCGGCCTGGCGGTGTTCTGGGCGCTGGGTCGCATCAGCGCCAACGAGCTGGCCAAGAGCAGCGTGCTCATGGCCACGGCCTTGCCGGGGATCGCCGGCCTGTTCCTGGCGATCCCCGCTTTGCGGCGTCGGCCCGGCTGGTTCTCGGCGGCAAGCCTGGGCATCATCGGCCTGTTCTTGCTGGACGCCGCCATCAAGGGCTTCCTGCGCGACTACTTCGGGCTGCGCCCCAATCCGGTATTGGTGCTGCAGGCCATCTTCAATACCAACCCCGCCGAGAGCAGCGAGTTCTTCCGCCACAATGGGCGTGACGTGGCCGAGGCAGCCGGACTGCTGTTGCTGACGTGGGCTGCCGTCTGGCTGGTCGAGCGCCGCCTGCGCCGCAGCGAGGCGGGCCAGCCGGCACCGGTCTGGCGCTGGCGGGGTGTGGCGGGGGTTTGCAGCCTGCTGGCGATCTTCATCGCGCTGCATTTCAACCCGACCATGGCCAAGGAAAATCCCTTGCTGTTCTGGCCCATCCGTTATCTGGATTACCGCGACCAGATGGCCCAGGCCGCCAGCATGGAAGAGAACGTGGCGCGCAACATGGCGCAAAAGTCGGAGTGGCAGGTGCGTTACCACGGTCCCGAACGCAACACCGTGGTGTGGGTGATCGGCGAGAGCCTCAACCGCGCCAACATGTCGCTGTATGGCTATGAGCGTGCGACCTCACCCACGCTGGAGGCGATGCGCAAGGACCTGATCGTGTTCCGCGACGTGGTCTCCTCGGAGCCGGCCACCATGGCCTCGCTGATGAAGATGCTGACTCCGGCCGACCTGAACGACCCGCAGGCCTGGAACCGCAAGCCGGACGTGCTGATGCTGGCCCGTGAGGCCGGTTTCCGCATCCACTGGCTATCCAACCAGCCACCCAACGACGGCTGGCTGGGGCTGGTCTCGCGCCGCGCCGATCATCAGGTCTTCATCAACAAGGGGGCCGGGCGCGGGGAAAACAATTTCGACGGCAACCTCTTGCCGGCCCTGGAAGCCGCCTTGCAGGACCCGGCCCCGAAGAAGCTGATCGTGGTGCACCTGCTGGGCGCCCATCCCACCTATGACATGCGCTATCCCAGCCAGTACGCCCGCTTCGACAGCCTGCGCGACAGCGTGGCCGAGCGGCTGGAGAACGCCGACCGCTCGGCCTGGATACGGCAATTGCGCAACGAATACGACAACGCCATCGCCTACAACGACTACGTGGTCGGCAGCATGCTCAGGCTGACGATGAACGATGCCCGCGAAGATAATGCCAGCCTGCTCTTCAGCTCCGACCATGCGCAGGAGGTCGGGCACACCCGCAACCACGCCGGCCAGTCGGTGGCCGATGCCACCGGCTATGAAATCCCGATGCTGGCGTGGACCCGCTCCTTCACCGGCAAGAGCCCGGAAGAAAAAGCCCAGCTCGAATACCGCCCCTACCAGACCGACCAGATGGAACACACGGTATTAGGCCTGCTGGGTGTGGATTCGGTCTATTACGACGCCCGCCACGACATCCTCAGCGAGCGCTTCGTCAGTGCGCACTTCCACCAGTTGCGGCGCATCAACGGCCAGCCCTACCAGCCACGCACGCTGCGTTACAACGAAGCCGCTGCGCAGGGGCAATGACGCAGCGACGTCAGGCGCCGTCCGGGATTTCCGGGTCGACCAGTTGCGCCAGCAGCTGCAATGATTCCTGCCAGCCGGCATAACAGAATTCCAGCGGAATCGAAGGCGGTATGCCCTGCTGTACCACCGTCAGTTCGCTGCCCACCAGGTTGGCGGCGATACTGATGGTGACCTTCATCTCGCCCGGCAGATTGGGATCGTCGAACTTGTCGGTGTAGACGATGCGCTCATGCGGTACCAGCTCCACATAGGTGCCGCCGAAGGCGTGCGACTGCCCGGTGCTGAAATTGGTGAACGACATCTTGTGCGAGCCACCGACCCGCGCATCCATGTGATGCACCTTGCCGGTGAAGCCATGGGGCGGCAGCCATTTCACCATGGCGTCGGGATCCAGAAAGGCGCGATAGACGCGCTCCGGCTTGGCCCGCAGGACGCGGAAGATCTTGACGGTATGGGGCTGGCTCATGTGGGTCTCCTTGGGCTGGCGGATGGATGGTGACGGGCTGCGGGCGGCAACGGGGCCGGCGCATGCCAGCCTCCGCCGCTCCGGTGATGCTGTCAAGCGCAACAGTGCCGCGTCTGTTTCAGGCCGGGCAATGGCAGACGACTTCGATGTTGTGCCCGTCGGGATCGAGGACAAAGGCGCCGTAGTAATTCGGATGGTAATGGGCGCGGATGCCCGGGCCGCCGTTGTCGCGCCCGCCCTGGGCCAGTGCTGCCGCGTGGAAGGCCTCCACCGGAGCACGGGTCTCGGCGCGGAAGGCGATGTGCAGCGGCGGCTGGTTGGGCGTGCCGCGACTGATCCAGAAGTCGGGTTTGCCGTTCTCGCCAAAGCCCGCCACATCGGTATGGCCGGTCACCGCTGCCGACAATTCCATCACCAGGGTGTAACCGATGGGGGCCAGTGCCGCCTGGTAGAAAGCCTTGCTCTTCTCGAAATCGCTGACGATGACGCCGGTGTGGTCGATCATGCTCGTTCTCCTGTGGATGGTGATGAGGGTGGCCGAAGGGAATGCCGGATGCCGATCTTAGGGGGAGCAGGTGGTCGGGTCAATGGACTGGATCAATCCTGGCTGCCGGTCCATGCATGACGCCTGTCGGCAAGTTCTCGTATCATGCTGCTTTGCTTCCCACATCCGCCCATGTCCACCTCCCCGGAAATTGTCTTTCCCCGCCACGTCGTCGTCATCGGCACCGGTGCCGTGGGGCTCATGAGCGCCATCCACGCGCTGGACGAGGGCCTGCAGGTCAGCCTGCTGGACTTCAACGAGGCCGGTAGCGAAGAAGCCTCCAGCTACGGCAATGCCGGCTGGCTGTCCTCGCATTCGGTGATTCCCCCGGTGGAGCCGGGCATGTGGAAAAAAGTACCGGGCTATCTGAAGGACCCGCTGGGCCCGCTATCGATCCGCTGGCGCTACCTGCCCCGTCTGGCGCCCTGGCTGCTGCGCAACCTGGCCAGCGCCCGGCGTGATCGCATCCGCACCACCGCCCGCGCCCTGCGCACGCTGGTGGCCGATGCCCGCAATCTGCACCTGGAGGTGGCGCGCCGTGCCGGCGTGGCCCACCTGATCGATACCTCGGGCGTCTTGCACGTCTATCGCTCGCGCCTGCACTTCGACAACGACGCCTTCGGCTGGGGCGTGCGGCGCGAACTGGGCATCACCTGGCAGGAGCTGGAAGGCGAGAGCCTGCGTCGCCGCGAGCCCGATCTCGATCCGGCCTTCGGCTTCGCAGTCCATGTGGACGAGGCTGGTCACTGCAAGAATCCCGGTGCCTACATGCAGGCGCTGCAAGCCTATGTGCTGGCCCGCGGCGCCACCCGCATCAGCGGCCGCGCCAGCGGCTTCCGGGTCGAGCAGGGGCGCCTGAAGGCGGTACTGACCGAACAGGGCGAGATCGCCTGCGATGCCGCCGTGATCGCTGCCGGCGCGCGCTCCAAGGCCCTGGCCGCCCAGGCCGGTGACCGCGTGCAACTGGAGAGCGAGCGGGGTTACCACGCCGTGATCCGTGGCCAGCAACTGCAGGCCACCGCACGCACGCCGATGATGGTGTCCGAATTCAAGGTCATCGCCACCCAGATGGAGACGGGGCTGCGCATCGCCGGCCAGGTGGAATTCGCTTCCTTCGAAGCTGCGCCGGACTGGCGCCGCGGCGAGATCATGCGCGACATCGCCCTCAAGCTCTTCCCCGGCCTGCCCCGCACGCTGGCCGCGCAGGATGTGCAATTCTGGCTGGGCCGGCGTCCCAGCACGCCCGATGGCATGCCCTGCATCGGCCACGCCAGTGCCAGCCGCGACATCATCCATGCCTATGGTCACGGCCACATCGGACTGGGCTGCTCGGCCCGCACCGGTCGCATCGTCGCCCAGTTGCTGACCGGGCAACCCCCTGAGATCGACCTGTCACCCTTCAGCGCGCAGCGCTTCTGAGGGCGTCACCGCGATCAGAAGGCGATCTCGGCCACCGGCGTGATGGTGGTGCGTACGCCATAGGCCCCCAGGTTGGACAGCGTGGCGTGGTGATGCGCCACCACGTCGGCCACCGACAGCACGCCGTTGGGCGCGGTGGTGTGGCCATCGGCCGCCAGCGTCACCGGAAAACCCAGCGCCAGCGCGCGCCGCACCGTGGATTCCACGCAGAACTCGGTCTGCATGCCGCACACCACCAGTCGCGTCACACCCAGCGAGCGCAGCAGCGCTTCCAGCCCGGTGTGATGGAAGGCATCCGAACCACGCTTGCGCACGTCCAAATCCGTCGCATGCCGCTGCAGGCCCGATGCCAGTTGCCAACCGGGGCTGCCCTGCAGCAACGCACCCTGGTCCTCGTGCTGCACGAAGATCACCGGCATCCCGGCGGCACGCGCCTTCTGCGACAGCAGGTTGATGTTGGCGATGGTGAGCTCGCCATTGACGACGGCGTCGGGACCGGTGCACAGGGCGTGCTGGACATCGATGATGAGCAGGGCGGTAGTCATGGCGTGAAGGTGTGTGGGTAGGGAGCGAAGTGCTCTAGGGTAACAGAGCAGGCAGAGCAGGCTGCGACAATGTTTCCCGATATTGCCAGCCTGACACTGCGTCAATTTGTCCCATTACATCGGTCGCCGGCCTTGGCTAGAATGCTGGTTGTTATTTTTCTTACCTCGTCCCACTTTCCACTTCCTTATTCCCCAGCTCATCCATGACCGCCCTCTTTGACCGCGTCGAAGACGTCTTGCGCAAGGCCTCCGGACTGCACATCGTGCTGGCCCTGCTGCTGGTGTGCGGCCTGTTGTGCTGGGCGGTGTGGGTGTGGGCCACCGGCGAAGGGCGCACCCCCTTCGGCATGCTGGACTTCTGCATCACTCCGCCGGCCAGGTAAGCGGTCTGCCGTCTTCCCGGGTCGCATCGTCTTTCCTGTCGCGCACCTGCCCCCCGCTGCTGCACCTTGCCCGCGAAGCGCCCTACAATGGCCGCTTTGTCGACATCCATAGGCCGCATGTCCAGTCCGCCTTCTCCTTCTCCCAGTGCCTTCCATCCGCGCCTGACCCTGCAGTCCCTCACCCGTGGCGAGGGGCTGCTGGGCATGCGCGCCCATGGCCTGTTCGGGCCGCGTGGCGCCCTGGTCACGGTGGCGCAGATCGACTGGGTCTATGGCGATGGGGCGCAGCGCTGGAGCACGCCGGCACCGACAGGTCACGCCGAGGACGAAGCCGGCTACACGCCGGCCCACATCGTGCGCGATCCCCAGGCCGAAGCATTGGCGCTGGAGACCATCCGCGACATGGGCTTCTTGCCCCTGCGCGAAGATGCCCTGCAATGGCGCGCCAGCAATCCCCTGCATGACGCCGGCCCGCTCTGGACGCTGGTGCAGGAAGAATTCTTCGGCGACTTCTGGGCCGACCAGGCGCCACGCCTGCAACAGATGGGCTGGGTCTTGCGCCTGCGCCCCGGCTTCGCCCACGAGAGCGTGCCGGTGAGCGCCTGGCGCATCATCGTCCGCCCCGACACCGGTGAAGCCGTCAGTCGCGAAGTGGCCGCGCCCCTGTTGCCCCGTGCCTTTTCCAGCGAAGTCTTCGATGGCCTGGATCCGACCGGCCGCTGGTTGCTGTCCATCGGCATCGACGTCGATGGGCAATCCATGGATGTGGCGCCGATGGTGGCCGACCTGCTGCGGCGCGACCCGCGCTGGGCCGATGCGCAACAGGTCGAGCGCATGGACCCGCATGCGGTGATTTCCCTGCGGGCTCCCGGCGGGCGACGCATCGATGCCATGGCCGGTCCGCTCAAGGCGGTGGTGCTGGCCTTGCTCGACCTGCTGATCGACCTCAAGCGCCAGGACGGTCCGCTGCGCCTGACCCCCTGGGATGCGCACCGCCTCGACAGCCTGCATGGCGCGCTGCAGGCCCTCGACGGTGGCCAGCCCTGGCATATGAGCGGCGCGACCGGCGTGCTGCAACTGGCGCAGCGCCTGCGCGCCGCCGGCAGCGTGGTACCGGTGGCCGCACCCGAGGGACTGGGTCTGCGCCTGCGCGGCTACCAGCTGCAAGGTGTGGCCTGGATGCAATACCTGCGTGAGCACGGCCTGGCCGGCATCCTGGCCGATGACATGGGCCTGGGCAAGACCGCCCAGGTGCTGGCGCACCTGCTGATCGAGCAGCAGGCCGCTCGCCTGGATCTGCCGGCGCTGGTGGTGGTACCGACCTCGTTGTTGTTCAACTGGCAGCAGGAGGCGCAGCGCATTGCGCCGGCACTGCGCGTGGTGGTGCTGCACGGGGACGACCGCGCCCGCCACGTCGCCACGATTGCCGCCGGCCAGGCCGACCTGGTGCTGACCACCTATCCCTTGCTGTGGCGCGATCTGGATGCGTTGCTGTCCTTGCGTTTTCACCTGCTGGTGCTGGACGAGGCCCAGACCGTCAAGAATGCCGGCGCCCGCAGCGCCGCCGCCGCGCGCCGCCTGCATGCCCGCCATCGCCTCTGCATGACCGGCACACCGCTGGAAAACCATCTGGGCGAGCTGTGGAGCCAGTTCCATTTCCTGATGCCGGGCTTTCTCGGCGACGCGCGCAGCTTTGCGCGGCTGTGGCGCAAGCCCATCGAACAGCAGGGCCAGACCGTACGCGCGCGACTGCTGGCGCAGCGGGTGCGCCCCTTCATCCTGCGCCGGCGCAAAGAAGACGTGCTGCAGGAATTGCCGGCCCGCATCGAGATCGTCGAGCGCCTGCAACTGCAGGGGCGCCAACGGGAACTCTACGAAAGTGTGCGCGTGGCCGCCGACAAGCAGGTGCGGCGCGCCCTGGAACGGCGCGGCCTGGGCAGTGTGCAGGTCAGCGTGATGGATGCATTGTTGAAGCTGCGCCAGGTCTGCTGCGACCCCTACCTGCTCAAGCAGGGACGCATGCCCCAGGGGCTGGAGCGCGCCAAGATCGAGTGGTTGCGCGATACCCTGCCGGCGCTGGTGGCCGAGGGGCGCCGCATCCTGGTGTTCTCGCAGTTCACCAGCATGCTGCGGCTCATCGACAGTGAGCTGCAGGCCTTGCAGCTGCCCTGCCTGATGCTGACCGGCGACACCGAACCGGCCGCCCGTGGTGCCGTGATTGAACGCTTCCAGGCACAACAGGTGCCGCTCATGCTGGTGAGCCTGAAGGTCGGCGGCGTGGGCCTGAACCTGACCGCTGCCGATACGGTGGTGCTGGTCGATCCCTGGTGGAATCCGGCCGTGGAAGAGCAGGCCATCGCCCGCGCCCATCGACTGGGTCAGACGCGCCAGGTGTTCGTCTACAAGCTGGTCATCGAGGGCAGTATCGAAGAGCGTCTGCTGGAGCTGCAGGCGCGCAAGTCGGCCCTGGCCGAAGGCATGCTGGGGCGGGATGACACCACCACCATCAAGTTCGGCGAGGAAGAATTGCAGGCCCTGCTGGCACCCCTTGGAGCGGGCATCGCCGAGAGGGTCCTGGCCTAGCGGGGAGATCAGTCCTTCCACTCCGCCACGTCTTCCAGCGTGCGCCGTTCCGCATCCACCGCCCAGCGCAGCGCGCAGGCTCCCGCCAGCAGGGCGAGGCATGCGCCCAGCGCATAACCCGCCGCCACCGCATGACGGTCGCCGCTGGCGATGAGCCAGCCCAGCAGCAGCGGTGCGATGAATCCCCCCACCCCGGTCCCGATGGCATAGAAGATCGAAATGGCCATGGCCCGCATGCGCAGCGGGAATACCTCGCTGGCCGTGAGATAGGCCGAACTGGCCGCCGCCGATGCCACGAAGAACACCGCGCTCCAGCACAGTGCCAGCCCGAGCGCATCGAGCAGGCCGGCCTGGAAGGCCCAGGCGGTGGCCGCCAGTCCGGCGCCGGAGAGCAGGTAGGTGGCGGCGATCATGCGACGCCGGCCGATGCTGTCGAACAGATGGCCCAGCACCAGCGGCCCCAGCACATTGCCCAGCGCGAAGGGGAAGATGTAGAGCGCCACGCGGTGGTCCGGCACCTGGAAGAAGCGCGTCAACACCAGCGCATAGGTGAAGAAGATGGCGTTGTAGACAAAAGCCTGGGCCACCATCATCAGCGCCACCATGAGGCTGCGCTGGCGATAGCGATGCAGCAGCACCTGTGCCATCTCGCGCCAGGGCAGCATGCCGGTACCAGTACTGGCACCCGGCGAGGTATCGGCAGGCAGCGGCGCCGGCAATGGACCGTGTTCAGCCGCGACCTGTGCCTCGATCTCCCGCACCACCTGTTCAGCTTGCTCATGATGCCCATGCATGAGCAGCCAGCGCGGACTTTCCGGCACATGCCGGCGCACCAGCAGGATCGCCACCGCCAATACCGCCCCCAGCAGGAAGCAGGCGCGCCAGCCCAGCGCCGCACCCAGTACGCGCGGGTCCAGGATCACCAGCGACAGGCCCGCGCCCAGTGCCGCGCCTATCCAGAAGCTGGCATTGATGATCAGGTTCACGCGGCCGCGCACCCGCGCCGGCACCAGTTCGTCGATGGCCGAGTTGATGGCCGCATATTCCCCGCCGATGCCCAGGCCGGTGACGAAGCGGCACAGGGCCAGGAACAGGAAATCCTGCGCAAAGGCGGTCGCCAGCGTGGCGGCCATGTATAGCGCCAGGGTCAGCATGAACAGGCGCTTGCGCCCCAGGCGGTCGGTCAGGCGCCCGAACAGCAATGCCCCCAGCACCGTGCCGGCGATGTAGAGCGAGCCGGTCCAGCCGACCTGGGCCGCATCCAGCCCCAGCGTATCGGAGCGTTCGAGGACGCTGCCCAGTGAGCCGACCAGGGTGACTTCCAGCCCGTCCAGGACCCAGGCCACGCCCAGTGCAATGACCACGCGCCAGTGCCAGCGCGACCATGGCAGGCGGTCCAGGCGGGCGGGAATGGTCGTGCTGCCGGCGTGGGCGGACGAGGGGGCGGACATGGGCGACTCCGGTGGGATGAGCCAGCAGCAGAAGGCTGGACGGCAAGACGGCAGACCTTCCCTCTGGCGAGGCGGTTCCTGCGGATGAGCTTGGCCTGTGGCAGGACGGCGACTCAGTCATTTCCTGATGGGCATCGTCGAGTTACACGCCTAAGATCCGTCCATTCCCGATATTCACCTACCCATCCACGAGGACAGGCCGCACATGGACTGGATCGACGCCATCATGCAGTACGCCATCTATGCCGCGCTTGCGCTGTGCATGGGCGGGCTGGTGGCGGCCATCGTGCTGTTCATCGCGCTGGAACGACGCTGGCAGGAACGCGTGGCCGAAGATGTCGAGGAGCTGGCCACCCGCGTGCAGGCCGAGCACGCGCACGACGGCCTGCCCCTGCATCCCTGGGAGGAATTGCGCAACCGCATCGGCGAGATGCAGATCGTGGCCGAAGAATCCGACCGCCCAATTCCCTACAAGAACGTGGCCTGAGCGCTGGGCTGCCTGCTTTCCTACAGCAGGGATGGCGCTTGTCTGCTTTGCAGTGGGTGGCTACCGCAGAGATACTCTGTCCCATTCCCGGCATGGGTCTGCGCCATCAGTCTGCACTCCTGAGTTTGCACTCCTGAGTTCGCCCCCTTGCCGCAACAACAAGGAGATTGCGGGAGGAGACAGCGCATCATGAAAGCCACCAAGCACCCCGGATCGGCCACGCCTGCCGATGCCGGTCTTTCCGAAACCTTCCATCATTTCAGCGAAGCCTGCGCGCATGCGGTGGGCAGTTCCTGGACCTTCGTCCTGGCGCTCGGCGTGGTGCTGGTCTGGGCCATCACCGGTCCGATGTTCGACTACTCCGACACCTGGCAACTGCTCATCAATACCGGCACCACCATCGTGACCTTCCTGATGGTCTTCCTGATCCAGAACGCCCAGAACCGCGATGCCCAGGCGACGCAGCTGAAGCTGGATGAACTGATCCGCGCCGTCAAAGGGACCCGCAAGCAGATGATGGATGCCGAAGACCTGTCCGACCAGGAACTGTCGCGCCTGAAGGAAGAATTCGCGCGCATGGGCGAGCACCCTGACGACCCGGTGCGCCAGCGCCTGCGCCGCTCGCTGGGACGTGGCGCGGTGGCGCGCTCGATTTCCTCCACGGGTGACGTCCATGAACAGCCCCGACCCGCCGTCGCAGCGCAAAGGCGCGACCGACCGGCCCAACGTCAGCACGAGGAATACACCCGTCCGCTGCGCGCCAGCCAGCGCCAGTGGACCTGAGCGATGAGGAGACCATCATGAGCATGCATCCCGCCGATCCGACCAAGCCCGATAACGCCCTCGAGGATCATCCCGATCCGCGCCATACCCCTGAGCAGGAAACTGTTCCTGCACCACTGGATGGCGCGCCTGCCAAGGGCCGCACCGTGCTCAAGCCCGGGGGCCTGTCCGAGGCCGAACAACTGCTGGAGCAGCAGAAGCTGGATCGCTCGGCTCGCTAAGGGCCTCCCCCCGATATCTTCCAACCGCCTGCAGGCCCCTGGCCTGCACAGTGCCAGTCCACCTGCGCTCCGCAGTGGCCCGGTGCTGTCCTCTGCGCGGCCCTCGCTACCGTCGTGACGGTGTAGCGGTAGAGACTGATACTGTTGCGGCTATTACCTATCGCTTCGATAGTCCCTGACGATTGTTCCAGATCGCGGAACACTCAATTCTCTCTGGCATGGTTTTTCTTCGCGCCGCTCTTCCGTAGACTTCAGTCCATCGATGAACGACATCGCAACGCCCCAAACGAGGCGGTGGCGACGGAGTTCTAGAGAGCGGCACATGTGTCCCATTCGCTCCACCGAAACATGTACCCAACATTGCCTGTGCATCACCAAACTGTACTTAACCCGATTGAACTTAACTGTACCCAAGGAGAACATCATGTCCGCAAAGACCATCATCGCAGCAGTCCTGGCCCTGTCCGCTTCGTCCGTCGCTTTCGCTGAAGCCCAGTATCCGGTTGACCAAGCCTTCGTTTCCCACACCACCCGTGCCGAAGTCAAGGCCGACCTGGCACGTGCCCAGCAACAAGGCCTGGCCAACCAGCCTGACTCGGTCTTCCCGGTGATCAGCAACGGTCCCGCCAAGAGCGAAGTGCAGACCGCCGGTCGTGCCGCTGCTTCGACCTACGCTGGTGCCTGATGCAGGGCATGCGGATGCAAGGTCATCCCGATTCATCCGATGACCGCGCGTCCCGCCTCGCTGGCCTGTCAGGCTGATTGAAGCAGGAAGTCAAAGCGAGCCAAAGCAAGTTAGAGCAAGTACAACAACAAAGAGGAAATCATCATGTTGCAGCAAGTGTTCTCGCGTGGCCTGTCCTTCTATCCACGGATCTATCTGCAGTTTGCCGCTCTGGTCGGTTTGCTGATTGCAGCAGAGTTCAGCCTGAGCACGCTCTCCATGATGTTGACCCAGCGCGCCGTGTACCGCGTCTCGCAACGCGTGCGCCACCGTCGTGAAGCCCGGCGCCAGGAGCGCTGTGAACATATCGACGGTAACTGTTGTGCCTGAGGGGCCCACACAACCCCGCTACTGACGAAAACGGCGTGCCTTCAACGGCGCGCCGTTTTCGTTGCGGCTGCCGCCTGGCGCGCAGTGTTCTACACTCTGGGGACAGTGACCGCCTGCCGCCCTCCGGAGCCCCCATGAAACGCAACTTCCACCTGCTTGTCATCGATCCGCAAAACGATTTCTGCGATCTCCCCGCCAGCTACCTGCCGGCTGACCCAGTCAACGGCGACGTGCTACGTCCGGCGCTGCCCGTGGCTGGCAGCCATGCCGACCTGCAGCGCGTGGCGGGGCTGATCGACCAGGGCGGGGCCGGGCTCTCTGCCATCAGCATCACCCTCGACGCCCATCACCGCCTCGATATCGCCCACCCCACCTTCTGGCAGAGCGGCGAGGGCGCGCCGGTCGCGCCCTTCACCCAGATCGAGGCGGCACAGGTGCGCGCCGGCCTCTACCAGCCGCGTGACCCGCAGGCACTGGCACGCAGCCTGGCCTACCTGGATGCGCTGGAAGCAGCCGGCCGCTACCGCCTCATGATATGGCCGGTCCACTGCGAGATCGGCAGTTGGGGTGCCGCCGTGCATGCCGATGTGCGGGCCGCCTACAACCGCTGGGAGGATGCGCACCTGGGCCAGGTCACCAAGCTCGGCAAGGGCAGCAATCCCTGGACCGAGCATTATTCGGCGGTGATGGCCGAAGTCCCCGATGCCGACGACCCCGCCACCCAGCTCAACCACGGTTTCATCGCCCGCCTGGCCGAGGCAGATCGCGTCTACATCACCGGCGAGGCCGGCAGCCATTGCGTGCGCGCCACCACCGAACACATCGTGGCCCAGCTGGATGAGGCCGCTCGCATGCGCCTGGTGCTGGTCACCGACTGCATGAGTCCCGTGACCGGCTTCGAGGCGCACTACCAGCAATTCCTGCAAGCCATGTCGGCCGCCGGTGTACGTCTGGCCCGCGCCGACGAAGTCTTGTCCGAACTGCAAGCCAACGCCTGAGCGCCAGCGCCCATGGCGGCTGCCGGCTCGTTTTTCGCCATCGCCTGTCACTGATCCAGATCGGCCGCAACCGAGCGCCGGGCGCGACTTATGCCAAAATGGCATGGGACGTCGGCGGTGCCGTTTCGGTATAGTTGCCGCCAAGGGAGAGGGCGACTGCGATGCCGATGGCATGCGGCGCACACGGCGCCACGCGCGCGCAAACACCATGCCGCCCATCCGGCGCGGCATGCCAACGGGGTGGCAAGCATGGAAATCAAATGGGTGGAAGACTTTCTGTCGGTGGTCGACACGCTCAACTTCAGCCGTTCGGCCAAGTTGCGCAATGTCACGCAACCGGCCTTCGGACGCCGCATCCGCTCGCTGGAAACCTGGCTGGGCGCTGAACTGTTCGATCGCTCTTCCTACCCCTGTACCCTGACCCCGGCAGGCGAATCCTTCGTGCCCATCGCCAAGGAAATGCTGAACCAGTCCATGCAGGCCAGGCTGGTGCTGCGCGGCCAGCTGGCCGGTGCGCAATCGGCGGTGCGTTTCGCCATGCCGCATACGCTGCTGCTGACGGTCTTCCCCAAGCTGCTCTCCGAGATCGAAAAGAAGATCGGCGCCATCTCCACCACCGTGATGGCCGGCAACGTCCACGATGCCGTGATGGCGCTGGTGGAGCGCAACTGCGACCTGCTGATCTGCTACGACCACCGGCAACAGGGCATCGCCCTCGATACCGAGCGCTACGCCGTGCTCTCGCTGGGCAAGGAGCCGCTGCGCCCCTATGTGAAAACCCTGCCCAGTGGCCTGCCCAAATATGTCTTGCCTGGCACGCCCAATGATCCACAACCCTTCCTCAGCTATTCGCCGTATTCGTCGCTGTCGCGCATCGTCGAGAAGGCCCTGCATTCCAGCCCGCGCCGCGTGCATCTGTTCCGCCGCTTCGAGACTGACCTGGCCGAGGGTTTGAAGAGCATGGCCGTGGAAGGCCACGGCATCGCCTGGCTGCCGGCCAGCGCGGTGGCCCGCGAGATCGCTGAGGGCAAGCTGACCCTGGCCATCGCGCCCAATGACAGCGAGGCACTGGAACAGGGGCTGTGGTGTGAAGAGATGGATATCCGCGCCTACCGCCGCCTGGATGGCGCCAATCCCGACATCGACCGTATCTGGAATTACCTCAAGTCCGAGCACGGCGCGCAGTGAGCCTGCCCTGCCCGGACCTCCCACGCCTGAACATCACAAGGATCTACCGATGAAATTTCTCACCAACCAGCAGATCAGCGAACTGCTGACCACCGAAGACGCCATCGCCTCCATGCGCGAAGCCTTCGCCCATGCCGCCGAAGGCGCCCACCAGGGGCGCGTGCGCACCAGCGCCTCCAATGGCGTGATGCTGTCGATGATGGGTGCGGTCATTCCGGCCGCCGGCATCGCCGGCGCCAAGGTGTACACCACCATCAAGGGCCAGTTCAAGTTCGTCATCCAGCTGTTCTCCACCGAGACCGGGGCGCCGCTGTGCACCATCGAGGGCGACACCATGACCGGCCTGCGTACCGCTGCGGCCACCGCCGTGGCCTGTGATGCGCTGGCGCGACCGGATGCGCAGGTGCTGGCCGTGATCGGCACCGGCGTGCAGGCGCGCTCGCACATCCCGGCGCTGCTGCAGGTCCGCGCATTCAAGGAAGTCCTGATCGCCGGCCAGTCGGGCCAGCAGGAACTGGCCGAGGAAGTCACCCGTACCCTGGGTGTGCCGGCGCGCGCGGTCGGCATCGACGAGGCCGCCGCCCAGGCCGACGTGCTGGTGACAGTGACCCGCGCCGCCACCCCCCTGTTCGATGGCCAGCTGTTGCGCCCCGGTACCTTCGTAGCCGCCGTCGGCGCTTCCAAGGCCAATGTGCGTGAGCTGGATGACGTGGCCATCGGCCGCGCCGCTGCCCTCTTCGTCGAATGGAAACCACAGGCCCAGCAGGAAGCCGGCGACCTGGTGCAATGCGCGCCGGGCGTGTTCGACTGGGCCGAGGTGATGGAACTGGCGCAGGCAGTCGACGGCAGCATGGCCTATCAGCGCAAGCCCGAGGACATCGTCATCTACAAGGCCATCGGCATCGGCCTGGAAGACGTGGCCCTGGCCGGCCTGGCCTATCGCAAGGCCTGCGCCCGCTACGGCTGGTAAGCCGGGGTCGGCAGGCGACTGCCGGTCAATACCTCGCGGGAAATACGCACCAGCAAAAAGGCGCTGCAGAATCTGCAGCGCCTTTGTCTTGTCCACAGCCGTCGGCCTGTCCTCAGACGGTGGCCTTGGCCTGCGGCGGCTTGACGCTGGCCGCCGGCTTGGCGCGCAGCGCCGTGGCGGTTGCCACCAGCACGATGGCGATCCCGGCCACGGTGCCCAGGGTCACCGGTTCATCCAGCAGCAGCCAGGCCCACAGCGACGCCGTCATCGGCACCAGGAAGGTGACGGTGATGGCCTTGGTCGCGCCCTCGGCGGCGATCAGCTGGAAGAACAGCGCATAGGCAATCCCGGTACAGACCACGCCCAGCACCAGTACAGCCAGCAGCGCCGGCGCGGTGCCGGCCTCCAGCGCATGCGGCACCGACGGTGCGGCCAGCGGCAGCAGGCACAGGGCGGCGGCGAACTGGCTGCCGGTGGCCATGGCGATGGGGGAGATGCCACCGGCGCGCATGCGCGTGAACGTGGCGGCAAAGCCATAGCTGACCGCCGCCCCCATGGCCGCCAGCACTCCTGCGATGACCAGGAAATCGGCCGGTGCCGGGCCGATGCCTACCAGCACCGCCACGCCCACCAGGCCCAGCACGAAGGCGGCGCTGCGCAACAGGCTGAGCCGCTCACCCATCAGCAGGAAACCGAACATGGCCGTAAACACCGGCGCCAGCGAATTCATCGTCGCCATGTAGGAGGAAGGAATGTGCAGCGCCGACCACGCAAACAGCGCGAAGGGCAGGGCGGTATTGAACACGCCGATCACCAGGTAGGGCAGCCAGTTCTGGCGCCACTGCAGCGGAACGCCGCGCACGCGGGCAAAGGCCAGCAGCGACAGCGTGGCCAGCGAGGCGCGGCCGAAGGTGGTCAGCATGGGGCCGAAGACGGGCGCGGCAATGCGCATGAGCATGAAGCTGGTGCCCCAGATGGCGGCCAGCAACAACAGTTTGGCGATATTGGAGGAGGACATGGAGATGAGGCGTTGCGCCACAAGGGCAGCGCCATGGAGGGCCGGTCGGATGATGATTGTACGGCGACCGGCCCCTGGCCGTCCCGGTACAGTTGCGTGCTTTGCACCGTGCCACTTGGCGGCCCGCAACAGTGGCTGCCGATACGGCCGGGCAACTGTACATGTCGCCCCGTGCGCCGTGCTGATAATCTTGGGCAGATTGACAACAGGGAGGGCAGCGATGCTGAAAATCTACGGGCGCGACAATTCCATCAACGTACGCAAGGTGCTGTGGGCCTGTGCCGAACTGGGCATCGCCTTCGAGCGGGAAGACTGGGGCGCCGGCTTTCGTCCCACCAGCGAAGCAGGCTTCCTGGCCATGAATCCCAATGCGATGGTGCCGGTGATCGACGATGATGGTTTCGTGCTGTGGGAATCCAATAGCATCCTGCGCTACCTGGCCGCGCAACATGGCGGCAGCGCGCTCTATCCGGCCGCGCCGCGCGAGCGCGCCCGCATCGACCAATGGCTGGACTGGCAGGCCAGCGACCTCAACCGCAGCTGGAGCTATGCCTTCATGGCCCTGGCCCGCAAGTCGCCCGAGCATGGCGATGCACAACAGGTAGCGGCCTCCATTGCCGGCTGGACCCGTTTCATGCAGGTGCTGGAACAGCAGTTGCAGCACAGCGGCGGCTACGTTGCCGGAGCGGACTTCACGCTGGCCGACATTGCGGTCGGCCTGTCGGTGAACCGCTGGTTCGGTACACCCTTCGAGCATGCGCCCTTGCCGGCGGTAGCGGCCTATTTCGAACGCCTGACCAAGCGTCCAGGCTTTCGCACCTATGGCCGCAACGGCATGGCCTGAACGAGGCTGGCGCGGTACACTGCGGCCTTGCGCTTTTTACCGCGTCCCCCATTGCCCTTTGCAGGACCACCATGGCCACCCGAAAGAAAAAACTGCTGTTCCTCGCCGCCTTCCTGGGCTGCCTGCTGCTGGCCAGCGTGCCGCTGCTGAGTCTGTTGTTCTACTGAACACAGTTCCGGACCCGCAGCTTTTCATCCTCACCAAAAAAACGCCCCTTGGTCAAAGACCAAGGGGCAACACCAGATCCACTTCCACCTGCCTGCAAACCGACGTCAGACCGGCAGACGCTGTCCCGGCAGGCGGATATTGCGCGCCAGCGGGTGATGCTGCCATTTCGCCTCGGCAAACAGATAGATGCCCAGGGACGAAAAGGCGACGGTCGCCAATGCGGAAAGAACGACGGTCAGCAGGTAGGTGGTGAACATGGTGATCTCCTCAAGACGATGTCATCTTAGGAAATCCCTCGTCCGTTGGCTTTAGTGATTTTCCCTAGAAAACCACGAGACCGCTCAGGGAAATCCCGAGCGGCAGGCACCTCAATAACGTTCCAGCCAGTGCGCATAGGGCGCTGGCAGTGTCCACGAGGGACGATCCACGCCCAGTTCCCGCGCCGCCTGGTAGGGCCAGTGCGGATTGACCAGGTGCGAACGGCCGACCATCACCAGGTCCAGCTGCTCTTCCTTGACCGCACGTTCGGCCAGCTCGGGCGTGCCGAAGCCCCAGGCCGACGAGACCGGCACGCCGGCTTCTTCACGCACGCGCCTGGCGATCGGGCCGAGGAAGGCCGGGCCCCAGGGGATCTGGACCTCGGGGATGGTAAAGCCCATGGTCACGCTGATCATGTCCATGCCGCTGGCCTTGAATTGACGTACCAGGGCGATCGATTCCAGCAGCGTCTGCTCATCCCGGCCGTCGTATTCCAGCACGCCGAAACGCACGGTCAGGGCCAGCCTTTCCGGCCATACCTCGCGCACCGCACGCAGGGTTTCCAGCAGGAAATGGGCGCGATTCTCGACGCTGCCGCCATAGATGTCGTCACGCTGGTTGGAATGTGCCGAGAAGAAACTCTGCGCCAGGTAACCGTGGGCGAAGTGCAGTTCCAGCCATTCGAAGCCGGCATCGCGGGCGCGGATGGCCGCGTCCACGAAGTTCTGGCGCACCCGTGCGATGTCGTCCAGGCTCATGGCCTTGGGGACCTTGGGCAAGCCCTTGCCATAGGCGATGGCCGACGGGGCCAGGGTGTCCCAGCCACGGGCGTCGTCGGCGGCGATGTGGTCGTCACCTTCCCATGGACGGTTGGCGCTGGCCTTGCGGCCGGCATGGGCGATCTGGATGCCGGGGACCGCACCGGCGGCCTTGATGGCTTGCACGACCGGCACGAAGGCCTGCGCCAGTTCGTCCGACCAGATGCCGGTGCAGCCCGGGGTGATGCGGCCCTCGGGGGCCACGGCGGTGGCTTCCACGATCACCAGGCCGGCACCACCGCGGGCGATGCCGGCGTAGTGCGACAGGTGCCATTCGTTGGCCTTGCCGTCCACCGCCATGTATTGGCACATGGGTGGCACGGCGATGCGGTTGCGCAGGTTCAGCTCCTTGAGCTTGAAGGGGGTAAAGAGGGCGGACATGGGCGTTTTCTTGTCAGGGTTCAATGAGGGAGCGCCAGGCGTCGGGACTGCGGACACCTGTTTCGTTTGTTCGAAAATATTCGAACTATGGAAGGAGTATAACCCAGGGTGTATCATCCTGCAGATGCGTCCCTACAAACATCCCGAGATTGCCGAGTTCGTGCTGGAGCGCGTGCTCTACGCGCTGAGCGATTCGATCCGCCTGGAGATCGTGCGCCATCTCGACCGCGTGGAATGCGCGACCTGCGGCGAACTCGATGGCGGGCGCCCCAAGTCCACCGTCTCGCACCACTTCAAGGTCTTGCGCGAGGCAGGGCTGGTGCGCACCGAGAGCAACGGCACCTCTCACATCAACACCCTGCGCAGTGCCGATATCGAACAGCGTTTCCCCGGCCTGCTCAGTGCCATCCTGGCGCAATCGGACAAGCTGCCGGCGCGCCGCCGCAAGGCGGCCTAGCTCGTTAAAGCCGACCTGCCGCGATATCGGCGTCCACTGCCCGGAAGGCGCTGGCCATGGCATGCTCCTCGGCCTCCACCATGGTATTGCCACGGAAGTCGTCGCACGTCACGCGACGGAAAGCCACCGGATTGTCATTGCGATGCAGCTGGTAGTTGCCGACCCAGCTACCGTCGATCTGCTCGGTGCTGCTCACGCGGATGAAGTAGCCATGATGTTCGGCCACATCGTTGTCGAGCTGGGTATCGATCAGCGCCCGCGCATAGGCGACCCCGGCCACCTGCGCCGCCGCCAGCGAAGCGAAGGGATTGCCGCGCAGGCCGGGTGCCGGTTCGCCGTCGATGCGGACCGAACAGATCACGTCGCCGTTTCTTTGCTGCGTGCTCTCCACGCTGATGTGCTTGCCGCGATAGGTGGCGCCGTAGGGTTGATTCATGTTGAAGATATCGAGAAGGCGCTGAGGGTGACCAAGACAGGACTATAAGCCCTTTGCCCACTCGCTGTCGCCCCACCCGCCAGGCGGCCGCCGAAGCACTGCCCGTCTTGAGCTACACTGTGGGCTCATCTATTCCCCTTTCCCTTTCCCCATTTCTCATTAACGCAAGCCAGCCGCCCACATCATGCAGATCCGCGACGCCACCCCCGCCGATATCCCCGCCATCACCCTGATCTTCAATGACGCCGTGGTCAATACCACCGCCATCTGGAGCGATACCCAGGTCGATGAAAAGAACCGCCATGACTGGCTGGCTGCACGCCGTCAGCTCGGCTATCCGGTGCTGGTGGCGGTGAACGGCGACCAGGTGCTGGGCTATGCCAGCTTCGGTGACTGGCGCCCGTTCGACGGCTTCCGCCATTCGGTGGAACACTCGGTCTACGTCCACAAGGAGCATCGTGGTGAAGGCCTGGGCGTGGCGCTGATGCAAGCGCTCATCCCGCGTGCACGCGCCGTGGGCAAGCATGTGATGGTAGCGGCCATCGACGCCAGCAATGTCGGTTCCATCGCCCTGCACAAGAAGCTGGGCTTCGACCAGGTCGGTCATATGCCCCAGGTTGGTACCAAGTTCGGCAAGTGGCTGGACCTGGTTTTCCTGCAACTGACGCTGGACCAGCGCAGCGATCCCGACCGTCTTCCGGGCTGATCGCCATCGTTGATGGTCTTCACTGACCAAGCAAGCAACAGGGCCGCTCAAGAGCGGCCCTGTTGCTTGCTGCATGGCAGGAAGCGTCAGCGTTCAGCCATTGTGCTTTTCGGCTTCATGCCGTTCATTGCCCCGTTTGTCCTCCTCATGCCGCGCCGGCTCGTGCTTCTGGGCGGCATGCTGCTCTGACGCATGTTCGTGCGCAGCGGCCTCATGTCTTTCCGCAGGCGCCTGCTGGGGGTGGACCGGCCGGTTTTCCTGGCGGGCTTCGGGCCTGGCGGCTGCCTGCGGATGGGCCGGCACAGCCTCCTTATGCTCGGCGGGATGGGCCGGCTGGGCGTGCGCGGCTTCCTGCTTCAAGGCCAGCGCCTGACGCTGCTCGGCCTGTTGCCGTTCCTGCTGAGCCGCATTCTGCTGCGCCTGCTGATGTTCACGGGCGGCCTGCTGTTCCATCTCCTGATGCTGGCGTGCCGCGTTGGCCTGGGCAGCTTGCTTCTGCTCGGCTTGCTGGCGGTGGAGATCGGCGGCCTGCACTGGCGACTGCGGGTGTTGCGGCTGTGGTTGCGGATGGACCGCCGGCATCGCACCGGCATGCGCATCGTTGGCCGTGAAGTGCGGCATGCTCATGCCGGCCTGGCGGTTGGCCGCTTCCGGATGATTGTCGATGCGGGTCTGGTCGCGGTTGATGTTGCGCTCGTCGACGTTGCTGACATTGCGCACATTGCTGACATTACTGACGTTGTTGACGTTGTTGTTCACAACCCGGTTGTTGTTGATGGTCACGTTGTTGTTGGTCACGCGATTGATCACCGTGGTCGAGTGCGAGACATAGGTGGTGTTCCGGTACACCACCGCCGGACGCTGCCACCCCGGAGCGGACTGTGCGCCCGCCGGTGAACCGCCCCAGTGCATGCCCCAGTCGTGCCAGCCCCAGTCGGCGTGGTGGCTGATGGCTTCGCCCACGAAGATGCCCACCCCGAACGACAGTGCCCCCACAACCACTTCATTGCCCACCTGGCTGGGCGGGCGATACGCGTAACCCGGATAGACCGGCACCGGCGGACCATAGACCACCGCCGGGTTGTAGCTCGGTACATAGACGGTATCGGGCTGGCTGGATTCGATGACGATGGTCTGCGGCGGTGGCGCAATCACCGGCGCACCCGCATAGACGGGAACCGGCTCCGGTGTCGACACAGGTGCCTGGCTCTGGCTGCTGCGCACCGTGGTGGAGACCCGCAGCTGCGAGGAATTCTTCAGGTTGCCGGCCTGCTGGGCGCGCAGCCGCAGTGCCTGGATGGCGTTCATGACGTCGTTCGGATCATTGACGAAGGCGTCACCCAGGGCCCGTGTCCAGTCCGGGTTGGCCGCCATCTGCGAGAGCACCGCCGGGAACAGGGTCAGTGATTTCACGCTGACATCCCAGGGCTGGCGGTCCTCGGCGGCCTGCAGGATGTCGCCCTTGAGCGCGGCGTTCTGTCCCAGCCACTGGTTGGCCGCGACGATCTGGTCGGGATAGGTGGAGCCGGCCAATACCTGGGCCACCAGCTTGTCGGGAAACAGCGCGATGGGCGCCACCATCTGCGACAGTTGGGCCGCCGTGGGTGGCACGTAGGCCGGCGCGCTCGCAGTAGTGGGCGTGGCCGACGCTGCCGCACTGGGTGGTGCGGTGTCGGCATTGTCCTTCTTCTCGCAGGCCGAGAGTGCCAGCACGGCACTCAGGAGCGAAGCGGAAACGATGATGGCGCGATGTCTGTTTCTTGTTGTCATGATCTGGATCCTCGATCCGGCATGGATGATGGGAACGGTGGGGGATTGCCTGGATAGCCTTGATAACGACACGCCGCACTGCGCAGTTGACGATCAAATTGTGATGGGATGTAACGGTGCAGTGACGTGTCAGATTTCTAAGTTTGAGAGAACTGATCAAGAAAGGTTCATGCTCAAGAAGAAGGATGAAGGCTGGGAAAAATTTGACGGATCGCTGACAAATAGCTGACTGTAAGCCGCGTCCATATTGGCTTTCGGCAGCATGCCAGTGTCAGTTCTTTGTCAGGAAAATAAAAAAAGGCAGACCGGATCGGCCTGCCTGAAAGAACCACAAGGAGAGAAAAACTTAGTTTCCGAAGCCGGAAAAATTCCTGGAATCCACTCTCACCGGCACTCGGTCATGTAGCGCGATTCCAGCCGGGCGCGTTCGCCATATTCGATGGAGCCCGGGCCGGTCATGGTGAAGCGGCCATCGCGCAGGGTGCCGGGGGTGGGGTCGCGTTGCACGCTGCTCGGTTCGTTGGTGCGGGCACGCTCGGCCTGCATGCGCAGGGTGCGGCAGGACGAGGATTCGCTGCTGGCGGCGACCTGCATCATGGCGCCACCACCGTTGCCACTGGCCGCGCTCATCCCGTTGCCGCTGGTCGATTGCAGTGCCGTGCGCACCATGGCGCGGTGCGGCGACAGGGCCTGCTCCAGCGCGCTTTCGGAGGCGGCGTAGGCGGTGTTGCTGAAGGCCGAGGCGAACACGGCCAGGGTGCCGATGGCGGCGATGCTGCACAGGGTGGACAGGGTGCGGAAGGATGGGCGCATGATGATTTCCTCGGTCAGGGTGGGGGACTTGGTCTGCTTGCCCCTTGCCTGTCTGGCGTTGGGCTGGCATGGACGTAGTCTGCGTGTGCCCGGTTGACCCAGGATGTCAGTAGCGGCCGCGAATATTTCAATTGAAACGTCAGTGCCTGGAGTCATGTTGCTCAGCTGCCGGTCCGTGCAATGATGGTGTGCCGGATGCATGAAGTAAAATCCATCTATCTCAACCATCCATGAGTTCCATTCATCATCATGCTGGATCGCATCCACCTCTCCATCGTCCAGGAAGTCGAGCGCCAGGGCTCGCTCACCGCTGCTGCCGGTGTCCTGCATGTGACCCAGTCGGCCCTGAGCCACAGCATGAAGAAGCTGGAGCAGCAGCTGGGTACCGACATCTGGCTAAGGGAAGGGCGTCATCTGCGTCTGACCCAGGCAGGCCAGTACCTGCTGGCGGTCGCCAACCGCGTGCTGCCGCAACTGGCCCTGGCCGAGGAAAGGCTGCGCCAGTTCGCCCAGGGCGAGCGTGGCGCCTTGCGCATCGGCATGGAATGCCATCCCTGTTACCAATGGCTGTTGAAGGTGGTGTCGCCCTATCTGGCGGCCTGGCCGGACGTGGATGTGGACGTCAAGCAGAAATTCCAGTTCGGTGGCATCGGCGCCCTGTTCGGCTACGAGATCGACCTGCTGGTCACGCCCGATCCGCTGGACAAGCCGGGTCTGGTGTTCGAGCCGGTGTTCGATTACGAGCAGGTGCTGGTGGTGGCAGCCGACCATCCGCTGGCCGCGGCCGACTATGTCAAGCCACGTCAGTTGAACAATGAAGTGCTGGTGACCTACCCGGTGCCGGTGGACCGGCTCGATATCTATACCCACTTCCTGGCGCCGGCCGGAGTCGTGCCGCGCCGGCACAAGACCATCGAGACCACCGACATCATGCTGCAGATGGTCGCCAGCGGGCGCGGCGTGGCGGCCCTGCCGCGCTGGCTGGTGCTGGAGTACGCGGAACAGATGGCGGTGGTGCCGGTGCGCCTGGGCAAGCAGGGTATTGCCAAGCACATCTACCTGGGTGCGCGCGAAAGCGATGTCGACATCGACTACCTGCGCGCCTTCATCGAGGAAGCGCGCCAGGCGCAGGCCTGAGGGGATCGTCAGCTGGTCCGGGTCACCTTGTTGAGGTGGCGCGGCCGGTCCGCATCCATGCCCCGTGCCGCCGACAATTGCGCCGCCATCACGTAGAAGGCCTGGATGGCGACGATCGGGTCCAGGTCCGGCGTGGCCGCCACCGGCAGGGTGAGGTCACGCTCCACCACGTCCTGCGGCGCGGCCAGCAGCACCCTGGCACCGCGCACGCGCATCTCGGCCGCCAGCGCCAGCATGCCGGCCTGGGCCGGACCGCGAGGGGCGAACATCAGCAGCGGATACCCCTCCTCGATGAGCGCCATCGGCCCGTGCTTGACCTCGGCGCCGCTGAAGGCTTCGGCCTGGATGGCGCAGGTCTCCTTACACTTGAGCGCGGCCTCCAGCGCCAGCGGGAAGCCGGTGCCACGCCCCACCACCATGATGCGACTGGCCGGCGCCAGCACCTCGATCGCTTCTGACCAGTCGCATCGGGTCGCCGTCTCCAGGGCTTGTGGCAACTGCCCCAGGGCGTCCAGCAGCGCGGCGTCGTCCTGCCAGTGCGCCGTCAACAGGGCGCCGGCCACCAGGCTGGCGATGAAGCTCTTGGTGGCGGCCACGCTCGACTCCACGCCCGCATGCAGCGGCAAGCTCCACTCGGCCGCCGTCGCCAGCGGTGAATCGGCATGGTTGACCAGCGCCACCGTGGTGGCGCCATGGGCGCGGAAATAGCGCAGCGGTTCCACCACATCCGGGCTCTGTCCCGACTGCGAGATGGCGATGGCCAGAGCATTGCGCACCAGTAGCGGCGCCTGGTTCAGGGTCACCAGCGACATCGGCAGCGAGGCCACGATATGCCCCAGGCGCGCCATGACGAGGTAGGCGCAATAGGCGGCCGCATGATCCGAGCTGCCACGCGCCACCGTGACCACGTTGGTGGGCGGTGTGGCGCGCAGGCGGGCGCCCAGTTCGGCATAGCGCTGCTGGTCGCGGGTCAGCTGCTGCGCCACATGGTGGGTGGCCGAACGGGCTTCTTCAAGCATCAGCGAGGTCAATCTCTTCTCCTTCCACATAGACAGCCTTGATGGCGAAATGTCGGTCCAGCACCACTACGTCGGCATGGCAACCGGTGGCCAGGCGGCCACGGTCGGACAGACCCAGATAATCGGCGGCATAGGTCGAGGTGCGTAGCGAGGCTTCGGCCACGTCCATGCCCAGTGCGATCAGGTTGCGCAGCGCCTGATCCATGGTCAGCACGCTGCCGGCCAGGGTGCCGTCATCCAGTCGTACGCCGCCGGCGCACTTGTGTACCACCTGCCGGCCCAGCGCATAGTCGCCATCGGGCATGCCGGCGGCGGCTGTGGAATCGGTCACGCAGAACAGGCGCGGGATGGCACGCAGGGCGGCGCGGATGGCACCGGGGTGGACATGCAGCAGATCGGGAATCAGTTCGGCATAGGTGGCATGTGCCAGCGCCGCGCCCACCATGCCGGGGGCGCGGTGATGGAAGCCGCTCATGGCATTGAACAGGTGGGTGAAGCCCGAGGCACCGTGTGCCAGCGCGGCCACGCCATCGTCATAGCTGCCGGTGGTATGGCCGATCTGCACCTTCATGCCGCGATGGGCCAGCTTGCAGACCAGCTTCAGGTGACCATCCACTTCGGGGGCGATGGTGATCAGCTTGAGCGGCGCCAGGCTGTTGAGGTAATCGACCTGCTCCAGCGAGGCTTCGATGGCAAAGTCGGGTTGCGCACCCAGCTTGCCGGGATTGATGTACGGCCCCTCCAGATGCACCCCCAGCACCCGCGCCTGCCCAGGCTGGCGGCTGCCGCAGGCATCGGCGATGGCGCGCAGGGCCACTTCCAGTTCTTCCAGCGGCGCCGTCATGGTGGTGGCCAGCAGGCTGGTGGTGCCGTGCCGCGCATGCAGGCGCGACAGCACCTGCACGGCATCGCCGCCTTCCATCACGTCACGCCCGCCGCCCCCGTGCACATGCAGGTCGATGAAGCCGGGCAGGATGTAGTCGCCCTCGTCGATGACGCGTGGCTCGCGGCGCAGCGGCCGGCCGTCGATGGCACGGATGCGCTGGTCGAAGACCATGTTGCCCTGGATCCAGCCTTGCGAGGTCAGCACGTTGCCGTGCAGTTGGGTCGGTGCGTTCATGCCGGGGTTTCCTTTGGGTTTTCCGCTGGATTCTGCTGCTGCCGGGCGCGTTGCGCCAGCAACAGCGCACCGCCAGCGGCATCGGCTTGCGCCGGGACGATGCGCGCCTGCAGGCGTTGCTCGAGGTAGGGTTGCAAGGCCGCCGCCAGTCCGCCGCACAGCGCCAGCGGCAGGCGCTGCGCCGGGTCCAGGGTGGCGATCATCAGGCCGATCTCGGCCGCTGCCGCCTGCAGGATGTCGCGGGCTGCCGCATCCTGCGCAGCATGCATGACCACCGGCCGGGCAGCGCGGGCAAAGGCCGCCTGGTCGGCCTGGGCCAGCCAGTCCAGCAAGGTGGCGCGTTCTTCGTTGGCCGTGACGGCGGGGAGTTCGGTGCGACACAGTGCCAGCACCGCCTCGGCCAGGGGGCCACGGGTAGCACGACCGTCCAGTGCGAGCTGGGCGTGATGCAGGGCGCGCAAGCCCATCCAGGCACCACTGCCGTCGTCGCCGCTGGGAAATCCCCAGCCATCGACGATGCGGCGGCTGCCATCGGTGTCCAGGGCCAGCCCGATGGTACCGGTGCCGACCGCGACGATGGCGCCTGGCGCCCCACCATGCGCGCCCAGTAGTGTGGCCACGCCATCGTTGACGATCTCCAGCGCGCCGAAGGCCGGCGCCATGGTGCGGAAGTCGGCCGACCACTGTGCCACGTTCTCGCCAGCGATGCCGATGCCGACCGCCAGCGCCGCATCGTCCGGGCGCGCCAGGGCGGCTTGCACAAAGACACGTTCGATGGTCTGGCCGATCACCTGCCAGGCCTTGGCCGCGCCGTTGCGCAGTGCAGAGCCGGCGCCGCTGGCTTCCTGCAGCACGCGGCCCTCGGGCGTGGCCAGCCGCACCAGGGTCTTGCTGCCGCCGCCGTCCACCCCGATCAGGTAGGCAATGCCGTCCATGGTTCAGGCCTCGTCCAGGCGACGCGCCGATTGCAGGTTGCCCGGTTGACGCCGGCGCAGGGCCTGGCCCTGGGCATCGAAGAGATGGAAGGCCTGGCTCTGGACCGACAGCGCCACCTGCTCGCCGATGCGCACGCTGCGGTTGCCGTCGCCGCGCACCACGATGTCATGGCCGCCGTCCAGGCTGACGTAGAGGAAGTTGGCTTCGCCCAGGTGTTCCACCAGGTTGACCACGCCGCGCAGCGGCTGGCCGTCACCCAGGCCCTCGCGGATCTGTTCGGCACGCAGGCCCAGCGTGACGGCCTCTCCAACCTGTACCCCGGTGGGGTCGACATCGGCCAGCAGTCGCAGCCCGCCGGCGATTTCCACCTGTACGCCGCGATCGTCACAACGGGTGACCACGCCCTGGAAGAAATTCATCTTCGGTGAACCGATGAAGCCGGCCACGAACAGGTTCTGCGGCTGCTGGTAAAGCTCCAGCGGCGTGCCGGCCTGCTGGATGCGGCCCTCGTGCATGACCACGATCTTGTCGCCCAGGGTCATGGCTTCCACCTGGTCGTGGGTCACGTAGACGATGGTGGCCGCCAGTTGGCGGTGCAGCTTGGCGATCTCCAGCCGGGTCTGCACCCGCAGCGCCGCGTCCAGGTTCGACAGCGGCTCGTCGAACAGGAACAGGCGTGGCTGGCGCACGATGGCGCGGCCGATGGCTACGCGCTGGCGTTGTCCGCCCGAGAGCTCGCGCGGCAGGCGCTGCAGCAGGTGATCGATCTTCAGTATCGAGGCCGCATGGCGGATGCGGCGGTCGATCTCGCTCTTGCTGCTGCCGGCCACCTTCAGGCCGAAGGCCATGTTCTTGTACACGTTCATGTGCGGATACAGCGCATAGCTCTGGAAGACCATGGCGATGCCGCGCTCGGCCGGTGGCAGATGGTTGACCACCTGGCCGCCGATGGCGAGTTCGCCGCCGCTGATCTCTTCCAGCCCGCACAGCATGCGCAGCAGGGTCGATTTGCCGCAGCCGGACGGCCCGACCAGTACGCAGAATTCGCCGTCGCGGATATCGAGGTTCAGCCCGGCCAGCACATCGGCGCGGCCGTCGTAGGTCTTGCGCAGTTGCTTGATGTTGACGTGTGCCATGAGGTCTCCTTTGGATTATTTGACGGCGCCCGAGGTCAGGCCGCGGATCAGCTGGCGCGAGAAGGCCATGTACAGCAACAGCACCGGGATGACCGCCATCGACAGCGCGGCCAGCACCGAATTCCAGTCGGTGGCGTATTGCCCGATGAACTGCTGCACCCCCAGCGTGACGGTACGGGTGTCTTCCCCGGGGGCGAGGATGAGCGGGAACCAGAGGTCGTTCCAGGCCGGGATCATGGTGAACACCGCCACGGTCGCGATGGCCGGGCGCAGCAGCGGCAGGATCACGCCGAAGAAGATGCCCAGTTCGCCCACGCCATCGCAGCGCGCCGCATCCTTGAGCTCGCCCGGAATCTGACGCATGAACTCGGACAGGATCATCACCGCCAGCGGCAATCCCTGCGCGGTATAGACCAGCACCAGGGCGGTCCGGGTGTTGATCAGGTCCAGTGCCACCACCAGCTGCAGGATGGAGACCGTGCCCAGCCGGATCGGGATCATGATGCCGACGGCGATGAAGAAGTTCAGCGCGCGGTTGCCGAAGAAACGGTACTCGGTCAGCGCCCAGGCCGCCATCGCACCGAACAGTACGATCAGCACCAGCGCCGCCACGGTGACCACCAGGCTATTGCCGAAGTAGAGCAGGAAGTGGGTACCGGCCAGCACCTTCTGGAAGCCCGCGAAGGTCAGCGTCTCGGCCGTGGGCAGGGCCATCGGGCCTTCGAAGATGGCGTTGCGGGTCTTGACCGAGTTGATCAGGATCAGCGCAATGGGGAACAGCGCAATCACCGCATACAGGCACAGCACCGCATGTACCCAGAGATGGCCGGCCGTGCCGAAGCTGCGTTGGATCAGCGTGGGTTTGCGCATGGTGTCGGGAGCGGTGGAAAGTGGGGAACGTGGGGAGGATGGGGAAGAAGCCAGCATGTCGTCATCCTCCCCTCACATCGCATAGCGCGTCAGGCGCCGCTGCACCATCACGAAATACGCGCCCACGCCACCCAGGATCACCAGGAACATCAGCGTGGCCACCGCCGCGCCCATGGTGGGGCTGCCGATCTGCGCCTGGTAGCCGAAGAAGGTGCGATAGAAGTAGGTCCCCAGCAGGTCGGAGGCGTAGTTGGGGCCGGCCAGCGCGCCCTTGACCGAGTAGATCAGGTCGAAGGCGTTGAAGTTGGCCACGAAGGTGAGGATGGTCACCAGCCCCAGGGTCGGATAGATCAGCGGCAGCTTGATCTGCCAGAAGATGCGCATGGCGCTGGCGCCCTCGGCGTGGGCGGCTTCCAGCACTTCTTCGGGCACCGCCAGCAGGGCAGCGTAGATCAGCATCATGGGTATGCCCACGTACTGCCATACCGAGATCAGCGAGAGGGTCACCAGGGCGGTGGATTCCTGCCCCAGCCAGGGCGCGAACCAGTCGGCCAGGCCGACCAGGCCGAGCAGCTTTTCGCCCACGCCCCACAGCGGCGAGAGGATCAACTGCCAGATGAAGCCGATGATGACCACCGACAGCAGCGTGGGAAGGAAGATCAGCGTGCGATAGGTGCGCGCCCCGCGCAGGCCCTTGAGGCTGAACAGCGTCGCCAGCAGCAGGCCGATGGGGTTCTGCAGCAGCATGTGCAGGCAGAAGAACTTGACGTTGTTCCACATGGCATTCCAGAAGGCGGCCGACCAGTCGGGGTCGAACAGGATGGTGCGGTAGTTGTCCAGCCCCACGAAGCTGCGCACCCCGGCATCATTGGCGGTATAGAAGCCCAGGCGCAGGGTGTCCAGCAGGGGCAGGGCGCTGAAGAGCGCGTAGATCAGCACGGCCGGCGCGAGCAGCACCGCCAGTTGCCAGGCGCGGATGGTTTTCACGAAGTCTCCTGAAGGGGAAGAGCGGACATCTTGGCGTGTCCTTCGCTCGGTGTTGCGGTCTTACTGCGTCATGCGGCCCGCGTCATTGCTGCGGCTTGTACCACTTGGCAAAGCCGGCCTGGATCTTGGCGGCCGCATCCTGCGGCGTGAGCTTGCCGTTGAGCACCTGGGCGTTGACGTTCCACATCTCGTTTTCCATGCTCGGCGTGCCACGGTTGAGGATCTGCGAATTGACCCGGATGGTGGAAGCGCAGTTCTTGCGCCAGCCCATCATCTGCTTGGCAATCGGGTCCTTCACCGAGATCAGGTGGTTCGACAGCGAGAAGAAGCCGGTGACCTTGTTGGTATAGAGATCGGCGAATTCCTGCGAGCCCAGCCAGGCGAGGAACTTGTAGGCGTCTTCCTTGTTTCTGGACTTCCTGTTGATGCCCATGCCGATGTCGTTGTGGTCGGAGATGTAGCAGGCATCGCCGTTCTTGGGCACCGGTGGCGGGAAGGCGGCGAAGTCCATCTTGCCGTTGAAGTAGGCGATATCCCAGGAGCCGGCCGGATACACCGCGCCCTTGCCGAGCGCAAACATGTTCTGGCTGTCGCTGTAGGTCTGGGCCGAGGCGCCCTTGGGCAGGTACTTGCCGAGCTTGGCTTCATACTCCCAGGCGGCCACGAATTGCGGATCGGTGAATTTGGCACGGCCGGCGATGAGTGCCTTGCGGCCTTCCTCGCCCTTCCAGTAGTTGGGGCCGATGCCGGTGAACAGCACCTGGTGCGATTCCCACTGTTCGGCCGTGCCCATCACCAGCGGCGCATACTTGCCGTTGGCCTTGACGGTATCGAGCAGCTTGAAGAACTCGGCCTCGGTCTTGGGCAGTTCCAGGTTCAGTTCCTTGAAGATCTTGGTGTTGTAGAAGAAGCCGTGGATCACCGAGGCCATCGGCATGCAGAAGGTGTCCTTCCCGTCATCGGTCTGCCAGGCGGCCTTGGCGGCCGGTGCGAAGTATTCCATGCCGGGTTTGCCGTCCAGCTTTTCCAGGTGGCCCTTGTTGTAGAGCGAGAGCGAGACATCGAAGGGGCGGCAGGCCACGAGGTCACCGGCCGTGCCGCCGGCCAGGCGCGCGGCCAGGCTGGAATCGTATTCGGTCGGGGCGGTGGGCGAGAACTTCACGGTGATGCCGGGATTGCTGCGCTGGAAGGCGGGGATCAGTACTTCCTGCCACAGCGGCAGGTCGTCCACGCGCCAGCTTTCGATGGTCAGCGTACCGGCCTGGGTGTGCGCGGCACCGAGGCCGCCGGTCAGGCCCAGGGCGAGGGCGCAGGCGGCCAGCAGTGGACGGCGCGGGATGAGGGAAAAACGACCAGGCTTTTTTTCGGTCTGCATCTTGGGTCTCCTTGGTGTTGTGGGGATCGCCGCACGCCAGCCGCGACGAAACGCCGTGACAGTAGCAGCGCCGATCATGTGATGCCAGCAACGGTGCCAGGACCCTTGGAGTATTTTTAAGCTATTGATTTAAAAGAATAATTTAAGAATGGGCAGGATTCTTGCCATTACATATCCTTACATGGCCTGCAGCATCTGCAGGCGGTCTGGACGTCGAGGCAAGGGACAGTGATGCGCAGCATTGGCGCTGGCCTGTGGATAAGATAAGCAGAGCAAGGCTTACGTTTCTTAACAAGAGATAAACCGGCTTCATGCTTCGCAAGGCAGGATCGGGCTCCCGCCGGGGCGCATGCAAATTGCGCATTGGCATGCACCCGGCTATAGTCTCTCCCGGTTTGGAGACACGCACCCCATGATAAAAAAGAAACGGCCCGCGAATGCACGCACCGGCCCGGCGACCTGCTGGCCGGCCCTGCTGTGTCTGCTCGCGCTATGGCTGGGCTGGGGGTGGAATGGGGCGCAGGCGCAGTCGCTGCCACTGTCGAGCTCCGGCCCGGCTTCCGGCGTATCGCTATCCTCATCATCCTCATCTTCACCGGTCCCGCCGTCCTCCGGTGGCGGCTCCCTGCAGGTGCTGCACTGGTGGACCTCGGCCAGCGAGCGCCAGGCCATCAACGTGGTGGTCAACCAGCTGGCGAAACAGGATATCCAGTGGCGCGACGTCGCCATTCCCGGCGGCGCCGGCATGGGTGCGGCCAAGGTCTTGAAGAGCATGGTGCTGGCCAACCGCGCCCCCGAAGTGACGCAACTCAACGGCGTGGTCTTCGGCGAATGGGCCGACCTGGGGCTGCTGCTGGAGCTGGACAATGTGGCCGTGCAGGGCGCTTGGGAAAAGCAGATGTTCCCTACCGTCTGGTCGCTGCTCAACAACCATGGCCACGTGGTGGCGGCGCCGCTGGGCATCCACCGCATCAATTCCTTGTTCTACAACACCGCCATCTTCAAGCGCTACAACCTGAGCCCGCCCAAGACCTGGGACGACTTCGACCAGATCGTCAAGAAGCTGCAGGGCAGCGGCATCACGCCGCTGGCGCAGAGCGCCGAAGCGTGGCAACTGGCCACCCTGTTCGAGAACCTGGCGCTGGCCGAGAGCGGCCCGGCCTACTACCGGCGGCTGTTCGTGGAGATGAGCCCGGCGGCCTATCTGGATGCGCGCATGCTGCATATCCTCAAGCGCCTGCGAGGACTGTCGGCGGCGATGGCGCAGCCGGTGCGCGAGCGCCCCTGGACCGAGGTGGCGCGCAGCATGGTCAGCGGCGAGGCGGCCATGCTCATCATGGGTGACTGGGCCAAGGGCGAGCTCAATGCCTGGGGCATGGAAGTGGATCAGCAGTTTGGCTGCGCCCCGGTGCCAGGCACGGGTGACTTTCACCTCTACAGTACCGACACCCTGGCCATGTTCGCCGGCAACTATGCCCACCAGGCCGTACAGGAAACCCTGGCGCGGTTGACCATGTCGCCGGCGGTGCAGTCCGAATACAATAGGATCAAGGGTTCGATCCCCGTGCTGCGCGCGGCCGACCCGCATATGGACCGCTGCGCCAGGGATTCCTGGCGCGCCTTCAGCAAGGGTCCGGCCTGGCAGGCGCCCAGCCTGGTGCACCGCATGGCCACCGACGACACCACCAAGGATGCCATCGTGTCCGAGGTGCAGCGCTTCTTCCTGGACCGCAGCATCAGCGAAGAACAGACACAGAAACGACTTGCAGCGATTGCGCGCACCCTGTCGCGCAATCGCAATGATTAGGCTCATCGCATCCACGGATGTGAAATGAGTTCCAGGAAACACGGAGATGGAGCAGCAACATGACGCGCAAGATATTGATCGTCGACGATGACCAGAAGACCCGCACGCTCTTGAAGGCCTATCTGGAAAAGAACCAGTACGAGGTCCGTCTGGCCCATGACGGCGCGGCCTTCATGACCGAATTCCAGCGTTTTGCCGACGAGCTCTCGCTGGTGATCCTGGACGTGATGCTGCCCGATACCGACGGCTTCGCCCTGTGCAAGGCGGTGCGTCGCAAGTCCAATGTGCCGGTCATCATGCTCACCGCCAGTTCGGACGAGACCGACCGCGTGGTCGGGCTGGAACTGGGCGCCGACGACTACATCGCCAAGCCCTACAGCCCACGGGAGCTGCTGGCACGGATCAAGGCGATCCACCGCCGCATCGGCATCGACAGCAGTGCCGCGCCGCGTTACTACCGCTTCTCGGGCTTCACGCTCGACACGGTGGAGCGCACCCTCACCGACAGTGCCGGCGCCATCGTGGCCCTGACCGGCATGGACTACCAGTTGCTGAAGTATTTCGTCGAACATCCCGGCGACGTGCTGGACCGCAACGTGCTGTGCGAAGAAACGCGCGGGCGCGATGCCGGCCCGCTGGACCGCTCGCTGGACGTGCAGATCAGCAAGCTGCGCCTGCGCCTGAACGATGGTGGCCGCCAGCCGCACCTGATCAAGACCGTGCGCGGTGCCGGCTATGTCTTCTCGGCCGACGTCAGTGCCGCAGCCGCCTGAGAGCGCGGCGCCGGAGACGGCGCTGACGCCTCCGGATGCAGCAGAAGAGACCCGCTCACCCAGTCTGCGCGGTCGCCTGGCCGCGCTGCTGGACTGGATGCTGCCGGATTCCCTGCTGGGCCGGCTGTCGGTGGTGATGATCTTCGGCGTGCTGGTCACGCAGGTGGCCGGCGGCCTGATCTGGGACATCCAGCTCCGCAGCAAGTCCGAGGCCGAGACCCGCGTGGCCGCGCAGCACCTGGCCCACAGCGCGGCCTCGGCGATCCGCTACTTCATGACCCTGCCGCCCAACTATCGTCCGCTGATGATCCAGCAATTGCGCGAGATGGGCGGTACCCGCTTCTTCATCAATGCCAACAGCGGCGCGGTGCCGGTCAAGTCCATCGGCGAGAGCCGCCTGGCCAACCTGGCCATCGAGGTGACCGCGCAGACCCTGCGCGAAGACCTGCCCTTCCTGCCCGAAGCCCGGCTGGCCTTTGCCTGGCCGGACGGCCTGCCGGTGGCCAGCGATGGCCTCACCGTCAACGACCTGCCCGACAACTGGGTGCAGCACATCCTGCTGACCAAGCCCAACTCGGCGCCGGTGCTGGTGATCCAGATGCAGGTGGAAAGCGGGCGCTGGATCTACCTGGCCGCGCTGATGCCCAACCCCTACTTCCTCGACAGCGACAATCCGCTCTGGCTGGACCGGCTGGTGCTGCAGGGCCTGTCGCTGGCGGCGATCCTGCTGCTGACCATCCTGGTGGTGCGCTGGACCACGCGCCCGCTGGCGGCGCTGGCCGACGCCGCCGAAGCCTTCGGCAAGGGCGAGACCGTGCCCAGCCTGCCCGGCACCGGCAGCCGCGAATACGTCAAGACCGCGCGCGCCTTCTCCGGCATGCGCGAACGCATCAAGCGCTATCTCGAAGACCGCGAGCGTCTGTTCGTCTCCATCTCGCACGACCTGCGCACCCCCATCACGCGACTGAAACTGCGCACCGAACTGATGGATGACGACGCCATGCGCACCGATTTCCATGACGACCTCGATGAGCTGGACATGATGGTCAAGGGCGCCCTGCAATCGGTGAAGGACAGCGACATCCACGAGAACCGCACCGAGGTCCGCCTCGATGCGCTGGTGCTGCGCATGATCCGCGACGCCCGGCTGGCCGGCCACGAGATCGCCTTCACACCCTCCGGCATCAATGTCATGGCCAAGCCGCTGGCCTTGAAGCGCGCCATCGGCAACCTGTTCGACAATGCCCTGTACTACGGCCAGAAGGTCGAGATCAGCATTCGTCCCTCGGCCGGTGCCGACGGCGACCTGGTGGAAATCGAGATTCGCGACCACGGTCCCGGCGTGCCGGAAGACGCCATGCGCACCCTGTTCCAGCCCTATGTGCGACTGGAGCATGGGCGTGCCCAGAACAGCGGTGGCATGGGGCTGGGCCTGGGCATCTCGCGCAACATCGTGCAGGCCCATGGTGGTGAACTGCTGCTGCGCAACCATCCGGAAGGCGGCCTGACCGCCACCATCATCCTGCCGGCCCGCTGATCGGTCGGCGCGAAGGCGGGAACGGGCCGGTAGATTGATCAGTCAGACAGATCAATTGCATCGAAATATTGCATTTAATGAATAAGCGACGGAAGCGTAGACTTCTGCGCACCACCACTCAGGAAGTGGTCAGCCCCTCAATCCCTACAGTGGAACTTCCCCAAGGAGACTCATGAGCTATATCGCCGAACCCTCCCGCTACGATGGCCGCATGCCCTATCGCCGCACCGGCCGCAGCGGCCTGCTGCTGCCCGCCGTGTCGCTGGGCCTGTGGCAGAACTTCGGTGGCGTCGACAACTTCGAGACCGGCCGCGCCGTATTGCGCCGCGCTTTCGACCGAGGCGTCACCCACTTCGACCTGGCCAACAACTACGGCCCGCCGGCCGGTTCCGCCGAAGAGAACTTCGGCCGCTACATGGCCAAGGATTTCGCTCCCTATCGCGACGAACTGGTCATCTCCAGCAAGGCTGGCTGGCAGATGTGGCCCGGCCCGTATGGCGGTCCCAGCGGCGCGCGCAAGCACCTGATCGCCAGTTGCGAACAGAGCCTCAAGCGCATGGGCCTGGAGTATGTGGACATCTTCTATTCGCACCGGGTCGATGCCGACACCCCGCTGGAAGAGACCATGGGCGCGCTGGCCCACCTGCATCGCCAGGGCAAGGCGCTGTATGTGGGCATTTCTTCCTATTCACCCGAACTGACCCGCAAGGCTGCCGCCATCCTCAAGAGCGAGGGGGTGCCGCTGCTGATCCACCAGCCCAACTATTCCATGCTCAACCGCAGTATCGAACAGGGGCTGTTGCCGGCGCTGGAAGAGCTGGGCGTGGGCTGCATCGGCTTCTCGCCGCTGGCGCAGGGCCTGTTGACCTCCAAGTACCTGGCCGGCGTGCCGGAAGGCGCGCGCGTCACGCGTGCGCCCTCGCTGCCGCAGCGCATGCTGTCAGAGGGCAACCTGGCGCGCATCCGTGCCTTGAACGAGATCGCCAGCCAGCGCGGCCAGACCCTGGCGCAGATGGCCATCGCCTGGGTGCTGCGCGATGCGCGCGTCACCTCGGCACTGATCGGTGCGCGCACCGTGGAGCAGCTGGATGATTCGCTGGATGCCGTGAAGAAGCTGGATTTCAGCGCCGATGAACTGGCCCGCATCGACAGTCATGCCACCGATGGCGATGTCGATCTGTGGAAGGTGTCGTCGTCCATTACCTGAGCCCGGCCTGCAAGGGTGTGATCCAGGAAGCCTGTGCCGTCATCGCGGCACGGGCTTTTTTCATGAGCGCTCGCCGGGCTCGGCGTCTTCTGTGCGTTCCGGGCGCGACCACATCCAGGCCGCGCCCAGGGCCATGCCCAGCGTGGCCAGCACGATCACCCAGTGGCGCTTGACCGTAAAGAGCATGATCACCAGGCACAGGCTCATCATCAGCGAGGCGCTGATCTTGGCGCGCCGCGCCACCACGCGGCCATGGCGCCAGTTGTGGATCATCGGGCCGAACAGGCGATGCTGTTCCAGCCAGCGCTGCAGCCGCGGCGAACCACGGCCGGCGGCCCAGGCCGAGAGCAGCACTAACTCGGTGGTGGGGATGCCGGGGATGAAGAGGGCGATGATGCCGATGCCCAGGCTGGCATAGGCCAGCAGCAGCCATAGCCAGCGCGTGCGCGGTGGCGCCAGCGAGCTGGCATTGGGGGCGCGTTCTTCAGGAGCGGCGTCCTGCCGCGGATCCGGAGCCGGATGGTCCACGTTGCCTCAATCCAGCGCGAAATGGCGCCTGAGCAGCACGCCGAAGCGTTCGAAGGCCGCCGTCGCGCCGGCCACCACGGCATCCTGCTCGGCCGCTGTCAGCTCGCTGGCATCGAGAAAGCCGACGAAGCGACGCCAGGCCAGCGCCCGGCCTTCCGGATAGGCCGCCAGGTGGCGTGCGCCGAAGTGTTCGGACAGGCCCAGCTTGTCCTGGACCTCCTTCAACAGGAAGGCCGCGCCCAGGGTCGATCCTTCCGACACGTAGAGCCAGCCCCAGGCTTGCGGCAACCGTACCGAGGCGGTGGCGATGGTCACCTCACCCGGTGCTGCCTGCAGGTCGGCCAGATCGGCCAGCGCCGCCGCTTCGCGACCGCGTACCTGCAGATCGGGCAGGGCGGCCTGCAGACCGGGGTCATCGAAGAGGTGCTCGACGTCGCGCTGGAAATGATATTGCGCCGCCACGAAGCGGCTGTAACGCAGGCGATCGGAAAATGGCTGCGCCCTTTCCATGAGCGCGTGCATCTGCTGGTGCAGATCGGCGGTCTCGGACTTCAGGCGCGCCGACAGCGGTGCGGGGTGGGGAGTGACTGGATTCATCGATGGTCAGGACTGGTCAGGCGCGGCACAGGGAGGAGTGGCTGGCGGACCGTCCTGGAAGGGCGGAGAGGGCTGACGGCAGTGCACATTCTAACCCAAAGTGCCAGCAGGGCTGTGGGCTGGCGGCCGGGCAGGTGAGCAACGCTCAAGTAACGGGAGAAACTGCCGTTGACAAGCAACGCGCTGCAATTTATACCGACTGCATCGCACATGACCGGTCTCCGCTCTCGCCAATGGCGGGCGATCGATTGTCCTCAGGTAACAGATTGCCTGCGACCGAGCCGGTTGCTCGAAGGCGACACCCACAGGACCGCGACTGCAGACGCGCGCGGGTCCGGATCGGCAGCATGGTCCGGGCTTCTCTTGCATCTCTTCAATGCGACGAATGGGGGTCGACCAATGAAATTCAAGGATATCAAGATCAGCGTGCGCCTGGCCGCATGCTTTGCCATATTGATCGGCGTCATGTGCCTGATCACCGGCGTGGGCATGCAAAGCCTCAACAGCATCAGCAAGGCCTCCCGGATGGTGGTGGAGGACCGCTATGTCAAGATTTCGCTGGTGATGGAAATCCGCGAGAACGTCAACTCGGCTGCCCGCAACCTGCGCAATGCCTTGCTGGCGCGCAATCCCGAGGAAGCCACCCGCTACCTTGATCGCGGTGCGGCCAACACCGCCAAGACCACCCAGGCGCTGGCCGATGTCGAGAAGATGGTCGGCACCGCGCGTGGCAAGGAGTTGATGAAATCCATCCAGGATGCGCGTGCGGCCTACAACACTCCGCGCGACAAGCTGCGAGAACTGATCCGCCAGCAGAAGAAGGAGGAGGCCACCGAGGTCCTCTTCACCGAAGTGATACCGGCGCAGGACCGTTACTTCGACGTGCTCAACGAATTCGTCGCCTTCCAGAAGACCCTGATGGACGACAGCGTCGTCGAGAGCCAGAACACCACCAGCTCGGCTATCGCCCTGATGCTGGAACTCTCGGGCGTGGCCATCATCCTGTGCGTGATCGCCGCCTGGCTGGTGACCCGTTCCATCACGCGGCCGCTGAACGAGGCGGTCAACGTCGCCAGCGCCGTGGCCCAGGGCGACCTGACCGTGCAGATTGCCGATACCAGCAAGGATGAAACCGGGATGCTGCTGGCCTCGCTCAAGACCATGAACCAGAACCTGCATCGCATCGTCAGCGAAGTCCGCACTGGCACCGACACCATCAATACCGCTTCTTCCGAGATCGCCACCGGCAACCTGGATCTCTCCTCCCGCACCGAGGAACAGGCCGGTGCGCTGGAAGAGACCGCCTCGGCCATGGAAGAACTGACGTCCACCGTCAAGCAGAACGCCGACAATGCGCGCCAGGCCAACCAGCTGGCCGCGACGGCCTCCGAGGTCGCGGTGCAGGGCGGCAGCGTGGTCGGCCAGGTGGTGCAGACCATGGGCGAGATCAATGACGCATCCCGCAAGATCGTGGACATCATCAGCGTGATCGACGGCATCGCCTTCCAGACCAATATCCTGGCCTTGAATGCGGCGGTGGAAGCGGCGCGTGCCGGCGAGCAGGGCCGCGGCTTTGCGGTGGTGGCCTCGGAAGTGCGCACGCTGGCCCAGCGCAGCGCCTCGGCGGCCAAGGAAATCAAGGCCCTCATCGATGATTCGGTGGCCCGCGTGGACAACGGCAGCCGGTTGGTGGAACAGGCTGGCAGTACCATGAGCGAGGTGGTGGCCAGTGTCAGGCGGGTAACCGACGTGGTGGCCGAGATTTCGGCGGCCAGCCATGAGCAGAGCGATGGTATCGAACAGATCAACCACGCCATCGTGCAGATGGATGAAGTGACCCAGCAGAACGCCGCGCTGGTGGAGCAGGCCGCGGCCGCCGCGCAATCGTTGCAGGAGCAGTCGGTCCGCCTGAGCGAAACGGTGGGTGTCTTCAAGCTCAGCAGCAACGATGCCCCGCGCGCGCAAGCCGCACGCAAGCCGCCTGCCCCCAGGCCTGCGACGACCGCCCGCCCGACGGCCAAAACAGGGCAGGCAGCAGCACCGGCTCCGACATCGCCAGCAGCGGCAACTGCGACACCTCCTGCCTTGCCGGCGGCCAGCACCAAGGCCAGCACCAAGGCCAGCACCAAGGCCAGCAACAAGGCCAGTGCCAAGGCCGGCAGCAAGGCCGTGACTGCCGACGACGGGGATTGGGAACAGTTCTGAGAGGTATCGCTATGCCAACGGCTCCTGCGCCAGTGCGGCCAGGAGCCATGGCTCAGGTCCGCAACTCCACCACGCCCGGAAACGTGATCCGTACCACCAGCCCGTTGCCCCGCAGTGGAGTCGCCAGTGTGACGCTGGCGCAGTGCATGGCCGCAATCTCGCGCACGATGGACAGCCCCAGGCCGGTACCGCCGGGATTGACGTGCTGGGTCGCGCCGGCACGGTAGAAGGGTTCGAACACGCGCTCACGCTCGGCCTCGGCAATGCCGGGGCCGTCGTCTTCCACTTCCAGCAGCGCACCGGTGGGCTGCCCCGCTGCACTGGCGGCCCGCACGCGCAGGATGACGTGACCACCTGGCGGGGTGTAGCGGATCGCATTGTCCAGCAGGTTCACCATCAATTCGTGCAGCAGCAGGGCATTGGCCTGGATGCCGATGTCGCCCTCTTCCTCGAAGGCCAGGGCAATGTCACGCAGCACCGCCTGCTGCGACAGTTCCAGCGCCACCTGGCGCGCCGCATCGGTGAGCGAGACGCGCATGGTGCCGCCTTCGGCCGCGCCGTGTTCGGCACGCGCCAGGGTCAGCAGGCGATTGGCCAGATGCACGGCCGAGTCGGTGGTGCGCGCCATGCCCTCGACCAGGTCGCGCAGTTCGCCGGCATCGAGGCGCTCACGACGCAGTTCGCGCAGGGTCAGTTCGGATTGCGTCTTCAAGACCGTCAAAGGCGTGCGCAACTGGTGCGAGGCATCGGCGATGAAGCGGCGTTGCCCGCTGATGAGGGCCTGCAAGCGGTCCATGTAACCATTCATGGCCTGTACCAGCGGACGCATTTCCTTGTGCACCAGCGCCGGATCGAAGCCGGACAGGTCGGTTGGCGCGCGCGACTCCACCTCCCCCTTCAACTGCATCACCGGCCGCAGCACGAAACGCACCGCGAACCACACCAGCAGCGCGGCCACCGATACCAGCGTGCCTTGCCGCCAGAGCGTGTCGAACAGGATCTTGCGCGTCATGCCGTTGCGCCCCTCCATGGTCTCGCCGACCTGGATCAGGGCGATGCCACGCATGCTGTCGTCATACACAGGCTGCAGCAGGGCAGCGATGCGGATCGGTTGCTCTTGGTAGTCCGCCTGGTAGAAGCGCACCAGGGCCGGATAGACTTCCGAGCGCTTGACATTGGCCGGCACCGGCGGCAGGTCGTCGTAGCCCGACACCAGCTCACCCTTCAAGCCGGTGACCTTGTAGTAGATGCGGCCCAGGTTGTCGGTCTCGAAACTGTCCAGCGCCACATAGGGCACATCGGCCGTGACGTGACCATCGACGATGGATACCCGCTCGGCCAGTGCCCGGGTCGAGGCCAGCAGCGAGCGGTCGTAGGCCAGGTCGGCCACTTCCAGCGCGTTGTAGTAGACCGAGACCGCATCCACCGCCACCAGCAGCGTCAACGGGATCAGCAGCCAGCGCACCAGCTGGCTGCGCAGGTTGCCCAGGCGCCGGATCGCGGTTGCCATCACACTGCCTGCAACAGATAGCCCAGGCCGCGCAGGGTGGTGATGCCGACCTTGCCGGCGCCATCGCGTTCGAGCTTCTTGCGCAGGCGGTGGATATAGATCTCGATGGCATCCACGCTGGCATTGTCGTCCAGCGAAAACACCTGCTGGAACAGTTTTTCCTTGGGGACGGTATGCCCATGGCGCACGATCAGCGCTTCCAGCACGGCATGCTCGCGGGGCGTGAGCGCCAGCAGTTCGCCGCCATAGGTAAAGGTGCGCGAGACCGTGTCGAAGCTGAGCGCGCCACAGGTGACGGTGACCGCTTCGTGGCTCTGCGAGCGGCGCAGCAGGGCCTTCACGCGGGCTTCCAGTTCTTCCAGTTCGAAGGGTTTGGCCAGGTAGTCGTCGGCGCCCATGTTGAGGCCGCTGACGCGGTCAGCCAGGCCGCCGCGTGCGGTCAGGATCAGCACCGGGGTGCGACTGCCACGGGCGCGCATGCGCTTCAGGACTTCCATTCCATCCATGCGCGGCAGGGTCAGGTCCAGGATCACCAGCGCATAGTCCTGCGTCAACAGCAGGCTGTCGGCATCGGCGCCGTTATGGGCGCATTCCACGGTCAGGTGGGCGTCGCGCATGGCCTTGGCCAGCCAGCGGGAAAGTTCGATATGGTCTTCGACCAGCAGGATGCGCATGATGCTGCCTTTTTATTGATGTAGGTCCGGTGCGGCTTGTCTCCAGCGCGGATGCTAACAGAAGGCCGTCGCCCTTTGAAATGGCCGGCGCAGCAATTGCGGAAAACGCGTAGCCGCCATTGTGGAGAGAAAGCCGCATTGCAAGCTTTACTGAAAGCCGGCTGAAAGGCTTTTCTTGTACGATGCGCCCATATCAAAAAAGATCATGCAGGAGACACATCATGACCGCCCTGTCCGTCGGCCCTGCCGACACCGCCCGTCCCGTATTGCATCCCCTGTGCCGCTGACGCCATGAAGGCGAACCGCTGGCACCGCTTTGTGGCCGCTTGCCTGCTGGCATGCGCGGCGCCGTGCGCCCTGGCGGTGGAATGCATCGTGCCGGCCAAGCCTGGCGGTGGCATGGATGCCTCGTGCAAGCTGTTGCGGCGGGTGATGCAGGAACAGGACGGTCGCGACGCCCAGGGCAACGTGAAGGTCGCCTACCTGCCCGGTGGCATCGGGGCCGTGGCCTGGGGGTCGGTGGTGTCGCACCGCCGCGGTGGTCCGGATTCGCTGGTGGCGTTTTCAGGGGGTTCCCTGCTGGGACTGGCGCAAGGCAAGTACGGTCGCGCCGATGTCGGCGATGTACGCTGGGTGGCCGGGGTCGGGATCGACCACGGCATGATCGCAGTCCGTAGCGATGCGCCCTGGCGCAGCCTGAAGCAGTTGCTGGAGGCCATCCGCAAGGATCCCTCGGCCACCACCATCGGCCTGTCCGGCACGGCCGGCAGCCAGGACTGGCTGAAGGTGGCCATGCTGGTCCAGCGTGCCGGCATGGCACCGCGCCAGTTCCATTTCGTGGCGCTGGAAGGCGGTGGCGACTCGTTCGCGGCCCTGCAGGCCGGCCACGTGCAGGTGATTTCCGGCGATGCCTCGGAGGCCGCCCATTTCATCGCCGAAGGCAAGGTGCGCATCCTGGCGGTACTGTCCGAGCAGCGCCTGCCGGGGCCGCTGCAGGAGGTGCCGACCGCACGCGAGCAGGGTTATGACGTGGTGTGGCCCATCATCCGCGGCTTCTACATGAGCCCGTATGCCAGCGAGGACGATTACCAGCGCTGGGTGCGCTATTTCGACAAGGCGATGGCCGATCCTGCATTCGATCGCCAGCGCAGTATCGGCGGCTTGCAGCCCTTTGCCATGACCGGCAAGCCGCTTTCGGATTACATCGCGCAGACCGTGGCGCGATATCGCAAGCTGTCCCAGGAGTTAGGCCTGGTGCGTTGACAGTGCGGGTGGGCAGGCGCCGTCAGGCGCTCTCTGCTGACTTGCCGGCGCGGGCCATTTTCATCATCAAGGAGAATCCATGTTGCACAAACGTCGCCTGAGCATCGCGCTCGGCCTGGCCCTCGCTTTGCCCGTCGCCTTGAGTGGAGTCGCTCACGCCGATACCCCTGCCGGCTATCCGGCCGACTACGCCAAGATCATCGAAGGCGCCAAGAAGGAAGGCAAGGTCGTGATCTACAGCACCACCGATTCCAAGGCCGCCGAATCGCTGATCAAGGATTTCAGCGCGCTCTATCCGGCCGTCAAGGTCGAGTACAACGACATGAATTCCACCGAAGCCTACAACCGCTTCATCTCCGAGGCGGCCGCCGGTGGCGCCACCGCCGACGTGATGTGGTCGTCCTCGATGGACCTGCAGGTCAAGCTGGCCGCCGAAGGCTATGCGCTGCCCTACAAGTCGCCGGAAGCGGCTGCCGTTCCCGCCTGGGCCAACTGGAAGGACACCGCCTACGGCACCACCTTCGAGCCGGCGGCCATTGTCTATAACAAGCGCCTGGTGACCGAAGCCGAAGTGCCGACCACCCATGCCGACTTCACCAAGCTGCTGACCACCAAGCAGGACAAGTTCAAGAACAAGGTCACCACCTACGACATCGAAAAGTCCGGTGTCGGCTTCAGCCTGATGACCTACGACCTCAAGCACAATCCGCAGTTCTGGGACTTCGCCCGCGCCATGGGCGGCGTGGCGGCGCGCGTGCAATCCTCCACCGGCACCATGCTGGAGCGCATCTCCTCCGGTGAAAACCTGATCGGCTACAACATCCTCGGCCCCTACGCTCTGGTGCGCGCCAAGAAGGACCCGTCCATCGGCGTGGCCTTCACCAAGGATTACAACCTGGTGCTCTCGCGGGTGATCTTCGTCAACAAGGCCGGCAAGAACGTCAATGCCGCCAAACTGTGGGTGGACTACATCCTTTCCAAGCGCGGCCAGACCATCATCGCCAATGACGCGCAGCTGTTCGCCATCCGTGGCGACGTGACCGGCGCCACCACCTCGGCCGAACTGACCAAGCAACTGGGCGCGGCCCTGAAGCCCATGCCGGTCTCCACCGAACTGCTGGACTACCTGGACCAGAAGAAGCGCCTGGACTTCCTGAAGCAGTGGAAGGAAGCCACCAAGAAGTAAGCCCCTGCCCCGTCCGGTCCGGGGAGGTCCGGGCGGGGTCGTCCAAGCAGCCAGGCTCCATCCGTCTGAATCATTGCTCTCCCGGAGCGCCTCTGTGCGGCTCCGTGGGAGCGGTATTGCCGTCGCTTTGCCAGTTCTGATCCTTTTGTCCCGATTTGCCTATTCATGAGGCGCACCATGCAAACCTCCACAACGCTAGCGCGCAGCGAGCAAGCCCTGCCAGTCCGCCGTTTCCGGCTGAACTGGCCACGCGGCCTGGTCGTGCTGCTGGCAGCCCTGGCCATCTTCGTGCCACTGCTGCTGATCTTCTACCAGAGCTTCCTGTCGGCGCCATTCTTCGCGCCGGTGAAGACGCTGACCCTGGATTCCTACCGGTTCATCTTCGATGATCCGGACTTCCGCCAGGCCTTCATCAATGGCTTCACCCTGGCCGCCGGGCTGACGTTGATCGCCGTGCCGCTGGGCGGCATGCTGGCCTTCCTGATGGTACGGACCGACCTGCCCGGTCGCAGCCTGATCGCCCCGGCGCTGATGGTGCCGATCTTCGTTTCGCCCATGGTGATCGGTTTCGGCTACGTGGTCTCGATGGGACCGGTGGGCTTCTATACCGTGTGGATGAAAAACCTGCTGTCGGTATTCGGCTTCGAGGGCGACCCCTGGAACATCTATTCCTTCACCAGCATCGTCATCATCGCCGGCCTGACCCACGTACCGCACGTCTATCTGTACGCCTCGTCGGCACTCAAGAGCCTGGGCTCGGACGTGGAAGAGGCTGCCCGCGTGGCCGGCGCCTCGCCGCTGCAGGTGGCCTTGAACGTGTCGCTGCCGATGATCACGCCGGCCCTGGCCTATTCGGGCGTGCTGGTGTTCTTCCTCGGTTTCGAAGTGTTCGGCCTGGTGCTGGTGCTGGGCGATCCGGAAGGTCACCTGGTCCTGCCGACCTATCTCTACAAGCTCACCAACAAACTGGGGACGCCTTCCTATCACCTGATGGCGGCAGTGGCCGTGTGCCTGGTGGCGGTGACCATGCCGCTGGTGATGATGCAGCGCTGGCTGCTGCGTTCGGCCAACAAGTATGTCGCCATCAAGGGCAAGGGCGCGCGCCAGAAGGCGCTGCCGCTGGGCAAGTGGCGCTGGGTGGCGTTCGCGCTGATCGCCGGCTGGCTGCTCTTCACCGTGGTGATCCCGCTGTCGGGTATTGCCCTGCGGACCTTCGTCTCGCACTGGGGCGACGGCGTGAACCTGCTGGAAGTGCTGACCCTGGACAACCTCCTGAACGTCTGGGACCAGCCCTCGCTGGTGCGCGGCATCATCAATACGGTGCTCATCGGTGTCATCGGTGGCGCCCTGGCGGTGGCCTGCTATACCGCCATCGCCCTGGCCATGCACCGCAAGCAGGATGGCATCACCCGCTTCCTCGACTACAGCGTGCTGGTGCCGCGTGCGGTGCCGGGCCTGCTGGCCGGCCTGTCCTTCCTGTGGGTGTTCCTGTTCGTACCGTCGCTGCTGGATTCGGCCCTGAAGGGCATCGACAACCCCATCGCCCTGTGGCTGGTGGACAGCTTCATCCCGGCGCTGCGTGGCCTGCGTTCGACCATCTTCTCGGTCTGGCTGGCGTACTCGGTGGTGTGGATGGCCTATGGCCTGCGCCTGATCAATACCGCCCTGCTGCAGGTCGGGCCGGAACTGGAAGAGGCGGCCCGCGCCGTCGGCGCCTCACGCTCCCGTGTCACGCGTGACGTCACCATCCCGCTGGTGCGCTATGGGCTGATCGGCGCCTGGCTGATGGTGTTCCTGATCTTCGAGCGCGAATACTCGACCGGCGTCTACCTGCTCTCGCCGGGCACCGAGGTGATCGGTTCCATGATCGTCTCGATGTGGGCGGCCGGTGCGGTGGAACTGGTGGCGGCACTGTCCTTCATCAACATCACGCTGGTGGCCGTGGGCCTGGGCATTGCGCTGCGCTTTGGCGTCAAGCTGCACGACTGACTCCGACAACCGAATCTATCCATTGCATGCGTCGGGCGCCTGGCTGCCCGACGCCCCTTAAGCAAGCGTCTCCAAAGGAATCATCATGAGCGAACTTTCCGTCAACGACCTGCACCTGGACTACGGTAGCGGCGCCCACGCCAACCCCATTCTCAAGGGCGTCTCCATGGAACTGCAGCGCGGTGAGGTGGTGGCCCTGCTGGGCCCCTCCGGCAGCGGCAAGACCACCCTGCTGCGCGCCGTGGCCGGGCTGGAATCGCCCAAGGCCGGCAGCATCGACATCGGCACCCGCCGCGTCTTCGATGGCAGCCGCAACTTCGAGATGCCGGCCGAAGAGCGCAACCTGGGCCTGGTGTTCCAGTCCTATGCGCTGTGGCCGCACAAGACCGTGGCCGACAACGTGGCCTATGGCCTGAAGCTGCGCAAGAAACCCTCGG